>Ga0308173_10001566_pt1 | contig 11525 bp, 8 predicted proteins | sample PhyPR1_FD_203716 | JGI IMG/M metagenome (GOLD analysis project Ga0308173, IMG submission 203716) | Soil microbial communities from UC Gill Tract Community Farm, Albany, California, United States - DLSLS.P.R1 | ecosystem: Environmental > Terrestrial > Soil > Agricultural land | place: USA... | reverse complement strand
CGCCCGGCAGAAGCGTCATGCATTCACTCAGGTAGCTCACAATTTTGGCGCAGTCGAAAATCATCGTGCGAGTATTCCCGGTCTGCATGCGCTCGCCGTTCACATCGAGCCACATGTCGAGCTCGTGTACGTTGCCGACTTCATCCTTTGTCACGACGTAGGGGCCAACCGGGCCGAAAGTGTCGAAGCCCTTGCCCTTGTCCCACTGGCCGCCTCGCTCCAGCTGGTAGTTGCGTTCCGAGACATCATTGATGAGGCAGTAGCCCGCCACGCAGTCCGGCGCCTGCTCGACGCTCACATACTGGGCCTTCGATCCGATCACGATGCCGAGTTCGACTTCCCAATCCATTTTGGTGGAATATTTGGGCTGTATGACATCATCATCCGGGCCGGACAGGCACGACGTCGCTTTCATGAACACGATCGGCTCAGTCGGAATCGCCATGTTGGCTTCCTTGGCGTGGTCGGTGAAATTGAGGCCAATCGCGATAAATTTGCCGACAGCAGTAACGGGCACGCCGAGGCGAGGCTTGCCAGTGACCAGAGGCAGTGTGTGCACATCGAGTGCTGCCAGCTTTTTCAAGTTTTCCGGAGAAAGGGCAGCGCCATCCACATCGCTGATCACCCCCGACAAATCACGGATATTGCCATCGCTATCGAGCAGTCCGGGCTTTTCCTGGCCAACAGGGCCGTAACGTAATAATTTCATTGCTGTTTCCTTGAAGATCGCTGCCGTACGAGCGAGATGGCTCATCCGACGTTTGCCTAAGAGATGAACTGGGAGGCGCGGACAGGCCTTCTATCTGAACCGACCTGTCCGTGGCCCAATCGGTGACGCGCTTGGCTTGCAACATTGAGTTAAGCAGGCCCGAACAGCGCTCTTACTGTCCCGACGCCAGCAATACGAGCCTCGAATCGGTCACCTGGGTTAGCTGCGACCATCTGGCCCAGCGCTCCCGTAAGGACGAGGTCGCCTGCCTGCAATGGATGGCCAAGTTGCACCATCTTTCGCGCAAGCCACAGGGCTGCGTTGAGCGGATGTCCCAGACAAGCGGCGCCACTGCCTGTCGATACGGTCTCGCCATTGCGTTCCATGACCATTTCGCATGCCTTCAGATCAAGGCCGTCCAAGGGCGTAACAACGCCGCCCAGGACGAACAGGCCACTGGATGCATTGTCCGCTACGGTGTCGGCGAACTTGATGTCCCAATCCTTGATCCGGCTGCCGACAATCTCAATTGCAGGCATGACGTATGCGACAGACTGGATCAGCTCGACCAAGGTGACATCGGCATGGTTGATCGCCTGTTTCAGGATGATCGCGATTTCTGCCTCTACCTTTGGTTGCATCGTCCGCGCAAAAGGGACCTCTTCATCGTCGCCGAACGCCATGTCGGCAAACAGCGTTCCGAAGTCAGGTTGGTCGACACCAAGCTGTTTCTGCACCGCTTTGGCCGTCAGGCCTATCTTGCGCCCGATCACGCGTCGTCCCTTGGCGCACCCATAGTCGACGTTCGCCTGTTGGATGGCATAGGCGGTGGCCCCGTCGTCAGCAGGCAATTCATCGCGCAACGGGGCAATCGCGATCCCGCTCGTTTCCGCCTCGCGCAGTCGCTCCGCCCAAAGTTTGATCTTGTCTTGTGAATCCATCATGTCTCCTATAGTTTTTGTGCCCGCATGATTGCGAACCCCGCAATCCATTCCGGGATTGCGCGGTAATACTCGATTGACGCCTTGTAACTTCCATTGGCCGCCAGGGCTCCAAAGGCCGCGATCCAGCTGCGAATTTCGTGCGCCGACTTCCCGCCGTTGGCGGTGATCCAGTCGTCGGAGAAATGATCGATTGCATCCAGATCCCCCTTTGCCAAAAGTTCGAGGAAAGCCTGGTCCCATTCAGGATTGAGAGGATGCAGTTCGCTGTTACCCGTGACAAAGCTCTTTGCCGCCGCGATCGTGCGTTCCTGCCGGGCTGCGCGGGCCTCGGCGCTTGGATTACGCCCTCCGATGAGCCGCTCAGCCACTTCCACGCTTGCATTGGCCATTTCAGGCACCGGGGGTTCATGGGAGATGCCCCCTGAGCCCACGAGCAACACGCGCTTCCCAAGCTGGGCAATGAAACTGCCGATTGCCATACCCAGGAGACGTACCCGCCGGCAAGGCGCGAATGGAGGAGAAACCGAATTGATGAATACCGGGACTACCGGGTAGCGATCCAGTCCGCCGGTTAATACCTCGAGCGCTTGGGCAAAGCCATGATCGACTTGCATCCGGTACGAAACGGCCACGTCGACGCCCTTCTCCAGAACGTGCTTCGCACAGTCGAGGGCAGTCTCCTTTGGTACGGCCAAATCACCGGCCGCACTATTGAAGTCACCAATGGCGCGCGCTTCGACGCCGATGCAGAACGGGGGCATCAGGTCGTAAAAGAAGCCGTTGTAGTGATCCGGTGCAAACAGGATGATCAACTCGGGATTGAAAGCTTCCACCCGTGCTCTTGCGGCTGCCTGTTTGCGCTCGACCTCAGCCACGACCTCCGGTGCCGGGTCATGGTACCCATGTAGTGGCGTATGGGAAAGGCATTCAAGTTGGATCTGCATGTCACTCTCCCATCGGCGCGTGGAGCGCCTCGGCGACGGCCGCAGCGGTCTCCGAAACTTTTTCTTCCATCGGCGCGTGGAGCACCTCGGCGAAGGCTGCAGTGGTCGCCGAGATTTCCTGCGGCGAGCTCAGCGCAGCGACAAAACGGTCTGGCCGCAGGAACACGATTGACTGCGATTGGTTGGCGAACCAGTCTTTCAGCCGGCCAGTCGGATCGCCTATGTGAATGACGCCGTCGCGCGGTTCCTCGCGATGGGCCATCTGCGGCGCCGGTTTGGCGGTAATGAAGCGTGTGCCGAGCCGGTCCCAAAAGGCGCGCGCTTCGGGCGTCAGGCCATAGGTCGGATCGGTGCCCCACGCGATCACAGCAAAATTGAGCCCGATGACTTCGTCCAGCAGTACCGTCTCGCCAGCCTCGGTTGTGACCTGTGGCTGGATGAACATGCGCCCGACAGGGGTGTTCTCCGGCACGTCCAAGCCATGCACCAGGCGGCCGAACAAGGAATCCTTCTTTTCGGCCATGAGGCCGAACAGGCGGCCGACCGCCGAGTCGCCGGATCTGTCCAACAGCCGGCCCAAGGCCGAGTTCGTATTGCTCGGCTCCGGCGCCACCACCGCACCTTTCTCGTAGCGCGGCATCGGCTTGAAGCGCATCTCGACAAAATATTGCTTGACCTGCGGTACCGCGTTGAGCGCGAGCGTCACGGCATCGCGCACTTTGGCCGCTCTTTGGCTCTCCGGTGCGAAGATGTCACCCGCAACTTCCGATAAGTGGATCATCGAACGGGCGTGTTCGCGCCGTTCCATCCCATAGGTGTCAAGCAGTTCCCCGCCCGCCAGTCCTTTGACTACCAGGGCAAGCTTCCAGGCCAAGTTGCTGGCGTCGCGGATGCCACTGTTATAACCCTGGCCCTGCCAGACGGGCATGATGTGCGCGGCGTCTCCCGCGAGCAGAACGCGGCCAATCCGGAACTTTGCTGCCAAGCGTGCGTTGTGCGTATAGACCCGCTTGCGAATGTAATCCACCTTGTCGGGGCTGGCGACAACCTTGCGCATGAGCTTGGCCATATTCTCGGGCTTGGTCATTTCCTCCTCGGTCTCGCCCGGCATGACCATGAATTCGAAACGCCGGATGCCGTGCGGCAAGGCGGCTGAAACGTAAGGCCGCTCTGGATCGCAGTGCATGTAGATATGCGGCGTGCCGATCGGGTCGTTCTTGACATCCACGACGATCCATTGATTGGGCTTGGTGCGGCCCTCGAATGGCACGTTCAGCGTCCGGCGAATAAAGCTGTTGCCGCCATCGCTGCCGACCAGGTAAGAAGCACGAACTTCCCGTGGCTCTCCGTGTGCGTTTTCGATCCTTAGCGTAACCCCGGCGTCGTCCTGGCTAAAGGACGTCACGCTGTGCCCGAACAGGATCGACGCGTGGGGAAAGCGTTTCAGCCCCTGGTAGAGCGTCTGGTCAGCAAGCGGTTGATGGAAGGCGTTGCGACGTGACCAGCCGAATTCGTCGGTGCGAGGCTCGATTGAGGCGAAGCAACGGCCGCTGGCAGTAACAAAGCGCATCCAGTGGTGTGGCGTCGTGTGCGGTACGACTTCATTTGCCAGTCCCACTGCTTGAAAGACGCGAAGTGACTCATCGTCAAGGCCGATGGCACGCGGGAAATCAATGATCTGTTCAAGCTTTTCGATGAGCAAGACGCGCACACCGTATTGACCAAGAATGTTAGCAATCATCAGCCCGACCGGGCCCGCGCCAACGATAGCAACGTCAGTGTTAATGCGCTCGGTCGTTTCTATAGTATTTGCCATAGGTGTCTCCTCCGGTATGACCGTCGTGCTAAACCGTAGATGCTTCGGGCACCGGTTTTCCCAATAGGAAGTTGAGGTGGATACGGTTGAACGTGTCTGGATCTTCAAACTGCGGCCAATGTCCACAACCATCCATCACGGCAAATAGGGCCCCTGGAATCATGGTGGCGATGCGGCGGCCTTCAGAAACGTCCGCGGTAGGGTCATCGGAGGTCCACACCACCAGGGTTGGCGCTTTGATGCGGCCGTAGTCCTCGGCACGCAGGATATTGCGCTGCCGCGTCTCCATGTCCTGCAGCACCATGTTGTGGCGCTGTGCCTCCACCATGCCGGGCTGCTGGTAAATAGCCTGCCGGGTGGCGACCAGGTCGTCGTAGGCCTTGCTCTTGTCTGCCATCAGCCACTCCACGCGCGCCTTAATGAACTCCCAGCTTGGCTCCTCGACGGCGCGCATTGACAAGGACTTCAGTCTCTCCATGACTACCGGATCGGCTTGCGAGCCGCCGGCGGTGTTGAGCACGAGTCGGTCGATGCGGTCCGGATGGTCGATCGCTAGACGTGAAGCAACCCAGCCGCCCAGGGATTCTCCGCTGATCGAAGCCTTGTCTATCTTGAGCGCATCGAGCACACGCAATACGTGATCCACATATTGCGATACTTCGCGGTCACTTGCTGGCTTGTCGGTCCAGCCATGGCCAATCATGTCGATGGCCCACGTCCAGAAATGCTCACCGTGCGACTTGAGATTCCGTACATAGGCTTCAGCGTGACCGCCGACGCCGTGCAGCAACAATAGTGGCGGCTTGTCGCTGGTTCCGCTGGTGAGATAGCGCGTGTTGATGCCGCCAGCGTTAAGCCAGCCTTGTGAGAAGCTCACCCCCCGCAATTCAGCCCAAATGCTTTGAAAGGTGCCCGTTTCGACCTGCGTCTTCATGTCTCGTCCTGTATGTGTGTTGATATGGAGCGGATACTGCGCTTGAAGAATGGACCGGGCAAAAAAGATTGAACTTTGTGCACATAGTGCACATACTGGATTGAAGCGATCTGAGAGGACTTCCGCAGCGCCACATCTGGAGAAAATCATGCGAATGCTTACGGGCGCCGAGTACCGGCATGTACACGGTCTGGAAAGAGGGTTGAGTGTACTGGCGGCTCTGAACCGGTTTCAGAATGGGCGTGCAACTACGCGTGAACTCAGCGAATACACGAACTTGCATCGAACTACCGTGCGGCGGCTGCTGGAAACTCTGATTGCCCAGGGTTATGTCCGGCGCAGCGAGTCGGACGATAGTTATCGCCTTAATCTCAAAGTTCGAGAGCTGAGCGAAGGCTTTACGGACGACGAGTGGGTTGCGTGCGTGGCCACACCGGTTCTTGGCGAACTGCTAAGGACTGTAGTCTGGCCTTCCGATCTCACAACGCTCGACGGTACTGCAATGATCATTCGTGAGACCACGCATCGCTTCAGCCGGCTGTCATTCCATCGCGCCATGGTGGGGCGGCGGATGCCCCTGCTGTATAGCGCTTCGGGCCGGGCCTACTTGGGATTTTGTTCAGATGAAGAGCGCGCACAACTATTGCAACTTTTGGTTGCCGCGAAAGATGAGCAATCTGAGTTGGCACGCAATCCGGCACTCATCACGCAGTTGGTCAGCCGGGTACGGGCAGACGGTTACGGACTTAATGATGGTGATTGGAAACCAGAGGCAAAAGTGGGCGCGGTTGCGATGCCGATTAGGCACGACGAAAAGGTACTAGGATGCCTTAACGTTGTCTATCTCAGGAGTGCAGTAAGCACCGGACAGGCGATTGAGCAATTCATCCCAGCACTCAGGCGCGCAGTGGAAAGAATCGAGACCGGTCTGAAAAATCATGCGGCAGGGGCGTGAGCTACCACATTGAATAGCGCGATTGTCAAACTCAATTTAATGGTGATTTAGCTAATAAAGCGGACGTTCATGGCAATGGTGTCAATATCCGCAGTGGGGCGACAGCGGGAATTGAATCATTTGAAGCGGATCCAGACCACCACTGTAAAGCGGCCCACTCGGGAGCGGTCAAACTGTGCCTGGTTTTGGTTTGCGAATTGCCGTTAAATGCCGACCGTTAGAGGGTTGCGTCGTCGAGGTATTTCTTATTGATGCATTCGACAGCTAGGTCGTGGCCATCACAATAATTTGACGCTCGCTAATACGGCAAATAGTTTCTTTAATGAAACTAAAACTATAATAGACTATAATTGGCTATAATTTTAATTTAGCAACAAAAATATAGTATTAAATAAGATTTAGCGCAACATAAGACGTTAAGTTATTGTTTTTAAAAGAAATTGGTCATTTGCGTAGTAACACCCGCGGACGAAAAAAAACGCCGCTCACGGCGGCGTTCCGGGACAGCCGGCGCGGTTACTTGCCGGTATCCTTCACATTCTCGAATTTGTCGAATTCCACGTTGTAGAGCTCGCCATTCACCTTCTCCACCTTGCGGATATACACCGTTTGCACCACATCGCGGGTTTGCGGGTCAATGGTGATCGGGCCGCGCGGGCTGTTGATCTTCATGCCCTTCAGGACCGCCATGGCCTTGTCGCCGTCCATCTTGCCATTGAGCTTGCCTGCCACGTTGTAGATGGCCGCCATGCCATCGTAGGCGGCAACCGCCATGAAGTTGGGCCGGCCGCCGCCCGGGTTGGCCTCGGCAAAGCTTTTCAGGAATGCCTTGTTTTCCGGCGAGTCGTGGGCCGCGGAATAATGAAATGAAGTAATCACGCCCAGCGTTGCGTCGCCCATCGCGGGCAGCACGTGGTCATCGGTCAGGTCGCCGGTGGCGATCACCTTGATGCCGGCTTCGGCCAGTCCGCGCTCGCGGTAGCCTTTCATGAACGCCACGCCTTGTTCACCAGCCGGTACGAAGACAAACACCGCCTCCGGCTTGGCATCCTTGATGTGCTGGATGAACGGGGCGAATTCGGGGTTGCGCAGCGGCACCCGTATCGCTTCGATCACCTGGCCGCCGCCGCCGACCAGCGTGGTCTTGAATGCGGTCTCGGCATCGATGCCGGGGCCATAGTCGGCTACCAGCGTCACCACGCGCTTGATGTTGTTCTTCAGCGCCCAGGTGGCCATCGGCGCGGAAACCTGCGGCAGGGTCATCGAAACCCGGGCGATGTAATTGGACTTGGTGGTGATGATGGAAGTCGCCGCATTCATGATGATCATCGGCTTCTTGGCCTGTTCGGCGATCGGAGCGACAGCCAGCGCTTCCGGCGTCAGGCCGAATCCCGCCAGCACGTCCACCTTGTCGCGCACCACCAGTTCCTGCGCCAGGCGCTTGGCGATTTCTGGCGAGGGACCGGTGGTGTCCTTCATGATGAGCTCGATTTTCTTGCCGGCGACCGTATCGCCGTGCTGTTTCATATAGGCCTTGATGCCGCCTTCCATCTGCTTGCCATAGTCCGCAAAAGGACCGGAAAACGCGGCGATCACGCCAATTTTGATGCTTTCCTGCGCTTGAGCGCCCAGCGCGGTGAGGCCGAAAATGCCCATGGTCGCCGCGCAACGCAGCAAGGTGCCCAGTTTCATTGTTATCTCCTGAAGGTGTGTTGTTGTCTGCAGCTTAGGCGGCTATAGCATAGCGGAAAGAGAGCGTCTCCCGTAATTCTTTTGACAATGTGACCTGGGCCGGCCCGCGCCGTTTGCCGCATCCGGGCTTGTTTTGCGCGGGCGTTCGGTTTTCTGATTTACTCGATTGCCTCGTAAGGCAGGCCGACATAGTTTTCGGCGATCGTCGTGCGCCCCGCCAGCGAACCGGTGTAATACTCCAGCTCCGCCAACTGTATGCGCTGGCTGAACGGGTCGTCGGAAAACTTGTGCAGCACCGAGGTCATCCACCATGAAAAGCGCTCTGCTTTCCAGATCCGGCGCAGGCAGATTTCAGAATACTTCTCAACCAGGCCGGTGCGGCGCTCAAGCAGCGTCTTGCGCAGGATATGGTACAGGGTATAGACATCGCTGGCGGCGAGGTTCAGGCCTTTCGCGCCGGTGGGCGGCACGATATGCGCGGCGTCGCCGACCAGGAACAAGCGCCCGTACCGCATTGGTTCCGCGACGAAGCTGCGCAGCGGCGCGATGCTTTTTTCAATCGACGGCCCGGTGACCAGCGCGGCCGCGGTCTCGGCCGGCAGGCGCGCCTTCAGCTCGTCCCAGAAGCGCCGGTCCGACCAGTCTTCAACGCTGTCGTCCAGGCTGCATTGCACGTAATAACGGCTCAGCATATCCGAACGCATGCTGCACAGCGCGAAACCGCGCTCGTGGTTGGCATAAATCAGTTCATGGGCGACCGGCGGGGTGCGCGACAGGATGCCGAGCCAGCCGAACGGATAGACCCGCTCGAAGACGCGGATTGCGTCGGCGGGCACCGACTTGCGGGACACGCCATGGAAGCCGTCGCAGCCGGCAATGTAGTCGCATTCCAGTTCCACCGTCTGGCCATCCTTGACGAAGGTCACCCGTGGCTTGTCGGTATAAAAATCATGCACCGCGACGTTTTCGGCCTGGTAAATCGAGACGCCGCCAGTTTTGGCCCGGCCTTCCATCAGGTCGCGCGTGACTTCGGTCTGGCCGTACACCATCACGGTCTTGCCGCCGCTTAAGCCTTTCAGATCGATTCTTTCCTGCCTTCCCGCGAAAGAAAGCGACACGCCTTCATGCACCTGGCCTTCCTCGTCCATGCGGGCCGATACGCCGGCTTCGCGCAGCAGGTCGACCGTGCCCTGTTCCAGCACCCCGGCGCGTATGCGCCCCAGCACATAATCCGCCGACCTGGCCTCAAGAATGACGGTGTCTATGCCTTGCAGATGCAGCAATTGTCCGAGCAGCAGGCCCGAAGGGCCGGCGCCGATGATGGCAACCTGGGTTTTCATGATGGTCTCCTGTCAAATCCTTATTGGGGTGAGGGCTCAGCAAGCCCTGACAGCGCTTATCTTCCGCTTCCGGCGGGCGATGCGGAATGGATTTTTAAGGTTAAGATTTGCACATATCGCAGATTTTTAATATTTCCCGCCATGTCGCGCCGCCCGCCATCCACCCCAGCTCCGCAAACCCGCGCCATCCCGGTGTTCAAGCTGTATGGCGAGCATGAGCAGTGGCCGACGCCGGACATGGTGCACTGCGAAACGATCGCGGCGCGCAGCACATTGCACAATTGGCAGATTCGGCCGCACCAGCATCATGGCCTGTTTCAATTGCTGTACCTGAAGGCGGGCAGCGCCCGCATCCGGATCGACGAGCATGAAAGGGACATGCAAGCCGGACAGGTGGTGCTGGTGCCGCAGATGTGCATCCATGGCTTCCACTTCGCGCGGAATGCCAGCGGCAATGTGCTGACCCTGGCCTATCCGCTGGTCAGCCGGATAGGCGCTGGCGCCGGCGATGCCCTGCTCGCTCTGCGCAAGCCCTTTCTGCACAGCCTGCCGCAAGGCGAGGAGGGCGACGATGTGCGCGCCCACTTCGCCGCCATTGACCGGGAATACCGCGGCAAGGCGGCGCACCGCGAACTGCTGCTGGAAGCGCTGCTGGCGGGATTGCTGGCATGGCTGGCGCGCCAGGTCGCGCCGCCTGTTTCCGACGCGCCGTACAGCGGGCGGGGGGCACAGCATTTCGCCGGCTTCTGCCGGATGATAGAAGCCGAGTATGCCCGCCAGCATGCGGTGTCCTGGTACGCGAGCCGCCTGGGGATCACTGCGGCGCACCTGAACGCCTTGTGCCGGCAGGCCTCCGGGCAATCGGCGCTTGACCTGATCCATGAACGCCTGCTGCTCGAAGCCAAGCGCAACCTGGTATATACCGCTATGCCGGTGAGCACGGTCTCCTATGCGCTGGGTTTTGCCGACCCTGCCTATTTCACCCGCTTCTTCAAGCAGCGCATCGGACTTTCTCCCAAGGCGTTCCGGGCCCGGGCATCCGGCGTGTTCGATGCATCCAGCGTCTTCAGCGCGGAAGATTAGGACGGCATCGCGGGCAGTGTGGAGCTTCTGCAACAGCAACGGCCCATGCCAGGCGCATTTCCGGACATATGCAATAAAACGGTTCGTCGACCGCCCATCCTCCTGATAGCGATTGACCATCCGGTATGCATTCAGCAGCATTTGCACACGCGGGAGCTTATCCCGCCTCCGTCAGGCCGGACTGCTCTAAAGAGACAGGGAGAGTGCCATGGGCATTAAAGAGTCAGTCGTCGTCACCGGCATCGGTGTGCTGTCCCCGATCGGGGCATCGGTCGCCGAACTCGCCGCCTCGCTGGCGGAAACGCGGTCCGGCATACAACTGGTTCAGGCGGCGCCAATGAAATACGGCTACCCGGCGGGCGTGGTGCGGCAGGACCCCGAAAAGCAATTCACATCGCTGGAACTGGTCTACCTTGATCGTTGCCAGCAACTCGCGATCGTCGCGGCGCGGGATGCGATCAGCGACGCCGGCCTTGACCAGTTCGATAAATTCGGCGCCCGCGCCGGACTCTATTACGGCAACGTCAGCGGCGGCGCGGCGACTGCGCAACACTGCTACCAGCAACTCCTTTGTGAAGGAAAGCAGGCGCCCAAGCCGTTCGCCATCATGTCCATCATGCAGAACGGCGGCGCGGCGCAAATCTCAATCCGGCATGCGATCAGCGGGCCGGTGCACACGCACTGCAGCGCCTGCACTTCTTCGGGTACGGCGATCGGCGAAGCGGCGCGGGCAATTCGCGACGGTTATCTCGACATCGCCGTTGCCGGCGGTGCGGAAGCGCCGCTGGCGGCCGGCATGTTCAGCGCCTTCGAAGGCGCGCGTGCGCTCGCCCGTGCCGACCCGCGGGACGTCGCCCTTTCCTGCAAGCCGTTCAGCATGGACCGCAGCGGCCTAGTGCTGGGGGAGGGCGCGGCTTTCCTGGTGCTTGAGTCCGGGCGCCATGCCAGGCGGCGCGGCGCCCGCTGCCTGGCGCGCGTCGCGGGATACGGCATCGCCGCCGACGCCTGTCACATTGCCGTGCCGAGCGCGGAAGGCCAGGCCAAGGCAATCCGCCTGGCACTGGCTGACGCGGCTCTTGAACCAGCGCAGATCGATTACTTCAATGCG
>Ga0308173_10001564_pt1 | contig 11528 bp, 8 predicted proteins | sample PhyPR1_FD_203716 | JGI IMG/M metagenome (GOLD analysis project Ga0308173, IMG submission 203716) | Soil microbial communities from UC Gill Tract Community Farm, Albany, California, United States - DLSLS.P.R1 | ecosystem: Environmental > Terrestrial > Soil > Agricultural land | place: USA... | reverse complement strand
AGCGCGTTGCGCTCGCCGACCCGGCTCAGCGCCTTGACGCGCGGAGAAAACGCCGCCGGAAAGAAGTCGCGCGGATCACGCCCGAGCCCGGACGTTTCCACCACGCGCGCCAGCATCCGTACGCCGGCAGCGAGCCGTTGGAGATCGCGTTCGTCGTCGAGCAGATTCAGGTCGACGCGCGGCGCGGCGGCGGCATCGGCGGATACGAGCTGCACGCGGCCGCGCGAGTACGGCCGGTTGCACCACAGGAAAAAGAGGCCCAGCCTGTTGCCCAGCTCATGCCATGCCGCGCGCGTCGCGCTCGACAGATACAGGTCCGACTCGTCGCAGCCCGCGACGCCCGAGCTCATGCGCGCGGCCATCATGCTGGCGCGGCGTCGCGCGAGCGGCATGCGAAAGCGCGGTTCGAGAAAATGACAGAATGTCAGCGAAGGATGATCCTGCAGATTGCGCCCGACGCCCGGCCGGTCCACCGCGCACGCAATGCCGAGCGCCGCGAGTTCGCGCGCATCGCCTATACCGGCGCGCATCAGCAGCGCCGGCGACTGAAGCGCGCCCGCGCTCAGCACGACTTCGCCCGCCTCGAAGCGCACGCGCTCACCGCTTTGCGCCTGCGCGACCACACCGCGCGCCGCCGCGCCTTCCATCACGATCTGCTCGACGCGAAGGTTCGAATACACCGTGAGATTCGGGCGCTTGCGCGTGGCTTCGTCCAGATAGGCGATGGCCGTGGACACGCGCTTGTCGTCGATATTCGAGAACGCGCCCGGAAAAAAGCCGTCTCCGAACTCGCCGTTCTGATCCTGCAATTGCGCGATGCCGTTCGCGCGCAAGCCCTTCGCGAACGCGTCGCAGAACGGCGGCCAGTCTTCCGGCATGATGCGGCGAATGGGCACCGGGCCGTCGCTGCCGTGCAGTTCGCCGCCCGGAAAGTTCACGTCGCGTTCGAGCTTGCGAAAATACGGCAGCACGTCGCGCCACGCCCAGCCATCGGCGCCGTTCGCGGCCCACTCGTCGTAGTCGCGCGGCAGGCCGCGATTGGCCGATTGCACGTTGATGCTCGACCCGCCGCCCATCACGCGGCCCTGCTCGTAGACGCGCGGCGCGGCGTCTTTCGTGGCTTTCGCCTTCAGGTCCGGCCAGATATAGGTCTCGCCGCAGAAGACCGGCATCGGATAGCTGTCGAGGATGGCGTCGGGCACCGCGCCCGGCGGCGTATCGGCGCCTGCTTCGATCAGCGCGACGCGCAGCGACGGCACGGCCGACAGCCGATGCGCCAGCACGCATCCCGCCGAGCCGCCGCCCACGATCACGTAATCGAAGCGTTCCATCCTGTGTCTCCTGTTCTTTTGTGGCGTTGCGTGTCAGCTTCCGCGAAACACCGGCTTGCGCTTGCCATGAAACGCCTCGACGCCTTCGCGGAAGTCGTCGGATGTGCGCAGCCGGCTATAGCAATGCCCTTCCAGTTCAATGGCAATGGAAAGCGGCGCGTCTTCCGAATCGTTCAGCAGCTTCTTCGCGGTGCGCTGCGCGAGCGGCGAGAACATGCGCAGTTCGTCCACGAGCGCGTCGGTGGCGGTTTCGAGCTCCGTGTCGGCCACGCAATCCACCGCAATGCCCCACTCGTAAGCCTGCTTGCCCGGAATACGGCGCGAGCGCATCACGATGTCCTTGGTCCGGCCGATGCCGACCATCGCCTGGAGACGGGCCGAGCCGCCGGAACCGGGAATCTGCCCGAGTTTCTGCTCCGGCAGCGCATAGAACGTCGTCTCGGTGACGATGCGGAAATCGCAAGCCAGCGACAACTCGAAGCCCACGCCGAAGCAAAAACCGCGATTGGCCGCGATCACCGGCTTCGAGCAGCGCGCCGGGGCCGCGATATTCCACGCGAGCTTCGACACATGCTCCGGCGACGCTTCCAGGAAGCCCTTGATGTCGCCGCCGCTCGAAAAGTGCTCGCCCGTCGCGCGCACGACGATCACGCGCACGCGCTCGTCGTCGTCCAGTGCCTCGAAGACGGTGCGCAACTGGTCGCGCGCATTCATCGAAATGACATTGAACGGCGGCCGGTGCAGGATGATGTCGGCGCGCTCGCGTTCGGCGTCGATCTCGACCGAAAAGCCGTCGAGGTCTTGCAGCAGCGTCTGGCCGCGATGGTTCAAATCGCTCATATCGGGTTACTCCTTCATGGTCTGTGTAGGTAGAGCGTTGCCGTCGCTCGCGTATTCGCCCGCCGAGAGTTTGCGGCGCAAAATCTTGCCGACCGGCGACTTCGGAATATCGTCGACGAACACGTAGTCGCGCGGGCGCTTGAAGTTGACGAGATCGGACTGGCGGCACCAGGCGTCGAGCGCCTCGGCATCGACGTATTCGCGGCGCTTGATGAACGCGACCACGCGCTGACCCCAGCGCTCGTCCTTGACGCCCGCGACCGCGACTTCATCGACGGCCGGATGCAGCGAGAGCACCGATTCGATGTCCACCGGCGAGATGTTTTCGCCCCCGCTGATGATCATGTCGTCGACGCGGCCGGTCACGTACAAATCGCCGTCGCCGTCGAAATAGCCGGTGTCGCCGGTGAAGTACCAGCCCTCGCGCAGGGACTTCGCGTTCGCGTCCGGGCGGTTCCAGTAACCTTCGAATGCTTCGTCGCCGAGCAGGTCCGCGATGATCTGGCCTTCCTCGCCGGCCTCGGCGATCTCGTCGGGCGACACGGCGTCCAGCTTCACGACGCGCAGCCGCGTGTTCACGCCCGCGCGCCCGGCGCTGCCCGGCTTGCGTGTCGCGTCCTGGTCGATGCTGACCGTGTAGACCTCGGACGAACCGTAGTGGTTGACGAAGAGTTCCGGCTCGAATGCCGCCGACAGGCGCTTCAGCAAGCCGTCGTTCATGGGCGCACCCGCGAAGCCGAGCTTTCTGACCGACGACGTATCGGTGCTGGCGAACGCGCTGTCCGCGAGCAGATCGTGGTAAAGCGTCGGCACGAGATAGAGGCACGTGAGCGCGTACTTCGCGATGGATTCTAGCGCGAGCTTCGCGTTCCAGCGGCGCACGCAGACGAAGACGCCATCGACGAGCGCCATGGAAAGCAGCGAGCGCACGCCCATCGTGTGATAAAGCGGCATCACGCCGAGCGTGCGCTCGCCGCGCCGGTACAGGTTCTGCGCGACATGCGCGAGCGCGCCCGCGCGTTCATGCCGGTGACGGCGCGGCACGCCCTTCGCCTTGCCTGTCGTGCCGGACGTGTACAGGATCAGCGAGATGTCGTCGGCAGTGGCGTGCGTGGTCGCGCCGGTGCGCGTGCGTTCGGCCAGCAGCGCGTCGAAGCTCATCGTGCGGCCGGGCGCGTCGTCCAGACCGATGCGCGGCACGTGCTGCCCAGCGGCGCTTTCCACGACGGCTTCGGCGCAGACGGGTTCGTAGACGATCGCCTTCACGCCCGCATCCGTCACGCAATACTCGACCTCTTCCGGCTTCGCGCGCCAGTTGAGCGGCACGATCACGATGCCCGAGAATTGCCCGGCCCAGTGCAGCGTCGCCATTTCCCAGCGGTTTTGCAGCACGACGAGCAACCGGTCGCCGCGTTGCAGCCCGAGTTCGCGCAGTGCGTCGGCCACATTCAGAATGATGCGATGCCACTGCGCATAGGTCAGTTGCAGATCGCCATCGACGAGCGCGAGCGCGTTCGGGCTGCGCTCGACGCTTTGCAGAAAGGTACGGCCCAGATCAAGCATGTTCGGCCTCCTTCTCGCCGCGCGCGTTCGTCTGACGACGCGCCGCCACATCCAGCACGGCCGCGACGATAGGCGTATAGCCGGTACAGCGGCAGATATGGCCCGAGAGCATGTCGCGCACTTGCTGCTCGGTCGGATCGGGCACGCGTTGCAGATAATCCGCGCACGACATCAGGATGCCCGCGGTGCAGAAGCCGCACTGAAGCGCGTGATGGCGCTGGAACGCCTGCTGCAGATCGCCGAGCGTCTGTTCGGGCGCAAGCCCTTCGACCGTGTCGATGCGCCGGCCATCCGCCTGCACCGCGAGCATCAGGCACGAGCGCGCCGCGACGCCATCCACGTGCACCGTGCATGCGCCGCACACGCCGTGCTCGCAGCCGACATGCGTGCCGGTCGCGCCCAGTTCGTGGCGGATGAAATCCGACAGCAGTTCGCGCGGCTCGCAATGGCCGCTGCGTTCGCGGCCATTGAGCGTCAGCGCGATGCGCCGCTGCTCCCCTTGCCGCATGATGTTGTCCGATATATTGCTGCTCACGTAGCCTCCTCGATCGCGCGCCATCCGAGTTGCCGGACGAGATTGCGTCGATATTTCGCGCTGATGTGCGCGTCGTCCTGCGCGTTCAGTTTCCAGCTCAGGTCGTTCAATGCGCCGCGCAGGTCGTCGCCTGTCAGACGCGGCCAGCTTTCCGCCACCGGCCGGTCCGCGACGCCGCCGACCGCAATGCGAATGGAATCGTTCGTCACCGCCGCCGCGCACGCGACGATCGCAAAGTCGCCGTGCCGCGCGGAGAACTCGGTGAAGGCGTACCGTTCGCCGGGCTTCCTGAGCGGAAACCGCACCGCTTCCACGAGTTCGTCCGGCTCGCGCGCGGTCATCAGCATCCCTTGAAAAAAGTCCTGCGCGGCGAGCGTGCGGTGCTTCTTTTTCGAGCGCAGCATCACGTCGCCGCCGAGCGCGGCCAGCACGAGCGGCAGCTCCGCGCTCGGGTCCGCATGGGCGATGGAGCCGCACACCGTCCCGCGATTGCGAATCTGAAAATGCGAGATGTGCGGGAAGGCCATCGCGAGCATCGGCACTTCGTCGCGCAGCGTCGCACGCCATTCGACGCTGCCCTGCGTCGCCGCCGCGCTCACGACGAGATAGCCCGCCCTGTCATCCACGCGCACGGCGTCGAGTTCGGCGGTGCGCGAAATGTCGACCAGTACGCGCGGCTGCGCGAGCCGCATGTTGAGCACGGCCATCAGCGATTGACCGCCCGCCAGCACGCGCGCGTCGTCGCCGGTTTGCGCGAGCGCGTCGAGCGCGTCCTGCGTCGTCATCGCGCGCAGATAATCGAACGGAGCGGGCTTCATGCTTGCCTCCTGAAACGGCCGAGAAGCCGCGCGATCCACGACGTGCGCTCCTCGACGGGCTTGCCCGCCGCCTGCCGTCCGAGCGATTCGAACAATTGCTTCAACACGACCTTCGCCGCGCCTTCGAGCATGCGTCCGCCGACCGCCGCCACCTTGCCCGACACCTGCGCCTCATAGTCATAGGCGAGGCGCGTGCCGGTGCCCTGCGGCGTCAGTTCGACGAGACCGTTGCCGCGCGCGCTGCCGAGCGGCGAGATACCCGCGCCCGCAAGCCGCAGCCGGTGCGGCGCGTCGATTTCCGACAAGCCGATGCGCGCCTCGAAGCGGGCCTTAATCATGCCGACACCTACCGTCACGTCCGCGCGATACTGGTTCGGCGCGGTCTCGTCGAGCGCATGACAGCCGGGGATCACCTTCGCGAGCGCCTTCGGATCGAGCAGCACGGCGAACACGGCTTCGGGCGTCGCGGGCAAGTCGACCGTGCCGCGCGCCGTCAGCGCCTTGCCGCCCGGCGTCGCGGGCTTCGCAGCCGGTGCTTCGCGCAACTCGGGCCGCGACGGTTCGGGATCGTCGATGCCGATCAGCGCCATCACCTTCGGCGGCGTGAGCGGCAAACGAATATCGTCGACGCCGAGGGCATCGGCCACCGCATTCGCAATGCACGGCGGCGTGCTCATGTTGTTGCCTTCGCCGAGCCCCTTTGCGCCGAGCGGCGTGAACGGCGACGGCGTCTCCAGATGCACGATCACCGGGTCGGGCACTTCGCAGGTCGTCGGCATCAGATAGTCGGCGAGCGTGCCGGACTGGAAGCTGCCGTCCGTGCCGTAGCGAAACTCTTCCATCAGCGCCGCGCCGACGCCTTGGGCGAACGCGCCGCGAATCTGGCCGTCGGCGAGTGCGGGATTGAGCAGCGTGCCGGCGTCGTGCGTCGTCACATAACGGTCGATGCGCACGCGCCCCGTCGCGCGGTCCACTTCCACGCCGCACATGTCGAACGCGAAGCCATACGCCGCCGACGTGTTGATGCGATCCTGCTCGTCGGGCGCGTCCATGTGCGGCGGCGACCAGAAGACGCTCTCGCGCAGACCCGGCTCGTCGCCCTCGGGCAAGAGCGCGGGCGCCCAGTGCGGCGCATTGCTCGCGGCGCGCGCGAACGGCAGCGCGCGGTCTTCCGCGCCGTCCGGAAAGACGCGCGCGCCTTCGAAGCGCACGTCGCCGGGGGCACAGCCGAACTGCTTCGCGAGAATGCGCGCGAGCTTTTCGCGCACGCGGGTGGCGGCCAGATGCACCGTGCCCGCCACCGCTCCCGCGAACCGGCTCGAATAATTGCCTGCCGCGACCGACCACGCGTCCTTGTGCGTATCGAATTCGACGTTCACGACGATGTCCTTCGGATCGAGTCCGAGCACATCCGCGACGACTTGCGCGCACACCGTCATGTGGCCCTGGCCCGCCGGCGTCGACGCGATGGTGACGACCACGCCGCCGAGCAAATCGACGCTCACCGTCGCGCTGGCGATCGCGCCGTTTTTCGGCCCAGCTTTCTTGCGGGCGTCCGGCGGCACCACGGTCGTGATGTATCCCATGTTCGATACCGACGGCTCCACGATCGCCGCGAAGCCGATGCCATAGAGACGCCCCGCCTGGCGGGCCGCGTCGCGCCGCGCGACGAGTTCGTCGTAGCCGCCTTCGGTCAGCGAGCGGCGCAGCGCTTCCTGGTAGTTGCCGGAGTCGAGCAGCGCGCCCGCCGCCGCGCGATACGGAAAGGCATCGGCGGGAACGAAGTTGCGGCGGTAGACGTCGAGCACGTCGAGCTTCAGTTCGACGGCGATGCGCTGAACCAGCCGCTCCAGCGCGAAGTAGACCTGCGGTCCGCCGAAGCCGCGCACGAGGCCGCTCGGCGTCTTGTTGGTGAGCACGACACGGTTGCGCACGACGAGATTCGGAATGTCGTACGCGCCCGTCAGGCAGCCGTGCATCCGGTAGAAGGTCGCGGGTTCGGGCGCGCGCACGTAGCCGCCGACGTCTTCCAGCTGATCGTACGACAGCGCGACGATGCGGCCATCGCTCTCAACGGCCGCTTCGATGGTCGAAAAGCGCGCGGTCGCGGAAGTTGCCGCGCTCAGGTGTTCGAGCCGGTCCTCGACCCATTTCACCGGCGCGCCGGCCTTGCGCGAGGCGAGGCACATCAGCACGACGTACGGAAACACCGCCTGTTTCACGCCGAAGCTGCCGCCCGAATCGCGCGGGGCCTTATGACGCAGACGGTTCGCGGGCACGTTGAGCGCCATCGCCATGACGGCGTGCAGCGAGAACGGCCCCATGAAATTGGACGTGACGTCGTAGCCTTCGCCGCCCGACAGATACTCGGCGATGACCACGCCGCATTCGATCGGGGCGCACGTGTTGCGCGGATAGCGCGCGACGAGCTTCACGCGATGCGGCGCGTCTGCAAACGCGGCTTCGGGATCGCCGTAGCGGAAATGCCGGTCGCTGATGACGTTGCTGCCGACGCGTTCGTGCAGCACCGGCGCATCGCCGCCCACCGACTGTTCGATGGACGTGACCGGATCGAGCATCGCGTATTCGACCTTGATGAGGTCGAGCGCGTCTTCCGCGAGCGCGCGCGATTCGGCCATCACCACCGCCACCGGCTCGCCGACGTAACGCACGCGGTCCATCGCGAGCGCCCACTGCTCCATCGGCGACTTCACGCCGACGACGAAGGGCCGCGACCACGGACGCAGATCGTCGCGCGTGAGCACCGCGCGCACGCCGTGCAGCTTCGATGCGGCTTCCGTGTCGATGGAAACGAGTTCCGCATGCGCGTGCGGCGAGCGCAGAATCGCCGCGTGCAGCGTGCCGGGCTTCACGGCGATGTCGTCGCCGTAGCGGCCGCGGCCCGTGAGAATCGCGGGGTCTTCGAGGCGCTGCATCGGCTGGCCGACGTGGCGCTGCGGCTTCACGGCGTCGCTCTCGGCCACGCGCGCGTTGATGTCGGCAAACCCGGTTTCGCGCTGATTCATGGCGTCACTCCGTCATCTTCGCCGCGGCTGCCGAATTCATCGGCGAGACCGCTCCAGCGGCGCGCAATCTCACCGTGCTCGATGCCGAACAGATCCAGAATGCGCCCGACCGTGTGATCGACGACATCGTCGATGGTCTTCGGATGAGCATAGAACGCGGGCACCGGCGGCATCACGATGGCGCCCATTTCGGTCGCGAGCGTCATGTTGCGCAGATGCGCGAGATTGAGCGGCGTCTCGCGCGCGACCAGCACGAGGCGGCGGCGCTCCTTGAGCATCACGTCGGCGGCGCGGGTCAGCAGATTGTCCGCGAAGCCGTTCGCGACACCGGCGAGCGTCTTCATCGAACACGGTGCAATCACCATGCCTTCGCTCAGGAACGAACCGCTCGCCACGGCCGCGCCGATATCGCGCACGTTATGCACAACGTCCGCGAGCTGGTCCATGTCGCCGCGCGTGAGGCCGAGTTCCTGCGCCGCCGTCACCGCCCCCGACGCCGACACGATCAGATGCGTCTCGTGCGTGCCGAGGCGCCGCAGTGCAGCGAGCAGCCGCACGCCGATAACCGCGCCGCTCGCGCCGGATACGCCCACGACGATGCGCTTTTTTCGCTCAGTCATGATCGCGTGCAAGGTAGGCGTCGAGCGCGCTGTTGTCGGCGGCGACGAGCGCGGTCAGGTCCACGGTGTCCTGACCCGGAATGCGCACGCGAGTGAACACATGCGCCGGATAGACGACCGGCCGCGTCGCGTCGAGTCCCATCTTCGCGCTGATGCCTTGCAGATGCGCGGGCGCGTCGTCGGGCTGGCCGACCGTCGTCGAGGGATCGAGCGGCGAGCCTTGCGCCCCCGCGATCACGACGAGATCGCGGTCGGCCTGGAAGCGCGTCGCGATCGCCCATTCGATTTCCGCCGGATCGTGCACGTTCACGTCCGTATCCACGACGACGACCTGCTTGATGTCGTAATGCGCGCCGAACGCGCAGAGAATCACGTTCTTGGCCTCGCCCTCGCGTTTCTTGTCGAACTGCACCCACAGGTGATAGCGGCACACGCCGCCCACCGAGAGATGCACGTCCTTCACCGCCGGATGGCTGCGTTGAAGATGCGCGAGAAGCGTCGCCTCACGCGGAATCGCGCCGAGCAGCAGATGCTCCATTTCCGCCGGAACGATGGTATGAAAAATCGGGTCGCGCCGATGCGTCACCGCCGTCACCTCGATGACTTCGCGTGCTTCCTTCGCGCTGTAGTACTTCGGGAACTCGCCGAACGGGCCTTCCGGCTCGCGAACGTTCGGCAGAATGCGTCCTTCTATGACGATCTCCGCGAACGCGGGCACATGCACGCCGCTCGTCACGCATTGCGCGACCGGCAGCGGCGCACCGTGCAGCGCGCCCGCGATTTCGAGCTCGTCGTTGTCGATGGGCGTGATCGCTTGCGAAGCGAGCATCGTCAGCGGATCGACGCCAATGGCGACGGCCACGTCGAGCGCATCGCCCGCTTCCTCGGCTGCGCGCTGGAACGCATAGAGATGGCGCGGCAGCAGCAGGATCGCCATGCGATCGCGGCCATGCACCTGAATGCGGTTGATCGAGACGTTCTGCACGCCGGTGCGCGGATTGCGCGCGATCACGAGACCCGCGGTGATGTACGGACCGTTGTCGTGCTCGCTGTGCGTGGGAATGGGCAAAAGCGCGTGCAGGTCGATGCCATTCGTATGCACCACCTGCTGGCAGGGCGCGTCCTCGCGCGCAATGACTTCCGAGGCGAGCGGCTCGGCGGCAGCGGCGGAAAATCGTGCGAGCAAACCGGCTTCGTCGACGCCCATTGCTTCGGCAATCCACGCCCGCTTCGACATGAATCCGCTTACGACCGGCACCGCATGGCCGCCAGGGCGCGCGAAAAACGCCGCTTGCATGCCGTCGAGGCGTTTGGCGATAGCGGCAAGTTCGTGTTCGAGCGCGACCGGCTTGTCGATGGTCGCGAGGCGTCCCGTCTTCGCGAGATGCGCGAGCCAGTCGCGCAGCGAGAGCGAGCCCGCGTCCGAGCCTTTCGGGGCCCACGAGAATGAGGTCATGCCGTTCTTTGCGGCATCGCGTATGTTCATCAGCGTCTCCATCTGTGCTGTCCGGCAAGCAATGCCGTAGCGAGCGAATGGGTCAAGCGTAGCGAGATCGCGCCATAACTTCTAATACCGTTTTCTGATGCGGCGGATCATTCGCTCTTATATCGGTGTTAGCCCCGATGACAGCGTTCTTACAGTTACGTATCAATAGAGCTCTCCCGCAACCCGCACTGGCGGGCGCGGGCGGCAGCGGCACGCAGCACGTGCGCACCGCCCGGCGTGATAACTCAGGCGTCGGCTATTAGCGTCGCTGATGAAGAAGGGGCGAGATGGACCTCAAACAGATTCAGTACTTCATCGCGCTATTCGAGGACGGGTCAGTGACGCGGGCGGCCAAGCGACTGAATATCGTGCAGCCGGCGCTCAGCATGCAGATTGCGAAGCTCGAGGACGAACTGCATCAGCAACTCTTCGAGCGCGGCGCTCACGGCATGGCTCCGACCGCGGCCGGGAGGCTGATGTATCGCCTGTTTCTGCCGATCATGCGCGACCTCGCCCACGCACGGCAGCAACTCGTTCAGCGCGATGAAGTCGTGACGGGCCACGTCGGTATCGGGCTGATTGCGTCCGTCACCGAGAGCGTGCTCGCGGATTCGCTCTCGCGCTTTCATGCGCAATATCCGGATGTCGAAGTGACCGTCGCCGATGGCTACAGCGCGACTTTCATCGACTGGGTGGCGGGCGGCCAACTCGACGCCGCGATCATCAACAAGCCGCGCGCGCGTCTGTCGCTCGACTCACGCGCGCTGCTCGACGAAGAGATGGTGCTCGCAACCAGCGCCGCGCATGGCCCCGATCTGCCGCACGCCATCGAACTCGCGCAACTGCCCGAACTGGAACTGGTGTTGCCGACCAAGCGCCACGGCCTGCGCGGAGTGCTCGACAGCGCCGCGCAGCATGAAGACGTGCTGCTCGCGCCGCGCTTCGAAATCGACGTGCTCTCGACCATCCTCAAGCTGGTCGAAAACACGCGCTTTGCGACGATCCTGCCGCGCATCGTGGTCGAGCGCGCGGCGCGGCATGGCACCTTGCGCGCCTGCCCGATTCTCGCGCCGCGCATCGTCCGGCATGTCGTGTGCGTGAGCCATCCGCGAAGGCCGTTGAGCGCGGCGGCCGAAGCGCTTATCGCGATCATCGGCGACGAGCTGCATCAGGCATCGAATATTTCGTCTAACGAACCATCTCCTTCGTGAGGAACGCTTTGCATGAACGCATCACACTGGATTGACGGCGAATGGACCGGCACGCCCACGCTCGACAGCATCGACCCCGCCACGGGCGAGGCCATCGG
>Ga0308173_10001563_pt1 | contig 11529 bp, 10 predicted proteins | sample PhyPR1_FD_203716 | JGI IMG/M metagenome (GOLD analysis project Ga0308173, IMG submission 203716) | Soil microbial communities from UC Gill Tract Community Farm, Albany, California, United States - DLSLS.P.R1 | ecosystem: Environmental > Terrestrial > Soil > Agricultural land | place: USA... | reverse complement strand
ACGACGAGGACGACGAGGACGACGCGGCCGGCGGCTGCGAGGTCTCCGTGGGGGACGGGGACGAGGTCGGCGACGAGGACTTCGAGCCCGAGGTCGACCTGGAGGACGAGGCCGACTGGGAGACCGACGCCGAGGAGGAGGTGGACGAGGACGCCGACGCGGACGCGGACGACGAGCTCGCGGAGGTGTCGAGGCCCTGCCACTCGTTGCAGGCCCAGACGACCGGGATGTCGACGTCCTCGCTGGAGCCGTCGCCGAAGCTGAACTTCAGCGTCTCGATGTCGCCGGCCTGGAGGTTCGGCGCCTTGATCGTGATGCCGCCGCTGTCGGCGAGGTTCACCAGGCCGCCCCCGGGGACCTTGATCGGCTGGAAGTTCTCGACCTGGACGCTCGACTGCCCGCCGGGCGCGATGCCGGTGACCTTCGCGCCCTGGCTCACGTTGTTGTTGGAGAACGACGTGATCAGCGTGCCGGAGCCCGGCTGCGCGGAGACGATGACCGCGCTCAGCACGTCGACCGACCCCTCGCGGTTGGTCGTGCCGGCGGCCACGTCGTACACCCGGTCCGTCGCGTAGTTGAACCCGCACGACGACAGCGAGGCGGCGAGCGCGAGAGCGCCGGCGGAGGCGAGCAAGCGAGCGGACATGCGGAGCGGCATCTTCGGGCCTTCACGGTCGACTGCGGCAGGGTCCTGCACAGCCTAGCGACCCGTACCGGCCGGCCGACCGGTGGCTGGCGGTGCCCGAGAGGGTGCCGTGCGGGGTGGCCAACGGGGTCGCCAACGGGGTGGCCGCGGGCTACCGGCCGAGGCCCACGGCGTGGCCGACGACCAGCAGGCCCGCGAGCACCAGGACGGTCCAGGCGACCGCGATCACCAGCAGCCGGGTCGCACCCGTGCGCAGCGCGATCCGCAGGGGCAGGTGCCGGCGGCCCTGCTCGTGGTCCGCGACCAACCCGGGCAGCGAGGTCAGCACGTGGACCCCGAGGCCGAGCAGGGCGGCGAGCACCACCATCACCGGCTGGGGCGGGTCGCCCTGGGTGTGGCCACCCCAGCCGCCGTACGACAGGAAGAACGGGTACAGCCCCCACGCCACCGCCCACGGCACCCCCGAGAACCAGCCCCCGCGCAGCACCACGTTGCCGACCACGCCGACCGCGACCGACACGAGGTAGAAGGCGCCGGCCGTCACACCGTTCTGGACGGAGAGGGGCACGAGCAGGAGCACGGCGCAGATCAGGGCGAACCAGGCGGTGCCCGGGTCGAGGGTGCCGTCGGCGAGCGGCTTCCCGCTCGACCGGCCATCCTGCTCCCGCGCGGCGTCGTCCGCCCGGTCGACGAGGTCGTTGTGCCACCCGAGCACCGCCTGGCCGACCAGCACCGTCGCCAGGACCAGCAGCAACTCCCGGCCGGACCGGCCGCTGAGGGCGGCGGCCGCGGCCATGCCGGCGGCGACCAGCACGCCCAGCCTGGGGTGTGCGGCGCGGAGCAGGAGGACGGGGGTCGTGCGGCTGAGGGTACGCCGCCGCGGCGGTCGCGCGGCGTCGGCCGCTGGGAGCTCCGTGGCGGTGCCGGGGGCCCGGGTGGTCCGGCCGGTCCCTGTGGGAGTGCCGGTGCTCGTCGCGACCGCCGCGGGGGCGGCCCCCGGCGCGGCGTCCGTGACCGGTCCGCCGCTCGGCTTGCTCAGGGTGGCCGTGGGCGCGGCGGCCCGGGAGGGAGCGCTCTCGTGGCCCGCGGTGGCTCGTGACCTGCGGCGGCGGAGCGACGGCGACATGTGCCGAAGTATCACCCGAGATGGTGAGAGGCGGGGTGACCCGGCGTACCGCTCGCGTGTTCGAGGGGCCGTCCAGGGGCCTCCGGGAGGGATCGGCGGACGGCCGCCACCACACGGCCACCGTTTCTGTCAAGCCCTGATAGGGCCCCTGACCTGCGCAAACTTTGTCGGTGCTCTTCTCAGGACGTGTTAAGATAGTCACCTAGGAAGGGGAACCTGACATATGACTTTCACCGTCGGCGAAACGGTCGTCTACCCGAACCATGGGGCCGCAGTCATCGAGGACATCGAGATGCGGAAGATCAAGGGAGAAGACCGGCAGTACCTCGTGCTCCGCATCGTCGCCCAGCAGGACCTCGTCGTCCGGGTGCCTGCGTGCAACCTGGACCTAGTCGGGGTGCGGGACGTCGTCGACAAGGAGGGTCTCGACCGGGTCTTCGACGTGCTCCGCGCGGCTCACGTCGAGGAGCCGACCAACTGGTCGCGCCGCTACAAGGCCAACCTGGAGAAGCTGCACAGCGGCGACGTCATGAAGGTCGCCGAGGTCGTGCGCGACCTGTGGCGCCGCGAGCGCGACCGCGGCCTGTCCGCCGGCGAGAAGCGCATGCTGGCCAAGGCCCGCCAGATCCTGGTCTCCGAGCTCGCCCTGGCCGAGCGGACCAACGAGGACAAGGCGGAGGCCCTGCTCGACGAGGTCCTCGCCTCGTGAGCCACGGCTGATCCACGCACGACGAGGCCCCCGGGTGACCCCGGGGGCCTCGCCGCGTCTCCGGGGCATTCGGACGGGTTGGGGCGGCTGGATGAATCCCCGGCCGGCCGGGGACTCCTGACGTCGTCAGGGGTTGCAACCCCCGGCAACGTCAGGAAGAGGCCGGCAACCCCCGGGGTCACCGGAGCGCAAACGGCGCAGCCGAGGGAGGCGGCGGGCTGGTCCGCAGCTCCGGCGATGCTGTGCAGGGCTCCTGACCGCTACCTTGGCCCCATGGAGGCCCGAGGGATCGTGCTCGACGAGGACCGCGGATCGCTGCCGTTCATGCTGATCCACGGCGAGGCGCTGGTCGCGGCCGCCGCCTGGGCGCTCGGTGAGGCCGGGGTGGTCCTGCTGGACGCCGGCGTCCCCTGGGCCGCGCTCGCGGAGTCCCTGGCCGAGTCCGGCGAACCGCTGGTCCTGCACGACCCGCTGTGCCCGATGACCCCGCCGGACTTCATCGCCTCCTGCGTCGAGCTGGCGGTCGAGCGGGACTGCGTGGTGGTGGGCACGCGGCCGGTCACCGACACCGTCAAGGCGGTCGCCGACGGCGTGTTCGGGGAGACCGTGGACCGCGACGGGCTGGCCTCGGTCGCGTCGCCCGTGGTGCTTCCCGCCGGTGTCGTGGGACAGCTCGAGGGACTGCCGACCACCGACCTCGCCGACCTGGTCGGGCACCTGCGGTCGCGCTGGCCGGTCGAGATGGTGGAGGGACCGCCCTCGGCGCGGAGGATCGGGTCCGAGGAGGAGGTGCGGGTCCTCGAGGCGCTCACCGGCTCGGAGTCGCTGCCCGGCGGGACGTCAGGCGAGGCGTAGCGCGAGCTGGAGGTCCTCGGGGAAGGTGATCTTGACGTTGCGGGGCGAGCCGGGCACGCGCACCACCGGCAGGTCGCAGTAGCGGGACCAGCAGCCGGCCGTGTCGGTGGCGTCGATGCCGTCCCGGTCGGCCGCGGCGTAGGCCGCGAGCAGCTCGGCGGCGCGGAACGCCTGGGGCGTCTGCACGCCGTCGACCTCGCCCTCGAGGGCACGCCGGTGGTCGTCCGCGTCGCGGGCGACGATGCCGCGCAGCCGAACCCCCGGCACCGCCGCGCCGCGGGCGCGAGCCGCGTCGATCGTGGCGGCGAAGAGGGAGGTGCCCGCCAGCGGCCGCGCCCCGTCGTGGATCGCCACCACGTCCACCTCGCCGCGCTCGACCGCGGGACGCAGCGCACTCAGGGCGCTCCACTCCGAGGCGTGCCGGGTCCCTCCGCCGGGGACGAGCCGGACCTCGCGGTCCCCCAGGTGCGGCGCCAGCGCCGCCGCGACCGGCTCCTCCTCGCCCGGCCGCACGACCACGAGCACGTGAGCGACGTCGGTCAGCGCGAGCGCGTCGCGCACCGACCACGCCAGCACCGCGCGGTCACCCAGCGGCAGCAGCACCTTGTTCGACCCGGCACCGACCCGGGCGCCGACCCCCGCGGCGAGGATGACGACGGCGGCGGGCACGCCGGGAGTCTAGGGCGGGGGCGCGCCGCGTCCGCGGGGAGCGGTCGCGACAGTCCCTGACGAGATGGCAGGCTTACCCGCCGGTGACGCGGCGGATCGTCGGGGACTATGCGACCCCGGGCGCACTCACCCCAGAGTCAGCCGGCGACGAGCAGAGCGGTGGCGATCGCCGCGATGCCCTCGCCGCGGCCGGTGAGGCCGAGGCCGTCGGTGGTGGTGGCGGAGACCGTGACCGGCCCGCCGGCGGCGGCGGTGAGGGCGGACTCGGCCTCGGTGCGCCGCGGGCCGATCCGTGGCCGGTTGCCGATCACCTGGACGGCGACGCTGGCGACCTGCCAACCGGCGGCGCGGACCCGGGCCGCGGTCTCCGCGAGCAGCGCGGCCCCGGAGGCGTCGGCCCACTCCGGCGCGGACGTCCCGAAGTTCGACCCCAGGTCGCCCAGGCCGGCGGCGGACAGCAGGGCGTCACACGCCGCGTGGGCCGCCACGTCGGCGTCGGAGTGCCCCTCGAGGCCGCGCGGCTCGTCGGGCCAGTGCAACCCCGCCAGGTGCAGCGGCGCACCGTCGACCAGGCGGTGCACGTCGGTGCCGATCCCGGTCCGCAGGGCCGGGAGGGCCGGCCCGGCGCCCGGCACAGTCGAGGTCACGCCCGCATCATGCCCGGTGGTCACAATGGGCAGTGTGAGCACCGTCCGCGACACCCCGGCCGATGCCGGGGCGTGGGCGCTGTCCGGGGTGGTGGCCGGCGCGGCGGGCGTGGCGACCAGCTACGCCACCGCCATGTTCACCGCCGTCGGGTCGAACCCCGTCGACGCGGTCGCGTCGACGGTCATCCGGGTCGCGCCCGGCAACACCGCGCAACAGGCGGTGCGCGTGCTCGGCCACGCCGACAAGCCCACGTTGGTCGGGGGCGTCCTCGTCGTCCTGGCGGTGCTGTTCGCCTGGGCCGGCCACCTGGCGCGCCGGGGGTGGCGCGGGCCGCTGGCCGTGTACGCCGTCGTGGCCGTCATCGGGGCCGCCGCCGTGCTCGACCAGCGGGGCGCCGGCGCCGGCGACCTCGTGCCGCTGCTCGTCGGGGCGCTGACCTGGCCGGCCGCCCTCGCGCTGCTGATCCGCCCGCTCCGCGCCGCCGCCGCCACCACCGCCACCGCCACCACCCCCCAGGCGGCCGCGGACGGCGGCGCGGCCGCCTACCCGAGCGGCTCCCGGCGCTCCTTCCTGGTCCGCGTCGGCGTGGTGGCCGCCGGGGCGGCCGTCCTCGGCACCGCCGCCCGCGCCGCCGGCGCCGGCCGCCGACGGGTCGAGGCGGCCCGCCGGCTGCTGAGGCTGCCCGGCGTCACGGCCCCGGTCGTCCCCGACGGCACCCAGGTCGCCGTACCCTCCATGACCCCGTGGGCCACGTCCGCCGCGGACTTCTACCGGATCGACACCGCGATCATCCCGCCGACGGTCGAGCCGGACGCCTGGCGGCTGCGCATCCACGGCCTGGTCGACCGCGAGGTGGAGCTGCGGTTCTCCGACCTGGTCGGCCGCAAGCACACCCAGGCGTGGGTGACGCTGTGCTGCGTGTCGAACGAGGTCGGCGGCGACCTCGTCGGCAACGCCTGGTGGAGCGGCGTCCGGGTCGCCGACCTGCTCGCCGAGGCGGGCGTGCAGCCCGGCGCCGACGCGGTGCGGCAGACCTCCGACGACGGCTGGACCTGCGGCACGCCGCTGGCGGCGCTGACCGACGGCCGCGACGCGATGCTGGCGATCGCGATGAACGGCCGGCCGCTGCCGATCGACCACGGGTTCCCGGTGCGGACGGTGGTGCCGGGGCTCTACGGCTACGTCTCGGCCTGCAAGTGGGTGGTCGACCTCGAGGTCACCCGGTTCGCCGACTTCACCGCGTTCTGGACCGAGCGCGGCTGGTCCGAGCGCGGCCCGGTCAAGCTCGCCTCGCGCATCGACGTCCCCCGGTCGGGCGGGACGGTCGACGCCGCCGGCGGGCGGGTCGCCGGGGTCGCCTGGCAGCAGCACACCGGCGTCGCGGCGGTCGAGGTCGCGCTCGACGGCGGCGCCTGGCAGCGGGCCGACCTCGCCCGGGTCCCGAGCGTCGACACCTGGGTCCAGTGGACGGCGGCCATCCACACCACGCCCGGCGACCACACCCTCCGGGTCCGCGCCGTCTCCCGCGCCGGCGAGGTGCAGACCGGCGTCCAGCACGACGTGGTCCCGAACGGCGCGACCGGCTGGCACACGGTCGCCTTCACGGCGAGCTGACCTTCACGGAGCCGCTACCAGGCGCCGTTGCCGCCGGCGGGGAGCGGGTGGGCGCCGTCGGTGATGACGTACGCCGTCCCCCCGGACCGGGGCAGCCACGCGTCCTCGAACTGCCCGCGGTCGTAGGTCCGGCGGACGCCGCCGTCGCGCTGGGCCGCCGGGTCGTTGACGATCACGTCGCCGGTCGGGGTGAAGCCGACGATCACCACGAGGTGCCCGTTGCTCGCGCCGATCGGCGCCCCGTCCAGCTGGCCGGGGGCGAACGCGATGGACGCCACCACGGGGATCTCGGCCTTGACGAGCACCTCGGCGTCGCGCAGCGAGTGCAGACGCGTGACGAACCCGTGGCCGGCCAGCCCGGCGGCGTACGCGGTGTTGAACGGCCAGTTCCCGGTGCCGTCGTAGTCGTGGTCGTAGGTCATCCGCGCCGCGTGGTCCACCCAGCGCTCGGAGTAGGACGGGCTCACCCACGAGTAGGCGCGCGGACGCGGCAGCGCGCCGTAGTAGCCGAGCACCATCGAGGTCGACGTCGGCGAGCACCACGCCTCACCGCCGCCGCCGTACTGCGGGTACTCGCCGTCGTGCACCATCTGCGAGTACCTCGGGACGTTCAGCAGGATCCCGCGGGCCACGCCCGGCCGCGACGTCGGGACGTCGGTGGTGTCCGGCAGCCGCGACGCCACGGCGCCGACCGTGTCGAGCGACGGGGACCGGCCGAGCGACGAGCCGCCCGGCGGCACGCGGCGGCTGAGCACGACGCGGAGCTGGTACGCCGCGGCGCCGGTCGGCGCCCGCCACGTGTCGACGGCGACCGAGCCGAGGTCGTCGGTCTGGCCGCTGAACGTCCGGCGCTGCACGTAGGTGTCACCCGCCGCCCAGAGCGCCAGCGTGTCCCAGGAGGAGGTGCGCCCGGCGGCCCGGCCCCGGACCTGCACGCGGAGGTCGCTGTCGCCGGGGGTGCGGGCCGACCAGGACGCGACCAGCTCGGTGAGCGCGAACGTCGGCCGCGTCCACGGCGAGCGCCAGCTGCCGGTGGCGGCGCCGGGCGTCAGCGCCACGCGGCCGTCGACGACCCGCGCGCCGCCCGCAACCGCGCCCACGGCGAGCTGCTCGGGCGTGTCCCACTGGGTGCGGGCGATCTGGCGGGCCGGCGTACTCCTGGGGCCGACGGCCGGGGCGGCACCGGTCGCGGCGCCGGCCGCGGCACCCGCTCCCAGCGTGAGCAGCGGCGCGGCGAGTGCGGCGGTGAGGACCGAGGATGTCAGGCGGGGCACCGATGAACTCTAGGATTGGTGGGTGACGTTCAGGCTCTACGACACCCGGACCCGCGAAGTCCGTGACTTCGTGCCCCTCGAGGAGGGCAGGGCGGGTCTGTACGTCTGCGGTCTGACGGTCCAGTCGGAGCCGCACGTGGGGCACGTCCGGTCCGGCGTGAACTTCGACGTGCTGCAGCGGTGGCTGCGGCACCGCGGGTACGACGTCACCTTCATCCGCAACGTCACCGACATCGACGACAAGATCCTGGCCAAGGCGGAGGCCCAGGGACGGCCCTGGTGGAACCTCGCCTACGACATGAAGCGCGAGCTGGACCGCGCCTACGCGGCGCTCAACGTGGCGCCGCCGACCTACGAGCCGACCGCGACCGGGCACGTGCCGGAGATGATCGAGCTGATCGGCCGGCTCGTCGACGCCGGTCACGCCTACGCGGCCGCCGACGGGTCGGGCGACGTCTACTTCGACGTGCGGTCGTGGCCGTCCTACGGCGAGCTGACCCACCAGCGGATCGACGACATGGAGGCCGCGGAGGACGCGACCGCCCTGGAGATCGCGCAGCGCAAGCGCGACCCCCGCGACTTCGCGCTCTGGAAGGGCCACAAGCCGTCCGAGCCGGCGACCGCGTCGTGGCCGAGCCCCTGGGGCCGCGGCCGCCCGGGCTGGCACATCGAGTGCTCGGCGATGGCGCGCAAGTACCTCGGCCCCGCCTTCGACATCCACGGCGGCGGCGTCGACCTGCGCTTCCCCCACCACGAGAACGAGCTCGCCCAGTCCCGGGCGGCCGGCGAGGCGTTCGCGTCGTACTGGATGCACAACGCCTGGATCACGACCGCCGGCGAGAAGATGAGCAAGTCGCTGGGCAACAGCCTGACGATCCCGGCCGTGCTGGAGCGCTACCGCGGGGCCGAGCTGCGCTACTACCTCGTCGCCGCGCACTACCGCAGCCACGTCGAGTTCAGCTTCGAGGCGCTGGACGAGGCGGCGGCGGCGTACCGGCGCATCGAGGGCTTCCTCGAGCGGGCCGCCGACGTCCCCGCGGGGACGGCGGCCGAGGTCCCTCCGGCCTTCGCGGAGGCAATGGACGACGACCTCGGTACGCCGGCGGCGATGGCCGTGCTGCACGACGCGGTGCGCGAGGGCAACCGGCTGCTCGCGGCCGGCGACGCCGCGAGTGCCCCGTCGCAGCGGGCGGCCGTGCTCGCCATGCTCGACGTGCTCGGGCTCAGCCCGCTGGACCCGGCGTGGGCCGGTGGCGCGGCGCGCGACGACGACGAGCTCCGCGGCGCCGTCGACGTGCTCGTGCAGGGGCTGCTCGAGCAGCGCGCCGAGGCGCGCGCCAGCAGGGACTTCGCCACCGCGGACGCGATCCGCGACCGCATCAAGGCCGCCGGGATCGAGGTCGAGGACACCCCCGACGGTCCGCGGTGGTCACTCGCAGCACCATCAGCAGCAGGGAGCACCACCTAGTCATGCCAGGCAACAGCCAGCGTCGCGGCGCGATCCGCAAGAGCAGCAAGGGCAACCCCACCGCCGGGTCCGGCGGGCGGGTGCGCCACGGTCTCGAGGGCAAGGGGCCGACCCCCAAGGCCAAGGACCGCCCGAACCACAAGGCCTACAAGGCCGCCCAGAAGTCGCAGAAGTCGGCGGCCGGCCGGCCGAGGCGGAAGTCCGGCACCGACGCGGAGTGGGTCGCCGGGCGGAACTCCGTCCTCGAGGCGCTGCGGGCGGGGGTGCCGGTCACCGGGGTCTACGTCGCCGAAGGGGCCGAGCGCGACGCCCGGCTGCGCGAGGCGTTCGGCATCGTCGCGGACCGCGGGCTGTCGATGATGGAGGTCGGCCGCTCGGAGCTGGACCGGATGACCAGCGGCGCCGTGCACCAGGGGCTGGCCGCGCGGATCCCGCCGTACGAGTACGCCCACCCCGACGACCTCCTCGACCGCGCCGCCGACAACGACGAGCCGCCGCTGATCGTCGCCCTCGACTCCGTGACCGACCCGCGCAACCTCGGGGCGGTCGTGCGCAGCGCGTCGGGCTTCGGCGCGCACGGCGTGCTGATCCCCGAGCGGCGCTCGGCCGGCATGACCGCCTCGGCGTGGAAGACCAGCGCCGGCGCGGCCGCGCGGCTGCCGATCGCGCAGACGGTCAACCTGGTGCGCCAGCTCAAGGCCTACCAGGACGCGGGCTGCATGGTGATCGGCCTGGCCGCGGACGGCGACGTGAGCCTGCCCGACCTCGACCTGGCCGACGGCCCGCTGGTCGTGGTCGTCGGGTCGGAGGGCAACGGCCTGTCCCGGCTCGTCACCGAGACCTGCGACCAGCTCGTGTCGATCCCGATGGCGAACTCCCTGGAGTCGCTGAACGCCGGCGTCGCCGCGTCGGTCACCCTCTACGCGATCTCCCAGGCCCGCGGCTGAACCCGACCGGGCTGACCCCGGGCTGACCCGTCCGTCGGTGTGCCGGCCGCGCGCCGGGGTGGCGGGTCAGTCCTCCGCGGCGACCTGCTCCACGGGCTTGGCCGGCAGGTGGTGGGCGATGTAGTCGCGGGCGGTGGTGATCATGTCGACCTCGTGGCCGGCGCGCTCGGAGAGGTACCACCGGTGCACGAGCAGCTCGTGGAAGAGCTCGGCCGGCTCGAGCCGGCCGCGCGCCTGCGGCGGGATCAGCGCCATCGCCGGCTCGAACACCTCGCTCAGCCAGCGGACGGCGACGACGGCGCGGTCCTCGCGGCCCAGGTCGAGGTGGGCGGTGTACGCCGCGATGTCGTTGAGCATCCGGCGCGCCTGCCCGTCCTCCACCTCGAGGCCCGTGAGGCGCCGCAGCTCGCGGCTGTGGTGGCCGGCCTCGACGACCCGCGGCTGCAGCACGACCCGGTCGCCGTCCCAGTCGGTGACGATGTCGAGCTCCTCGACGTCGAACCCGAGGTCGTTGAGCCGCTCGACCCGCTGCTCGATGCGCCACATGTCCGCGGCCGAGAACTCCTCGGCGCCGGTGAGCTCCACCCACAGGCGCTCGTACCGGTCGGCCAGGGCCCTCGCCACGTCCCCCGCGTCGAGGTCCGGCGTCAGGGAGCCGCTGGCCTGGAGGTCGAGCAGCTCGCCGAAGACGTTCTCGGTCCCGACCGTCACGTCGTGCTCGCGCATCCGGTCCGAGAGCGACGGCTTGAGCTCACCGGTCTCGGCGTCGACCAGGTAGGCCGCGAAGCCGCCCGCGCTGCGGCGGAACAGCACGTTGGACAGCGACACGTCGCCCCAGTAGAAGTCGGCGAGGTGCAGCCGCACGAGCAGGACCACGAACGCGTCCATCAGCGCGGGGAGCGTCCCGCTGGAGACGCCGTTCGCGAACAGGCTGCGGTAGGGCAGGGACCACTCGAGGTGCCGGGTCAGCAGCGCCGCCGGCAGCTCCTCACCGTCCGGGTCGACCCGTCCGGTCACCACGCCCTGCGGGACGACGGCGGGGAGCCCGAGGCGCTGCAGGTCGCGGAGCAGGCGGTACTCGCGGAACGCCATCTCCTCCGTGGTCTCCTTGATCGCGAACGTCCCGCTCGGCAGCCGCACGATCCGCACGATGTGCCGCGAGAGGCCGCGGGGCAGCGGCACGACGTGCGCGGTCCAGTGCTCGAGCGGGACCGCCCACGGCAGGGTGAGCAGCGCGGGGTCGGCGCGGTTCGCCACCACGTGCAACGCCATGGGTTCCAGGTTAGAGCCTGCAGGTCGGCGCGGCCGGTCGTGGGCCTGGGTCGTGGGCCTGGGTCGTGTGCCTGGGTCGTGTGCCTGGGTCGAGTGCCTGAGAACGCGCCCGAGCGCGTCCTGGGGCACACGACTCGAGCACACGACTCGAGCACACGACTCCGGCACACGACTAGGGCCCGCAAGCCGTAGCATGTCCGGCGGTCCGCGGGCGTCCCGCCGCGGACGTCGCCGCGTTAGCTCAGCTGGTAGAGCATCCGCCTTGTAAGCGGAATGTCAGGAGTTCGATCCTCCTACGCGG
>Ga0308173_10001562_pt1 | contig 11537 bp, 13 predicted proteins | sample PhyPR1_FD_203716 | JGI IMG/M metagenome (GOLD analysis project Ga0308173, IMG submission 203716) | Soil microbial communities from UC Gill Tract Community Farm, Albany, California, United States - DLSLS.P.R1 | ecosystem: Environmental > Terrestrial > Soil > Agricultural land | place: USA... | reverse complement strand
TTCTCCAGGAAGCCGCGGACCTTGCCCTCGGCGTCGGAGTCGATGACGCCGAACTCGGTTGCGTCCTTGCGCGGCACCCGCAGCCCGGCGATCGTCACACCGGCCCCGGTCTGCAGGTGCTGGTCGACCATCTGCCCGACGTCCATCCGGTACACGTGGTCGGCACCGAAGACGACGACGATCTCCGGCCGCTCGTCGTAGATCAGGTTGAGGCTCTGGAAGATCGCGTCGGCGCTGCCCGTGTACCAGCGCGGCCCGAGCCGCTGCTGGGCCGGCACCGGCGTCACGTAGTTGCCGAGCAGCTGCGACATGCGCCAGGTCTGGGTGATGTGCCGGTCGAGGCTGTGGCTCTTGTACTGGGTCAGGACGGCGATCTGCCGGATCTCGGCGTTGACGAGGTTCGACAGCACGAAGTCGATGAGCCGGTAGTTGCCCCCGAACGGCACCGCCGGCTTGGCCCGGTCGTCGGTCAATGGAGCCAGCCGCTTCCCCGCACCGCCCGCCAGCACGATGCCGAGCACCCGAGGACCGCCACGCATGTCTGGAACGTAGCTGGTGGAGCGAGGGATCGCCCGCCCTGCGTGCGCGGTTCCGCCCCCTAGGGTGACGTCGTGCGCATCGGAATCGTGACGCGGGAGTGGCCGCCGGACGTCTACGGCGGCGCGGGGGTGCACGTCGAGCACCTCGTGGCGGCCATGCGGTCGCTGCCGGCTGGGCCCGACATCGACGTCCACTGCTTCGGTGGTCCTCGTGCGGATGCCGTCGGCCACGCCGTCCCCGCCAACCTGCAGGGCGCCAACGGGGCGCTGCAGGCCGTCGGCGTCGACGTCGAGATCGCCGCGGCGCTCGGCGGCAGTGACCTCGTCCACAGCCACACCTGGTACGCCAACGCGGCCGGGCTGCTCGCCTCGCTGGTGCACGGCGTCCCGCACGTGGTCACCGCGCACTCACTCGAGCCGCGCCGGCCGTGGAAGGCCGACCAGCTCGGCGGCGGCTACCGGCTCTCCTCCTGGGTGGAGCGGACGGCGTACCTGGCCGCCGACGCCGTCATCGCCGTGAGCAACGGCATGCGGCTCGACGTCCTCGACGCCTATCCCGATCTCGACCCGGCCAAGGTGCACGTCGTCGGCAACGGCGTCGACGCCGAGGCCTACCGCCCGATCGAGGCGCCGGACGTCGTCCGGGACCTGGGCGTCGACCTCGACAAGCCGTACGCGCTCTTCGTCGGCCGGATCACCCGGCAGAAGGGCGTCATGCACCTGCTCGCCGCCGCCGAACGCCTACCGGAGGAGGTCGGCCTGGTGCTCTGCGCCGGCGCCCCCGACACCCCCGCCGAGCGCCAGCAGGTCGCCGATGCCGTCGCTGAGCTGCAGCAGCGCCGCGGCGGCGTCGTGTGGATCGAGGCGATGCTCCCCCGCGAGCAGCTGGTCCCGCTGATCACCGCGGCCACAGTCTTCGTCGTCCCGTCGGTCTACGAGCCGCTCGGCATCGTCAACCTCGAGGCCGCGGCCTGCGGAACCGCCGTCGTCGCCAGCGACGTCGGCGGCATCCCGGAGGTCGTCGACGACGGCCGCACAGGCCTGCTCGTGCACTACGACCCGGCCGATCCCGCCGCCTTCGAGTCAGGCCTCGCCGCCCGGATCGCCGAGCTCGCCGCCGACCCCGAGCGCGCGGCCACGATGGGTGCCGCCGGCCGGGAGCGGGTGCTCGCGGAGTTCGGCTGGCCGGCCATCGCCCAGCAGACCGTCGAGACCTACGCGCGAGTGCTGGAATCCCGGGCCTGACGCCCCCCTGGTACCTTCCGAGCGCCGGCCCCCGGGGCCGGTGACGGAGCGGCAGCGAAGTCCGGTGGAAATCCGGCGCTGTCCCGCAACTGTGGAGGCCCTCGCTCTCGCCGAGAAGGGGCCCGAGCCAGATCGCCTGCCCTGCGTCATGTCACCGACCCTCGCGGTAAGGGTCGCGCATGGAGCACGGCGCAGGCCGGCTCAGTGGGCGATGTCTTCCGCCTCCTCAGAGAGGCCTCCTGTGCCCCGCACCACCCGATCCCAGCGGCTGCCGCTCGTCGCGCTGCTGCTCTCGCTGCTCCTGGCCCTCACGGCCTGCGGCGGCTCCTCCTCCGGCAGCGACAAGGCTGCGTCGGGCAGTTCGTCCAGCAGCGCCTTCCCGGTGACCGTCACCGGCGACAACGGCGAGCTGAAGATCGACGCGAAGCCCGAGCACATCGTCTCGATGTCGGCCAGCGCCACCGAGATGCTCTTCGCAGTCGACGCCGGTGACCAGGTCAAGGCTGTCGACAGCACCTCGAACTACCCCAAGGGCGTGCCGACGACGGACCTGTCGTCCTTCACCCCCAACGCCGAGGCGATCGCCAAGTACGACCCCGACCTCGTGGTGCTGAGCGACGACCTCAACGGCATCGTGGACTCCCTCAAGGCCCTCAAGGTGCCGACGCTGCTCCTCGGCGCCGCCAAGACGCTGGACGACAGCTACGCGCAGATCGACACCCTCGGCAAGGCCACCGGCCACGCCGACAAGGCGGACGACGTCGTCTCCGACATGCAGAAGCGGATCAAGGCCGCGGTCGACTCCGTGCCGGCCGACGCCAAGGGGCTGAAGGTCTACCACGAGCTCGACCCGACCTTCTACAGCGCCGCGAGCAGCACGTTCATCGGCAGCATCTACTCGATGTTCGGCCTGAAGAACATCGCCGACAGCGCTCCGGACCCGGCCGGCGGCTACCCGCAGCTCTCCGCGGAGTACATCGTCGGGCAGGCGCCGGACCTGATCGTCCTGGCCGACACCAAGTGCTGCCAGCAGAGCGCCGAGACCCTCGCCCAGCGCCCCGCGTTCGGCACGATCCCGGCCGTCGCGAACGGCAAGGTGCTCGCCGAGGACGACGACATCGCCTCCCGCTGGGGACCGCGGGTCGCCGACTTCGCCGCGTCGGTGGCCAAGACCCTGAAGGGCTGATCCGCTCCCGATGACGACGACGGCGGGGGGCACCCGCCCGCAGACCGAGCCGGTGGCGCCGCGCTGGCGCCACCGGCCCGGCCTGGTGCTCGGGGGTGCGGGGCTCGCCCTGTTCGCCGCGCTACTCGCCGGCATCTGGGTGGGGGCCCTCCCGCTGCCCCCCGGCGCCGTCGTCGTCACCCTGCTCGACCGCCTGCCCGGCATCCACCTGTCCGGCGGCCTCGGGCCGACGCAGGAGGCGGTGCTCCTCCAGCTCCGCATGCCGCGGGTGGTCCTCGCCTCGCTGGTCGGCGCCGGCCTGGCCATCTCCGGCGCCTCCTACCAGGGCGTCTTCCGGAATCCGCTGGCCGACCCCTACCTACTCGGCGCCGCCGCCGGGGCCGGCCTGGGCGCCACGCTGGTCATCGCCTACTCCCCGGTCGAGAGGGTGGGCCCGTTCGGCATCGTGCCGCTGGCGGCCTTCGTCGGCGCGCTCGTCGGCGTCGGCTGCGCGCTCGCCCTCGGGACGGCGGCCGGCGGCTCGCACAGCGCAACCCTGCTGCTCGCCGGCGTCGCGGTGGCCGCCTTCCTCGCCGCGGGCCAGACGCTGGTGCAGCAGCAGAACACCGACGACCTGCGCGAGGTGTACGGCTGGCTGCTCGGCCAGCTCGGCCGCACGCAGTGGTCCGACGTCGTCCTGGTGCTCCCCTACCTCGTGCCGGCCTGCGTCGTGCTGTTGTTCTGCGGCCGCCCGCTCGACGTGCTCGCTGTCGGCGACGACGAGGCGACCGGGCTCGGCGTCCACCCCGGCCGCGTCCGCCTCCTGGTCATCCTCGCCGCCTCGATGGCCACCGCCTCGGCCGTGGCGGTCAGCGGCCTGATCGGCTTCGTCGGCCTGGTGGTGCCGCACATCGCCCGCCGGTTCGTCGGCGGCTCCAACGCCCGCGTGCTGCCGGTCTCGCTGCTGATCGGCGGCGCGTTCCTCGTGCTCGCCGACCTGGTCGCCCGGGTCGTCCTGGCGCCCGCCGAGCTGCCGATCGGCGTCGTCACGGCGTTCGTCGGCGCCCCCTTCTTCGGGGGCCTGCTGTGGTTCGGGGCGCGGCGCCGGTGAGCGGGGGCGCACGCGTCGAGGTGGTCGGGCTGTCGGCCGCCTACGGCCGGACCCGGGTGGTGGAGTCGGTGCGGCTGACCGTCGAGCCCGGCGGGTGGCTGGCCATCATCGGGCCCAACGGCTCGGGCAAGTCGACGCTGCTGCGCTCGATCCTCGGCTTCCACCCGCACGGGGGTCAGGTGCGGGTGGACGGCGTCCCGACGTCCGGCGTGCCGCGTCGGGAGCGGGCGCGGATCCTCGCCTACGCGCCGCAGACGCCCGTGCTGCCCGAGGCGGTCACCACCCGGGAGTACGTCACGCTCGGCCGCACCCCGCACCGGCCGCTGCTGTCGGCGCCGCGCGCGGTCGACCGGCAGGTGGTCGCCGACGTCATGGACCGCCTCGGGCTGGGCCCGCTGGCCGAGCGTCCGCTGGCCACGCTCTCGGGCGGCGAGCAGCAGCGGGCCGTCCTGGCGCGGGCGCTCGCGCAGCAGCCGCGGGTACTGCTGCTCGACGAGCCGACGGCCGCCCTCGACCTCGGCCACGCCCAACAGGTGCTCGACCTGGTCGACCGGCTGCGCCGCCAGGACGGGCTGACCGTCCTCAGCACGTTGCACGACCTCACGCTGGCCGGCCAGTACGCCGACCGGCTCGCGCTGCTGTCGGAGGGCCGCGTGGTCGCCGAGGGCCGGCCCGCCGATGTGCTCACCCCTGCCGCGCTGGCCACCCACTACGGCGCCCGCGCCGAGGTCGTGGCCGGCCCGAACGGGCCGACCGTCATGCCCGTCCGCTAGCCCCCCCGGAAGCGCACCCGGTCGCCGGGGCGCAGTTGGGCGGCCGCCGGAAGGTCCGCGGTCACCACGACGGCCAGCACCGGGTAGCCGCCGGTCACCGGGTGGTCGGCGAGGAAGAGCACCGGCGCGCCGTCCGGCGGCACCTGCACCGCACCGGGCACCAGGCCCTCGCTGGGCAGCTCGTCGTCCGTGGCGCGGGCCAGCGCCGGGCCGGCGAGCCGCAGGCCCACCCGGTTGCTGTCGGTGGTGACCGACCAGTCGGCCGTCGTCAGCGCGGCCCAGGCGTCCGCCGTCAGCCAGTCCCGCCGCGGCCCGGGGAGCACGCGGAGCACGGGCTCGGACGACGGCGGCCGCAGCGGGGCGATGTCGACGAACGGCTCCTCGGCCTGCAGCTTCCCGATCGGCAGCCGATCGCCGACGGCCAGCGGCGTCGGGCCGAGCCCGGAGAGCATGTCGGTGCTGCGCGAGCCCAGCACCGGCGGGACGTCGACGCCGCCGCGCACCGCCAGGTAGGTCCGCAGCCCCTGCGGCGGCGCCCCGAGGGCCACCTCCGACCCGGGCCGCAGAGTGAACGGCGCCCCGAACGGCCCCGCCCGCCGGTCCACCAGCACCGGCGCGGGTGCGCCGGTGACCGCGACCAGGAGCGTGCGTCCGGCGCGCACCCGCAGTCCGCCCGCGGTGGCCTCCAGGACCGCGGCGGCCGCGTCGTTGCCGACCAGCCGGTTGGCCAGCTCCGCCGACGCCGCGTCGGCGGCCCCCGAACGCGGCACCCCGATACCGGCGAACCCGATGCGGCCCCGGTCCTGCACCGTGGTCAGCGGACCGGTCGCGAGGACGGTGAGCACTCAGCCCCCGATCCGGAAGCGCACCGTGGTGCCGGGAGAGAGCAGCGCCGGCGGGTCGCGGTCGACGTCGAACAGGAGGGCGTCCGTGCGGCCGACCAGCTGCCATCCACCCGGCGAGGCCTGCGGATAGACGCCGGCGTACGGGCCGGCCAGCGCCACCGAGCCGGCCGGCACGCGGGTGCGCGGGGTGGAGCGGCGGGGCACCTGCAGCTCGCCGGGCAGCCCGGTGAGGTAGCCGAAGCCCGGCGAGAACCCGCAGAAGGCGACGGTGAGCTCGACGGTCGTCAGCATCCGGACGACGTCGTCCGGGCTGCGACCGGCCAGCTCGGCGACGTCGTCGAGGTCGGCGCCGTCGAAGCAGACCTCCAGCTCGACAACCGCCGTCCGATCGGCTCGCACCCGGGCGCCGGCCGTCAGCCGGCGGAGCGCCGCCACGTCGAGGTCCGTCGGCGCCCGGTCCAGGACGACGAGCACCGTGCGGGCCGCGGGCACGAGATCGCGCTGACCCGGCAGGGGCGCCTTCTCCAGCGCCACCCGGACCGCCGCCACGGCGTCGGGTTCGGCGACCTCCACGAGCAGCGCGCGGTCGCCGAAGGGGACCACCGTCGGTGTCACCCGGTCATGTTCGACTCAGCCGGGCGGTCTGACCAAGCGGACCACCATTCGGTGGCGCACGATGAGTCGTGAGCATTGCCGAGCGTTTCGCGTCCGCCCTCGCGGAGGTCTCCGACCCCGCCCTGGCCGGCCCCGAGCTGCTCCCCGTCCGGCTCGCCCGGGCCTGCGCCCGCTCGCTCGCCGTCGACGACGCCGGCCTGAGCCTGGTCGACGCCTCGCAGCAGCGGGTTCCGCTCGGGGCCAGCTCCGACGTAGCGGAGGTCGCCGAGCGGCTGCAGTTCACCGTCGGCGCCGGGCCCTGCATCACGGCACAGGAGACCCGGGAACCGGTGTTCGCGGTCGAGGAGGACCTGCGCCGCCGGTGGCCGGTGTTCACCGAACTCCTCATCGCGGAGACCCCGTTCCGCGCCGTCGTCGCGCTCCCGCTCCAGCCCGCGCTGGCCGGCGCCGGGGCGATCGACCTGTACTTCCGCACCTCGGCCGAGGTGCTCGACCTCGAGGTGTTCGAGGCGATGGCCGTCGGCGAGCTGGTCACCTCCGCGCTCGGTGACGCGGCCGTCTGGTCGGAGTGGACCCCGGCGGAGGGCCCCGAGTGGATGCACGGCCCGGTCCCCCAGCGTCGGGCCGCCGTCTGGGAGGCGATCGGCAAGCTCAGCGTCGAGCTCGAACTGGGCGCGCAGGACGCGCTGACCCTCATCCGCGCCCACGCCTACGGCGCGGGTGTCACGGTCGACGACGTCGCCGCCGACCTGTTGTCGGGCCGGCTGACCGCCGTCGAACTGGCCGTCGGGCGGGAAGAGGTCCGCTAGCCCGCGAAGGATGCCGGTTCGAGACCGGCGGCCTCCAGGGCCGTCCGCACCGCGCGGGCCAGGTCCACCGCGCCCGGGGTGTCCCCGTGCACGCACACGGATTCGACGTGCAGCGGCACGCGGGTGCCGTCGACGGCGACCACCTCGCCCTGAGCCGCCATCCGCACCGCCCGGTCGGCGACCGCCGCCGAGTCGTGCACGAGCGCGCCCGGCTCGCCCCGGGGGACGAGCGTGCCGGCGGCCGTGTAGCCGCGGTCGGCGAACCCCTCGTGGACGGCACGGAGCCCTGCCGACTGCGCCGCGCGCAGCAGGGCCGAGCCGGGCAGTCCGAGCACCGGAAGGCCTCCCCCGTAGGCCGCCACCGCGTCGACGACCGCCCCGGCCTGTTGCTCGTGGGTCACGGCGGCGTTGTACAGCGCGCCGTGCGGCTTGACGTAGGAGACGCGGGTGCCCTCGACGCGCGCGATCCCGTCGAGGGCGGCCAGCTGGTACAGCACGTCGTCGGCCAGCTCACCGGGGTCGACGTCGATGAACCGGCGGCCGAACCCGGCCAGGTCGCGGTAGGAGACCTGCGCTCCCACCGCCACCCGGGCCTCGGCGGCCCGCGCGCAGACCCGGCGCATCGTCGCGGGGTCGCCGGCATGGAAGCCGCAGGCGACGTTCGCGCTGGTCACGACACCGAGCAGGGCGTCGTCGTCCCCGAGCCGCCACACGCCGAACCCCTCGCCGAGGTCGGCGTTGAGATCGATAGTGCTCACCGGCGCAGTCTCGCATCCGGTACGTGACGGTCGAGATGGCGACATGTCGACACGGCGACAGGTCGCTCAGCCGGTCTGGCCGGTCTCCGCGTGGGCGACCCCGACCTGCTTGGACTCCGGCGATCCCCGTTGCCGCAGGTAGACCGAGAACACGGCCATCGAGCCCACGGCGAGCATCTCCGACTGCCAGTTCTGGAAGGAGCGGTTCCAGAAATCGGCGGCGCCGAGGTAACCGAGGAAGCTGACCGGGTCCTCGAGCTGTCCGAGCTGCTCACCGTTGTAGGCCGCCCAGCCGGCGATCGCCGAGGCAGTCCAGGTGAGCAGGAACAGCCCGCCCATGAGCAGGCCGAGCGACCGGGAGTAGATCGCCGTCCGGAAGCCGCCGGTCTTCGCCCAGGTCGGGGAGTCGTCGTGCGCGAAGCGCCCGACCCGCTGCTCCTTGTCGGACTCCGTGCCCTCCTCGCCGGGCTTCTTCGACTCCGACGACCCGCGCTGGATCAGCCAGACGGTGCCGAAGACATAGAGGAAGAACTGGAGGTACTCCGATTGCCAGTTCTCCATGACGTCCACGCCGAAGGACGACGAGGTGACGTACTCGCCGAGCGAGACCGGCTCGAGGCCGTCGGCGATCTGCTGGGCGTTGAAGTCGGCCACCCCTGACAGTGCCTGCCCGACCAGGGTGGCGAGGAAGACGGCGCCGAACACCAGGCTGAGGGCGTTGTCGCGGAAGAAACCGCGGGATTTCTCGTCGCTCATCGGCCCATCAGCCCCAGTGCGGCGGCGTAGGCGATACCGATGAGGATCACCGCCAGGTAGAGCCAGAAGACAGTCCGGACGCTTCTCATCCCGCCTGCACCTCGCAGTCGTAGGGGGCGTCGGCGTTCGGCTGGCAGGCCGCCGCCGAGACCTTCCAGCCGGCGTGCGTCTCGGTCAGGAAGACGGTGTCGCCGGACAGCTTGACCTGCGCGTCGCCGCCCCAGACCTGCACCGACTCCACCTTTCCGCCGTCCAGTGACAGCTGGCCGATCGCGTCGGCGCACGAGTCGGACTCGCTCTTCTGCAGCGCGGCCAGCGCCTTCGGGGTGAGCAGATCGCATCGCGCCCCCGGGTCGCCGCCGGTGTCCTCGAAGGCCGTCGCGACCCGCTGGACCTCGGACTGCTGCGTGCTCGAGCAGCCCGTGACCAGCAGCGCGGCCACACCCAGTACGGCGCCGCACCGGAACCGGTGACCTGCGCGCATTCCCGACCTCCTCAGTTCCCCCGTCAGTGGCCCCGGGGCTACCCGGTGCCGTCGACGGAGCAAACGAGCATCACCCGGTCGGGCGGCGAGTCCGACCGGCAGACGGATGTGGCACTGTGGTGGCTGGTCGACCGCCATGCCAGGGTCTGCTGCGTGCGCACCGATCCGCCGGAGACCGGCGTCGAGCTCGACCAGCTGAACGCGTTCCTCGACCTGCAGCGGGCGACGATGCTGCTGAAGTGCGAGGGCCTGACCCACGAACAGTTCGCGCAGACGCACCCGCCGTCGACGCTGACGCTCGGCGGTCTGCTGAATCACCTCGCGCTGGTCGAGGACTCCTGGTTCCGCGTGCGGTTCGCCGGTGAGCCGGAGGACGAGCGGTGGGCCGGCGTCGATTGGGACGCCGACCCCGACTACGAGTTCCGCACCGCGGCCGACGACGAGCCCGACGAGCTGCGTCGGCGCTACGAGGAGGCCTGTGCACGCAGTCGCGCGATCGTCGCCTCGGCGGACGGCCTGGGTCAGCTGTCGGCGCAGCCGCGCGGCAACGGCGGCCACTTCGACCTGCGTTGGGTGATGCTGCACCTGATCGAGGAGACCGCCCGGCATACCGGCCACGCCGACCTGATCCGGGAGTCCATCGACGGCGTCACCGGAGAGTGAGGCTCAGAAGGGCGGCGGATCGTCGGGCGGTGGCGCGGGTGGCGGCGGTCGGCGCATCGCCCACGGTCTCGTGCTGCGGGTGACCCCGGACGGCGTGGTGACGTGCAGGGTGCCGTCGGCGTCCATCACGAACGCCCAACCCTTGAAGTGGGTCTTGAGCCGGTGGTGGGTCCGGCACAGGCAGCAGAGATTCGTGCAGGCCGTGGCGCCGCCGTCGCTGTGGGCGACGACGTGGTCGTGGTCGGCCCAGCCGCTGCGCTGCCCGCAGTAGGGCATGCGGCAGTGCCGGTCGCGGGTGCTGAGGAACTCCTTCTGCTCGGTGGTGCGCTCGTAACCGGGGGCGTCGGCCGGCGGGTTCACCCCCTCGCCCCTGGTGACGGCGCGACGGAGGTCGGCCAGGGAGAGGGTTGCCAGGAGCCGCCCGTCCTCGTCGTGCAGGGCGTAGATCAGCGACCCGTCGGGGGGCGTGGTGAGGCCGAGCGCCCCGACGCGACGCAGCAGGTCGCGCAACCGAGCCGGGGTGACAGCGAACCCCTGCACGTCACCGGGCAGCGTGGAGCTGCCTTCGAGAGATTCCAGCCAGGCGTTGATCGTGACCGTTGCCCGCGCGCCGGCCGCACCGGGAAGCAGCGCGCCACGATTGATCAGCGAGAAGATCTCGGCGCGGATCTGCCCGATCGGGCGGTCATCGCCGTCGGCCTTGGCCATCTGCGCGAGCAAGTCGCACAAGGCGTGCGCCTCGGCCGCCTCCTCTGCCGGCAGCTGGGCGCCATACGTGGCCATGCCGTCGCCGTCGGGCTGGACGAACACGTCGGCGTTGCGTTCCGCCAGCCTGCGGTTCTCGTCGGCCGACGCGGGATCCAGTTCCAGCTGCACCTCGCGGATACGCCGCTCGAGCGCACGGAATCCCAGGTCCGCGGCCTCGGGAAGAACCAGCTGCTCGACGCGCCGGGCCAGGGCCGGGTCGGCGTGTTGCAGGGTGTCGGCGAAGATCGCCGCCCGCCGCTCGTCGAGTCGGCCGCACCGCTGGGCGGCAGCCACCAGCGGCAGGCTGTGCCGCCAGGTGAATGCCCGGCGCGTCTTGTGGGCCGCCGTCCCGCGCCCGACCCGGAGCACTTGGCCCAGTTCGTCGGGGAACGACTCCGAGACACCGGGAAAGGCGGGATCGGTATGCCGCCACCGCGAGCTGCGAGCGCCAGGCGCCCCAGGCGGAGGGTCCTCGTCGTCGGGCGTCAGTTCGGCCATCCGCAGGATGACGTCGGCCTCTTCGGCCGCGTCCCGCGCCCGCCGCTCCTGGATCAGCTGCAGGCGAGCGGCGCACTGGGCCTTCGACAGCTCGGGCGGCTCTCCCTGCCGGGCCCACACGAGATCGACCAGCAGCCCCTCGAACGAGCTCGCACCGGTCGCCGTCATGCCCAGAATCTAGGCAGCACCTACGACAGTTTCAGGCGACTGAGCAGGGCAGACGCCCCGCGGCAACGACGCGGCCCCGGTCGCCGGATGTCCGGCGGCCGGGGCCGTGTCGTCGTGCGCGGGGCTGCCCGAAGGCAGGCTCGCGGGGGTGTTCAGCTGGTCGCGCCCTTCAGTGCCTCCGAGAGCGCGGCCGCCTCGTCGGGCGACAGCTCGACGACCAGGCGACCGCCTCCCTCGAGCGGCACCCGCATGACCAGGCCTCGCCCCTCCTTGGTGACCTCGAGGGGACCTTCACCCGTGCGCGGCTTCATGGCCGCCATGCGTGCCTCCTTCGCCAGCCGTCCCACGCCTGCCGGGGCAG
>Ga0308173_10001560_pt1 | contig 11540 bp, 13 predicted proteins | sample PhyPR1_FD_203716 | JGI IMG/M metagenome (GOLD analysis project Ga0308173, IMG submission 203716) | Soil microbial communities from UC Gill Tract Community Farm, Albany, California, United States - DLSLS.P.R1 | ecosystem: Environmental > Terrestrial > Soil > Agricultural land | place: USA... | reverse complement strand
CCATCTGCGGGTCGACTGGTCCCGCTGCGCCGGCCACGGCCTGTGCGGCAAGCTCCTTCCGGACATGATCGAGCTGGACCCGTTCGGCTACCCGGTTCTGTCCAACGCCGCCATCCCCACCAACCGGCTGCGAGCCACCGCCCAGGCCGCCGAAATGTGCCCCGCCCTGGCCCTGGCCATCACCGCCCCGGCCGCGAAGCACTAGTCCCCGAGTTGCGCGGGGGGCCGGATGAGCCGCCACCGGTGGCCGAACGGGTCGATGATCACTGAGCCCCTGCCGTAGGGCTGGTCGGCGGGTTCCCGCTCCACCGCCGCGCCGTTGCGCCGGGCCTGCTCGGTGACCTGGTCGACGTCGGCGACCTCCAGGTGCAGGGAGTGGCTGAAGGTCGTGGGTGCATCGGGCGCGCGCACGGGTACGTCAGGCCAGAGGTCGGAGGCCTCGGCGAGCATCAGCACCGCGTCGCCGAAGTCGAGTTCGGCGTGGCCGATGGTGCCGTCGGCGTTGACGTGGAGTTCGCCGCGGCGCCGGGCGCCGAACACCTCGGCGTACCAGTCCACGGCGCGCCGGGCGTCGGACACGACGATGTAGGGAGTGAGCGCCGGAGCCTTGCCAGGCTCGCGCTCGACGGTCTGCTGGGACATGAATCCTCCGGGGTGTTCGAGAATCTCCCGGGTCAGCCGCTGCCGCAGCCGCCCGGCGAAGTCGGGGTCTGGATCGACCGGCATGACGGGCTCGCGCAGAGCCTCGAACGGATCGGTCATCGCGAGCCCTCCTCTCCCTCGTAGATCCGGCGGAACGCGGCGCGGGCCCGTACCAGCAGCGCCTCGGTGGCGTGCACCGTACGGTCCAGATGGCGGGCGACCTCGGGCACCGGCAGCCCGTCGAGATAGCGCAGCGTGAGCGCGATCCGGTGATGCGCGCCGAGGAGCTGGAGCACCTCGCGGGCCCGGATCCGGTCGATGGCGGTCTCCCAGGGGTCTTCGACCCGCGCCGGCTCGCTGTCCAGCAGGCGCAGCCCGCGCTGCTCCCGCTCGACCCACCGCCAGTGGTCGGCGAGCTTGTGCCGGGCCACCCCGATCAGCCATGGGATCGACGGATCGGGTGACCCGGCCTGGCGAACGGCCTGCACCGCGGCCAGGAACGACTCCGCGGTGAGGTCCTCGGCCAGACCGGCGTCTCCGCAGCGAGCCAGCAGGTAGCCATAGACGTGCGGAAGGGCATCGTCATACAGCTTCAGCAGCCCGAACGCCGGGTCGGGCCGCACCTGCGGGCGGGTCACACCCTTATAGTCGTGGCGACCGCCGAAACTCCGACGCCCGACACCGGAACTTTCCCGGCTCCTGAGCAGCCGGTCGTCCTCGCGAGGTCAGGCGGCTCGTACGGGCTGGTAGGTGAGGAAGGCAAGGCCCTCGCCCAGGGTCGTCGTACTGACGAGCCGTAGCGGCTTGGTCCCGCCGGTCGGGCCGAAGAGGCGTTCACCGTCCCCGAGGACGACCGGGAACACGACCAGGCGGAGCTCGTCGACCAGGTCGTTCTCCAGGAGCGCCCGGACGAGCTGGTAGCTGGCGTAGACCAGCACTTCCCCGGTGGTCGTGCGCTTGAGCGCGGAGACCTCGGCGACGATGTCGCCGTCGAGGACCGTCGCGTTGGACCAGGCGGCCTCCGCGATGGTCGAGGACACGACGTACTTGGGCATGCTGTTCAGCTTCTCCGCCCACACGTCGTCCCGGCCGAGCCACCGCGCGGCGAACCACTCGTCGCTCCGCCGCCCCAGCAGCAGCGCCTCGGCGCCGAGGGCCTCCTCGGTCTCGATCCTGGCCCACTCGGCGAGGTCCTTGCCGCCGAACTGGCCGAACCAGCCGCCCAGCCGGAAGCCCTCCTTGCCGTCAGGGTCCTGGACGACTCCGTCGAGCGTCATGTTCGTGGTGATCACGATCTTTCCCATGATTCCTCCGTGGTCGGTGTTGTGACTGCCACTGGTGGAGACACCACGGAGCCGCGAAAGTGGCGCTCGCGCGGCGCTGGTTTCACGGAGTCGCGAGCCGGCCCGGTGATCGCGCGGGACGTCGTCCCCGGCGATCACCCTGCGCGGCGTCGTGCCGGCGTAGGCGTGCCTTGGTCAGTGCTCGTTGGTGTGGCGCACGCTGGTGAGGAAGGCTTCGAAGGCCGTCGCGCTGAACGTCAGTACCGGGCCGGCCGGGTTCTTGGAGTCACGCACAAGCATCTGGCCCAGGAACTCGCCGACTTCCACGCACTCTCCGCCTTGGCCGGTACTACGGCTGCTTTTACGCCAGTGGACCGCTGCGTAGTTCGGTGCACTCATGGATAGCCCTCCAATGCTCGTCCTATTAGCTTGAGGGACTCGTCACTTGTCAGCGCCTCGCCCATGATCAGGTCGAACCGTAGTGCATAGTCTGTGATCATGTCCGGGTCATCGATAACGTGGCTGAAGCCTGGTCCCTCCGCATAGCCGACCTCGCTGCCGTCATCGAGGGTGAGGATCAGGAACGAGCCGTCGAAGGCAGCGTAGGTCACCGAGGTAAAGGGCAGAACCCAGATCCGGACGTTCGGCATCCGGGCGGTGTCGAGCAGATGCTTCAACTGCTCGCGCATGACCGCTGGTCCGCCGACCGGACGTCTTAAGGCTCCTTCGTCGATGACGAACCAGGCGCTGAGCGGATCGTCTCGGGTGAGTGTCGCCTGCCGCCCAAGACGGAGAGCGACGAGTTCGTCCATCGCCGTCGACGTCTGTCCAGCGTTGTTGACGCCGCGTATATAGCCCTCGATCTGCAGCGGCCCCGGTAGCGCCTGCGGCTGGAACGATCGCATGCGTACGGATCGCCGCTCAAGCTGCAGGTACTCGGGGAAGCCGGGTAGCAGGACCTGGTTGCGGTGGGCGTCTCTGATCTCGTCGCGGAGGCGTTGGTAGCGGCCGCCGGATTTGAAGAAGGTCTCCAGGTCCTGGGCGAACTCGTCGGACGGCGCGGATTCGCCACGCTCGACCTTGCCGATCCATTGATGAGTGCAGCCGAGCTTGGCCGCGAGTTGAGGCTGGGAGAGCCCGGCGGCCTCACGCTCGACGCGCAGTTCCTTGCCGAAATAGCGGATGAGGGCGTCGCGCGGAGTGTCACGTCGTGCTGGAGGCATCGGGCGACCTCTTTCTGAGATGGGAGCGGTGGCAGCACGCTTGACCCCGGTTGCACCCGAGGCGCAATCGATTTGTAGCCGAGAGTAAGCCGCCGCGTGGAGGCTGGTCACCTCATTCAGGAAATCCGATAGCGCTGACCAGCGATCCCGATCGACATCATGTGATGTCAAGAGGATCCGCAGTGCTTCAATATGCTCTCGTCCGGAGATCGACGATGACCGGTATCCCCACGGACCTGGCGCTCGGCGGAGTCTGCGCCTGGACCCTCCCCACCGACGCGTCCGGCCCGGCGGCGGCGCGCTCGCTGCTCGTCCAGGCCATGACCGCGCTCGCCCTGCCGCCCGACACGATCGACGATGGCCGCTCGGCCGTCTGCGAAGCCGCCACCAACGCCTTCACCCATGCCCGTCCCGAACCCGGAGAGGCCAAACTCCCCGCCCCCGAGCTCTGGATCTACGCCCGCACCTGGCCACAGCCGGCCCTGGTCGTCTCGATCTTCGACGGCCTGCCCTCCGCCACTCCACACTCGACCGCCGAGGACCCCCTCGCCGAGTCCGGCCGAGGCGTCACCATCATCGACGCCCTGGCCACCGACTGGGGCTGCCGCCGGTCCCGCTCCCGCCTGGCGTCCCCGGTCGCCAACGGCAAAGCCGTGTGGTTCGCCCTTGCGCTACCGCCCGAATGGCCCGCCCGCCACCCGCCCATCCCACCGGCCACCGCAGCCAAAGCTCTCCAGCGGAACCTGGCCGCCCGCGGCATCGAGTCCATCCGGCACGACGACGCCAGAGTCTCGATGCTCGAACTCCCCACCCTGAACATCTGGATCGACCCCAAGCACTACGCCTGGCAACTCCACTCCGGCAACCGGGCCAGACACCCCCTGCTGGACCTCCAGGAAGCAACGGACCGCCTCCTCGACGACCTCTGACGTCGATCCACCAGGGGTCAGCCGTAGTACATGCGGGTGGTGGCCGCGTCGCGGAGGCGGCGCGCGATGCGGGTGTAGTCGGCGTCCAGCTCCGCGCGGATGCGGGCCTCCTCGTCCGGGCGGAGCAGGAGGGCGGGTTCGGCGGCGGGGCGGCTCCGCATGACGGCGATGCGCAGATGCGTGGGCGGATGGCTGGAGTCGACGCGCAGCTCGCGGCGGGCGGCGACCCGGCGGCGGCGTTCGCGCTCGGACTCGGGGAGAGCTGCCAGGGCCTTGCGCCACTCGGCCCAGAAGTCGGTGGTCTGGGCGGCGAACGTCAGGCGCTCCACCACGAACTGGTACGTGTCGTGCGCGGTGATCAGGAGGTCGAAGGCCGCGGCCACCTCGGCGGGGGAGGCGAGCCGGCCGGCCAGGTCGTCGGCGTAGTACTCGGCTCGCTGGTTGTCGCGCAGCCACAGCAGGCTCTGCAGGACGAGCAGCAGTCCCAGTACCCCCGAGAGCGTGGCCTGGACCAGCCGCAGCAGGACATGGACGACGTAGTTCATCCGGTAGTCGCGCGGGCCGGGCCGAAGCAGGTCCTGCAGGCGTTCCAGAGTGGAGAGCGAGGTACCGACGATCAGGCCGTTGCGGGCGTCCCCGTTGACCCCGTGCCCGAACTCGTGGCCCAGGATCGCGACCTTCTGCAGGGGAGAAAGGGCTTCCCAGAGCGGAAGGCCGAGGATGAGGACGCGGCGGCGGCGAATCCCCACACCGGCGTACCCCGCGTTGAAGTCCCCGGTGGGGACGACGGCGTGCACCGGCTTGGCGCCGACCTCGGCGGCGACCCGGTCCAGGAGGGCGAAGAGCGCGGGGGCGTCGTCCCGGTGTAGCACCTCCGAGGTCTTGCGCAGGTTGCCGAAGCGCGGCCTGATGGCGAAGGCCACGAGCAGTGCGACCATGGCGAGCACGATGGTCAGGAAGTCGGGGACGGCCACGACGAGCCAGAGCGCGAGGACGACGAGTCCCAGGGTGAAGGCGTGGACGGCCAGGGCGAGGACGTAGGAGGCGGCGCGTGCCACGTTCCAGCCGGTACGACGGGCCGGGGAGCGTGCGACGTCCTCGTACAGGCGCTGGACCATGCGGGCGGAGCGCGCTTGGAAGCGGCGGCCGAGGAACCCGGGCTCAGCCGGCGGCTCGGTCTCGACCAGACCCCACTCGCAGCGATCGCACCACGTCGGGAAGCCGGTGGCCTGGGCGATCGGACCGCGGCATCCCGGGCACTCGCGGAGTGCGATCTGTGGATCCATGCCAGTGGATCATAGGGCCAGGGGTCCCAGAAGATCTCCCTCGTTTCAGGGATCTCGCATCTGTGCCGTGAGCTCCTCGAAAGTCGTCCGCATGACCTCGGGGAGCGGGGGCGGCGAGGCCTCGCTGATCCACCGCGTGAAGGCGACCTTGAAGACCGCGATGCCCGTCTCGGCGGCCAGTGTGGCCGGCAGATCGGAGACGCCGCGCTTGCGCAAGGCATCGGTGAGCGCGGAGGCGAGCTTGGCGAGCTTGATCAGCTCGCGCTCCTGAAGCTCGGGGTTGGCGTCGATCACGACCTGGCGCAATACGGACTGTTCCCGGCGCTCCTGCATCAGGGCCCCGGCGGCGGCCAGCGCACCGGCGACCGCCTCGATCGGTGGCGCCGAGGCGGGCGCCGAGACGACCTGGTCGACGAGCAGCTCGCGTAGCAGCTCCGAGCCGCCGAACAGGACCTCGCGCTTGTCGGCGAAGTGCCGGAAGAAGGTCCGCTCGGTCAGACCGGCCCGCTGGGCGATCTCGGCGACCGTCGTCTGCTCGTAGCCGCGCTCGCCGTACAGCTCCAGGGCGGCCTTCTCCAGCCGGCCCCGCGAGTCGGGCTCCCATCGCACCATGCCTCCATCATAGAGTGATGACAGTGACTGACATTAGAGCTATGCTGATGACAGTCACTGACATCACTGCTGGAGGTTCATCATGCGAGTCTTCGTCACCGGGGCGTCCGGCTGGATCGGATCCGCCGTCCTGCCCGAGTTGCTCGACGCGGGCCACGACGTCACCGGGCTGGCCCGTTCGGACGCCTCCGCCGCCGCGATCACCGCGGCCGGAGCCCAGGCGGTACGCGGCGACCTCGACGACGTCCAGGTGCTGCGCAGGGCGGCCGAGGGGTCCGACGGCGTGATCCACCTGGCGTTCAAGCACGATGTGGCGTTCTCCGGGGGCTTCGACGCCGCCGCGATGGCGGACCGGCAGGCCGTCGAGGCGTTCGGCGAGGTGCTGGCCGGATCGGATCGGCCGCTGGTCATCGCCTCCGGAGTTGCCGGCTTGACCCCGGGCCGCCCGGCCACCGAGCAGGACGGCCGGGATCCGGCGCTGGTCGCGCAGCGCAGCGGTCCGCTGGCGGTACGGCTGGCCACCGCGCAGTTCACCCTCGCCCTGGCCGAGCGGGGCGTACGCTCGTCGGTCCTGCGGCTGCCGCCGACCACGCATGGCGACGGGGACAACGGCTTCATGGCCATCCTCGTCGGCATCGCCAGGGAGAAGGGCGTCTCGGCCTACGTCGGCGACGGGTCCAACCGCTGGCCCGCCGGGCACCGCCTGGACGCCGCGCATCTGTTCCGGCTGGCTGTCGAGAAGGCGCCGGCGGGTTCGGTGCTGCACGCGGTCGCCGAGGAGGGCGTGCCGATCAAGTCCGTGGCCGAGGTCATCGGACGGCATCTCGGCCTGCCGACGGAGTCGATCGCCCAGGAGGACGCGACTGGGCACTTCGGCTTCCTGGGCCAGCTCATCGGGGTCGACGGCCCCGCGTCCAGCACGATCACCCGCGAGCTGATGGGCTGGCAGCCGACCCAGCCCGGGCTGATCGAGGACCTGGACAAGGGCCACTACTTCCGCTGAGCCCCGCCGTGATCACGCGATCGCGTGATCACGGCGGAACGGAGTCAGCCGGACGGGACGCCGTTGGCCGGGGCGGTCGGCGGCGGGGTCGTGTACGGCTGCAGCGGGCCGGAGCCGTCATCGGTGGTCAGGGGCTGACCCTGGACCACGATCGCGGTGCCCTTGATGACGCCGATCTGCGCGCCGGTGAAGCCGGCGTGCGAGGTCTTGCTGAAGGCGTACGGAACCAGTCCGGGGCCGGTGAAGTGCTGGTTGTTCACCGCGGCGACGAGGCTCGCCCTGGTCGGGTTCTTGCCCGCCGCCTGCAGGGCCTGCACGAAGGTGTACGCGGAGGCCATCCCATACCCGACGTTGCCGTCCAGCGGCAGCTTCGGGATGTACTGGTCATGGATCTTCTTGAACAGCGTGTACCAACTGCTGGTGGTGTCGCCGATCGGCACCAGATAGGAGTCGGTGACGATGCCCTGGATCAGCGGGTTGCCCTGGACCTTCGCGCCGCCCTGCTTGGCGAAGGCCTCCAGCAGCCCGGTGAGCGTGATGGGGTCGGAGCCGACGTTGCTGACCACGAGCTGGGCCTTGTTGGCCAGCTTGAGCTGGGCCAGCCGGAACAGCGCGGTGTAGGCCGGGATGGTGAACAGCACGACCACGTCGGCCTTCGACGAGGCGATCGCGGAGGCCTGCGGGGCGATGTCGGTGTTGCCCGGCTGGTAGGTCTGGCGCGAGACGACCGAGGCCTTCGGGATGTACATGTCCAGGCCCTTGACCCCGTCCTGGCCGAAGTCGTCGTTCTGCGAGAAGTAGGCGATCTTCTTGCCGGGGAAGGTCTGCTTGATATACGAGCCGAGGATCTTGCCTTCTCTGATGTAGTCGGTCTGCCAGCCGAAGGTGTACGGGTGCTGGGACGGCTCGTCCCAGCAGTGGCAGCCGGAGGCGACGAACAGGTCCGGGACGCGCTGGGCGTTCAGGTAGTCGACGACCTTGGTGTGGGTCGGGGTGCCCAGACCGTTGAAGATGGCGAAGACCTTGTCCTGCAGCACCAGCTTGTGCGTGATGTCGACGGTGTTGGTGGGGTTGTAGCCGTCGTCCACGTACTTGTAGATGATCTTGCGGCCGTTCACGCCGCCGTTGGCGTTGACGTAGTCGAAGTACGCCTTCGACGCAGGGGAGATCTCGCTGTAGCCGGGGGCGGCCGGGCCGGTGAGCGGCTGGTGGCTGCCGATGGTCACGGTGGTGGCGGTGACGCCGGGGGCCGAGGCCTTGTTCGCGCCGCCGGTGCTGCCACTGCCACTGCCGCCGCCGGACGACGACGAGCAGCCACTGGCGAAGAGGGCCAGCGCCGCACCCGCGGCGACAAGCCTGCTTGCTTTCATGTTCCCTCCTCGGTTCGGGTGAAGCGGCCCCCGATCTTTGCGGCGGGCAGGACCAGCAGACGCCGCAGCGCCCCCTGGACGCCGCCCGGGAACGCGATCATCACGACGACCAGCACCAGCCCGTAGACGGCCAGCGGCAGGTTGGCCGCGACATCGTGCGAGAGATGGGCGCTGCCGCCGAAGTCGGAGGCCCAGGACGGCACGAGCACCAGCAGCAGCGAGCCCCACACGGCCCCGGTCAGGCTGCCGAGCCCGCCCAGGATCACCGCGGTGACCAGCTGCAGCGAGAGCGTCAGCCCGAAGGCCCCGGGCGCGGCGAGCGAGGTGACGAAGGCGAGCAGGCCGCCGCCGAGCCCGGCGCAGGCGGCCGCCACGACGAACGCCTGGATCTGCAGCCGGGCGATCCGGATGCCGCTGAGCGCGGCGGCCACCTCGTCGTCGCGCAGCGCCCGCAGCGAGCGGCCGAAGCCGCCGTGCGTGAGGTTGGCCAGCGCCCACAGCGTGAGCACCGCGCAGCCGCCCGCGATCCAGGACTGCCAGCGCTCCAGCGGGAACGTCTCACCCAGGAAGGCGGGCGGCGGGGAGGTCGTCACCGACAACCCGTTCTGCCCGCCGAGCCAGCCGAAGGAGTCGTAGTTGGCCAGCGAGGGCAGCCCGACCGCGAGCGCGAGCGTCGCCCCCGCGAGGTAGGGCCCGCGCAGCCTGGCCGCGGCCGCCCCGACCACCACGCCCAGCAGCGCGCTGACGACGACGGCGGCGAGCAGGACGAAGACCAGCTTCCAGTGCCAGTGGTTCATGATCAGGGCTGCCGTGTAGGCGCCCACCGCCATGAACGCGCCCTGGCCCAGCGAGATCTGGCCGCTCAGCCCGGTCAACACCGTCAGTCCGGCCGCAGCGCAGAGCAGATAAGCGGCCTGGGCGAGCTGGAGGTCGCGGTAGGCGCTGAGCATCCCGCTCACCACGTACAGCCCGGCCAGCCCCAGCAGGGCGTAGAAGGTGTGCCGGATCAGGGTGAAGCGCAGCAGACCCATCACACCCGCCGTTCCGCCGGGCGGGCGAACAGGCCCGCCGGCCGTAGCATCAGCACCGCGATCAGCACCACGAAGGCCGCGAAGGTCGTGATGTCGGAGCTGACGTAGCCCGACACGTAGCTCAGCACGCACCCCACCACCAGACCGCCGACGACGGCGCCGACCGGGCTGTCCAGGCCGCCGATGATGGCGGCTGTGAACCCGTACACGAGAACCTGGTCGAACTGGTTCGGCCCGAGGAACACCGAAGGGGCGATCAGCACCCCGGCCAGCGAGCCGACCAGGGCCGCCAGCGCCCAGCCCAGGGTGAGCATCCGGCCGACCCGTACGCCCAGCAGCCGGGCCACCTCGGGCGCGAACGCCGCGGCCCGCATGGACAGCCCGAGGGAGGTGCGGCGGAACAGCAGCACCAGCAGGACCATCACTCCGGCCACGGCGGCGATCATGAACACGTCGGCATTGGACAGCAGCAGCCGGGTGCCGCCCACCGAGTAGCCGCGGATGCCGAACGCCGGGGGATAGGAGCGCGGGGTGCCGCCCCACAGCATTCCGGCCCCGGCCTGCAGCAGGACCAGCAGCCCGAGCGTGACGATGACGGCGTTCAGCGGCGGCTTGTTCTCCACCGGCCGGATCAGCACCAGCTCGGCCAGGGAACCCAGCACCAGCCCCGCGCCCAGCGCGACCGCCAGGGCCAGCCAGTACGAGCCGCCGTGGCGCAGCACGGTCCAGCCCAGGAAGGTGGTGAACATCAGCATGCCGCCCTGGGCGAAGTTCACGATCCGGGTGGACCGCCAGATCAGCACCAGGGCCAGCGCGACCGCGGCGTACACGGTCCCGTCGGTGATGCCGGACAGCGTCAGGTTGACGAAGCGCACCATGTCAGAACCCCAGATAGGCGTGCCGCAGTTGCTCGTCCGAGGCGACGGTCGCCGCGTCGGAGTCGATGACCACCGAGCCGAGGTTGAGGACCACCGCCCGGTCCGCGATGGACAGGGCGCTCCGGGCGTTCTGCTCGACCAGTACGACGGTCTGCCCGGCCTCGTCGCGCAGCCGGCGCAGGACGGCCATGATCTGTGCGACGACCCGGGGCGCGAGGCCCAGCGACGGCTCGTCCAGCAGCAGCACCCGAGGCCGGCTCATCAGGGCCCGGCCGATCGCCAGCATCTGCCGTTCGCCGCCGGACAGCGACGAGGCCACCGAACGCCGGCGTTCCGCGAGGACGGGGAAGAGCCCGTAGGCCAGGTCGTACGAGCGGGAGCCGCCGAGCCGCAGGTTCTCCTCGACGGTCAGCTCGGTGATGATGCCCCGGCCCTCCGGCACGTGCGCGAGGCCGAGCCGGGTGATGTCCTCGACCTTGCGGCGCTCCAGCGGCCGGCCGTCGTAGACGATGGTCCCGGCGGCGGGCCGGACCAGCCCGCTGATCGCGCGCAGCAGGGTGGTCTTGCCCGCGCCGTTCGCGCCCAGGACCGCGGTGACCGCCCCGGCGGCGGCGGTCAGCGTGACCCGGTCGAGCGCCTGCACCGCTCCGTACCGCACGGTCAGGCCCCTGACCTCAAGCATGGTCCACCGCCTCGCCCAGGTAGGCGTCGATGACCGCCGGATCCTCGCGGACCTCGGACGGCGGGCCGTGCGCGATCAGCTTGCCGAAGTCGAGGACTGCGACGTCGTCGCAGACCTCCATCACCAGGTCCATGTGGTGCTCGACCAGCACGACCGCCATGTCCAGCGACCGGATCAGCCCTGCGAGCGCCCGGATCTCCTCGGCGGACAGGCCCGCGGCGGGCTCGTCCAGCAGCAGCAGCGCCGGTTCGGCGATCAGCGCCCGGGCCAGCGCGACCCGTTTCCGTACCCCGTAGGGAAGCTGGTCGGGGAACCGGTCGGCGGCCTCGGCCGCGTCCAGTCGTTCCAGCATCTCGAGGGCACGGTCTCGCAGGGACCTCTCGTCGAAGTCGGCGCGGGGCAGCGCCAGCAGCGCCGACAGCGGGCCGGTGGCCGGACGGGAACCGGCCATGACGTTCTCCAGGACGGTCAGCCCGGGGAACAGCCCGAGCCCCTGCAGGGTGCGGGCGATGCCCAGCCCGGCCAGGTCGTGCGGCCGGTGGCGGCGCAGCACCCGGCCCTGCCAGGTGATCGTCCCGGCCTGCGGGCGGACGAAGCCGCA
>Ga0308173_10001558_pt1 | contig 11542 bp, 10 predicted proteins | sample PhyPR1_FD_203716 | JGI IMG/M metagenome (GOLD analysis project Ga0308173, IMG submission 203716) | Soil microbial communities from UC Gill Tract Community Farm, Albany, California, United States - DLSLS.P.R1 | ecosystem: Environmental > Terrestrial > Soil > Agricultural land | place: USA... | reverse complement strand
GTGCCCGAGATGGCGCCGGTCATCGAGGCCGTCGCAGCCAGCCTGGTGGTGCGGACCGAGCGGCTGGTCGCGGCGTGAGCGTCGTCTTCGACGCGACGACCGGCCACCTGCAGCTCGACCCGGAGGCCTTCATCGGCCTCGTCGACTACGCGACGGAGCCCGAGGGCGTCTGCGACGAGCTCGTGGCTCGGCTCCACCGGGCGGGCGTCGTCTCGGGCGGCCGGCCGCACCCGCTGCTGCGCAATGCCCTCGCGGCGGTGACGAGCTCGTTCGGCTCGCTCCAGGTGCTGCTGGTCAGCACCCCGGGCAGCGTGACCCTGCACCAGTGCTGGGTGGCCTTCGTCAGTGCCGTGCTCAGCGACGTCGGAGACGGCACCTACGAGTTCGCCGCGGTCAGCACCGACTTCCTGCCCACCGAGATCGCGCGGCGCACCGGCCTGGCGCCGCGTCCCCGACTCGAGCAGGCGGAGGCCGTGGTGGACGAGTCGCTGCTCGACGCGCTCTCCGCCGGCTCGGCCCGGACCCGCGTCGACGGCGGCATCGCACTGGCCGAGGCCCTGGCGGCATGGCCGGCCGCCGCCACCGCGGTGCGCGCCGGCCGGTGGAGCCTGGCCGTGGCGGACGTCGCCTTCCCGACACCCTCGGGCACCGTGGTGCGCCGCCTCGCGTGGATCGACACGGAGGCGGGCCTGCTGCGCGTGGAGGCCGACGACCGCGGACCCGTGCTGGTGCCCACGACCTCCACCGCGCTGTGGGGGGCCGTCGTGGCGCTGCTGCCGACCGATGCCGAGACCGGGAGCCTGCCCCGCTCGGCCTGAGCCCTCAGGCGGATCCCTCAGCAGACACCCCTACCGGGCCTTCCTCGAGGACGACCTCGTCCCCCACCCGGATCGTGCCGGAACCGAGGAGCCGGAAGACGGGCCTCGAGGTCGGGCAGCGACTGGATGGTGACGTGGCGGTGCAGGCTGCCGTGGTAGCGGTCCCCCACCAGGCCGGCTCCGGCCTCGGCCTCGACGCTCGCGACCGAGCGCGTCGGCAGCCGCCGGCCCTTGGCAATGTGGATCGCGACCACCGTGGGGCTCATGCCGCCGAGACTAGGCGTCCCGGTCCGGTGGCAGGGGCTCGGGCTGCGCGGGTACGGGCGGGATCCGCAGCCCGGGCGGCGGTGAGCCGTGCTCGCGCCGGTACCACGCCGCATACGCCGCCACTGCGGTCGGCAGGGTCGGGAAGACCATGTCGGGGCCGACCTTCTCGACGAACCCGCTGGCCTGGAGGGAGCGCCGCAGGTCCTCCTTGACCCGCGCCATCGCGAAGCGGACGGACCGCTCCGCCAGCGTCGAGCGCACGGTCTCGAGGGCGTCCGCGGCCGTGAGGTCGACCTCGGTGTTGGCCTCGGCGTTGAGCAGGAACCACTCGACGCGCCCTCGCCGCGACGCCTCGTCGGCGACCTGCAGGGCACGCTTGACGAAGTCGTCGGAGTTGGCGAAGAAGAGCGGGGAGTCGTAGCGGTAGACGACCAGCCCGGGCACCTGGACGGCGTCGGGGTGGTCGTCGATGTCGTGCATCCCGGCCACGCCGGGCACGTAGCCGAGGACGCCGTCGTGCGGGTGCACGATTCGCCGGAGCAGGTCGAGCAGCGACAGCCCGACCGCCACGCCGATGCCCGGCAGCACTCCCAGCCCCAGCACCGCCACGGTCGTCGCGAGCGCCAGCACGAGCTCGCTCCGCCGGAACGCGGCGATGCGCCGGAGCTCGCCGACCTCCACGAGCCGAGCGGCGGCGAAGACGACCACGGCGCCGAGCGCGGCCGTCGGGAACGCCGCGATCACCGGGCCGAGCCACAGCATCGTGGCGACGACGAGGACGAGCGACACGAGCGAGTGCAGCTGGGTGCGGGCGCCCATGTTGTCGGCGATGACGGTGCGGCTGCCGCTCGAGCTGATCGGGAACCCCTGCAGCAGTCCTGCGGCGACGTTGGCCCCGCCGAGCGCGAGGAACTCCTGGTTGCTGTCGATGGCGCCGTTCTCGTCACCCGCGCCCCGGCCGCTGAAGGCGCGTCCCGTGAGGACGTTGTCGGAGTAGCCGACCACCGCGACCCCGAGGGCGGCCGGCAGCAGGGACCGGAGGTCGACGCCGGACGGGTGGGGCACCTGCAGGGACGGCAGCCCCTGCGGCACGGGTCCGACGACCGCGACGCCCGCCCGGTCGACCAGCCCGAAAATCCAGACGACGAGGGTCGCCCCGAGCATCGCGATGAGCGGGCCCGGCCAGGTCGGGGCGAAGCGCTGGAAGGCCACGAGGGTGGCCAGCACCCCGAGCGAGAGCCACAGCGTCGGGAGGTGGACGTCGCCGAGGTGGGCGACGGCATACCCCACGTCCTGTGCGAAGGAGCTGCCCTCCAGGGGGACGCCGGTGACCTTCCCGATCTGGCTGACGACCATGAGGACGGCGACGCCGGCGAGGTAGCCGACGAGCACCGGTTTGGAGAGCAGCTCCGCGAGGAAACCGAGGCGCGCGACGAAACCGACGAGGCAGATGAGCCCGACGGCGACGGCCAGCAGCGCGGCCACCTCCTGACGCATCGCGACGCCACCCGCCGCGGTGACGAGGGCACCGACGCCGGCGGCCGTCATCAGGGCGGTCGTCGACTCCGGCCCCACCGAGAGCTGCCGGGACGAGCCCAGCAGCGCGTAGACGAGCAGGCCCGGCCCCACCGCCCACAGCCCGGTGATCGCCGGCAGCCCGGCGACCTCGGCGTAGGCGAGCACCTGCGGCACCAGGTAGGCGGCCACCGTGACGCCGCCGAGCACGTCGCCTCGCAGCCACCGGCGGTCGTAGTGGCGCAGCACGACCACGCCCGGGAGCAGCCGCCCCCATGTCGCCCCCCCGCCCAGCCCCCCGGTCACGCGACGAACGTACGCGACGGCGTATGCCGTCAGGTCGGTTTCGCGGTCAGGCGGGGATGCGCAGGCGGCGGGTCATCTCGCCGACCGCGACGGTGATGGAGTGCCCGAGGTGCACGCAGCGGCCCGCGATCTCGTTCTGCTGGCTGCCGCCGAGGCCGATGACGACCTCGGGATGGGTGCGGGCGACGGTGTCGACGATGTCCTGCGCGGCGGTGATGTCGATGTCACGCGGCACGGCCATGACCATGCCGGCGGCGCGGCGGGCCTCGATGGCGCGCACCCAGTCCTCGGCCGGCAGGTCGGCACCGACGTAGACGGTGGCGAAGCCGGCTCGGCGGGCGGCCACGGCGAAGGCGAGCAGGCCGAGCTCGTGGCGCGACCCCGGGGGCAGGCCGATGAGGAGGGTGGGGCCGTCGACCCGGCCGGAGGCGGCCTCGTAGGCGGCGGCGAGACGGCGCTGGACGGCATACGACACGAGGTGCTCGCCCGCGACGGTGAGCCGGCCGTGGGCCCACTCCTCGCCGACGAGCTTGAGCGTGGGCATGAGCCAGTCGTCGACGACGTGCTCGAAGGTGCCGAGGGCGAAGCGGGCGTCGAGCACGGCGGTGGCCGAGGTGGAGTCGAGGCGCTCCGCGGCGCGGACGAAGGCCTCGGCGTCCTCGGACTGGTAGCGGGCGCCGGGACGCAGCGGTGCGACCCTGCTCCCCCGGCCGTCACGGCCGTCACGGCCGTTGTGGAAATCGCGGGCCTCGCGGCCGAAGGACGGCTCCCGCCCGCCGGCGTCGCGGCCCGAGAGGCGCCGCAGTGTCTCGGCGGCGGCCTCGCGCGCCGACCATCCCTCGTTGACGAGGGAGTTCATGATCGCGAGCGCCCGGACGTCCTCGGGGCCGTAGAGGCGGTAGCCGCCGTCGCTGCGCTGCGGGCTGACGACGCCGTAGCGGCGCTCCCAGGCGCGCAGGGTGGCGACGCTGATGCCGGTCAGCTCCGCCGCACGCTTGATCGTGTACATCTGCTACTCCAACTTGCCAAGCGCCTCGCGCAGCCCCCGCTCGGCGTCGTCACCGAGCTTCTTCAGCGCCGGGGACAACAGCGGGGCCACGTACCTGGCGAGGCCCTTGAACTCGAACTCGGCACGATAGGTGACTGTCGTGCCCTCCCCTGCGGTCGTACCCGACCGGGCCGCCGCAGGCACGAAGGTCATCGTGTCGTGGGCGACCACGGTGGCGTTCTCACCGCGGAGCGCGAGCCGGCGGTCCGGCTCGTGCTCGACGACAAGGTAGTCCAGCTCGGTCTCACGGCCGAGGAACTTCGAGACGTTGTGGTAGCGCGTGCCCACGCCGCCCTCGCCCGAGACCCGCTCGGTGCGCACGGTCCCGGGGTCCCAGTCGGTGGTGCTGGTGAAGTCGCTGAGGTAGGCCCAGACGCGCTCGACCGGCTGGTCCACCGTCACGGTGCGTTCGATCTCCATGCGCTCTCCCCAACCTTTGACAGACCTTAGACACGCACTCTACGGTGAGCGCGAGCCAATGGGCAACGTGTCCATCTGCACACCGCCTGTCACCAATCCGGTACGGCCTCGGCCCCGAACGCCACGGGACCACATCAGCCAGGAGGCCCTCGGTGACCCGACCGCACGCGAACCCCAGCACGAGCCGTCCCACGGCAGCCGTCATCGGCGCCGGGGTGTCCGGCCTGACCGCCGCCCACGTGCTCAGCCGGACGCACGACGTCACGCTCTTCGAGGGCGACAGCCGCTTCGGCGGGCACGCCCACACCCACTCGGTGGCGGGGCGGGACGGGAGCCTGCGCATCGACAGCGGCTTCATCGTGCACAACGAGCGCACCTACCCCCACCTGCTGCGCCTCTTCCGCGAGCTCGACGTGCCCACGCAGCCCACCGAGATGAGCATGAGCGTCACGTGCTCCGGCTGCGGGCTGTCGTATGCCGGTGGGCGCGGCCCCAGGGGCATGTTCGCCCAGCGTCGCCGCCTCGCGGACCCGCGGTTCGTCAGGATGCTCAGCGACGTGCCGCGCTTCCACACGGCGGCCCGGGCCCTGCTGGCCGACGGCTCGCAGGAGCCGAGCTGGGGCGAGTTCCTGGCGCAGCAGCGCTTCTCCGACTACTTCGTGCGCCACTTCGCGATCCCGCTCGTCGCCTGCGTGTGGTCCTGCGGCGACCTCGACGCCTCGTCCTACCCGGCGCGCCACCTCTTCCGCTTCCTCGACCACCACGGCATGCTCACCGTGACGGGATCGCCGACGTGGCGCACCGTCACCGGGGGGTCGGCGACCTACGTCGACCGGCTCGTCGCGCGCCTGCCCGACGTCCGCAAGGAGAGCCCGGTGACCGCGGTGGCCCGGCACGACGACGGCGTCGACGTGCGCGTCCGCGACGGGCACACGACGACGTTCGACCGCGTGGTGGTCGCGACGCACGCCGACCAGGCCCTCGACCTGCTCGCCGACGCGACCCCCGACGAGAAGCGCGACCTCTCCGCCATCCGCTACTCGCGCAACGAGACCTGGCTGCACCGCGACTCGTCGGTGCTGCCCACCGCACGCCAGGCCCGCGCCTCGTGGAACTACCGGATGCGCGGGTGCGACACCGCGGCCCCCGACGTGACCGTGAGCTACTGGATGAACCGGCTGCACGGGCTGCACGACACCGACGACCACGTGGTGACCCTGAACCCCTCGGGCACCGTCGACGAGTCGCTCGTGACGGCGCGGATGTCCTACGAGCACCCGATCTTCACCGGCGAGGCCGTCGAGGCGGCGGCCCGGCTGCGCGAGGCCGGTGGGGAGCGCCTGGCCTTCGCCGGTGCGCACCTGGGCTGGGGCTTCCACGAGGACGGGTGCCGGTCGGGGGTGGAGGCCGCCGAGTCCTTCGGGGCCCGCTGGTGACCGCGGTCGTCACTCCGCCGCCGCTGCCGGCCCTGGTCGACGGCACCGTCTCGCACTCGCGCCGGACCCCACTGCGACACGGCTTCACCCACGACCACTACCAGTGGCTGGTCGACGTCGACGACCTCCCCCGGCTCCCTTGGCCGGCCCGGCTGTTCGCCGGGTTCGACGCCCGGGACCACCTCGACGGGGGGCGGCTCGGCGGCGGCATCCGGGGCGACGTGTCGCGTTTCCTGGCCGCGCGCGACGTGACGCTCGCGGCCGGGGACCGCGTGCTCATGCTCGCCAACGCCCGCGTGCTCGGGCACACCTTCGACCCGCTGACCGTCTTCTGGTGCCTGCGCCCGAACGGCTCGCTCCTCGCCGTCGTCTTCGAGGTGCACAACACGTACGGCGAGCGCCACGCCTACCTGCTCGACGTCGCCGACGACGGCACGGCGACGGTCGGCAAGGCCTTCTACGTGTCCCCCTTCAACGACACGAGCGGCGCGTATGCCGTCCGCCTCGTCCTGCAGCCCGACGCCGTCGCCGTGACGGTGGCCCTCGACCGCGACGGTGAGCGCGTCCTGACCGCGGTGACGCGTGGCACGCCGGAGCCGGCGACCGTCCGTGCACTGTTCCGGCTCGTGCGCCGCCACGGCCTCATGACCCAGCGGGTGACGGCGCTCATCCGAGCCCACGGCATCCGGCTCTGGCTGCGCCGCCTGCCCGTGATGCCCCGACCCCCACACCCCAAGGAGGCCGTCCGATGACCGCCCTGTCCTCGACCGTGTCGCCGACCCCGTCGTCCAGCGTCGCCGACCCCGTGTGCCTACGCCGTCCCGCCCTGCGGGCCCTGTGCCTGCGGGCGCGCCTGGCGCGCAGCATCCTCGCGCAGGTCGCCCAGCGGGTCCCCGTCGACGTCGTCATGCCGGACGGGACGCTGCTCGGCGGGGGCCGCCGTTGCGCCGACCGCCCGGCCCTGGAGGTCGTGCACCCGGGCGCCCTCTTCGAGCGCCTGGCCCACCACCCGAAGATCGGCATCGGCGAGGCGTACATGGCCGGCGACTGGCGGGCTGCCGACGGCACCGACCTCGCCGAGCTGCTCGTGCCGTTCGCCGAGCGGATGACGACCGCGGTGCCGAAGGGGTGGCTGCGGCTGCGCGGCGTCGTCGACCGGCGCATCCCCCGCATCCAGGAGAACTCACTGCTGGGGTCGCGGCGCAACATCGAGGCGCACTACGACCTGTCCAACGACCTCTTCGCGGCCTTCCTCGACGAGACGATGACCTACAGCTCGGCGATGTTCGACGAGGACCAGCCGCTGCGCACGCAGTCCCTCGAGCAGGCGCAGCTGCGCAAGGTGAACGCCATCCTCGACCTGGCCAAGGTGGGGCAGGACACGCGGCTGCTCGAGATCGGCACCGGCTGGGGCACGCTCGCCCTCGAGGCGGCTCGCCGCGGCGCCACCGTCACCAGCGTGACGCTGTCCCGGGAGCAGGCGGCGCTGGCGCGCGAGCGGGTGGCGGCCGCCGGGTACGCCGACACCGTGGACATCCGCATCCAGGACTACCGCGAGGTCGAGGGCGTCTACGACGCCGTCGTCAGCGTCGAGATGATCGAGGCCGTCGGCGAGGAGTACTGGGAGACCTACTTCCACGCCATCGACGAGCGCCTCGCCCCCGGCGGCATCGCGGCCGTGCAGGCCATCCTCATGTCGCACGAGCGCCTGCTCGCCACGAAGCACTCGTACGGGTGGATCCAGAAGCACATCTTCCCCGGCGGTCTCATCCCGAGCCTGCAGGCGATGAGCGAGACCACCGACGCCGCGACCTCGCTGCGGATGACCGCCGTCGAGCCGTTCGGCGCCGACTACGCCGAGACGCTGCGCCGCTGGCGCGAGACGTTCCTGGCCCGCTGGCCGGAGGTGCAGGCCCTCGGCTTCGACGAGACGTTCCGCCGCAAGTGGGAGTTCTACCTCGCCTACTGCGAGGCCGGCTTCGCGACCGGCTACCTCGACGTCGCGCAGGTGAGGTTCGAGCGGTTCGAGCGGGAGGACGCCGCGCCCGCGGCCGCATGATGGCGACGTCGATCCTGTGGTTCCGGCGCGACCTGCGCCTGTCCGACCACCCCGCGCTGCTCGCGGCCATCGACGCGGCCACGCACGTGCTGCCGGTCTTCGTGCTCGACCCGCGGCTGCTCGACACCGACATCCCGCGCTCGCGCCGGCTGCTCGCATCGCTGGCGGCGCTGCAGAAGGACACCCGCGGCGCGCTGGTGATCCGCCGCGGCGACCCCGTCGAGGTCATCCCCCGCCTCGCGAAGCAGGTGGGCGCGGAGCAGGTGCACGTCTCCCGCGAGACGACGCCCTACGGGCGCCGGCGCGACGAGGCCGTCGAGAAGGCGCTCGCCGAGGACGGCCGCGAGCTCGTCGCGACCGGGTCGCCGTATGCCGTCGGGCCCGGTCGCGTCCTCAACGGCTCGGGCTCGCCGTACAAGGTGTTCACGCCGTTCGCCAGGGCGTGGCACCAGCACGGGCGGCCCGCCCCGGCCGACCGGCCCAAGCGCATCCCCTGGCTGCGCGACGAGGTGCGCAGCGACCCACTGCCGAAGGTCGACCTCGACGGCATCGAGGCGGGCGAGGCGGCTGCGCGGAAGCGGTGGGAGGCGTTCCTCGAGGACGGGCTGACGGCATACGACAGGGAACGCGACCGACCCGACCTCGACTCCACGAGCCGGCTGTCCGCTCCCCTGAAGTACGGCGAGATCCACCCGCGGACGGTCCTCGCCGACATCGCCGCGCATTCGTCCGGGCGGTCGAAGGCGGCGACGACGTACGTCACCGAGATCGTGTGGCGCGAGTTCTACGCCGACGTGCTGTGGCACAACCCGGCGTCCGCGTGGCACGACCTGCGGCCCGAGCTGGCGAAGCTGCCCTACGACTCGGGGCCACAGACCGACCGGCTCGTCGACGCGTGGCGCGAGGGCCGCACCGGCTATCCGGTCGTCGACGCCGGCATGCGCCAGCTGCTCGCCGAGGGCTGGATGCACAACCGGCTGCGGATGATCACGGCGAGCTTCCTCACCAAGGACCTGCACGTGTGGTGGCCGGTCGGTGCGCAGCACTTCCTCGACCACCTGGTCGACGGGGACATCGCCTCCAACAACCACGGCTGGCAGTGGGTCGCCGGCACGGGCACCGACGCCTCGCCCTACTTCCGGGTCTTCAACCCGGTGACCCAGGGGCGCAAGTTCGACCCGGACGGCGAGTACGTCCGACGATGGGTGCCGGAGCTGCGCCACCTCGCCGGCGCGGCCGCGCACGAGCCGTGGAAGCACGACAACGGGTACGACAACGACTACGTGCAGCCGATCGTCGACCACGACGAGGAGCGCAAGGAGAGCCTCGCCCGCTACGAGCGAGCGCGCCGGTGAGGCGTCGGTGAGGCGTCCGTGAGGGAGGAGGAGAGCAGGTGAGGGGACCGGTCGCGGAGCTGCGCGCCTTCCTCGACGCCGCGCTCCTCGAGCCCGTCAAGGCACAGCACCCCGACCCGCCGCAGGCCCGGACCCGACGCCGGGTCGTCGTCACGGTGACCTTCGTCGTGGGGTCCGTGGTGCTCGGCTGGGCGCTGCACATCAAGCCGGGCGACCCGCTGTTCTACGCCGGGTCGCTGGCGCTGGCGGCCGTCTGGGCGCTCGGGGCGCTCGCCTCGGGGCCGCTGCACTTCGGCCGCGGGCACACCCGCTCCGGCGAACGCGAGTCGCGGCCGGTCGTGCAGTCGCTGGCGCTCGGGGCGCTCGTGCTCCTCGTCTTCCTCGTCGGGTCGCTCGTCGTGGCCCGGGTGCCGTTCCTGCGCGAGCCGGTCGACGCCCTGCTCGACCACGCGCGCTTCGGCTCCCTGCCGGTCGTCCTCCTGATCACCGTGCTCAACGGGATCGCGGAGGAGCTCTACTTCCGCGGCGCACTGTATGCCGCCCTGCCGTCCCACGCGGTCGCCGTCACGACCGTGCTCTACGCCCTCACCACGGTCGGCAGCGGCGTCCCGCTGCTCGTGCTGGCCGCGGCCGTCGTCGGGCTCGTCACCGCACTGCAGCGACGGGTCACCGGCGGCATCCTCGGGCCGATCATCACGCACGTGACGTGGTCGACCGGGATGCTCCTGCTCCTCCCACCCGCCCTCGAGCTCACCAGGTGACCCGATGACCTCCTCCCCGACCACCGCCCCTGCACCCGGCGCGCGCACCGCGCTGGTCACCGGGGCCTCCGGCTACATCGGCGGCCACGTCGTGCCGCGGCTGCTCGACGAGGGCTGGACCGTGCGCGTGCTCACCCGCCGACGCGGCTCCCTCGACGACCGGCCCTGGGTGGGCCGCGTCGAGGTCGCCGAGGGGGACGTGGGGTCGTTCGACGACATGCGCCAGGCCCTGTCGGGGGTCGACGCGGCGTGGTACCTCGTGCACTCGATGGACGACAAGCCGGACTTCCAGGAGCGGGACCGGGCCGCCGCCACGCACGTCGCCGAGGCGGCGAAGGAGGCCGGGGTCTCGCGCATCGTCTACCTCGGCGGCCTGCACCCGGACGACGAGGTGCTCTCGCCGCACCTGGCCTCGCGCGTCGAGGTCGGGCGCATCTTCCTCGACTCGGGGGTGCCGACGGCGGTGCTGCAGGCCGCCGTGGTCCTCGGCGACGGGTCGGCCTCGTTCGACATGCTGCGCTACCTCACGACCCGCCTGCCGGCGATGGTCGCCCCGAAGTGGCTCGACAACAAGATCCAGCCGATCGCGATCGACGACGTCGTCACCCTGCTCGTCGGGGCAGGGAGCCTTCCGGCGGAGGTGAACCGGACGTTCGACATCGGCGGGCCCGAAGTGCTGAGCTACCGCGAGATGATCGGGCGGTTCGCCGACGCGACCGGGAGGCGGCGGCCCGTGGTCGTGACCGTCCCGGTGCTGACGCCGCGCCTGGCCAGCCACTGGGTCGGCCTCGTCACGCCGATCTCGGCCGGCCTGGCGAAGCCGCTCGTGGGCAGCCTCGTCCACGAGGTCGTCGCGAAGGAGAGCGACCTGCTCGAGCTCGTCGACGTTCCGGGCGGTTTCACCGACTTCGACACGGCGGTCCGGACCGCGATGCGGACGGTCCGGCCGGACACGGCCCTGCGCAACCTCGCACTGACCGGGGCGGCCACGGTCGCCAGCGCCGTCCTCGGCTCGCTCGCGACCAAGCCGGACTCGCCGTGGTACCGCTCGCTCGACCTGCCCGACTGGCAGCCGCCGACGATCGCCTTCCCGGTGGTGTGGACCGCGCTCTACGCCGACATCGCGGCCAGCTCGGCCGCTGTGCTCAACGCCTACGACAAGGCCGGGGACCGCGAGGGGCGCAGCACCTACCTCAAGGCGTTCGGCACGAACCTCGCCCTCAACACGGCGTGGAGCGTCGTCTTCTGGCGCTCGCGCCGGCCCTGGGTGGCCGCCGCCCACGCAGCCGTGCTCACCGCGAGCTCGGCCGACCTGGCGCGCCGTGCCGGCTCGGCCAACCGGGGCGCCGGCATCGCGCTGTCGCCGTATGCCGCGTGGTGCGGTTTCGCGACGGCGCTGTCGACCGCGATCGCGCGCCGCAACGGCTGACGGTCAGGACCGTCGCGCCGTCAGAGCCGCCAGCAGTCGGAGACCTGCCGGAGGCCGGCGACGCGCGCCTCGAGGAAGGCGAACTCCTTGGCGAACGACGGGACCGCTCCGCCGACGTGGGTCGGCGT
>Ga0308173_10001557_pt1 | contig 11543 bp, 12 predicted proteins | sample PhyPR1_FD_203716 | JGI IMG/M metagenome (GOLD analysis project Ga0308173, IMG submission 203716) | Soil microbial communities from UC Gill Tract Community Farm, Albany, California, United States - DLSLS.P.R1 | ecosystem: Environmental > Terrestrial > Soil > Agricultural land | place: USA... | reverse complement strand
CGGGTCGTCGAGAATATCGAGCCGCGTTTTTTCTTCCTCCTCCTCCGCCTCCGGCTGCTTGACCCGATCGACCTCAGCCTGGTCGACGATATCCACCTCGAGGTTTCGGAGTTGGATGATGATTTCCTCGACCATCTCGGGCGCGGCCATGTTGTCGGGCAGCGCCTCGTTTAGATCATTATAGGTGAGATACCCCTGCTCCTGGGCAAGACGGACAAGTTCCTTGATCTTTTCGGCGACCTCGACGGTGCGCTGGTCGGCGGCAGCAGGCTGGGCCCCGTTCAACGCGGGAGTCGCGTGTTCCACAACGCCGCTTCTCGACGCGCTTTCAAGGTTGGTAGGGCTACCGGTTCCATTTTTTTGTTCGTGCTCTGCTCCTTTCCGGGCGCTCCTGCTAACCTTGAGTTTGGCCATAGTGCAACACTGTTAAAACCGCTCACCGCTCTCGCATCGCTCTGAGTAAATCGAGAGTGAAATATGGAAAGGGTGGACGGACCCGTCAAGGGTTAAACAAAAAATTAAAAATATTTCCGCGAAAAAAATTCGCGAGTGAATGCTCAGGCGTCAGCGCGCCGCCGCCGGAGCAGGAGTGCTGAGAGGAACGACGATGTTAACATTGCCAACGCCTCCACCGGCTCGAATGCCTTCGTTCGCGGAAATGGTCGTAACGAATACGTTCGCGATCATGTTGATGTAGCTTTTGACGGTGCCCATCGGTGAGTTCGGGATGAACACGATGTCGCCAGGCTCGAGGCGGACGTCAGGGGTCCGGCCTTTGATGATGTCGTTATAGTTTACCACGGCGAGCCGCGCCTGGACGAGTGAGCCGCGAAGAATGGCGATGTGAGAAAGACGAGCATCGATCGGGGTGCCGGTTGATGCGGTCGGACCGAGCAGTTGCAGAACGACGGGGCCTCCAGCGTTTGCAATCGCGGAAATGACGGTCATGTCTTCCGTGTAGGAAACAGCACGCGAGTTGAGAACAGCGCCAAGGACGTAAACCTCCTGCGATTGGGCGGAGGGGATATAAACAAAATCATCGGGTTGAAGAACCACGTTTTGGGCCGCATCGCCTTCGTGGAGCAACCGGAAAAAATCAACCGGCAAAAGCTGCCCTTTGCGCATGACGAAGCTATGACGCAAATCAGCGAGTTCGGAGCTGTTCGCTTGCGATTCGGAAACGGAGGTGCCGCCCGCGGTGGCGATCGCCTCCAAAATCGTGGTAGGCCCGGTGAGCGGATAAACCCCAGGTCTGGTCATCCGGCCAATCATCCATATGTGTTTGCTGGCCACGTCCCGCAGGGTGACGGAAACATGCGGAGCCCTTAAATATTGGGAAAGCTGCTTTTCAAGTTGGTCCTGGGTTTGGCCAAGCGTCAGTCCCCAAACATCGAGGCCCGGAAGAATATTGAAATAGATCTTCCCATCCGGTCCCACTGCGGTGACGGTGCGGGTGGTTGGATTTCCAACGATTTCGATTTCCAAACGGTCTCCGGGGCCAAGGGCGAAAAGCTCGTCCTTGGGCCGCAACAGTGCCGGGTCCAGGTGCGGCGTATCATCCGCCAGGGTCAACTGAGCAGGAACGGGCTTGGTTGAGAGCTCCGAAAAAGTGGAGCTTTCAGCCTGAGGTTTGTTGCTGGCGCATCCCGCGACCAGAACGAAGGCTAGCAAAAAGCAAACTCGACCAACGGTATTCATGGTTATCGCAGAAGCGGACTGGTAATAAGCGGACCCACATGCAGCGTGCTCCATTCGGTGAACATACCCGTAAGGAATGCGCGCGCGGCGGTATCGAGAATATCCTGGGCTTTAACCCACGGACTCGAGCCGATGTAAACGATGTCTTTGGACTGAAGCTTGAAATCGGGTTGCTCCCCCGAAAGGATCGGATGCGTGTTCAGCACAAAGGTCTGCGGATGGTTTAACGAGCCTCGCACGACCAGCACTCGCCCTTTCCAGGCGTGAGTGGTGAAACCGCCTCGGGCGGTGATGGCTTTGATGACGGTTGGATTTGGGGTGTAAGCGACGACGCCCGGCGAGGTCACTTCACCGAGCACGTAGATTTCATTCGCGCTGGCCGAAGCAAAGTACAGATAATCATTTGGCTCAAGCAGTATATTCTGGGTGAGGTCGCCATGCTGGAACAGCCTTTCAAAATCTACCGTCAGCCGCTGCGAGTTGCGGACAACGAAGCTGTGCTGCAAATCAGCCAGATCCACCGAGCGTTGCTCGTACATGCCCGTGCGCAATCCGCCGGCCCGAGCGATCGCTTCGATTAAAGTCACCGGCCGTTCGAATGGGTATGCCCCGGCTGCCGCGACCGCCCCGAGCACGACGTATTTCTTGCTGTGGTAGGCCACTGGAATGACGATCGTTTTCGGGTTCTGATAAAACTTCGCCAGCGTCTCATCGAGCTTGGTCCTCAACTCGTCAATCGTGAGCCCCGACGCCATCATATCGCGCGCTTGCAGAAAGGTGATGCGGCCATCTGGTCCGATCGGAAGCTCCGTCCGGGCTGTATCGGGGGCATCGAACAGGGAAACATTCAAAACGTCACCCGGCCCGAGAGTCATGTGCTGCTGCCACTGGGCTCGTTGCGTCGGTGAACTGACCGAAAGAGTGCCCGTGGCAACGGGCACCGGCGCCGCTGTGTCCGCCGCCAAAGAAATTGAGGTGCCGATGACGAGGATAAGGGCACCCAGACCCAGTCCGGACGTATAACGCTTCATGTTTGAGAATTGTGGGGCCACGATTGCGGCCTGAGGTTGTAAGAGCAAGCCCCAAGCGGGCGGTGCGATTCCGACAAATCCATCGCTGCCATGGTAGTCGGCGCTTTGAAAAGGCGCGAGAGGCGTTTTTCGAGTACGGCGTTCCGGGCTGGTACGGATAGAGCAGCGGACTGGATTCGCAAATAGATGGGTTAGTGAATTGATGATTCCGCCGAAAGAAAGGCGGTGACCTGCGAAATAAATTCGTCTGCAGCCTGCACGTGGAGCCAGTGACCGGCGCGGGGAAGAGTTATGATTTTAGCGCGGGGAAAGAGTTGATGGATCGCTGGAAGGTCGGCGTCCGTGACATAATCTGATTCCCCGCCGCGAATGAAGAGCGTTGATTTGTTGAAAGCTTGCTTAGAGGTAATCGGCTCGTTCAGCCTGCTGTAGTTGGCTTGGAGTGAGGACAGATTGAACCGCCACATAAATGCGCCACCGGCATCCCGTTTCACATTCTTTAGGAGGAACTGCCGAAGCGGCAGTTCCGGTATCGCCGGTGCAAGCGCCTCCTCCATTTGTTTACGTGAATGAAGGCTCGACAAATCGAGCGAGAACAACGCATCGAAGATGTCGTTGTGGCGCGGTGGATAAGCGCGCGGAGACATGTCAGCTACAATGAGCGCGGCAACTTTGTCGGGATGAACCAAGGAAAACTGCATCGCAACTTTTCCGCCCAGCGAATGACCCAACAGTGCGACCTGTTGGAGTCGCTGAGAGGCGATGAACTCCGAGATGTCCTCAGCCATCGATTGATAGCTCATTTCATCGGAATGCGGCGAACGGCCATGGTTGCGAAGGTCGAGGCTAAAGACCTGAAAACTGTTCGCGAGCTTACCGGCGATCGAATGCCAATTATCGAGGGAACCGAAGAGACCATGAAGGATAAGCAATGGGCTCCCCTGCCCTCTGGTTTCGAAATGCAGGTTCATCGCGCGACTGTCGACAAAGTTTGCGACGAACTTACCGGCAAAAGTTCAGGAAGACTACTTCCAGTAGAAGTTCAGCACCTGCACATCGCGCGGATTAGCCAGGTTGCGGCCGAGAACGGCGATGAATTGACGGGTGTAACTTCCGACTTTCGCATCGATCTGCACCTGAAAGGTCGCGCTGCGAACATCACATCCAAACTGGCGGAGCGCGTTGACGACAAAAGGATTGAGTTCTGGCAAACGGCGTAGGTCGTCCAGAGTTCGGTACGGTCCAAGCATGCCCGTCCCATCGTCTTCGCCCTGCCGGCCGGCGACAATGGCCTCCGCTGAGGGCGGGTCCACTCCCGGGATCAACTGCAGCACTTCGGCAGAAGCGGTATTGATATTAATGCGACCGGAGGAGATCGGTGTGAAGAGGTTGAACAACCCCACCGCATAACCCTGGTCTTCACTGCGGCCGCCGAAGCGGGACTGTTTCTGATGGAAAGCGCCCGCGGGAGGATGGTTGGTCGAAACGCCGCCCCAATACATTTCTGGCGTAACGCCTTTCACCAACAGCAACTCGGACAGGTCGTCAATGGGACCGTTCTTTGCGTCGTAAGGGACAGGCAAACCGTGATAGTAATCGTTTTCAGCGCCCTGGATATGCGTGTTGTTGTCCGTGTCGAGCCAGTCGAGAATGGCGCTCACGTAAGGCACCGATTCACCGGGATCAACTCCCATGACCACAAACGCCTGCTCCAAAATCTGCGCGCAACGCGGATCAGTCGGGTTGCTGAGCTGATTGATGTTGAACTTCCGCTCGAGGTCGGTGATTTGCCAGGTGAAACTGCCGCGACCAAGTTGAACCTCCTTCTGAACGTCAGCTAAGCCGGAGTTGGTTGCGCATGGACCGCTGTTCCCGCCGGCCCAGATTTGAGTAAGGGCATCGAACCGTTCCTGCGGACACATCGCCTGCTGAGCCAAAATCCAGCGCGCGTATTCAACTCCGGAACGGCCAATCCATTCCAACTCGCTCTCGCTATTCGCGTTTTGCGCCAGTCGCGTCTCAACCTTCATCGAATATGCGAACCCGCCCGCGAGCACTCCGAGCACGAGTATCGAGATCATCACGATGATCAGCGCGATCCCGCCTTCCTCTTTTTTCTTCTCGAGCTTCATTGCAATTTCATGCCGCTGCTCGGCCCGGTCTGGAACTGACCCGGCGGCGGTGGTGTTCCCGGCGGATTGGCGCCGCCGGGTGGTGTGGCTCCTGGCGCGCCAGGGCTGCCCAGGAGCATCGTCGGCTGCCAACCTGGTTGAATCGCCATTGAGGGTATCTGAATGAACCGAGTAATTTCAGTCAGCCCCTCGCGTGAATGTGCGTTCTGGCCGACTTTCAAGCTCACCATGACGAGGTGCGGGATTTGGTTCGTCTGTTTCCATTCATCAATCCAATCCCCCAGCCGTTGGTCCCAAAACTGGAACTCGAATGATTGCACATTTTTGGCCAGCACGAGCGGGTGTTCCTCTTCATCGAAAGCCGCCCAATCCATCAGTATCGGACATTGGCGCAACACCAATTGCCGCGAGTTGTCAGGCCCCCCTTCGAGCGAAAACGTCAGACGGCGGACGTCGAAATCGCCAAACTTGCCGCCCCGGGGAAAGGACTTCTCCAGGCGAGCAACAAAGCTCAAGCTGGCATCGTCTCCATTGATAGCTTCGAAGCCGTAAAAATTAATCATCGGCGGATTGCGCACGAACGCTTGCGCTGAGCCGAGAGAATCTTCGAGCACACGCACGGTAATTCGCGCCCGTTGAATCGATGCCGCCGTTTCGAGGCCAACTTTCGAGGAGCGCAAAATAGCCGTCCAACTCGAATAAATCGCGGCCAGCACCATCGACAGAATGCCAATGGCGATCATGATCTCAATCAGAGTGAACGCACTGGCGAAATTCGTATATCGGCGGCGGCTCATGGCGATTTCACGGTCGGCGCACCGAACTTGTTCTGCTGCAGCGTCGGGTCGTAAACCATGATGCTAATCGCATCCACCGGATTATACTGCCCGCGCTTCCTGACGATGATATCCACCTTGGCCAAGCCATTTGTCCCGGCTTCATCCGTGAAAGTCTCCCATGAGTACTCAGGGTAAACGTCGCCGAAATCTCCGGAATCATTCCCCAGAGTCATGCGATTCGTCTTCCCGAGTAGCTGGGCGGCGACCATTCCCCCATCCACCTGGACATGCCGCAACGCCCGCGCATTCCGCAGTGTGTTCGAAACAAGCGCCAGGATCGCGAATACGGCGATGAAGAAAATGCCACAGGCGATCATTACCTCGAGCAGAGTGAAACCGGAGCGAGGGCGCGGAGATCGGGATGGATTCGGAATCGGAGTCGCGTGATGCGTGATGCGTGATGCGTGATGCGAAAGCGCCAGCACGTCCGCTCGTTCCTCGACATTTAGTTTCAGATGCACCATACGCTTCTATCTCGGAATCTCGCTCTGAAGCTTGAACCGGTCCGACTCGATCGTCGCCAGACCCGTGGTAACCTCGAGAAACAGTCCACGCGAATCTCCGTTGTCAGGCCTCATTAAAACCAACCGAAGTTCATCGCACGTCCCATTCGGATAAAAGCGAATCCTTGCCTGTTCTGCATCGCGGCAATTCGCGCCGTTCACCCAAATCGCTGCAACCCCTATCTTGTTATCCAAATGCGTAGCAAGTCCGGAGGTCGATGGCGGAGGACCGCCGTGAGTATCGCCGCCGGTTGCACCTGCGACCTCGATCCTCAAAGGATCTTCAGCATGCACCACCACCTCAGTCATTGAACCCTGCATGATGGCTCGCGCGCGGGCATTGGAACAGATCTCCACAATATCGCTGATAGCCTTGTTCAACGCTTCCTTGTGCAGCGCCTGACGGGCGAAAGGAACACTCAGGCCCATTATGGTAAGCATGATCGCAACCACGATCATGATTTCGATCAAAGTAAAACCTCGCTGTGCCGGGCAGCTCAAGACCTCCACTTTGGACTCGGAGCGATTCACATCAGCGGGCGATATTTGAAGTGATAGCGAACATGGCGGACAATACGCTCAGCAGCAGAAAGCCCACACCGCAAGCCATGATGATGATCATGACCGGTTCGATCATGTTCGTCAGCACGCGCAAAGCGATGCTGAGCTCGTTCTCGTAAGTATCAGCCACATTTTTGAGAGCACCTGGAACATCGCCAGTTTCTTCGCCGATCTTTACCAGATCGACCATGAGTTGCGGGAACACTTTGCTCCGTGCCAAAGGCTGGGCGATCGTCTTGCCGTCGGTAACCTCTTCGCGGGTTTTGGCAATAGCGTCGCGGACGATGGAATTCGGAATGATCTGTTCCGTGATCTTGAGGGCCGTCAGAACGGGTACACCATTTTCGAGCAAAGTTGAGAGCGTGCGAGCGAACTGGCCGAAAAGATTCAGCTTGAGCACCTTGCCAAACAACGGCGCGCCCATTTTCCATTGGTCGACCCTGCGCCGGCCATCGGCCGTGGACCGGAATCGATCAAATAGCAGCCACGCCAGGCCAATCAGCATCAGCGTCCCGCCCATGAACCACACGTTGCTCATGAAATGGCTGATGTTCACCAGCATTTGCGTAATGAACGGCAAAGGCACGTTCATGCCTTGAAAGATCGTCATGAACTTGGGCAGCATGTAGGTCATGAAGAAGAACATGATCCCGACACCAACCACGGCCACGAACGCGGGATAAATCAAAGCTGACGTGAACTTCGCCTGGACCTGGGCGAATCGCTCGAAGTGGTCGGCCATGCGCCGAAGCACATCGACCAGCGCGCCGCTCGACTCCCCGGCTTTGACCATGTTTACGTACAGGTCCGAAAAAATTCGCGGCTGCTTCGCCATGGCATCCGAAAGGCCTCGGCCTTCCATGACATCCGCGCGCAATTCCTTGCTCACCTCGGCGGAAATGCCTTTCGACTCGAGATGAGTCATGCTGTTTAGCGCCACTGTCAACGGCATCCCGGATTTGAGCAGGTTGGCAAGCTGCTGGGTGAACGTGGCCAATTCCTGCAGCTTCGGCTTGCGCTTGCGAGAGAGAAATTCCCGGGCTGACGGCGGCAATTGCGCTTTCCAGTCAATCTTTTGTCCAGTCGCACGCGGGGCTGCGATCGCCACCCCGCCTTTGGCCGCATCGACAGCGACAGGAAACAGGCCGGAACGCTCGATTTGAACCAGTGCCGCCGAACGGTCGGCAACTTCGAGGATCCCTTCAACGACTTCGCCTGTGCGGCGGCGCGCTTTGTACGAAAATTGTGGCATAGACCTAAACTGCCCTTATTAAACTCCCAATTTAGGCGAAAGTTGCGCCTTTCCAAGCAGGTTTTTGGTCTGGATGTTTCGCAAGGCCGCCGGCGGTATGGAAACTCCAAAATTCAAACACCAAACTTCAGGGAAACTTTCAACCTCAGCCTCAAGAACCCGTTGAAGTTTGGAGGTTGAGGCTTCCCTGAAGTTTGGGCATTGGAGTTTGGAGTTTTCTTCTACTTCTTCGCTTCCGTCGCCAGGGCCTCATTCCCACTCCCCCGCCGATATCCCTGCAAATCCAGCGTGACATGGCTAAACCCAACGGCCTTCAACGCCGCAGCCACTTTCTGCGACAATCCATTCTGGGCAAAACGCGCCAGTTCAGCCGGTCCCACCTCTATTCGCGCCAGGTGTGTTGCCTTGGTTGTTCCGTTCACCGCTCCGCCGTTGCTGTGCAATTCATGATGCCGCACGCGCACGTCGTAGAACCCAAGGTCGCGCAAAACATTTTCCGCCGACTCGATCATCCGCAACTTTTCTTCCGTGACAGCTTCACCGTACGGAACCCGTGAACTTAAGCAGGCCATCTGGGGCTTGTCAGCGGTGGGAAGACCCAAGTTTGCCGACAGTTCACGTATCTCCGCCTTCGTCAACCCCGCTTCCTTCAGTGGCGCGCGAATCTGAAACTCCGCCGCTGCCTGGGCGCCCGGACGGTAATCGCCCACGTCGCTTGCATTCTCGCCATAAACAATCACCGCAAATTTTTCGGCGCGTGCAAGCGGCACAAGCTGTGTAAACAATTCCGCCTTGCAGAAATAGCAACGGTTATTTGGATTCGACAGATATTCCTGGTTTTCAAATTCCTGGGTTCGAATCACGCGCACCGGGAATCTAAACTGTTGCCCAATCTCCAACGCCTCGTTCAATTCACGGCGTGGCAGGCTCGGTGAATCAGCGATCACCGCAAGAGACCGGTCCGCCAGCACCTCCCGGGAGACATGCGCAAGGAAGACGGAATCCACTCCGCCCGAATACGCCACTAGACACGAACCATAAGAGCGCAGCAATTCCCGCAATCGTTCAAGTTTGTCCATTACCACAGATCAACGTGGCATTTTCATGCGGTATTGTCGAGCCAGCGCTCTTGTTCCTCCTCCTCCTCGTCGTCCTCCTCTTCCTGCTCCTCGTCCTCGTCCTCGATCGGAGCGCTTTCTTCCACACCTCCCATACCAAGCACCCCATTCACAAAATTTATCTGGAATGCCACCCATCTTTTCCGGAGCATGACCACCGCCGCATTATGGAAGCCACCGAACTAAAAGCGCACACGGACGCGCGCGGGCACCCAACTGAAGCAACGCACATCCGCGATATTTCCAAAGACCAGTGGCGTTCCGGAGTTGCGGCCTGGCTCGGATGGACCTTTGACGGCCTTGAACTCCATCTATATACCCTCGTCGCCGCTCCCTTCGTGGCGCAATTACTCGCAGTCACCGCCACTACCGACCCAGCCGTAGGCCGATACAGTTCAATCATTCAGGCTGCTTTCCTTCTCGGTTGGGCACTCGGCGGCGGGTTCTTTGGCCGGATTGGCGACCGGCTCGGCCGGGCCCGGGCGCTCAGCCTCACCATTCTTACTTACGCAATTTTCACAGGACTCTCCGCGTTTGCTCAAACCTGGTGGCATCTCCTGATTTTCAGGTTCCTATCAGCGCTTGGGGTTGGCGGAGAATGGGCTGTCGGAGCTTCCTTGCTTTCTGAAACCTGGCCACGCAAATGGCGTCCATGGCTCGCAGCAGTCCTCCAAATGGGCGTCAATGTGGGCATCCTCATGGCGGTAGTGGCAAACTACGTGATGGCCAAATCACCACCGCGTTACCTGTTCCTGGTCGGAATTCTGCCCGCGCTGCTCGTTTGGTGGATCCGCAAATCAGTGCCCGAACCTGAGGAATGGCAGCAAGCCCGCAGCCGAGCCGGCGAAAAAACGCCGGGCTTGCCAGACCTCTTCAGCCGCGAAGTTCGTAAACTCACGCTTTGGGCTGTGTTGGTCTGCGGAATCTCTTTGACGGCCCACTGGGCATTCATTTTTTGGAACCTCCAACACCTGCGTAATCTCCCCGAGGTCCTCGATTGGTCACCCGAGCACAAGAATCATCTCGTCAGCACCGCGATGTTCCTGGTAATCGGAACTTCAATTCTCGGTAACTTTTTCGCCGCCTGGCTCGCGCGGATCATCGGTTATCGGGTGACCATCGCGCTGATGTTCCTCATGTATTTTGCGACCGTTTTTGGCGCCTACTGCGTGCCACGAGGGCATGAGGCCTTGCTCTGGTGGCTGCCGATGATTGGCTTTTGTCAGGGTGTCTTCGCGCTGTTCACCATGTATCTGCCGCCGTTGTTTCCCGTTCTCCTCCGCACCACCGGAGCCGGCTTCTGCTACAACATTGGCCGCGCCGTCGCTGCTTTCGGCACAATTTTCTTCGGCCTGTTTTCCCAGGTAGGCAATCATCGGCTCGCTCTCTTCTATGCCGGGTTCCTTTTCATTCCCGCAGCCGCCATTTCGTTTTTGCTGCCGGAGCGTCGCGACTAATCCATGCCTAAGCCCGCAAAATCGCCTCGTTCAGGAATTACAAAACCCAGACCGGCGCGTCCTTTCTTTGTGGCAATTGCCGGAGGCAGCGGTTCCGGGAAAACCTGGCTGGCAAAAGCGCTTCAGAAGGTTCTGGGACGCACAAGCGCTCGCATCTCTCTCGATGATTTTTATTACGATTGCTCCCACCTCACCCCCACGCAAAGGGCGGCTCTCAACTTCGATGATCCGAAAACCATCGATTGGCGTGCCCTTGAAGTCGTGCTGAAAAGCCTCGCCGCAGGAAAGCCCGCATTGGTTCCCCGATACAGCTTTAAAACTCACTGTCGCCTGCGGTCCCGAAGGAAGGTCTATCCGAAGCCTATCGTCATCGTGGATGGCCTTTGGCCACTACGGACCCCGGGATTGCGGAAGATTTTTGAGTTCTCGATTTTTCTGCAATGCCCCTCGGAACTGCGGTTCCGACGCCGATTGGCGCGCGACTTAAAGGAGCGTAGTCGAACCCGAGAATCCATCGAGCGCCAGTTCAGAACGATGGTAGAACCCATGCACCGCCGTCACGTTACACCCCAGGCGCGCTGGGCAAAGTTGGTCCTGCATGAGCCTTGGGGGATGCGAGACGTCAGGAGAATCGCGAAGAGAGTCTTAGCTCACCGCGCCAAAGCAACCAAATATCGCTGCAACCTGGTCGATTCCTCGGCCCGCTCCTGCTGCAAGTAAATCTGGTGAAGATTTCCGCAGATTCGCAGCAACATCCGCCGCGGGCTGACCGCTGCCAGGCAATCGTCTCGCAGGCTATAGTTGCCATGAACAAGGTACTGCACGCAATCGGCCTTGGTCAGGAACTTGCCGCCGCTGAAGGCATCGACATAGATCTCCGCGGCAGTCGATTGGTGGCGGCAAATAAAATGTCCCGGCAATCCAATGCCAGTCACCGGAAGCCTCAACCGCC
>Ga0308173_10001555_pt1 | contig 11557 bp, 10 predicted proteins | sample PhyPR1_FD_203716 | JGI IMG/M metagenome (GOLD analysis project Ga0308173, IMG submission 203716) | Soil microbial communities from UC Gill Tract Community Farm, Albany, California, United States - DLSLS.P.R1 | ecosystem: Environmental > Terrestrial > Soil > Agricultural land | place: USA... | reverse complement strand
ACCATGGCGGCTCCATCGTTAGCGGCCACCCCAGTGTGCTCGCGGACTCAGGGCCCGCGCAGCCGAATATCACCCCGCCGGGTCAGGCGCCCATCGTGTTGGGGTCGCGCCAGCGCCGCTCGAAGGGCAGGCGCCACGTGAAGGGCGCGACGAGCTGGTGGATCTGGTTGGGGCCCCACGTGCCCGGGTCGTAGGGACGCACGATCGGCGGGTTGTCGAGGAGCGGTTGGCTGATCTCCCAGAGGCGCTCGATGCCCTCGGCGGACGTGAAGAGCGTGCGGTCGCCGCGGGCGGCGTCGTAGATGAGGCGTTCGTACGCCTCCAGCACGGCGCCCGCCCAGCTCGTCTCGCCCATGGAGAACTGCATCGAGAGCTTGTCGAGCTTCATGCCCGGGCCCGGGCGCTTGCCGTAGAACGACAGCGACATGCGTGCCTTGTCGGCGAGGTCGAAGGTCAGGTGGTCGGGCCCGTTGTCGCCGACCCCGGAGCCCGGGGGGAACATCGAACGCGGCGGCTCCTTGAAGGCGATCGAGATGATCCGTGCGCTGTCGGCCATCCTCTTGCCCGTGCGCAGGTAGAACGGCACGCCCGCCCAGCGCCAGTTGTCGACGTAGCACTTGAGCGCGATGAACGTCTCGGTCTGGCTCTCGGGCGACACGCCGGGCACCTCGCGGTAGCCGACGTACTGCCCGCGCACGACGTCGTGCGGCTCGATCGGCGACATCGAGCGGAAGACCTTGTTCTTCTCCTCGCTGATGGCGTGCGGCTCGAGCGCCGTGGGTGGCTCCATCGCGGTGAACGCGAGCACCTGGAACAGGTGCGTGACGACCATGTCGCGGTAGGCGCCCGTGCTCTCGTAGAAGTCCGCGCGCTGCGCGAGGCCGAGCGTCTCGGGGACGTCGATCTGCACGTGGTCGATGTGGTTGCGGTGCCAGATGGGCTCGAAGAGGCCGTTGGCGAAGCGGAAGGCGAGGATGTTCTGGGCCGCCTCCTTGCCGAGGAAGTGGTCGATGCGGAAGATCTGCTCCTCGTCGAACACCTGGTGGAGCTCGGCGTTGAGGGCGCGGGCGCTCTCGAGGTCGGTGCCGAACGGCTTCTCCATGATGATGCGGCTGCGCTCGACGAGCTTGGCCTCCTCGAGCTGGTGCACGACGGCGAGCGCCGCCTTGGGCGGCACCGAGAGGTAGTGCAGGCGCCGAGCGTCGGGCCCGAGGATGGCCTCGGACTCGTCGACGGCGTCGCGGATGCCCTGGGGTCCGGCGCTGCCCGGCACCCAGTGGATGCGGTCGGCGAAGTCGCGCAGGTCCGCATCCGTGACGTCGTGGCTCGAGTGCTCGCGGATCGAGGCGAAGACGAGGTCGAGGAACTCGTCGCGGCTCAGCTCGTCGAGAGAGGTGGCGACGACGCGCAGGCCCTCGAGGAGCTGGGACTCGTGCAGGTGCAGCATGCCCGGGAGCAGCTTGCGCCTGGCGAGGTCTCCCGTGGCGCCGAACAGGACGACCGTGGTGGCTGGCATGGGTCCAGCGTGGCGCAGATCGGCCTCCAGCGGGAGGTGTGGTCGGGTCCCGTCGGCGGAAACCCACCACGGGGCGGCCCGCCGTGGGAACCTCAGCCATGGCACACGGGGCCGGGCACGACGCAGACCTGCCGGTCGACGCGGGTGCGGTGGAGCCCACGTCGGGACGTCTCGCGCGTCTGCGCTCGCGTGGCGAGGACACCGCGTCCCGGTATGCCCGGAAGTACCTGGAGCTCTCCCGCCGCATCCCGGCGGCGAAGGTGCCGCTGGAGATGGCGGCCCTCTACGTCGCCCGCCAGGGCATGCTGCTCGCCAGCGCCGTCGCGTTCCGGACCTTCCTGTGGTTGCTGCCGCTCGCCCTGCTCGTGTCCGGGCTCGTGGCGGGACTCAGCCGCGCGATCCCCGAAGCGGCCGAGGACGCCGTCGGCGTCACCGGGGTGACGAGCACCCTGCGGCAACAGATCACCGTCGCCCTCGAGGAGTCCACCCGCTCGTGGTGGGTGGCCGTGCTCGTCGGTCTCGTCCTCTCGCTGTGGACGACGCGGACCCTGATGCGCAACCTCGTCATCGTCAACGCCCACGTGTGGGACGCCCGGGTGCCGCGCCGCACGCAGCGCGAGGTGCTGGGGGCGACGCTCGTCTTCGGGGCGGCCTGGCTGGGCATCTTCCTCGGAGCCGCGCTCGTCACGAGTCTCGACAACCTCCTGCCGGGCGGCATCCTGCTGTCGTTCGTCTGCCAGGCGGGGATCTCGGGCGCCGGGTGGGTGCTCATCACCCTCCACCTGCCCGACCGGCGCCGGTCCTGGCTGGACCTCGTGCCCGGCGGTCTGCTCTTCGGGGTGGGGCTCGCTACCCTCCACGTCATCAGCCGCGTCTACCTCCCGGCCCGCATCGAGCACTCATCGGCGCTCTACGGCTCGCTCGGCGTCGCCGGCGCCGTGCTCGTGTGGCTCCTCGTCGCCGGTCAGCTCATCGTGGGCTGCGCCATCCTCAACCGGGTGTGGCTGCGCCACCAGGACCCGACCTTCGACCTGGACTTCGACGCGTCGTTGGACTTCTCGATCGAGCCGGCGATCGAGCGTGCCGCCGAACGGACCACAGGGCGCACCCCCGATCGGATCACCGAGAAGCCAGATGATTCGGACGACACCACGGCCTGACGGGCCGGGTGCCTCTATGCTCGGGCCATGCTCATCATCGGCATGATCCTCTTCGGCATGCTCGTCGGCGCCGCCGCCCAGCTCATCCTGGGCCGCGAGGGCAAGAGCATCGACTGGACGATGGCCATCGTCGCGGGCCTCGTCGGCTCGTTCGTCGGTGGTCTCCTCGCGAGCCTCGTCGCGGGCGACGGCCTCGCGCTGCGCCCGAGCGGCATCATCGGCTCGATCGTCGGCGCCGTCATCGTGACGGCCGTGTGGCGCTGGAGCCGGACCCGCAGCGTCACCCGTTGACCCGACCCGACCTCAAAGCGCCTCCACCCGGACGCGCCCGTGGGCGACGAACCACCGGTGGGTCAGCCGTATGCCGTCGAGCAGGTGCTCGTCGTGGCTCACGACGAGCACCGTCCCGCCGAACGCCGCCACGGCAGCCTCGAGCTGCTCGATCGCGTCGACGTCCAGGTGGTTCGTCGGCTCGTCGAGCACGAGGACGTTGACCTCACGACCCTGGAAGAGGGCCATGAGCGCTCGCGTCCGCTCACCCATCGACAGGCTCCGGGCCGGACGTGAGACGTGCTCGGACCCGAGCCCGAACTTCGCGAGCAGGGTGCGCACCTCCGCGAGCGGCCACTCGCTCCCCGACCTCGGGTGGCTCCCGAGCTCGCGCCGCACGACCTCGAGCACCGAGGCGTCGTCGTCGAGCAGGTGGCGGCGCTGGTCGATGACGCCGACGGCCACACGCGTGCCCAGGCTCTGGCGGCCGGACGTCAGGGGCAGGTCACCGAGCAGGGCGCCGAGCAGCGTCGTCTTGCCCGAGCCGTTGTCGCCGACGAGCGCGATGCGGTCACCGCGGCCGACGACGAGGCTGACCGGGCCGAGCCGGAAGCCGTGCCGCTCGACGACCGCGTCGGACACGGTGGCGACGACGTCGGCGGAGGGCCGGCCCTCGGTGATCGTGTAGCGCAGCTGCCACTCCTTGCGTGGTTGCTCCACCGCGTCGAGTCGGTCGGCGGCCCGCTCGAGGCGGCCGCCCTTCGCCGCCTGACGGTCGGCCCGGGCCTTGTGCTTCTCGCGGATGTGCTTGTCGGGCTCCTTGCCGAGCGCGACGTTGCGCCGTCCCCGGTCGGCCCAGTCGTGCCGTTGCCGGGACTGCGCGAGCAGCGAGTCCCGCTCGGCGGCATACCCCTCGTACGCCTCCCACGCGTGGGCGCGGGCGAGCTCGCGCTGCGCGACGAAGCTGCTCCAGCCGCCGGTGTAGTGGCCGATGCGCTGCTGCTTGACGTCGAGCTCGACGACGCCGGTGGCGACGGCGTCGAGGAAGGTGCGGTCGTGGCTGGCGACGAGGATCGGGCCCTCGTGCGCGGCGACGAAGTCGGCCACGAGGGTGAGCCCGCGGGCGTCGAGGTCGTTCGTCGGCTCGTCGAGGAGCAGCACGTCGTACTGGCTGAGCAGCACGGCGACGAGGCAGGCTCGCGCGGCCTGCCCGCCGGACAGGGTGCCGAGCGGACGGTTCGACGCGACGTCGAGCCCCACGCGGGCGGCCACCTCGGGCAGGCGCTCGTCGAGGTCGGCGGCCCCGAGCGAGAGCCAGCGCTCGAGCGCGGCGGCGTAGCGGTCCTCGCTGCCCTCGTCGCCGGCCGCGATCGCGGCGGACGCGGCCTCGAGCTCGGTGTCGGCCGCCGTGACGCCGGTGCGTCGCCGCGCATACGTCAGGAGGGTCTCCGACGGGTCGGGCACGACCTGCGGGAGCCAGCCCACCGTCGCGTCGCGCGGCGCGAGACGGATCGAGCCGGCCTCGGTCGGCAGCTCGCCGACGATCGTGCGCATGAGCGTCGACTTGCCCGACCCGTTGGGGCCGACGACGGCGAGCACGTCGCCGTCGGCGAGGGTCAGGTCGAGACCGGAGAAGAGGGTGCGCGCCCCGAAGGCGACGTCGAGTCCGGAGATGGTGAGGGTGGAAGACACGGGGATCCTTGAGGGTCGGCAGGGCCCCGCGGGTGACGTCAGACGGTCGTCGTCAGGTCAGCGGCGGGCGGGCTCGAGGCATCAGGAGATCCACACGGGAGAGAAGGTATGCGGCGCCCTCGGCTCGCGTCCAGCCGTTTTCGTCGTGCTCGGGCAACTCGGCCCCTCCCGGGCGCAGGTGTGTCGCTCTGGCGGACCCCCGCCGGGGTCAGGGGAGGGCAGCGTCGTGGACGACGATGGCGATCTGGACGCGGTTGTCGGCGCCGAGCTTGTCGAGCACGCGCGACACGTGGGCCTTGACGGTCGGCACGGAGAGGTAGAGCTCGCGCGAGATGTCGGCGTTGGACAGTCCGCGGCCGATGGCGAGGGCCACCTCGTGCTCGCGGTCGGTGAGCCTCGCGAGGCGGGCCTCGGCATCGGCCCGTCGACGGTCGCCCGCGTCCGCCACGGCTCCTCCGCCGGTCGCGACGTGCGCCATGAGGGTCGCGGTGACGCTCGGCGACAGGATCGGCTCGCCGGCGACGACGAGGCGCACTGCCTCGACGAGCCGTCGTGGCTCGGTGTCCTTGAGCAGGAAGCCGTGCGCGCCGGCCCGCAGCGCCTGCACGACCATGTCGTCGGCGTCGAAGGTCGTCAGGACGATGACCTTGAGGTCGTCGCCGCGCGCACCGCGGACGGCCCGGGCGCCTTCGGACAGCAGCGTTCTCGTCGTCTCGAGACCGTCCCGGCGCGGCATCCGGATGTCCATGAGGACGACGTCGGGCCGGTGCTCGTCGACGACGCGCTCACCCTCGATGCCGTCACCCGCCTCCGCGACGACGTGGAGGTCGGGTGCGCCACCGAGGATCATCCTCAGCCCGGCACGCACGAGCGCGTCGTCGTCGACGATCACGATGCGCGTACGCCCTTGGTCCGCGGTCATCGCGACCACGGTAGCCGGGCCGTGAGGACGAAGTCGCCCGCGCGGTCGGGGCCGTAGGTGAGCTCGCCCCCGGCGAGGACGGCCCGCTCCGTGAGCCCGAGCAGCCCCAGCCCGGCTCCCACCGTGACGTCCTGGCGTATGCCGTCCGCCGCGTCGCTGCCCGCGCGCGGAACCGGGTTGCGCACCGTGACGCGGATCGCCTCGTCGTCGAGGCCGCCCTCCGGGGCGGTGGCCACGGTGACCCGGACGGCCACGCCCGGGGCGTGCTTGCGCGCGTTCGTCAAGCCCTCCTGCACGATCCGGTAGGCGCCGCGCGACACCTGCTCGGGCACGCGCTCGAGGTCACCCGACCGGTCGAGCCGGACCGTCGTGCCGCCCGAGCGTGCCTCGGACACGAGCGCCTCGAGGTCGCCGAGCGTCGGCTGCGGCGGCTGGGGCGTGCCGTCGGCGGGAGCCCCCGAGCCGGGCACGTCGCGGAGCACCCCGAGCACGGCCCGCAGCTCGGTCAGGGCCTCGTTGGCGCTCTCCCGGACCACCTCGGCCGTCTCGGAGACCTGCTCGGGCGTCAGGTCGGTGCGGTAGGCGAGGGCTCCGGAGTGCATGGCCACCAGGGAGATCCGGTGTGCGAGGACGTCGTGCATCTCGCGCGCGATCCGGGCTCGCTCAGCCACCTGCGCCTGGACGACGCGCATCGCCTGCTCGCGCTCGGCGGTCAGGGCCCGTTCGTGGAGCGAGGCGACGAAGGCGCGGCGCTCGCCGATGGCCCAGCCGATCGCGACGCTGACGGCATAGCTGAGCAGTCCGATGATGACGTTCGGCAGGGTGACGACCTGGTCCTCGGTCGGGTAGATCATCGAGTGGGACCAACCCGCCACCATCCACGGCACGAGGACGACCGCGATCTCGCGCCACTGGCGGCGCGTCGACAGGGACACGAGCGCCACGACGGACGCACCGATCGCGACGGAGGAGACCGCGGAGAGGGCCGCCGTGACGACGGCGACGGCGAGCGGCCAGCGGCGGCGCCACAGCAGCAGCGTCGTCGAGCCCACCCCGATCGCGAGGTCGACGAGGAGCCAGTCCTTGCCGAACGTCGGCTCCAGGTGGCGTTGGTCGAGCTGCGCCTGCACGGCGCCCCAGAGGGCGAGCCCGAAGAGGAAGGCGACCCCGAGCCGCCACGTCTCGCCCCACACGTGGCCCCGTCGGGTGCGGGCGATCCGGGGCAGCGGCACCCGGCCAGCGTAGGCGCCGACCGGGCGCGACGGCATCCGACCAAGGTCTCGTCCGCGACGGCCGACGTGGTCCGACCCTGAGCACGGACCCTGACTCCGGTCAGGGTCGGGCGCGACCTAGGTAGGGGTCGGAATCAGGCTTGTGACGGATGCGCGAGCACCACCTCTCCCGGGAGGGTGGAGCCCATGATCACAGTGGAACGACTCACCAAGCGCTACGGCCCGTTCACGGCCGTCGACGACGTCTCCTTCGACGTCAAGCCGGGCCTCGTCACCGGCTTCCTCGGCCCCAACGGCGCCGGCAAGACGACCGCGATGCGCGTCATGGCCGGCCTGACGCCCGCCACGTCAGGACGCACCACGGTGCTCGGCAAGCCGTACGCCGCCCTGCCGAACCCGGGCCGCCACGTCGGCCTCCTGCTCGACGCCTCCGCGCAGCACGCCGGCCGCACCGGCCGCGAGGTGCTGACGCTCGGCGCCATCCTCATGGGTGTCGGCAAGCACCGCGTCGACGAGATGGTCGAGCTCGTCGGCCTCACCGAGAAGGAGGCGAACCGCCGGGTGCGCAACTACTCCCTCGGCATGCGGCAGCGGCTCGGCATCGCGCACGCGCTGCTCGGCGACCCCGAGGTGCTCATCCTCGACGAGCCGGCCAACGGGCTCGATCCGGCTGGGATCCGCTGGATGCGTGACCTCCTGCGCGGCTACGCCCAAGAGGGCGGCACGGTGCTGCTCAGCTCGCACCTTCTCAACGAGATCGAGCGCGTCGCCGACGAGATCATCGTCATCGGCCACGGCACGATCGTCGCCCAGGGCACCAAGGACGAGCTGCTCGCCGGTGCCGGCACCTACACCCGCTCCACCGACGACGACGCCCTCATGGCGGCGCTCGCCGAGGCCTCGATCGTCGCCCAGCGCACCCCGACGGGCGGCCTGCAGGTCGAGGCCGAGCCGATCGCCGTCGGCCGCGTCGCCGCCGCCCACCAGATCGTCCTGACCGAGCTGCGCGGCGCCGACAGCCGGGGTCTCGAGGAGATGTTCCTCGACCTCACGGCCGACGCCGCCCGAGAGGAGGTGGCGGCATGACCGCCACGACCACGACGACGCCCACCGGGGCTCCCGTCTCCAAGAACGCGGAGTCGGCGCTGCCCACCCACGCCAAGGTGCCGAGCCGCCTCGCCGGCCCGCGTCCCACGACCGGGGTGCCCTTCGGCCGTCTCGTCCACGTCGAGCTGCGCAAGATGCTCGACACCCGCGCGGGCCGCTGGCTCCTCATCGGCATCGGCGCCATCATCGCGGTCGCGCTGACGATCATGTTCTTCAACGAGGGTGGCCAGCACGCCTTCGGCGAGTACCTCCAGGCCACGACGATGCCGATGGCGCTCATCCTCCCGGTCGTGGGCATCCTCGCCGTGACGTCCGAGTGGAGCCAGCGCACCGGCCTCGTCACCTTCGGTCTCGAACCGCGCCGCATCCGCGTCGCGTGGGCCAAGCTCCTCTCGGCCCTCCTCGTCGGCGTCTGCGCCTTCGCGCTGGCCCTCGTCCTCGCCGCGCTCGCGCACCAGGCCGCGATCACCTTCCGGGGCATCACCGGCGACTGGTCCACGGACGCGCTCGTGCTCCTCGGCGCCGGCGGCTACGTGCTGCTCGGCATCGCCCAGGGTGTCGGTTTCGGCATGCTCTTCAAGAACACTCCGGCCGCGGTCGTCGTCTTCTTCGTCCTGCCGACTGCGTGGTCGATCCTCGGTTCGATGGTCTCGTGGCTGGGCGACGCCGCGACCTGGCTCGACATGAACCAGACGATGCAGCCGCTCTTCGAGGGATCGCTGACGGGCGCCCAGTGGGCCCACCTCGCCACGTCGGTCGCCGTGTGGGTCGTCGCGCCCCTCGCCGTCGGCATCTGGCGCCTGACCCGCGCCGAGGTGAAGTAGCACCTCACCACGGACCAGAGGTGTGCCGTGTGCCTGACGGGGGCACACGGCATACCTCTGTCGTTGCGGGCGGCCTACAGTCGGCACATGAGGCAACGACGGATCACCGGGCTCGGCGCCTGCGTGGTCGCGTCCGCCCTGCTCGCAGCGTGCACGAGCGCCGGAGCGGCACGGGTCTCGCCGACGGGCTCGATGCGGCCGGCGACGCCGGAGGTGTCGCTGACGCCGGTCGACCCCGGGCCACCGCCGGCGATCAGGGTGCCGCCGCCGGTGGCGGGCGAGGTGGCGCGGGTCGTCGTGACGAAGCAGGGACCGGGCAAGGCGTTCCGCAACGTGCCCGGCGAGCCCGTGGCGGAGGGCCGCACCTACACGGTCGAGGTCGCGTGTGCTGCCGGTCGGGCGACGGAGGGGTCCAGCTATGCCGTCTACGACGCCGCGCCCGGCACGTGGGGCCACGGTGAGCCGCTCTACTCCCGGCCGTTCGTCTGCGACGGCGCGGTCCAGCGCACCGTGCACCTCGGTCTGCCGGCCGGACGGGTCCAGATCGACGTCCGCGGCCTCCCCGCGGACGCCGTGACGGCCTACGCCCTCATCCGCCCCGAATAGTCGAGTGGCCCCGCCGTCCCAGGGGCCCCAGCCACCGAGCCCTCCGACCCGTCGAGTGGCCCCGTGGCCCCACGAAGCACCCCATCTCCCCGTCGAGTGGCCCGGCAACCTCAACTGTCACGTGACAGGTGTGACGGCGGGGCCACTCGAGTTGGGGCGGGTGTGACGGCGGGGCCACTCGAGTAGAGGGGGGCGGGATCTCGGTCGTGGGGGACCGGCGGGCGTGGATAGGCTGGCCCGCGTGATCGACATCAAGCTCGTGCGCGACGAACCCGACCGGGTCCGCGCCTCGCAACAGGCCCGTGGTGAGGACCCGGGGATCGTGGACGCGATCCTCGCTGCCGACGAGCGCCGTCGATCGTCCCTCGGCGACTTCGAGAAGCTGCGCGCCGAGCAGAAGACGGTCAGCAAGTCGGTCGGCGCGGCCATGGGTGCCTTCCAGAAGGCGAAGAAGTCGGGCGCCGACGACGCCGACCACCTGGAGAAGGTGGCGCACGAGGCGCGGGCGCACGCCGGCACCCTGAGCGAGCAGGTCAAGTCGCTCGAGAGCGACGCCGACGAGGCGGGGGCCGAGCTCGAGCGCCTGCTCCGCCGGGTCGGCAACGTCATCATCGACGGTGTGCCCGTCGGTGGCGAGGACGACTACGTCGTGCTCGAGACCGTCGGAACGCCAAGGGATTTCGAGAGCGAGGGTTTCGAGCCGCTCGACCACCTCGCGCTCGGCGAGAAGCTCGGCGCCATCGACATGGAGCGCGGCGCCAAGGTCGGTGGCGCGCGCTTCTACTACCTCACGGGCGTCGGCGCCCTGCTCGAGCTGGCGCTGCTCAACATGGCGATGGCCCAGGCGACGGCGGCCGGGTTCACGCCGATGATCACGCCGACGCTCGCGCGCCCGGAGGTCATGGTCGGCGCCGGCTTCATGGACGCGCACGCCGACGAGGTCTACCACCTCGAGGCCGACGACCTCTATCTCACCGGCACGTCGGAGGTCGCCCTCGCCGGCTACCACTCCGACGAGATCATCGACCTGACGAACGGCCCCAAGAGGTATGCCGGGTGGTCGGCCTGCTACCGCCGCGAGGCGGGGTCGCACGGCAAGGACACCCGCGGCATCATCCGCGTGCACCAGTTCCACAAGGTCGAGATGTTCAGCTACTGCCGTCCCGAGGACGCCGAGGCCGAGCACCAGCGCCTGCTCGCGTGGGAGCAGGAGATGCTCGCCAAGATCGAGGTGCCCTACCGGATCATCGACACGGCGGCGGGCGACCTCGGTGGCCCCGCGGCCCGCAAGTTCGACTGCGAGGCCTGGGTGCCGACGCAGGGCAAGTTCCGCGAGCTGTCGTCGACGTCGAACTGCACGACCTACCAGGCGCGCCGGCTCAACACCCGTGAGCGCGACCCGAACGGCTCGGGCACCCGCGCCGTCGCGACGCTCAACGGCACGCTCGGCACGACGCGCTGGCTCGTCGCGATCCTCGAGAACCACCAGCAGGCCGACGGCTCGGTCCGCGTGCCCGAGGCCCTGCGTCCCTTCCTCGGCATGGACGTCCTGACGCCGCTGTCCTGAGCACCCGGTTTGAGGTGGGCGCGCCACGGAAGCGTGCGCCCGATCACCTCAAACCGCGTGGGCGTAGGTGACGCCGAGCTGTCTCGTGACCTCGTCGAGGGCACGCATGTTGGCCTGGACCGACGTCGCCGGGTGCAGGGGAGACTCGAGCAGGCCGTCGCCGACGCAGCGGGCCACCTCGAGGGCCGAGTGGTAGAGCGCGCCGTGGCCGATCGGCTCGGGGTCGGTCCACGTCACCGAGCCTGACCCGTCGGCGGAGGTGACGACGACGTCGCCCGGCATGAAGAACGGTCCGGGCAGGGTCAGCGTGGCCTCCGTCCCGGCGATGGTGGCCGCCGTGGGCGTACGCGTGAGCAGCGTCGAGTGCAGCACGCTCGTCGCGTCGCCGGAGTGGGTCAAGAGCATCGCGGCCTGGCCGTTGACCCCCGACGCGGCCGACTCGCCCGACGCGAGGACGCGCGTCGCCGGGCCGAGCGCCCACGTCGCCAGCGTCGTCACGTAGGTGCCGAGGTCGAGGAGCGAGCCGCCGGCCATGGCCGGGTCGAGGATGCGGTGCGGCGGGTCGAAGTGCTCGCCGTGGTCGGCGATGACGGTGCGCACGTCGCCGAGCAGGCCGGCGTCGAGCACCTGCCGCACGACGTCGAAGCGCGGCAGGAAGAGC
>Ga0308173_10001554_pt1 | contig 11558 bp, 15 predicted proteins | sample PhyPR1_FD_203716 | JGI IMG/M metagenome (GOLD analysis project Ga0308173, IMG submission 203716) | Soil microbial communities from UC Gill Tract Community Farm, Albany, California, United States - DLSLS.P.R1 | ecosystem: Environmental > Terrestrial > Soil > Agricultural land | place: USA... | reverse complement strand
ACCAGCCGTCTTTGTCGATCTCGATGTCGCAGGTCAGCGACAGCTCGACGATGTTGCCCTTGAGGGTGGCTCCCCACACCTCTGGCTCGCCTTCCTGTCCTGCAACGGAAGCCGGAGAGGCCGACTCAGGGGCCGGCGGTTCCGGGCGTGCCATGGCCTCGTCCTCGGTGACCGGCTCGAAGAGCTGCTCGGCGGTCCAGCCCGGGAACATCTTCTCCAGAACCCGGCAGTGATCCGGGTAGGGGAGCCCCTTGACTTCCCCAGTCATCCAGCGATGGAGCTGTGCCCGGTTCGGGCCCTGGCCGACTAGCGAGGGGTCGACCTTGCGGGCTGCCTTGTCGTACTCGGCGTTGAAGGTCCGAAGTGTCTGCCAGTGGCGTTCCTGAAGTAGGGCCTTCAACCGCACGGGGGGATTGGTCATGATCCGGCCTTCCGTCAAGGACGACGTTAACACCAGATGAGACATCGATGAGACGGAACGAGGACGAGAAGTTCTAGATGCGTCACGCGCGGTGGCGCAGTGCGACACCTCTCCCCGCGAGCCTCGGAGTGTGATCGGACTGAGAGGCGAAGCGATGGAAACGAGCATGTCACTGGAACTGGAACTCCTCGCTGGACTACGGGCAGAACTGACCGAGTACGAGATCCGGTCCGAGGTCCGTGAAGACGTGGCCGGCCTGGCCGTCTCGACCGGTACCCCGGCCGTCTACTTGTGGGTGTTCGTCAGCTTCTCCGGCCGGTTCTTCTCCTGGAACCAGGGCAACCATCAGCACCCGGTCAACGACATGGCGGGTACGGCCCGGCGGATCGCCACGCACATCGAGGGCTTCGAGGTGCTCGGCGGTGGTGAGGCATGAAGCGCCAACAGACCGATCCGGCGGCGCCCACGGAGCTGATCGCCGACGTCATGGCCGAGAAGTTCCCCGGCTGGCTCATCTTCCGCGACGGCTCGGGGCGGTGGAGTGCTGTTCACAAGCCTGCGTCGCTGCACGGCGGAAGCGCCGTCGAGTTGTGGGAGCGGCTCTCCGCCTACAAGCGCGGAGGACGTTCGCGATGACCGATCGACGCCGCAGAACGGACCGATCCGCGGTCGTACCTCTGGACGCTCCATACCGGCACAGAGAGATCAAGAAGAGGGTGGCAGGGCTGACCGAGGAAGAGCGTCAGATCCTGCTCGCTGAGCTGGCTGAGATCACCGCAGAGCTGGACGAGCTCCAGAGCCGAGCGGTAGAGATCGCGTCCCGGATCGGCGCTCCCAACTCATCTCGCCTAGCGAACCCGGCATAAGGAGATGAAGTCATGACGGTCCGGCAGGAGGACAGCGAACAGTGCGTGTTCCAGCGAACCTTGCTGGCCGTACCGTCCGCGGTAGGTCTACTCCGGAACTATGTCGAGACAGTCCTGATCAGGTGGGGCCTTGATCATCGGATCGAGGACGCCAAGGTCGTCATCTCCGAGTTGGTCACTAACGCGGCCGCCGAAGATGTCGCGCTGGGGCAGGAGATAACGTTCCGCATCGCCCTCCTGCCAGCCCTGCGTCTGATCTCCATCGAGGTCACCGATCCGGCTTGCGGCCGGCCAAAGCCCCGGGAAGCGGGGGAGGCCGACATCGATGGACGGGGCCTGTTCATCGTCCGCGCCCTGGCCGATGGCATGGGCTACCGCGACGAACCGGGCGGAGGCAAGACCGTATGGGCCACGCTTCGAACCGACCCGGCGTAAGACGTCCTCGGGCTTTATCCGATCCTCTGCCTGACAGGTTCTAGCGCTGTTGGACGTCGGCTCGCATGACGGTCCGGAGAGCGTTGATGGCCTCGATGTAGGGCAGATGTACGGCCTGCCATTCGGCGGAACCTCTGTCCTCCTCGCCGGAGGGACCGGGATTGCCGACGGTGAGAGCGGTGGTCCTGATGGCTTCTCTCATCGCGCAGGCACTTGTAGGCCTCATCGGCGGCGGTTGCCACGGCCTCGGGAGGCCGCGCTCTTCTGCTTGGCAGACGGGCCAGGAAGCCTTGTGCAGACGGCTACGGGCGAGAATCCAGGTGATGCCACGCGTGGTTGCAGTCGTTTGCGCAGCGCGTTCTTCGCCGTCGTTCGTCGGCCACGGTGAAGAGCGCGACCAGCAGCCGGAAGGACTTGAGCCTCTCCTCTTTCGGGAGCCCGATGACCTTGCCCAGGTAGAGGGGCAGGGGGTCTCGTGCGATCAGCACTGCTGGGGTGTGCGTGGGCTTCAACCCGGCCCGCTCGATGCTCTCGGCAGCGTCATCGTTGGTAGCGCCTGCTTGAAGCAGGAACAACCCAAGAACATGCAGAGTGTTGATCTGCTCCTCGTCGTCCAGCGACTCGAACCAGGCGATGCCGTCCGGGACAGGCCGCAAGCCCTGAGCCAGTTCGTTGAGGATGATCGTCCGCTCGTCCATCCCGCCCCTACAAGAAGGCCGTGTTAGCAAGCCTGTTAGCAAATGCCCTGAGCGAAGATCGGATAGGGCCGCTGAGCTGGAGCCTCCGAACGGGATCGAACCGATGACCTTCCGTTTACAAGACGGATGCTCTGCCAGCTGAGCTACGGAGGCGGGGCCGTGGTGTGCGGCCTGCATGAATGGTAGTCGAAGCCGGGGAGCGACACGCGGGGGAAGGTTACGGGTGGATACCGTCGGCGATCTTGGGGAGCTGGGGGTCGAGGGGCAGGTCGCTGCTGACGAGGATGCCCACCCCCGGGCGTTCGATCCAGGCGAGGTGGCCCGGGGTGGCCAGGGCCGGTTGACCGTGGACGGTCGTGGGGCGGGAGGTGAGGGCGCCCAGGCCCAGCTGCTCCGCGCGGAGGAGTGCCGGGGAGCGGACCACCTGGATCTTCAGCCAGTCCGACGCCCCGGTCCACTCGCAGATCGTGGCGGGGAAGCCGGTCACCCGGGTGCTGTGGCAGGCCCCTGCAGGCTTGAGCCGGCCGGGGATGTAGGTGACCCAGGACACGCCCGGGCGGGTGGGGCCGGTCGAATGGCTGGGGACTGCCGATGACGACCGGGGGCTGGTCCTCGGCCGGCCGGGGGGGACCGGCATCGACGTGGCCCCGTGGGAGCGGCCTGACGGGACCGGGCCGGCCGAGGGCGAGGCGGTGAGGAGCGGGTGCCCGGAGCCGGCCGGGGTGGCGTGGACCGCGTGATACGCGGGCCAGCCGGCCATGCCGGCCGCCATGACGACGGCCGTGGCCACCGTGGCCCGGATGCGGGCGGTGCGGCGGCGGTGCCGGGCACGTACGGCGGCGGCGAGTTCGGCCGGCGCGTCGACGTCGGACACATGGGCGGCCATCGCCGCGCGGAGTTCTGCCTCGAGATCCATCTTCACCCCCGTTGAAGTGCCAGGTTGGCGTCGAGCCGTGATCGGAGCCGGGCCAGGGCGCGGGAGGCCTGGCTCTTGACGGTTCCGACGGAGCATCCCAGCAGCTGGGCGGTCTCCTGCTCCGAGAGGTCCTCCCAGTAGCGCAGGACCAGGACCGCCCGCTGCTTCGGGCCGAGGAGTTGGAGCTCTTCGATGAGCGTCCCGCGCAGCTCGACGTCGTGGTGCGCGGCGGGCACCGGTACCTCGGGGAGACGAGCCATGTGGATCTCCCGGAGGATGCGCCAGCGACGGCCCCGGCTGATCAGAAGGTTGACCAGGATGCGCCGGACGTACGGCTCAGGGTCGACGTCGGACTCCAGCCGGCCCCAGTGCCGGTAGGCCTTTTCCAGCGCCGTCTGCAGGGCGTCCTCGGCGTCCTGCCGGGTGCCGCACATGAGCTGCGCGGTCCGCAGCAGTGCCGAACCGCGCTGCTCCACGAACTCGACGAACGATCCGTCATCCCGCCGCCGCACACGACTCCTTAGCGCCTGATCCGCCGTACGTGGTCGTTCAGCTCAGCCGGTGGAGCTTGGCGGCGAGGTCAGAAAGCTGGAAAGTGTAGACCGGAGTGGCGGCGACGAGTTCGGCTTGGCCGGGTCCGGTGGACCAGTAGATGTAGCCGTTGCCCGAGGTGCCCAGCGGCGACTCCCACGCGTTGAAGCCGGAGAGCGACACCGGCGACATCTCGGGCAGCTTGAGCGCCTGGCGAATCTGCTCGGCGGACGCCTTGCCCTTGATCCGCTGGGCCTGGATCCACTGGCCCGCGCGGCCCTTCCAGGTCTGGACGGTGGAGCAGACCCGCTGCCCGTCGATGGTGAAGACGGTGGTCTCGGTGCCGGCGTACGTCAGCCCGCCGGGCAGGCTCAACGAGCCGGGGATCTTGGCGCAGTCCGGCGCGGACGGGCTGGGCACCCCGCTGGGGATCGACGTGGGGACGACCGGCTTCGCCACCTGGGCGGGCGGCTGCGTGGGAACTGGCAGCTGCGTGGGGACACTGCTCGGCAGCGCGGACTTGACCGGAGCGACCTTGGACGGCAGGGCCTTGACCACTGCGGAGGTCGTGGGCGTACTGCTGCTGACCGTGGCGTACGTGACGCCGCCCGCGGTCGCCGTCCCCAGCGTCACGCAGCCACCGATCAGGAGGGTCTTGATGGCGATCATTTGCTATGCCTCTCTTGCCCGGAAAGTCTCTTGCGCCCCTCATCTACGCCCGAGACCCACAACGGGTTGCATGCGATCGCGAAAAACTCAGTAGCGGCTGCCGACCGGCGGCGGGATCTCGTTCAGCTCCCGCAGATCGGCCTCGGTGAGCGTGAGCGAGGCGGCCGCCGCGTTCTCCTCCAGCCGGCCGATCCGCTTGGTGCCCGGGATCGGGACGACCGACGGGCCCTGGGCCAGCACCCAGGCGAGCGCGACCTGCCCCGGGGTGGCGTCGTGCCGGGCGGCGACCGCGCGTACCCGTTCGACGATGGCCTGGTTGGCGTCCAGCGCCTCGCCGGAGAAGCGCGGGAGGCGGTTGCGGAAGTCGTCGGCGGCGAAGGTGGTGCCGGCCGTCATCGTGCCGGTGAGGAAGCCCCGGCCGAGCGGGGAGTACGGGATCAGCCCGATTCCGTGCGACGACGTGTACTTCACGACCTCGTCGTCCCGGGTCCACAGGGACAGCTCGTTCTGCACGGTCGCGACCGGGTGCACGGCCTGGGCCGCGGCGATCTGGTCCGGCCGTACGTCCGACAGGCCGACCGCCCGGACCAGCCCCTCGTCCACCAGCGCGGCCAGCGCTCCCCAGCTCTCCTCGAGCGGGACCTTCTCGTCGACCCGGTGGAGCTGGTAAAGGTCGATGTGGTCGGTGCCCAGCCGGCGCAGCGAGGCCCGTACGCCCTCCTGGATGTGCGCGGGGCTTCCGTCCCGTACGTACTCGCCGGTGGCGGCATCGAGGGTCAGCCCGACCTTGGTGGCCAGCACGACCTCGTCCCGGCGTCCCCGCAACGCCCGCCCGACCAGCTCCTCGTTGGTGAACGGCCCGTAGACGTCCGAGGTGTCGATCAGCGTCACGCCCAGGTCGATGGCCCGGTGAATGACCTTGATCGACTCGGCGTCATCGCGCGGAGCGTTGGTGTAGGCGTGGGTCATGCCCATGCAGCCGAGCCCGATGGCCCCGGCCGAAAGGCCCCCGAGGTTGCGTTGATCCATATATGGGATCTTATGACCGCCTGCGGGCGATCTCGTAAAGCGCGATGCCCGCCGCGACCCCGGCGTTGAGCGACTCGGCCCTGGGGGTCATCGGGATGTTGACCAGCATGTCGCAGGTGTCGGCGACCAGGCGGCCCAGCCCCTTGCCCTCGGAGCCCACGACCAGGACGAAGGGCCCGGTGGCGGCCTCCAGATCGGCGACGGTCATCTCCCCGGCGGCGTCCAGCCCGGCGACGAAGCAGCCCGCCGCCTTGTAGGCCTTCAGAGTCCGGGTCAGGTTGGTGCACTGGGCGACCGGCAGCGAGGCCAGCGTGCCCGCCGAGGCCTTCCAGGTGCCGGCGGTGACCCCGGCGGCCCGCCGCTCCGGTACGACGACGCCGGTCGCGCCGAAGGCCGCCGCGGACCGGACGATGGCCCCCAGGTTGCGCGGGTCGGTGATCCCGTCGGCCGCCACGATCAAGGGGGCGGTGCCGGTCAGCAGGTCGTCGGCGTGCGCGTAACGGTAGGGCTTGACCTGGAGCGCGATGCCCTGATGGACCGCGCCGTCGGTGAGCCGGTCGAGCTCGCTCTTGCCCGCCTCCAGCAGCGGGATCCGCCGGTCGGCCGCGATCTGGACCGCCTCGCGGACCCGGTCGTCGCCGTCCGACATGACGTACAGCGCCGAGCCTGGGACATTCGCGCGCAGCGCCTCGACCACCGGGTTACGGCCGGTGACCAGCTCGGGGGCGTCCGGGCTGCGCCGGGCCCCGGTACGTACCGGCTTCTGCTCGGGGCGGGCGGTCGGACGCGCCTTCCGCCCGGTGGCCTTGGCCTGGTTGGACCGGCGCCAGTAGCGGTCCTCGGACTTGGGGGTGAAACTGCCACCCTTCTTGCGCTTCGTCGTCATCGTGGAGCCCTCCTTCGGGGCCGCACGGCGGACGCCCCAGCTGAATACTCGGTCCCGTCGATTTTACGTGGAGTGACGGAACGGCCGGACCGTCAGGCCGATTCTCCGGGCTCCTCCAGCTCGGCCAGCCGGGCCTCGGCCTCGGCCAACCGGGCCTCCAGCGCCGCCACCCGGGACAGCAAAGAGGAGCTGCCGAAGGTCAGGGTCTCCACCACGTCCTCCTGGGGGGCGCTCTCGGCGGCCTTGACGACCTCCGTGCGCACCTTCGGCAATGTCGCGCCGAGGTTCACGAGGACCTGGGCGGCGACGCCGTCGCCCTCGCGGACCAGCCCGAGCAGGATGTGCTCGGTGCCGATATAGCTGTGGCCCAGTTGCAGTGACTCGCGCAGCGACAGTTCCAGGACCTTCTTGGCCCGCGGGGTGAAGGGGATGTGCCCGGAGGCCTCCTTCTGCCCAGTGCCGATGATCTCCTCGACCTTCGCCCGGACGGTGTCGAGCGAGATGTCCAGCGCGGTGAGGGCCTGGTAAGCGGCGCCTTCACCCTCATGCAGGAGGCCCAGCAGGATGTGCTCGGTGCCTATGTAGTTGTGGTTCAGCATCCTGGCCTCTTCCTGGGCCAGGACCACCACTCTGCGCGCGCGGTCGGTGAACCGTTCGAACACGGGAACCACCTCGGGACGGGAGTCCTTCGACGGTACGTCCGCAAGCCATGGCCCAACAAGGGCATCAGGAGCGCTTGAGCTCCCACCGGGCCCCATGCGGGGTGTCCTCGACGATGATCCCGGCGGCGGCCAGGCCGTCCCGGATGGCGTCGGCGGCGGCGAAGTCCCTGCGTTCGCGGGCCGCCTGCCGCTGCTTCAACGCCACGGAGACCAGGGCGTCAACGACCGGACGGAGATCGTCCTCGCCGCTCTGCGACCACTGCGCGGACAGCGGGTCGACCCCGAGCACCTCGGTCATCGCCCGTACCTCGGCCAGATGCCTCCGGGCGGCCTCGGTCTCGCCGGCCGCCAGCGCGCTGTTGCCCTCGCGTACGGCCTCGTGCACGATCGCCAGCGCCTTGGGCACGTTGAGATCGTCGTCCATCGCCTCCACGAAGGCCGCGGGCAGGTCGGAGGCGGGCGCGACGAGGCCGACCACCTCGGTGGCCCGGGTCACGAACCCCTCGATCCGCTGGTAGCCGGCGGCGGCCTCGGCCAGCGCGGCGTCGGTGTAGTCGATCAGCGAGCGGTAGTGCGCCGAGGCAAGGTAGTAGCGGACCTCGACCGGACGGGCCTTGGCCAGCAGGTCGGGCAGCAGTACGACGTTGCCGATCGACTTGCTCATCTTCTCACCCTCGACGGTGAGCAGCCCGTTGTGCACCCAGTAGCGGGCGAAGCCGTCGCCCGCGGCCTGGGACTGGGACATCTCGTTCTCGTGGTGCGGAAAGATCAGGTCGACGCCGCCGCCGTGGATGTCGAAGGTCTCGCCGAGGTACTTCGTCGCCATCGCCGAGCACTCGAGATGCCAGCCGGGCCGACCCGGGCCCCACGGCGTCTCCCACCAGGGCTCGCCGGGCTTGGCGCCCTTCCACAGCGCGAAGTCGCGCGGGTCGTGCTTGAGCTGCTCGTTGGGCGTGTCGCCGGCGGCCCGCATACTGTCCAGGCGCTGCCGGGACAGCGGGAGTACGCCGTCGGCCCGGGCCCAGGACATCACGTCGAAGTAGACGTCGTTCTCGACGTTGTACGCGTGACCCGCGTCGATCAGCCGGCGCATCAGAACGATCATCTCCGGGACGTGGCCGGTGGCCCTCGGCTCGATCGTCGGCGGCAGGCAGCCGAGGATCTGGTAACCCTGGTTGAAGATCCGCTGGTTGGCCTCGGCGACCGCGAACCACGGCGTGCCGCGCTCGGCCGCCACTGCGATGATCTTGTCGTCCACGTCGGTGACGTTGCGGGCGAAGGTCACCTCGTACCCGGACCGGTCCAGCCACCGGTTCAGCACGTCGTACACCACGCCGGAGCGCAGATGCCCGATGTGCGGTGCGGCCTGCGGGGTGGCGCCACAGACGTACATCCCCACGCGGCCCTCGTGCAAGGGCTCGAAGCGGCGGACGGACCTGGTGCCGGTGTCGTAAAGGTGCAGGCTCACAGGGACAAGGCTATTGGATGCCCATGCCACCCCAGGCGCATTTACCGGTCGACGGTACGTGCCCGGACTTCGCGGCACAGGGCGGCCAGCGCGACCGCGTTCGGCACGCTGCCCACCGTGGCGGCCAGCGCCACGTCGCTGCCCGGCACGCCCCATGACTCCGCCTCTGCACGGACCCGCTGGACGACGACCAGGCCGTTGTCCACCGTCACGTCCTTGACGTACTGCCAGGGCAGCAGGTCGCCGTCCTTGACGATGCCGTCCCGGCTCACGGTGAACGGGCCGAAGGAGACCGTGCCCCCGGCCCCGACGGCCCGCAGGTACCACGGCACCACCCGTACCATCACCTCCGTGGTGACCACCTCGGCCAGCTCGCCCAGCCGGGGCAGGTCGGGGCCCAGCGCGATCTCCCGTCCGTCGTCGGCGGTCGCGGTGAACCGCCAGCGTGCCGCGCCGCGCCGGTTGGCCTGTACGCCGGTGACGGTGACCGAGATGAGGTCGTCCCAGGTGAAGACGGCGGGGGTAGGGCCGCGCACGGCCAGCCCGTTCTCGAACAGGTGGACCACCCGGCCGCGCACCACCGCCAGCCAGATGATCGTGCATGCTCCGCAGAAGTACACGGCGGCGAGCGCGAACGCGATCACCGCCGCGACCGGCTGGCCCGAATCGCGATAGGCGAGGCCGCCGATCACCAGAACGACCGTCGCGACGATGAGGATGAGCACCCAGGCGAACGCGCGCGACCGTGCGTCGTACGCCCGGATCGGCGTGCCCAGATGATGTCTGCGGGCCTCTTCGAGCACCCGGGGCGGGGGGTTGTCGACCATGACGGTAACCGGTTTACCCCTGGTGCACCTCTCGGAAAGCCGTCATACGTATACAAAAACCTCACTCAATGGCGTGCCCAGGTCCAGGCGTACTCCGGGTCCTCACATCGGGTGGCGGCCGGCCCCAACATGAGCGGGCGGAACGTGTCGATCATGACGGCCATCTCGTCGGTGGTCGTCTTGCCGTTCTTCAGGCCCTCGACGGCCGCCTCCGCGGCGCCCGGCTGCGGGCCGTGCGTGAACCCGCTCGGATGCAGCGAGATCGAGCCGATCCCGATGCCCGAGCCGCGCCGGGCCGAGTAGTCGCCGCCGACGTAGAACATCATCTCGTCGGAGTCGACGTTGTGGTGGTTGTAGGGGATGGGCACGGCCTCGTCGTGGAAGTCCAGCGGCCGCGGGCAGAAGGAGCACAGCACGAAACCCGGGCCCTCGAAGGTCTGGTGCACCGGCGGCGGCGCATGGGTGCGCTTCACGACGGGCTCGAAGTCGTCGATGTTGAAGGCGTACGGGTAGAGGTAGCCGTCCCAGCCGACCACGTCGAACGGATGGTGCACGTACGTCAGCCTGGACAGCCCGGCCCTGGTCCGTACCACCACCGGGACCTCGCCGCCCTCCATCAGCAGCGGCTCGTCCGGGCCGCGCAGGTCGCGCTCGCTGTAGGGCGCGTGCTCGAGGAACTGGCCGTTGTCGGAGACATAGCGGCGCGGCGGCCTGATGTGCCCGCGCGACTCGAAGACCATCGCCCGGGTGCCCTCCTGCGGCACCCACCGGTGGATGGTGCCGGTCGGTACGACGACGTAGTCGCCCGCCCCGACCTCCAGCGCGCCGTAGGACGACTCGAAGCGGGCGCCTCCCGACTGGAAGTAGACCACCTCGTCGCCGGTGGAGTTCCGGTAGAGCTCGCTGGGGGCGTCCGGGGCCGCGAACGAGATCCGTACATCCTCGTTGCCGAACAGCACCTGCCGCCCCAGCACGAGGTCGCCGCCGCCTGGCAGATCCTGGGTCCGGTACCCGCGCGGCTGCAGCGGATGGTTGGCCGTGAGCTGCGGTTCGGTGGCCTCGGGTACGCCCTCGCTCTTGACGATCGCCGTCGGCGGATGGACGTGGTAGAGCAGGCTGGAGTCGGCGGAGAAGCCCTCCTCGCCCATCAGCTCCTCGGCGTAGAGGCCGCCGTCGGGCCGCCTGAACTGCACATGGCGCTTGCGCGGGATCGCGCCCACCGCGCGGTAGTAGGGCATCCTTGCCTCCTCGTACGGCTCCGTTGCCGGACATCTCCTACCGTATGCAGCCCGGTGTCCGATCCGGAAGTCCGGGTCATCGGCGACACGCGCCGCCCGATCCGGGCCACTCGGGCTGATCGCCGGGAAGATGGGGATGAGCTCTGCCCCCCCGTCGTTACGCTGCCTGCGAGATGAGCGATATGTCCGTCACGCGAACCCCTATGACCGCTGTTCAGCGCCGTCTGCTCACCCTGGCGGCCGGCCTGGGGATCGCCGCGCTCGCCGGCATCCTGTTCGCCGTCACCTATGGCGACCTGAAGGCCCTGGCGGTGGCGGGCCACGCGCCCCTTCGCTTCGGGCCCTACTACCCGGTGATGTTCGACGTGCTGGTGGTCGTGACGATCCTCGCGCTCGTCCTGGCCCGGCACGCTCGTTGGTGGGCCCGGTGGCCTCGCTGGATCCTGCTCCTGCTGCTGATCGGCGGCGCGGGCGCGGCCAGCGTTGACCGGGCGGTCCAGGGCTATGACAAGCTCCCGCACGACGCCCTGAAGGCCGGCGTCGCCGTCGCCCCCCACGTCATGCTGCTGATCGCCGTCTGGCTCTGGCTAGGCATTTTCCGCCACGCCCGCCACCCCCTAACCCCCCGCCCCGCCGCCCGCCGCCCAGCCGTCCAGGACTCCCCGCCCGCCGCAGGGACTGCCACAGGGTCCGCCGCAGAGCTAGGCGCAGGGACTGCCGCAGAGCTTGGCGCAGGGTCCGCCCCAGGGCTTGGCACAGGGGTCGCCGCAGGGTCGGCTGCAGGGTCCGCCGCAGGGTCTGCCGCGGAGACCGCCGCAGGGTCTGCCGCGGGGTCCGTCGCGGGCTCTGGCGCAGGGCTTGGCGCGGGGTCTGCCACTGGGTCTGCTGCAGAGTCTGGCACGGGGGTTACCG
>Ga0308173_10001553_pt1 | contig 11570 bp, 17 predicted proteins | sample PhyPR1_FD_203716 | JGI IMG/M metagenome (GOLD analysis project Ga0308173, IMG submission 203716) | Soil microbial communities from UC Gill Tract Community Farm, Albany, California, United States - DLSLS.P.R1 | ecosystem: Environmental > Terrestrial > Soil > Agricultural land | place: USA... | reverse complement strand
GCTGAAAAAGGTCTCGCGATATTGATGATTTCGTCTGATATGCCGGAACTGCTGGCAATGTGCGATCGAATCGCCGTGATGGCCAAAGGGCAAACTGTGGGCGTGCTGGACCGGAAAGAGGCCACTCCTCACGCGATTCTCGAATTGGCGCTCGGGCATGCTCGAAGCGGCGAAGGAGACCAGACAGTATGACCATGCGGTTGAGCCGTGAATGGCCTGGCTTGATCACCCTTGCCTTGCTATATATTTTTCTGGCGTTTAGCGCTCCGCAATTCTATGGATCCGAAAACCTGCGCGATCTGGCGATGGCGAATGTCCCCGTTCTACTTGTCGCAGCGGGCATGACGCTGGTGATTACTATCGCGGAGATCGATATTTCTGTCGGGTCGCTTTTCGGCATTTGCGCGGTGATCTGCGGTGCACTCGCGAAGCTCGGAATACCAATGATTCTCCTTCCGACTGCCGCCTTAGCTGCCGGTTCCCTGATGGGCGCCGCCAATGGTGCACTCGTGTCGTTTGTCAAGGCTCCGTCAATCGTGGTTACCCTGGCGACGATGGTGGCCGGGCGCGAGGCCTTACGCTGGATCACGGGCGGAGCCTGGCTGGAAGGATTACCCGCTAATTTCCAGTGGTTCGGGCTCGGCCAGCAAGTTGGTCAAGCGATGATTATCGCTCTGACGCTACTGATTTTTGCCGGACTCTGGTGGGCATCACAACGAGTGTGGGCATTTCGGGCCGTGTATGCAACCGGATCTGACGCGGAAGCCGCGCGCTTAGCCGGAATTTCGACAGGCTGGGTGAAGTTTTGGGTATTCGTGCTGATGGGAGCTCTTACGGGAATTGCCTCATTACTGAACGCGGTCCGGTTTTCGGACGTGCCGGCCAACGGCGGAATCAATCTAGAGTTGAAAACCATTGCAGCAGTAGTGGTCGGGGGAACGTCGATTACGGGCGGGCGCGGCAGTCTGCCGGGCACGCTCATCGGCGTTCTGCTGCTGGGGAGTATCGAACCCGCGCTCACATTCCTAGGCATCAATCCTTATTGGGAAAAGGCCATTCAAGGCGCTCTCATTTTGGGGACCGTCCTGATTGATGCGCTTAACGCGCGACGTGAAAAGCGCATGGTCCTGGCATAAGAGTAAAAGTGAAAGCAGACAGAAGACAACAACTGATCTTAGGTGGACTGATTGCGTTCGAGATCGCCCTGTTCAGCGTTACGGGCCGGAACTTTCTCTCACTGGCTAATTTCTTCGAGTGCATTCGTCTGGCGGTCGAAATCGGGTTACTGTCTGTCGCACTGACGCCAGTGATCGTGACCGGCGGAATCGATCTTTCCGTCGGTTCACTTATGGGTCTGTGTGCCGTTACCTTTGGCGCGTTCTGGCACGACGAGCACTTCTCCATTACGATGGCCCTATTTCTGACCATTCTGGTGAGTCTCGCCGGAGGAGCTATCAATGCCCTGGCAATTGCGCGTCTGAATGTCTCGCCGCTCATCGTTACGCTTGGCACGTACTCGCTCTTCCGGGGCGTGGCCGAAGGACTCACCGCAGGGGCGAAAAGCTACGCGGGATTTCCGCAGCGCTTCCTATATCTCGGACAAGGGTATTTGGGCGGATTCGTCCCCACACAAACAATTGTTTTTGCGGTGGCAATTGGCGGATTCTGGATCCTCCTTCACCGGACCGCTATCGGCCGGGCTCTGTATGCGATTGGCCACTCCGCTGTGGGCACGCTTTATGCTGCCATTCCGGTAGCACGGCGACTCGCGCTAGTGTACTTGCTTTCCGGATTGGCAGCGGGACTCGCAGCCATAATCTACGTCGCTCATCTTGGACAGGCAAAATCCGATGCAGGGACCGGCTATGAGCTTGTCGCGATTACAGCGGTAGTGCTGGGGGGAACGTCGATTTTCGGCGGTTCTGGAAGCATTGTGGGTACGCTCCTCGGCCTGACGGCGATCACGGTCTTACAGAACGGGCTGGCGCTCTCGGCGTGGCCTGCCGAACTCGCCGGGATTGCGACAGGCGCTCTGCTGATCCTTACGATCGCGCTGGACAGAGTGTCGGCTCGCTTGAAGACAATCGTTGCCCCGTGGGCGAAACAGGCGCGGTTTGGTGAAGACAGAAGCCGAACCCTGTTGCGTCGTGGAGTGCCGATCGGCCTCGCCGTCATCGTGATCGGTGGTTGGTTTGTCATTCATGCACTGGAACGCCGACAGGGACTCGGCTTAGTTGACACAAGGGGGGCCAAGCGCGTCACGGTGGGCGTCATGCCCAAAGCCCTGGGCGACCCTTACTTCATCAGCTGCCGCTCTGGCGCCGAAGAGGCAGCTAACGCTGACAACGTCGATCTCCTTTGGAACGGGCCCACCGGCCTGGACGCAGCCAAGCAAAATGACGTAATCCAACAATGGATCACTCGACATGTGGACGCGATCGCCGTTGCTGTTGAAAACGGACCGGCTATCTCTACTGTATTGCGAAAGGCGCGTACAGCGGGCATCAAAGTCGTGACATGGGACGCCGATGCAGAGCCCGACGCTCGAGATTACTTCATCAACCAGGCAACACCGCAAAGCATTGGTTACACGCTGATGGATGAAACTGCCCGAGTGATGCATCAGCAAGGCGAGTTTGCGATCATAACGGGCGCGCTCACCGCAGCGAACCAGAACCGATGGATCTCGTACATGCAAGAACGGGTAACTCAGAAATACTCAAAAATGAAGCTAGTTGCCATCCGGCCAAGTGACGATGATCGCGATAAGGCATTCTCGGAAACACAAACGATCCTGAAGGTTTACCCGCACGTTCGCGTAGTGATTGCGATATCAGCGCCCGCCGTACCAGGCGCGGCTGAAGCAGTAAAGCAAACGGGTCGAAACGATGTACAGGTCGTTGGGTTGTCGTTGCCTAATCTCTGCAGGCCGTATGTCCACCAGGGGCAGATCGAAGCAGTCGTGCTGTGGAAGACGAAAGATCTCGGGTACCTTGCTGTTAGAGCAGCGGCGGCGCTGGCCCGCGGAACGTTTCCGTCAGGACGGTCCGAATTCGACGCTGGGCGCTTGGGCAAGTTGCGGGTCGAAGGCACAGATGTCCTGCTGGGAACTCCGTTTATTTTCCGAAAGAACAACATCGACGAGTTTAATTTTTAGATAGTTGCAACGCGAACTCGAAGCATACTTATAGAGCCTGAAGGGGCGGCCGGGCAGATTGACAGGAATTCCGATGAGGGTATTGACAAGTTAACGCCTGATAGTGAATTGAGTTTGCGGATCAGCTGAGTTTCGACTGCACAGAATTGACTGCGGTTATGACATATCGAGCGCACAGGCCTGCACGACCGTGTTCCACTGGTGGAATCGTTGCCATCGTACCGCTCTGTGCTGGTCAGCAGTGAGTCGGTGACGCCGAGATCGGAGATGGGAAGTGACGGTGCTGTAAATGGAAAGAAGTCGCTGCGCCTGTTCTGGTGACTTGAACCGGCGCATCCGCCGCTCGCATTCTCGTGTTGGCTGGTGGGAGTTTTCGGTTCGATCATTCTGCCGGTGTCCACGCTTGTGTTTGACTTTGGGTAGCACACGCGGAAGGGCGGCGGAATAGCTGCGAAGCCGGTCCGTGACAACCGTGTGAGGCGCTGTTTCAGCGCGATTGATAAGGCGGCGGAAGAATCGCTCGGCAGTCCCCCGATCTCGTCGCGCTTGCACCAGGATGTCGACGATCACTCCATTCTGATCGACCGCTCACCATAAGTAATGAATGGTTTCGTCGATCCGAATAGATACTTCGCCGATGAACCAGCGGTGTCCGATCCGCCGTCGTCGGCAGCGCAACTTGTGCCTGAACTCGGGACCGAACTTGCCACACCATAGCCGTACGGCTGACGCTTATAGCAGGGGCTAGACACTGCTCGATTATCTGCCACAGCGCATGACTAAGTTGTCAGTATCCTGGAGAGCACGAATCTGCAGTCGGAGCGCGGGATTATCGATCGCGATGGATTGGTGACCACTGCACAGGAGACGGATGAACCGAAATCGATATAGAAGCATGACCGGCATGCATTTCACAGTTGGCCCCGATCTCGATGGCTGCCAATTGCTTACTATTGGATGCATTATTGGCGAACTACTGCTCGTCGGCTCGAACTTTCAGGCCAAACGAGAATCTGGTCAGGTATGTAGGCCCGCGCAGGTCATTGCCAAACCGATTCTCGACGGTTTGCATCACGAGTATCGATGGGAGAACGGCGCAGGGGCTTCCTGATGGAGTTATTGCGGACTACAGCTCCTGATGGCCCGGAAGTAAACCACGACCTTCCAATCGAATCGCCTCCGGTACGGCACAAGCCACTCGCGACTTCCGTACAAGATCTGAAGTCGGAGTTTTCGTGAGCGTGCCAAAGCGATTGATCACGTCCTTTCTCGCACTAGGCACCCCCTGTACGGCCGCCGACAACCGGATTGCATTCCTATGAAAGTGCACGTGGTCCTTGGTGACAGTAACGCTCGTGGCGTCACACCGGCGAGGCATGGCCTCAAAGAGAGCTTCGCGTTGATGGTCGTGCAGGCTCTATCGCGGGTGGCAACTCTGGGCTTCCCGTTCTGCGGGCGACCAGGAACAAAGCGTGCTCGCCCAGCGCCTTACGACTGATCCTCGTCACGCGAGATGAACTGGTCAGCCCTCTTCGGGTTTGGAATGGCATATCACGCCATCGGCCGCGGGTTCTACCAGGGCGAGTTGTTACGCCGCATCGATCCCCGGCATCGCAGCCCGGGACAGTTCTTTCAGGACGAGATCGCAATACCGCTGGGGCTGAAACGCCTATTTCTGGCTGCCGGAGTCGACCTCAAGCTCGCGCATGCACGGCCCGGTTGGTTCGAGATTCCGGCCGGTGGCTTTGGCAAACCGGTGGCGCAACCGGACAAGCGGCATGAGGTGCGCGCGCTCATACAGCCTTTTCCTCAAAATGTAGCGCTGACTCCGAAAGAGTTCTGTTTCCGTGAAATAGCTATCCGGTTTACCAGCCTGTTCCGCGAGGAGAACCGCAGCGGTTTTCAACTGCTTAAAGTACACGAATCGGGACGGGGCGTCCAGGTGATCGAGATGCGTGGCATCCCAAAGCTGCATCGCGCTTACCGGGTCAAGGAGGCCGGGGAAAAGGATGTCCACATTCAATTCCGCTACCTGCCGGGCGGTTGGCACAAAGCTGGTCATGGCCCCGGTAACGCTGGTGGACATGCGCCGATATTGCACCAAGATCTCGGAAAGGTTGTGGAATTCGGTCATGGATGAAAGCCGCAGCCACATATCCGCATCTTCCCAATTGAAGTCCCGGTAATTCCCGGCGGCCAGAATCACGTTCCGGCGCAGCATTACGGTGGAGTGCAGGAACGGACACCGCCATCGCGCGGACCAACGCATCTGCGCGTCGTCAGTAAAATAATGCCAACCGGAGACGGGGTTGCCATTGGCATCGATGAATTCCGATTGCGTGCCCAGAACTCCTACCTCTGGATGCTCGACCATGAATGCAACCTGGCGTTCCAGGCGGCGAGGGAGGCTGATGTCATCGGCGTCAAGCACGGCGCAAAGCTCGGTATCAGCCATGGACAGCATTGCTGCCCGAGTGGGTCCGATGCGCATCGGTTGATCGGCAATAACGACGCCATTGATACGGGATGGAATCCAGCGCCGGAGTTCCTCGATTGTTCCATCTTTGGAGCCGCCGTCCCAAGCGATAATTTTGTGGTTGCTGTACGTCTGCTCCGCGATCGACTGGAGAGTCAATGGGAGATAAGGCATGCCGTCGCGGACGGTGAGCATCCACGTAATTGGAGGACGGGACTGCATGGGCTAAAACGTCTTGACCCCGAGACGCAGAAAGATGTCTCGCAATCGAATCCCCGATCTTAGCCCCGAAGGGGACTCAGCGCAAGGTACTACTAGTACCCTGTCGTGCGTCGGAAGAAACTGGTAGGCAGTTGGGAAAAGGGTCGTAACAGAGAGAGGAGTAGCGAACCATCTTGGCCTTCAGTCTTGCGGAGGCCGTCGAGACGGAAGGTTCTCTCGAACGCGTTGCCGCTAAGCTGATCATGGAATTTCAAACCGTCTCTTTAATCGCATGCGCATTAATTATTTCAGCCATAAAAGTGGGATCCGTGGGGAGGAAGCGAAGAACTCTGGGTGGCAGTGGCAAAGAGCGCAATCCTGCGCGACATCCAAGTCAGACCTGCTTCAAGCAGCGATTGCAGGTGCGAATGGGAATCTGCGAAAGCGTCTCCATCAAAGCGACGCATGGAAGTCCCACCACGGCCGATACGACACTCCGGGGTTAGCAACTGGATCATCAATAAGCGGTAGCCAACGCTTCCAGTCTTTCTGAAGTTCCCTAAGCGATTGCCAGCGCCCCGATGTCTCCCACGGCAGCGGCCCGCTCGAATCAAGGGTGAAGCTCCAATCGGCCGGAGGGGAACGCCTCGCAGAGAAGAAACGGTCGCGAAGGCGGGGAAGGAGATAAGCAAGCCCGTGTTTGCGTGCGATGCGATAGCGCACTAGCGGCTGGAATTCGCCTTGTTCTATTATCTTGAATTTCCTGTAACCGAGCCGGCATAATTCAACCAGACTTGTTTCCGGCCCATCCGGCTGCGCCTCGATCGAGACGTATTGCGGAAGGTCGCGGCGGTCCAGTGCGGCAATACAGGCATTGTCGAGTGTCTCGATGTCGATCTTCAGGTATTTGGGTACCCCATAAGAGGCGAGGATCCGGCCGAAGGACTCCGTGCGGACTCTAGTGGGAACCGCGCGCCCGTACTTCGTGGCTATCCCCTCACTGAAAGAGGAGCACGTAGCCACTTCCGAGATCCAGAACGGCATATCGAGCCCCGGCGTTTCGTGGATTGCGATGTTCAGGAGATGCAACCGGCCAGAGTCGACGGCTTCCGCAAATCGTAGCCGGGCAGCGTCAACCAACGGGGGATTTGCCTCTATGGCAACCACTCGATAACCGCGATGCAAGTAGTAAGCCGTGTCGCTGCCGTCGTACATTCCGACGTCGTAGATCAGATCCTCCATCACAACCGGGGTCCTCCGTGATGAGCCCGAGAGTAATAAGAATTGACGCTTGAATGTAGTGATACGCCACTCTCGTAATACTAGCTGTATTCATTGACACGAACACCACTTTGGGCCTCTTTTCAACACGCCCGAGACAACTATTCTGCCATCCTGCTCCAGCGCGATGAAACACTGTGGGTCCATAGATTATCCTGAGTTTGTGCAACCACCGGTTACGTGGCTGATCTCCGCCAAAAATTCTATGCCCTATCTTACAGAGGCATTAGAGTCGATCGCCGCGCAGACCTACCGTAACCACAGTGTGCTGGTTTGGGACGACTGTTCGACAGACGGCAGTTTAGAGGAGTTGCAGCGATGGATCCCGTCTCGCTTGCCCGGGAAGATTTTTACAGGCCGCACCGCCCTCCACGGCGCCAGTCTCGCGTTCCTTGTAGAGCAAGCGGAAACCGAGCTCTGCGCTCGAATGGACGGTGACGATGTTTCTCTACCGGAGCGGCTCGAAAAGCAGGTTGCGTTTCTCCAACAGCACCCCAAAGTGGGCCTCGTCGGCACGTACATTGAAGTCTTCGTCGAGCACAGCGATGTTCGTTACAAAGAAGGCTGGCCGACAGAAGACGCCGACATCCGCTGGGCCACAAAGTGGGGTTCGCAATTTTGTCATCCAAGTGTAGCTTTCCGCCGCCAGGCTGTGCTCGATGCCGGCAACTATCCAAGCGATATTCGGTGGGAAGAGGGCCCGCTGTTTATGCGCATGACGCGCCTCACCGAAATGGGCAACATTCCCGAATGCCTCCTTCGATACCGACGCCATCCGGGAAACTCCACGTTCGGTGAGACGGATTACATATCAGTTGAACGCGAGGTTGCGCTGCATTCCGGCAAACACGTTTTCCCCACATTTCCGAGCCAGCGCGAATTCCTCGCGTTTTGGCACGCAACCCACAAAAAGCTCTTCGAAAAAGCGCTACCGGTCCAGTGGAAATTCCAGAAGATCCTGAAGCAGATGGCAATTCAAGCGGCGCGCCAGGCCGGCAAGCCGGACGATTACTTCCAGAACACCCAACTCTATCGGGATCAGCAGTATAGCTTGCGCCGCCGCTGGATGGAGAACAGAGGACTTGGTCCGTTGATCCAGCTTCGCCAAAAACTGGCGTGGCCTTAATTTGGAGCGTTGTATGAAAGCAAAATCGCCGGTCACGTGGCTGATCTCGGTAAAAAACGCGCTGCCGTATCTGACGGAAACGTTGGAATCGATAGCGGCGCAGACGTATACCAATCAAAGTGTGTTCGTTTGGGACGACTGCTCCACGGACGGCACGCTGGAAGAATTGCGGAAATGGATCCCGGCGCGGCTGCCGGGGAAGATCTTCGCCGGACGCAGCCTGAAACACGGCCCGGCGCGCGCATTTCTCGTGGAGCAGGCGGAAACAGACCTGTGCGCCGTAATTGATGCCGATGACCTCTCGACGCCCGATCGGCTGGAGAAGCAGGTTGCGTTTCTGGAGCAGCATCCAAAAGTTGGCCTCGTCGGCAGCTACATTGAGCTGATTGACGAAAAGGGAAGGCCCTTTGACCAGTGGGACCCGCCGACCGACGACGCCCAAATCCGCTGGCACACAAAATGGGCTTCAAGGTTCTGCCATCCGGCCGTGCTGTTTCGCCGCCAGGCAGTTCTCAAGGCGGGAAACTATCCTCTCGACATCCGGTGGGAGGAGGGCCCACTATTCATGCGCATGACGCGGGTCACCGAAATGGCGACAATTCCGGAATGCCTGGTGCGGTACCGACGCCATCCGGAAAGTTCGACGTTCGGCCAAACGGATTATCTGGACATCGAGCGCGAGGTTGCCCTTCATTCGGGTAAATATGTCTTTCCCGCGTTCGAGAACCAGCGCGAGTTTCTCATGTTTTGGGAAGCCACAAACCCCAAGCTGTTCACCAAAGACCTCCCGGTGCGGTGGAAATTCAGGAAGCTCCTGAGGCAGATGGCGATTCAGGCAGCTCGCGATACCGGCCATCCCGACGACTATTTTCAAAATACGGAGCTTTACAAAGAACAGCAGTACCACCTCCGCCGGCGCTGGATGGAGAGTTGGGGGATGCGCCCGTTCATTCAGCTTCGCGGAAAGCTGGCCACCCGCTACGGAATGTAAGGTGTGCTGTTTTGCAAATCGCGAAAAAGTCGTTCTGGGGCAGGGCCTCCGCTTTCGCTGTTCCTCCGGCTGCTTCCCGCGCCTTTCAGCCGCTCGAACTCCCGCTTGTGCGCCTCGCTTTCCCGTTCCAGATTTCGAACCTTCTCGTTGCCTTGCATAATGTCGTTCCTCAAACCGCGCAGGGCATTCCCGGCCCGGTAATACGCCCGCTCTCCTGGTGAGTCTTGAAGCGGTGCATCAATTCTACTTGACGGAAATCCTCGCCGCCCACAAACACCCGCGCTTCCAAATTCCGTTCCGCCCGCTTCAGCCAGTAATCGTTCAGAATCAGAATCTCCACCAGCCCCTCCAGGTCTTGAGACCGGAAGTGGCTGCTCTTATGCTGTAGCGGCCAACGGGAGCAACGTCATCAGATGCTCTCCACTGTTATTGGTTACAGCCGTATAGCCGGCTGCTGTATCAAGATTGTGGACGGTGATTCTCACGCCCGTCAGGACGGCGCCTGAAGAGTCCGTAGCCTTACCGAGAACATCGGCGGTGGTCCGCTGCCCCCACAGCCCAGTTCCAAAGAACAGCAGGAAACCAACGACCAACATAGGGACGAAACCAGGACCTGCCAAACGCAAGCGACTCGGCTGTTCGGGAACTGCATGCGGAAAATGTGATCGCGATATATGCATCAACTTTTTAGGACATTCACCAGTATCGCGCCATTTCTCTTCTGGCCGAAGCGCGGCAGGAGGGAGCATGTCACAGTAGCTATGCCGATCAGTGGCTATAGCCGCCCGGTGTCGGCCCGTGTGAGTTGTCCGGCTGGACCAGCAAGTGACGTGTCCGCCGTAGAGATGGGGGGAATGTTACGACCGGTAAGCTGCACGATCAGCAATTCCGATAGGAGATCGCTTGTGGTGAAGGCTGATTATTTTACGTTCGCCAATTGGCATTGGTGAAGGCAGGGCTCGCATTTTCGAAGCGGTTTGCCGAAAATGGTTTCACGGGCCAGCGGAGTTAGCACTAGTAACTTCACAATTACATGACGGCGAAGGCCGGACAATGCGGACAGCGGATTTCGACCAGCTTGTGGAGAGGGCCTTACGTAGCATTCCGGCGCGCTTTCGAAGCCGCATGCAGAACGTGGCGGTAATCGTCGAGGATGAGCCCTCGGCCGCCCAGCTGGAACGCGGCAGCATCTCACGCAGCAGCATTCTGCTCGGTCTATATGAAGGGCGTCCGCTGAGATACCGCAGCGTTTCAGAAGGCTTCCATTTGCCTGACCGAATCACGATTTTTCAAGGACCTCACGAGCGGATCAGTCGCGATCTGGAGGAGCTGGAGCGTTTGGTAGAGCAAACGCTGTGGCATGAAATTGCGCATCATTTTGGGATGAACGAACGCGAGGTCAGAGCTGCTGAACGACTGAGAAAAATGCAACGACTCTGGCCTCATTGAAGTCATCGTTTGGGGCCGTATGGTAGAAGAGGTCATAAAATACCGCGCGTAGATCCGCGCAATCTCGACAGTAAGGCACATAAGAACGGCTGGCGAGATATACCGATGCATTGTTTGCAACTCTGTAGCAAGCACTGCGAGCAATCAAATCGGGAATCGGTAGTCGTTCACAGCGGAGGTCCTGATATGTAGCCGCCCTCAACGTGAAGTAATTAAAATCGCTCACTTTCATCCAACATCCAAGCCGCGAGAAATCTCAGAAACCGTGTCCTTGACCAGAATGAAGCGTCGGATTTTGCTTGCGGGCCGTCCAAAGGTGAGCCGCAGGACACCGATTTTCGTCTGGAACAAGCTCCAGTGCCGCAGCCGGCCGAGGGTCAGGTGCTCCTTCGTATCCTGCATTTTTTGTTAGACCCTTACATGCGAGGGTGCATGAACGAGGAGTTATCCTTTGTGCATCCCGTGGCGGTAGGTGAGGTGAGAACTCTTGGGGAGGCCTGGTTTCACCGCGTATACGAGGCTACTAAACATCGGCCAACCGGAAACCGGCGAGACGATAGTTGTTCCACCGTCTCGGGAGCGGTGGGAGCACTCGTTGGCTAGATAGCAACGATCAAGGGAACACGCGTGGCCGGTGCAGCCGACAACAACGATCAGTGCGAATAGGTGATCCGGGAGCTCGGCTTTGATACGTGCGTAAACCGTCGCCAGTTGAGCTTTTCGAGGATATAAAGGCAGCGTGCCCGAACGGCGTCGATATTTATTTTGAACATGTAGGCCGCTCGATACTATTGCAATTTTCTGCCGTTTATAGGGCATAGCGGCAATGACGAAACCAGCCCCTGGCGTCCTGGGCAGTAATGGTGCGTAAGCCATCGCCGACCGCTTG
>Ga0308173_10001552_pt1 | contig 11570 bp, 11 predicted proteins | sample PhyPR1_FD_203716 | JGI IMG/M metagenome (GOLD analysis project Ga0308173, IMG submission 203716) | Soil microbial communities from UC Gill Tract Community Farm, Albany, California, United States - DLSLS.P.R1 | ecosystem: Environmental > Terrestrial > Soil > Agricultural land | place: USA... | reverse complement strand
CGTCGTCCTGTGCCCGCGACGGTCTCCCCTGTCGTCCTGGGCGGCGTCCCGCGAGCTGCGCACGTTGACCACCAAGGACGTCAGCGACGTCGTCGAGGTGCGCCGTGGAGATCCAGATCTCTGCGTCCTGGTCGACGACGTCGAGCTCGTCGACGGCAGCCCCGTCGAGGCGGCCCTCGTCGAGCTGGTCCGCCTCGTCGACGACACCGACGGCTTCATCGCCGTCGCGGCCGAGCTGACGAGGGCCAACGGGGCCTTCCGTGGGCTCGTGCCCGAAATCGCGCGCAACGGCTGCGGACTCATCCTCGGCGCGACCTCGCCGAGCGACGGGGACGTGCTCGGCGTCAGGCTCGAGGTGCCTGCTGTCCGTCGGCCGGGGCGGGGTCAGCTCGTCGTCGACGGCGGCACCGTGCCGACGCAGGTCGCCCGACTCGACCCCGACCGACCGCTGCCGCCGCTTCCGATCCCGCCCTTGCCCGTCCCGGCTCTCCCCGTCCCGGCAGCTCCCGTCCCGCCGAGGACCGCGAGCTCATGAGCCGCGGCCGGCAAGGTCGCCGCCGTCCCACAGAGAGCCCCCCTCGAGCCGCTCAGCCCGCGCTACCGCTGACGCGTCGGCAGGTGCGTCCGCGGAGCCATGCGGGCACCGCGGCGCGGCCGGCGCTGGCCCGCGAGGCCGAGCAGATGCTGCACCCGGTAGCGGTGCCCGCGGTACGGCTCGAGCAGCACTGCGAGACCCTCGTCGTCGACCGGCGTCCCGGTGAGGGCCCAGCCGATGTCCTTGGCCACGTGGTAGTCACCGAACGACACGGAGTCCGGGTCGCCCAGCGCGCGCTGGGCGACCTCGGCCGCCGTCCACACCCCCACACCGGGAAGCGCACGCAGGCGACGGTGGGCCTCCGGGAGGGACACCGTGGCGCCCTCCTCCAGCCGGCCGGCATACCCCGCGGCCCGGACGACGGTCTGCGAGCGAGCGCCGTCGACCGACGCCTGGAGCCACGCCCACGACGGGATCGCGGCCCAGCCGGACGGGGAGGGCGGCGCCATCAGCCCCGGGAACGGCCCGGGCGCGGGCGTGCCGTACCGGCGCACCAGCCTCCGGTAGCCGGCGAACGCCTCCTGGCCGGTCACCTTCTGCTCGATGACGGCCGGGACGAGGGCGTCGAGGACCAGGCCCGAGCGCGGCACCCGCCAGTGCGGGAACCGCCGCCACGCCTGCGCCACGACGTCGTGGTGCGCCACGAAGCCAGTCGGGTCGTCCTCGTCGCCCAGCAGCGCGGGCACCGACTCGAGGAGCCACTGCGCCCCCGGGCCCCAGGCCTGCGCATGCACCAGCGACTCCCCCGCCCGGCACGCGAGGTGCAGGGTCCCGACCCCCTCCGGCGTCTGCGCCGCGCGGGTCACCGTGCCCTCGTGGGTGAAGCGCGACGTGGGGTCGCCCGAGCCCCGGCGGAAGATGCCCAGCTGGGCGCGCAGCGCGATCTCACGATCGCTGCGCCACAGTCGGGTCAGGGGTTCGGGCACCACATCATCCTCGCTTACACTCGGCTCGGTCGTTGAAAGGGACAGCAGCCGCACCGCGACGACCGCGACTCACACGCACAGCCGGTCCGCGCGGCGCCGACGTCACCACCGCCGCCGCACCCGGCACCCTGGACAGGAACGAGGAACGATGGCCCGCGAGACGACCCGAGACCGCCGCGAGCGCGTCGCCGCGATGCAGGCCGCGCAGAAGAGGTCCGAACGCCGCCGCCTGCTCGTGGTCATCGGTGCGTGCGTGGCCGTCATCGCCATCATCGGCGCCGCCGTCGCCTGGGCGGTCATCGGGGAGCAGAGCAAGAAGGACCAGGCCCTCGCCGGCGTCAACGGCGACGTCGCCGCAGCCTCCTGCGACCCCGTGACGAACGACCCTGCCAGCGGGTCCAGCGACCACGTCGGCCCGGGCACCAACCAGCCCGGCGTCACTCGGATCCAGTACTCCACGGTGCCCCCGTCGAGCGGCAAGCACTTCGCCGTCCCGGCCGTCGACTCCCGCCGGGTCTACACCGTCGCCGACGTCCCGGCCGTGGAGACGCTCGTGCACAACCTCGAGCACGGCTACACCATCCTCTGGTACGACCGCTCCGTCGAGAAGGAGCAGGCCGCGTCGTTCCAGGCGCTCGCCACCAAGGTCAACGCCATGAAGGAGTCCGCCAACAAGTTCCTCATCGTGCCGTGGAACCCCGCCTACGGCTCCTTCCCGGCCGGCAAGAAGTACGCCCTGTCGCACTGGTCGGCCGACGTCGACCAGAGCACGGGCAAGGTCGGCCAGCAGATGGGACACCGCCAGCTCTGCGGCGGTCTCAACACGACCGTGGTCGAGACCTTCGTCAAGAACCACCCGTGGAGCTCGGCGCCGGAGCCCGGCGCCGCCTGAGCCCGTCCGGCAGCGCCGCCCCCACGCATACGGCCCGTCGGCCCCCGGTGACCCACCGGGGGCCGACCGCGTCCGCCGGGTTAGTGTGCATAAATGGCGATCACCGGTGAGTACGTCCCCAGCCCCAGCCAGTGGGTGCGCGACCAGGTCGAGACGATCGAGCGCACCGGCACCACGGAGTCCGTCGACATCATGGGCCTGCCCGTCGTCCTGTTGACGATGCGCGGGGCCAAGAGCGGCGCCCTCCGCAAGGTGCCCCTGATGCGCGTCGAGCACGAGGGCTCGTTCGCCGCGGTCGCGAGCCAGGGCGGCGCCCCGCAGCACCCGCAGTGGTACCACAACCTCCTCGCCCACCCCGACATCGAGCTCCAGGCCGGGACCGAGACCTTCCCCGTGCACGCCCGTGAGGTGAGTGGCGAGGAGCGTGAGCAGTGGTGGGAGCGCTGCGTGGCGGCCTTCCCCTCCTACGCGGAGTACCAGACCAAGACCGACCGCCTCATCCCCGTCTTCGTCCTCGAGCGGCGCGACGCCGCCAGCTGACCTCGACCCGACCAGTGGGCTGGCCGACCGAACGACAGGGCCCGGTCCCCGGCCGACGACGACGGTGACGCCGACGTCAGCCGCACCTCACCTGCTGACGTCGGCCTCGGTGGCAGCCTCGCTGGCGGCGGCCTGACGTTCGCTGATGAGGTGGTGCGAGCGGGCGTAGAGCCAGCCGCCGAGCGCGGCCAGGACGTCGACGACCGTGACGATGAAGCGCGACATGATCGCCACGGCTGCCGCCGCGGGCGTCGGCATGGCGGTGGCCAGGATCAACGTCAGCAGCCCCTCGCGGGCACCCAGGCCGGCGGGCAGGACGATGGTCAGCATGCCGAGCGAGACCGACAGGGCGTAGCCCGTCATCGCGGCGGTCGTCAGGTCGGGATGCGGGGTCCCGGTCCCTGCCACGGCACGCGCCAGCAGCAGCGTGTGGACGCCGAAGGCGACCCACACGAGGACGAAGATGACCACGGCGCGAAGCACTGCGCCCGCCGACAGGCCCTGCTCGAGCGGCTGCCGCTTGAGGACGCGCAGGGTCCGGTCGATGATGGCGTTGAGCAGCCGGGGCACGCACAGCACCACGAGGATCGGGATGCCGAGCAGGAGCCACCAGTCGAACCCACCCGACGTACGGGTGAGGAGGAAGGAGGCGGCGGGCAGTCCCACGAGGAGTCCCGTCAACAGCGCCAGGCCGAGGGCGAGCAGGCCGGTGACGGCGGTTCGCCGGCGTGGCACCCGCAGGTGGCTCGCGATGTCCGCCTGCACCAGCACCGACCACAGCGAGCCGGGGAGGTACTTGCCGAGCTGCCCGACGAAGTAGACGCCCGAGGCAGGTGCGACGTGCAGGTCGGAGCCGAGGTCTCGCAGCAGCGTCTTCCACCCGACCATCGTCAGCCAGGTCCCGGCGGCGGCGGCGAGCGTCGACCAGAGGAACGTCGACCAGGAGATCTTGCCGAGCTGCACCGACATGTCGGCCCAGTTGCGGGCGACTGCGTAGACCACGGCGGCGAGCGTGATCAGGGCGATGCCCAGGCGGAGGACGGTGAGTAGTTTTTTGCGCGTCATGTCGGGTCCATCATCGCAGGCTCGCGGGGGTGCTCAGCGACGGCGCAGCGTGAGCCGCACGAGGCCGTATGCCGCGTCGTCGGCGCGGGCGCGCGAGGCGGCCGTGCGCATACGCGCCGTGACGTCGCCGTCCAGGTCACCGACGAGCACGAAACCCAGGCCGTGCGCGCGGGCGAGGATGGCGCGCACGTCGGCCGGTCCGACGGCGCCCTCGGCCCCCCTCGGGCCGATGGGGACCGTGACGACGAGCAGGCCGCCGGAGCCCAGGGCCCACGACGCCTGCTCGAGCACGTGGTCGACGTCCTCCCCGTCACACCCGTGCGGGTGGATGCGGACGATGACGTCCAGCGAGCCGGTGTCGACGTCGAGTGCCGCGACGCTGGGGTGCTCCCCCGTGAAGTGGATCTCGACCGGGGCGAAGCCCACGGCGCGGGCCCACCGCGACAGCAGGGACCGGGTGCCGCCCTCGTCGACGATGACCGAGCTGCGCAGGCCGTCGTCGCGCACCCGCAGGATCGCCGCCAGCGCGCCGAGCGCCGCCCAGGCGGCGACGTCGTCGAGAGAGCGGGGCAGGCCGAGGATCCGGGACAGGCGGCGGGCGTCGTCGGCCTGCTCCGGTTCGCCGAGCACGTCGGTGGCCCGCACCCAGTCCGGCAGGTCGCCGGGCTGGAGTGTCACCAGGGGTCGGCGACCGGCGAGGACGCGCGAGGCCGCCTGCCGAGCCCGGCGTGCGACGGTGCCTGAGGCGCGCGCTGCGGCGTCCGTCGCCCCTCGGCCGGCGACGGAGCGCACGAGGCGGTCGGCGACGAGACGCGCCGCGGGGACAGCGACCTGCCCGGCCCGCCACAGCGTCGGGCCGAGCCCCCGCCCGGCGTGCCCGGCGTGATCGCCCCCTCCCCCGTCGCGGAGGCCGGTAGCAGCCAGCCGGTCCGGGGCGGACAGCGTCTCGACGGTGCCCAGGTAGTGGGCCCACGACGCCTCGAGGTCGGGTGTCTGCACGCCCTCGGCGAGCCGCCGACGCACGTTCGGGTCGCCCAGGCTGCGGAGCGCCGCCGCGAGGGCGTCCTCGTCGCCGGACGGCACGAGCAGCCCGTCGAGCCCGTCGGTCACCTGCGACGAGAAGGGCGGCACCTCGAAGGCGAGCACGGGCAGCCCGTGCAGGTGGCCGAGAGCCACCTCTCGCGTGGACGGGGCCGAGAGGTACGGCAGCGCGAGCACGTCGTGGTTCCCGAGGAGTGCCGCGAGCACCTCGGCCGGCAGCGGGCCTTCCCTGACCTCGACCCGGCCGTCGAGCGCCGGGTCCGCCGCGAGACCTCCGACACGCACGGCGTCGGCGCCGCGGAGCTCTCCGGCGACGGTCAGGCTCACGTCGGGAACCGAGCGCACGGCGCGCAGGAGGAGCTCGAGGCCGTCGACCCGACCGGCGGACTCGAGGGCGAGCAGCCGGGTGGGTCCTCGGCGCCGACCTCGGGCCGTGCCGTCACCGCCGGCCGGCAGCGGCGGCAGGGCGGCGACGGAGACGTGGTGGGCACCGAGGTCCCGGGCGGGCGCGACCTGCCCGGGACTGTGCACCAGCACGGAGTCCACCCGGGACAGCAGCGACGAGACGAGCCGCCCCTCCACCGGCCGTCTCCTGCCGGGAAGCGCGTCGAGGCAGACGACCACCGACTGGGGCCGGGGACCGGCCCCGTGCGGCAGCGAGCCGGTTGGCAGCGCCCCGGCCGCCTGCAGCAGCGCCCGCTGGGCGGGCACAGTCGTCGGCAGGGGCTGGACGACGAGCACGGCGTCGACGTCGCGAAGCCGCCGCCCTGCCCGCACCCAGGTGTCGGGCCGTGTGCGGCTCAGCGCCCGGATGGTCCGCGGGAACGGCGCGACGTGCGGGTGTTGGGCAGCCGCCGCCGTGACCGAGCTCCGTGATCGGGAAGGGGCTGTCCACGTGACGAGAGTGACCTCGTGGCCGGCGTCGCTGAGGTGGTGGGCGAGCATGGCCGTGTGCCCGGCCGCGGTCTCCTCGTCCGGGTGCGCCGGTCCGACGACGGCGATGCGGAGCGCTGCCGACCCCGCGTCGGACATCGAGCCGTATGCCGCGTCGCCGCGGGTTCGACCGCCGGCGCCCGGGAGGTGGCGGTGCTGCGATCGGGAGTCGTGTGACAACGCATCCGTCATGGTGAGCCGACTCTAGTTCCACCCCACGGACGTGGCGGCTGTCGCAGACCGCCTCGCGTGTCGACCCTTCGTTCAGTCAACGGTTCGGGCTGCGGGCCGGCCAGTGGCTCGGTCGGTGGCTCGGTCGGTGGCTCGGTCGGTGGCTCGGTCGGGTGGCTCGGTCGGGTGGCTGCTCGGTCCGGTACGCGCTCCAGCGTGGCGGGAGCACGGTGCCGACCGCTCTACGCTGTTCGCATGCAGAACGACGACGTGTGGCTGGTGGTGCCGCTCTACAACGAGGCCGCCGTCATCGCGGACGTCGTGCACGAGGCCCGCGCCGTCTTCCCCAACATCGTGTGCGTCGACGACGGCTCCACCGACGCCTCGGCGAAGCGCGCCGAGCTCGCTGGCGCGGCCGTCGTGCGCCACCCCGTCAACCTCGGGCAGGGCGCGGCCCTGCAGACCGGCTTCGCCTACGCGCTCGGCGACCCGTCGATGCGCTACGTCGTCACCTATGACGCCGACGGCCAGCACCAGATCCAGGACGTCGACGCCATGGTCCAGCGCATCCGCCGCGGTGACGTCCAGGTCGTCTTCGGGTCCCGCTTCCTCGACGAGCGCAACGAGGCGTCGGTGCCGAAACGCGCGGTCCTGCGGGCCGCCGTCGCCTACACGAACGTCACCACCGGGACCCGGCTCACCGATGCGCACAACGGCCTGCGGGTGCTGCGTCGCGACGTGGTGGAGAAGCTCGACATCACCCAGAACCGCATGGCCCACGCCTCCGAGATCGTGGCCCAGATCGGCTCGATGCGGCTCGACGGGGCGAAGGTCGCCTACGCGGAGGAGCCCGTGCACATCCTCTACACCGACTACTCGAGGGCCAAGGGCCAGTCGCTCTGGAACGCGGTCAACATCCTCGCGGAGCTGATCTGGCGATGAGCAGACAGAGCGTCATCCAGATCCTGCTCATCGCCGCGGTCCTCGCCAGCGCCTGGCGGCTGCTCGTCGGGACCGGGCAGCGCACCCAGGCGGTGCGCCGGCTCGGCCTGCTGCTCCTGCTCGGGCTCGTCGTCTACTCCATCATCGACCCCAGCAAGACCTGGACGAACCTGGCTCGGGCCCTGGGCGTGGGTCGTGGAGCCGACCTGATCCTCTACGGCCTCGCCGTCGCCTTCTTCGGGTTCGTCGTCACGACCTACAAGCGGTTCCGCGCCATGGAGACCCGCTACACCCGGCTGGCGCGGCGCATCGCCCTCGACGAGGCGCGCCCGGCGACCGAGCACGTGCGGCAGACAGGGACCGGTGAGACACTGTCGGCCGATGTGACCCCGCCCCCCAGCGTGAAGGCAGCAGATGCCGACTGATCCGAGCACCCCAGGGCAGCCCCACGGTGACGACGCCTACGTCGTGGACACCAGGCGCCGTCCTGAGAGGTCGAACGGCCGCACCGCGGCGCCCCGGCCCAGCGGCTCTGACACCCGACCCGGCCCCGACGACGCCGTCGTGGTCGACACCCGCCGGCGCGCCGGGTCCTCGGACGGTTCCGGGCAGCGCCCGGCCGCTCCCCGGGCGGCCGTCCCGGCCAGGCGCCGGCGACGCCGTGGGCGAGTCGTGCTCGTCGTGCTTCTGGTGCTGCTCCTCGCCTGGGTCGGGTTCATGGTCTGGGTGCCGCTGCACGCGTGGGGCGCGGTCAACAAGGTCGACAACATCCCCGCCGGCGACCGGCCCGCCGACACGTCCGGGCACAACTACCTGCTCGTCGGCTCCGACAGCCGCGAGGGCCTGACCACCGCGCAGCGCAAGAAGTACGCCACCGGCGACGCGGTCGGCCAACGCACCGACACGATCATGCTCGTGCACGTCTCGGAGAGCGGCGGCAAGCCGGTCATGGTCTCGCTGCCGCGCGACTCCTGGGTGCCGATCGCCGGACACGGCCACGACAAGATCAACGCCTCCTACTCGATCGGCGGCCCGAAGCTGCTCACCGAGACCGTCGAGCAGGCCACCGGCATCCACGTGGACGGCTATGTCGAGATCGGCCTCGGCGGGTTCGCCTCGGTGGTGGACAGCGTCGGCGGCGTCGACCTCTGCGTGCCGCGCGACATGAAGGACAAGAAGGCCGGGATCGACCTCAGGAAGGGCTGCCAGACCCTCGACGGCGGCAACGCCCTGGGCTACGTCCGGTCACGCTACGAGGACCCGCTGGGCGACATCGGGCGCGCGGCCCGCCAGCGCCAGTTCCTCGGGGCGCTGATGAAGAAGGCGGCCACGCCCTCCACCTTCCTGATCCCCTGGCGCTACAAGAGCTTCGCCGACGCCTCCGCCGCCGGGCTGGCCGTCGGCGAGGGAACCGGCCTCATGGACGCCGTCCGGGTGCTGCAGGCCATGCGGGCCGTCAGCAACGACCAGGGCCTCTCGCTCTCGGTGCCCACCTCCACGCTCTCCTACCGCACGAGCACCGGAGCCCTTGCCGTCAAGTGGGACACCGAGCGGGCCAAGGCGCTGTTCACGGCGCTGAAGAACGACGAGCCCCTGACCCAGGCACCTCCCGGGACCACGGTCCACGAGGGCGGTAACAGCTGATGCCCGGCCCCCGGACGGCCTCGACCCGATGACCCGGACCCCGTTGCCCGCGGACGTCCTCGCCCGCATGGTCGCCTCCGACCCGGGTCGGCCGCGCCTGACCTGGTACGACGACGAGCCGGGTCCCACGTGCGGCGAGCGGATCGAGCTGAGCGCGCGCGTGCTGGCCAACTGGGTGGCCAAGGCCGCGAACCTCCTGCAGGACGACGCCGCCGCGGGACCCGGCACCACCGTGGGCCTGGACCTGCCGGCGCACTGGCGCTCCCTCTACTGGGCCCTCGCAGCATGGTCGGTGGGCGCGACGGTCGTGGTCGGCGATGCCGCTGCCGGCGCCGACCTGCTGGTCACGGACGCCCCCGCCGCCGCGGCCGGGCACGGAGGTGATGCCGTGCTCGTCTCGCTGCCGGCCCTCGCCCGCAGCCACCCCGAGGCCGGCGCCGCACCGGGAGCCGTCGACGAGGCCCGGGAGCTGTCGACGCACGGGGACCACTTCTCGCCGATGTCCGACCCGGAGGCGGGCGACGTCGCGCTCGCCGTGGGCGGCCACGACACGGCATACGGCGACGTCGTCGTCCCCGTCGGGCAGTGGGGAGCCTCGCCGCGGGTCGCGCTCGCCGGCGGGCTCGACCGGGTGCTGCGCGCTGCGCTCGCCGCGTGGGCGGCCGACGGCTCCGTCGTGCTCGTGCGCGGGGACCGGGACGACCTGCAGGACCGGTTCGCCTCCGAGGGCGTCACCGTCGACTCACGCCAGCGTGCCTGAGGCGCAGGGCCTCACGCCGAGAGGCGGTCGAACAGCGACCACGTGCGCGAGGCCACGACGCCGGTGCTCGCCAGACCCGCACGGGCCTGCGCGGACTTGACCGCCTCGCGCGTCGCGAGGTCGAACACCCCGGTCGGGGGCACCCCCAGGAGGCGCTGCACGGCCACGACCTGTGGTCCGGTGTCGCCCGCCCGCAGCACCGTCGAGCGGCTGGCGACGAAGGGGAAGTCGCGAGCCTCGAGCACGTCCCACAGCTCCGGCGTGACGATGCCCGTCTGCGGCAGGGCGAGCGAGCGCTGCAGCAGGACGACCTTGTCGCGCGTGATGGTCCCGAAGACGCCGTCGACCGCCAGGCCACCGAGCGCTCGCTGCACCACCCGGACGGCGGCCCCACGCGCGCCCGGCGCGACGGTCAGGCTCTTGTAGGGCGTGTAGCTCGTGGCGACGTCGACCCTCGCGACGCCGGCGCTGGCGCGTGGCGGGGTGCTGGCGCAGGCAGTCATGGCGAGGTCCTTCCTGGTTCGTGGAGTCGACGTGGTGTGTCGTGGCGGGACGGAGGTGGCGGTCGGGGCGTGCGCCGCGGACGCGCGATCGACTCCTGCACCATTTATGCACTGTCGTCACAACAACCACAACCGCCTCAGCAGAACTACACGCGTGTACTTATCTGCAGCGGGCGGCAGACGGCATACGTGGGCGGCGACCACAGGTCCGGGGATCGTGTGGGGTCACCCCACGGCCCGGCGGCAGCGCGGCGCGGATAGAGTCCGGCCCATGGACAAAGTCGTCTCCACACCCCAGGAGGCCATCGCCGGGATCCGCGACGGAATGTCGCTGTCCGTCGGCGGTTTCGGCCTCTGCGGCATCCCCTCGACCCTCATCTCAGCGATCCACGACGCCGGCATCACCGACCTCGAGGCCGTCTCCAACAACTGCGGAGTCGACGACTGGGGGCTCGGAGTCCTGCTGCGCGACAAGCGGATCCGCCGGATGGTCAGCTCCTACGTCGGCGAGAACAAGGAGTTCGAGCGGCAGTACCTCTCCGGCGAGCTCGAGGTCGAGCTGACGCCGCAGGGCACCCTCGCCGAGCGCCTTCGCGCCGGCGGCTCGGGCATCGCCGCCTTCTTCACGATGACCGGCGTCGGCACCCAGATCGCCGAGGGCGGCCTGCCCTGGCGCTACGACGACGTGGGCAACATCGCCGTCGCCTCGCCGCCCAAGCAGACCCAGGACTTCGAGTGGATGGGCGAGACGAGGACCTTCGTGCTCGAGCAGGCCATCACGACCGACTTCGGGCTCGTCCGCGCCGCCAAGGGTGACCGGCACGGCAACCTCGTCTTCAACCAGTCGGCGCGCAACTTCAACCCGCTGTGCGCGATGGCCGGGCGGATCACCGTGGCCGAGGTCGAGCAGCTCGTCGAGCCGGGCGAGCTGGACCCCGACGAGATCCACCTGCCCGGCATCTTCGTGCAGCGCGTCCTCCCGCTGACCCCCGAGCAGGTCGCCCAGAAGCGCATCGAGCGCCGGACCGTGCGCCCGCGCACCGACGGCGCGGCCCCCGCCGGCGCCGGTGCCGGCAGCGAGACCCCTGCGGCCGACGCCGTGACCGACGCCGTGTCCGCCGTCGCGCCCGACGCCGTGACCGAGAGCAAGGAGTCCTGACCATGGCCCTGACCCGAGAGCAGATGGCCGCACGCGCTGCCGCCGAGCTGTCCGACGGTGCCTACGTCAACCTGGGCATCGGACTGCCGACCCTCGTGCCCAACTACGTCCCCGACGACGTCGAGATCGTCCTGCAGTCCGAGAACGGCATCCTCGGCGTGGGCGCCTACCCGTTCGACGGCGACGAGGACCCCGATCTCATCAACGCCGGGAAGGAGACGGTGACCCTCCGCAAGGGGGCGGCCTTCTTCGACTCGGCGACGAGCTTCGGCATGATCCGCGGCGGCAAGGTCGACGCGGCCATCCTCGGCGCCATGCAGGTCAGCCAGGGCGGTGACATCGCCAACTGGATGATCCCCGGCAAGATGGTCAAGGGCATGGGCGGCGCGATGGACCTCG
>Ga0308173_10001551_pt1 | contig 11573 bp, 9 predicted proteins | sample PhyPR1_FD_203716 | JGI IMG/M metagenome (GOLD analysis project Ga0308173, IMG submission 203716) | Soil microbial communities from UC Gill Tract Community Farm, Albany, California, United States - DLSLS.P.R1 | ecosystem: Environmental > Terrestrial > Soil > Agricultural land | place: USA... | reverse complement strand
CGCCACCTTCTTCTACGCGCAGCTCGATGCATCCGGCCGCCAACTCCGCTACGTCAATGCCGGGCACAATCCACCCTTCCTGCTGCGGGCCGGTTCGCACGACATCGAACAGCTGTCGGTCGGAGGCACGGTGGTCGGCATGTTTCCGCAAATGACGTACGACGAGGCGACGATCCCGCTGGGGCCGGGGGATGTCCTGCTCGTGTTCACCGACGGCGTGCCCGAGGCCCACAGTCCCGCGAGCGAGGAGTTCGGCGAGGATCGCATCGCGGATCTGCTGCGTGCAACGGCTCACCTCACCGCGCGCGAGATCAGCGCACGCCTGTCCACCGCGATGCACAGCTGGATTCGTGACGCCGAGCAGTACGACGACCTCACGTTCATCGTCATGAAGATCCGCTGAAAGGCGGTCGTCGCTCGCGAGCGCATCGAAGGATTTGCGACAGCTCAGCCGCAGTAATAGTTGCAATCAAAACGATCACTCCGTAGAGTGATGGCGCGCTCCGCTTGCTCGCGGAGCTCCCATTTACAACTGCTCAACGGAGTTCACGCGTGGTTCCGAGCCGCCCTCTGTACACGGCTACTCTGCTGTATTGTCTTGTCTGGGCCTCGGTCGCATCCGCCCAGTCACCGGACGTCGTGCTGCATACCGCCCATGCCCGGCTAGCGGGCAACTGGGCGCTTGTCTCAGATGCGACGGCGGCGGATGGCGTGCGCGTTTCCAATCCGGACAACGGCGCAGCGAAATTGGCCACTGCGGCTGCGGCGCCGGCGAGCTATTTCGAGCTCGACTTTCAGGCTGACGCCGGCGTCCCCTACCGGCTCTGGCTGCGCGGCGTCGCGGCGAAGAACTCCTACACCAACGACTCCGCCTTCGTGCAATTCTCCGACAGCGTGGACGCCGCCGGAGCGGCGCGGTTCCGCATGGCCACGACCAGCGCCACGATCTTCACGGTCGAAGACTGCAGCGGCTGCGGCGTCTCGGGATGGGGCTGGAACGACAACTACTACGGGACGGCCACCGGCGACCTGATCTATTTCCAGACGTCAGGCGTGCACACGCTGCGCGTGCAGGTCCGGGAGGATGGACTCTCGCTGGATCAGATCGTCCTCTCCCCAGCCACGTACGCGTTCAGCGCACCCGGTGCGCTCAAGCAGGACACGACGATCCTTGCCGAAGCAGGAAATCTGACGAGCGCTCCGACTGCCGCTCCAGCACCAGCGCCAGCGCCTGACCCGGCGCCGGCGCCGACCGCGGCCGCGGCGGCCGGCGAGGTCGTGCTCTACGCGTCGAAGGCGGTGGCATACGGCAACTGGTCGGTCGTCGCGGACGCATCGGCGGCGGGCGGGGCCCGCCTCGCGAACAGCGATCGCAAGGCGGCGAAGGTGGCCACCGCGCTGCCGGCGCCGATCGACTACTTCGATTTGTCATTCAACGCGCAGGCGGCGACCGGTTATCGGCTGTGGATTCGCGGTAAGGCGGAGAAGAATTCGTATCTCAACGACTCGGCCTTCGTGCAGTTCTCCGACAGCATCACTGCTGCCGGGTCGCCGGCGTATCGCATCGGGTCCACCGCGGCCACCGTGTACACGCTCGAGGATTGCAGCGGCTGCGGGGAGTCCGGCTGGGGCTGGAACGACAACTACTACGGCAGCTCGCCTGGCGAGCTGATCTACTTCGGCACGTCCGGCTCGCACACGATCCGGATCCAGGTGCGTGAGGACGGCCTGTCGATCGACCAGATCGTGCTGTCGCCCGTCACGTATGTCGCGACGTCGCCAGGGACGCTCAAGAACGACTCGGTGATCCTCGCTCCGTCCGACGGCAGCGCGTCCGGGTCGACGACGACCGTGACCACACCCGCCGTGAACCTCCCGCCAGTCCTCGAGAGCGGCGAGGACGGGTTCCGCATCGCCGCCCTGGAGGGCGCAGCAACGGTCCCGGTCACCATGTTGTTCACCGCCTCCGCGACCGGTCCGGAGAGCACGGATACGCTCACCTACACCTGGGACTTCGGCGATGGTGCGAAGCCGGACACGTACGTGCAGACCGCCGAAGCCTCGCGCCAGAACGCTGTGCACACCTATGTCGCCGGCGGCACCTACTCGGCGACCGTGACCATCTCCGATCAGGCGGGCAACATGATTCAGGCCTCGGGCCCCGTGACCGTCGGTAGCGGCCCCGTGCTCGATCCGTCCACGACGCTCAAGGTGATCCAGCTCAATACCTACAAGGGCCGGTCGACGGACACGCGCACCGAACAGTCGAAGATCTGGCTGCAGGCACGCTGGATGGCGGCAGCCAACCCGGACGTCATCGTCCTGCAGGAAGTCATGGGGTCGGGCGCCGCGAAGAAGTACAAGGCCGAACTCGAGCGGTTGCTGCCCGGCACGACGTGGTCGTTCTTCTATCGCTCCGACGCAGCGGCCGACAGCACATCGGCGGAAGGGATCGCGATCCTCACCCGACGCGATATCAAGGCAACCGCGGCCATCGCCTACGCGCCCTGCCCGGCCGCGGACATCGTCCAACGGTCCGCCATCGCCGTGACCGTCAACGTCAACGGCCAGGACATGGTGATCGTCGATACGCATCTCACGTCGTACGAGACGGCTGCTGATATGGCCTGCCGCATGGACCAGGCGCATCAACTGGTTGACTGGGCACGGACGCTGGGGCCGACACGGGTGGTCGCCGGCGATCTGAACGCGGACCCGCTCGAGGACGCGATGCGTCTCGTCATGCTCGCGGAGTACAACGACACCTGGGACGACCTCGCGCATCGCACGGCGTACCCGGACAACCCGGTCGCGACGATGCTGACGCGAAGCGAGCGGATCGATTACATCCTGACTTCGCCCGGGTCGCCGCTGGAACTGGTGGGGGTGCAGGTGCCCGATACCAGGGACGTGACCAATGACAATCCGATCCCGGTGCAGGGACAGACGCTGTACCCGCCGCACAACTATGCCCCGCGCGCGTCGGATCACGAGATGCTGATCTCGACGTTCGTCGTGCACTGACGGTTCCGGCCGCCGGGCTGAGACGGCGTGCGATCCCGCCTGAATCTACGACACCACTTCTATGCGTTCGAGGATGGCGCGTGGCAGCGGGACGGCGCGCATTGGCGGGCCGATCTCGACGCAGACAATCGTCATCGTGCCGGTCGCGATGGGCGTGCCGTCACGCGTCATGCGGCACGTGTATCGCAGCGAACTGCGGCCGATCGCCGCAATCTGGAGCTCGGCGTCGAACTCGTCGTCGAACCGCAGCGGCGCGTGGTACTCGAACGCTGACGAGACGCGCGGAAAGCCCAGCGTGCCCGCATCCGTCAGCGCCAGTCCCGCGGCGCGCCAGAACGCGTGCTCCGCCTCCTCCATGTAGCGGTAATAGCAGCTGAAATGCACGATGGCCGCCTGGTCGACTTCATAGAAGTTGACGCGACGGCGGAGCGTGTGTCGGGACAGGCGCACGGGCATCAACACAGAATAAGAGAGGATGTCATTGTGAAGAAGATCGGATTCCTCTCGTTCGGTCACTGGACCCCCTCGCCGCACTCCGAGGTGCGCACGGCGGCGGATGCGCTGCTGCAGTCGATCGAGCTTGCCGTCGCCGCCGAGGAGCTCGGCGCCGATGGTGCGTATTTCCGCGTGCATCATTTCGCCCGGCAGCTGGGTTCGCCGTTTCCGCTGCTCGCAGCGGTCGGTGCGCGCACCCGCCGCATCGAGATTGGCACCGCGGTCATCGACATGCGTTACGAAAACCCGATGTATATGGTCGAAGACGCGGGAGCCGCAGACGTCATTGCGGGAGGGCGCCTGCAGCTCGGGATCAGCCGGGGATCGCCGGAGCAGGTGATCGACGGCTGGCGTCATTTTGGGTACGCCCCGGCGGCAGGCGAGAGCGACGCCGACATGGCGCGCCGCCACGCCGAGGTCTTCCTGCAGGTGCTCGACGGCCGTGGCTTTGCGCAGCCCAATCCGCGGCCGATGTTCCCGAATCCGCCCGGGCTGCTGCGGGTCGAGCCGCACTCGGAGGGATTGCGCGACCGGATCTGGTGGGGCTCGAGCTCCAACGCCACGTCGCAGTGGGCGGCGAAGCTGGGGATGAACCTCCAGAGCTCCACGCTCAAGAACGACGAGAGCGGCGAGCCGCTGCACGTGCAGCAGCGGAAGCAGATCGAGGCGTACCGGGACGCGTGGAAGGAAGCCGGTCATTCGCGTGAACCGCGCGTGTCGGTGAGCCGCAGCATCTTCGCGCTCGTCGACGATCGCGACCGCGCCTACTTCGGCCGCGACGCACGCGACCAGGATCAGATCGGCTACATCGACGCCAGCACGCGGGCGATCTTCGGACGCTCGTACGCCGCCGAGCCCGACGCGCTCGTCGAGCAGCTGGCCGCCGACGAAGCGATTGCCGCTGCCGATACGCTGCTCCTGACCGTGCCGAACCAGTTGGGCGTGGACTACAACGCGCATGTGATCGACAGCATCCTGAAACACGTCGCGCCCGCGCTCGGCTGGCGCTGACACGCGGTTCGCTCAGGCATAATGTCGTCGATGCGCCGCGCCGTTCTGATGATCGTGGTCGCCCTGATGGCGGCGACCGGGGCCGTCTCCGCACAGTGGTTCAAGTACCCGACGCCCGGCGTCCCGCGTACGGCCTCGGGCGCCGTGGACGTCAAGGCGCCCGCGCCGCGCAGCGGCGACGGCAAGCCGGATCTCTCCGGCGTGTGGCTCGGTAGCAATCCGCTGCCGTGTCCGCCGCTGCTCCGTGACGGCAACGATTGCGCCGAGAAGACAGCGCTCTCCGCCTGGGCGTATCACATCGACGCGGGCCTGACGGGTGGGCTGCCGTATCAGCCGTGGGCCGCGGCGCTCGTCAAGCAGCGCGGCGACGACAACTCGGCGGACGATCCGCACGTGAAGTGCCTGCCCTCGAATCCGCCGCGCGCCTACACGCTGCCCCACTACCAGAAGATCGTGCAGACGCCGCGTTTCATCGTGCTGCTGCACGAGTTCAACGCCAGCTACCGCCAGATCTTTACCGATGGCCGTCCGCTGCCCGTCGACCCGCAGCCATCCTGGACGGGCTATTCGACAGGACAATGGGAAGGCGACACGCTCGTCGTGCACACCAACGGATTGCGCGATGGCCTGTGGCTCGATATGGCGGGGAACCCGCTCACCGACGCCGCCACGCTGACCGAACGAATCAGCCGCCCGAACTTCGGCACGCTGGCCGTGGAATTCACGGTTGACGATGCCAAGGCGTATACCCGCCCATGGACCGTCCACCTGGAGCAGACGTTCGTCGCGGATGAGGATCTGATCGACGAAATCTGTTTGGAAGGCGCGAAGCCACTGCACGTGGCGCCGAAGTAGCTCAGGACCCGATCACTTCGGCGGGCTCGACCGCCGACTCAGCCGAGCGCGCCCGACGGCGGCGTGCCCGCATCACCCGCCTGATCCACTGCCGGAACGGATACACCAGCTGCCGGGTCGCACTCCTGCCGATCGCGTCATTGACGCCGAGCGCGACCTCGCATGGCCCGGGAACGTAATGGGTTCCAAACGCCTGGTCGAACACGGACAAGATCGTCGCGAAGTTGCTCCCCGATCCCGCCACGTCCCGCGCGTGATGCCAGCGATGCATCGCCGGCGAGACGAACAGGCGCCCCAAGGGGCCATACGTCCACGGTACATCGGCGTGGATGAACTCGCCGTAGTAATGACGCACCACGGCGTTGGCGGCGATTGCCCACGGCGGGAAACCCAGCAGCGCCAGCACCGTATTGTCGATGACGGCCGTGGTCAGGTTGTTGACTGGATGAAACCGCGTCCCGGTCAGCCAGGTGACTTCGTCGTCACTGTGGTGGACCGCATGCGCCGGCCACAGCCAGCGCGAGTGTTCGAACCGGTGACGCCAGTACGACGTGAAGTCGCCAACGAACAGTGTGAGTACGAGCGTGGGCGCCGTCCCGAAGCCGGACCACACAGTTGCGGGAAACAGTTCGATACCGAACCGATGCAGCGTCGCTGCGATCGCCATCACCAGCATGCCGAGTGGCGGGCCGAAGAGAAACAGATCCAGCACGTAGAGGGTCAACGTGATGCGCGTTTGAGGCCCGGCGCGGCGTGCGGCGTCTATCGCGTGTCGTCCTTTGACGGCAAGCGCGAGGACGGCGAAGGCGATGGCCGGCCAGATCAGTTGGTGAGCGATCAGCCACAGAATCCGGCCGACAAACACGAGCAGATCGACGACTGGCTGGAACATGTTCGCGGGTTGCCAGACATTATCGGCGCGAACCGGTGCTTGCGCGAACCGACGCGTGCGAATCGGAATAAGGGACTGCAATATTAGGAAATCGGTACAACGAATGCTCCGCGGTATCGGTCGAGTCCGAATGCGAGAACTCATCATTCGTAGCGCGACCGTCGGGCTGATCGGCATGGGCCTATGGGCATGTCAGACGCAGTCTTCTCCCAAGCCGGCAGCTTCCAGCAATCGACAACCAACGAGCAGCGGGTCGCCAGCCGCGACGGCCACCCAGCCCGACGACGGCACGTGGCAAATGCCGGCGAAGGATTTCGCGTCAACCCGATTCAGCGGTTTGACACAACTGACCAGCGAATCTGTCCAGCGACTCGCGGTCAAGGCGACGTTCTCCACCGGCTTTACCCGCGGCCATGAGGCAGCGCCGCTCGTCGTGAACGGGACGATGTACATCGTCACGCCGTTTCCGAACATCCTCTATGCGCTCGACCTGACCACGCCCGGCCTGCCGCTCAAGTGGAAATTCGAGCCGAAACCCAAGTCATCCGCGCAAGGCGTCGCCTGCTGCGACGTGGTCAACCGCGGCGCCGCGTACGCCAACGGCCTCGTGGTGTTCAACACGCTCGACAACCGGACGGTCGCGGTTGACGCGAACACCGGCAAGGAACAGTGGGACAGTGCGCTCGGTGACATCGGCCACGGCGAGACGATGACGATGGCGCCGCTGATCGTCAAGGACAAGGTCCTGGTCGGCAACAGCGGCGGCGAGATGGGCGTTCGCGGATGGCTGACCGCGCTCGATCTCAAATCGGGCAAGCAGGTGTGGCGCGCCTATTCGACCGGGCCCGACAGCGACGTCCTGATCGGGCCGCGCTTCAAGCCGTACTACCCGACCGAACGCGGCACGGATCTCGGCATGAAGTCGTGGCCGGGTGAATCATGGAAGCAGGGTGGCGGCGCGGTGTGGGGCTGGATTTCCTACGACCCGTCTACGAACCTGATCTTCTACGGGACGTCCAATCCCGGTCCATGGAACTCGGAGCAGCGTCCGGGTGACAACAAGTGGACCTCCGGCATCTTCGCCCGCGACGCTGACACCGGCGAAGCCGTCTGGTTCTACCAGATGTCGCCGCACGACCTGTGGGACTACGACGCGATCAACGAAAGCATCCTCGCCGACATTCCCGTCAACGGCAGCAGCCGAAAGGTGCTGCTGCGGGCCGAGCGCAACGGCTACATCTACGTGCTCGATCGACTGACCGGTCAGGTGCTGTCTGCCGATCCCTTCGTCCACGTCACCTCTACCCAGGGCATCGATCTCTCCACTGGCCGGCCGCGCGAGAACGAAGAGAAGCACCCGTCCTCCGGGCGCGTGGTGCGTGACATCTGTCCCGCGGCGCCTGGCGGCAAGGACTGGCAGCCGGCCGCCTTCTCGGCGCGAACCGGCTACCTCTACGTCCCCGCCAACAACCTCTGCATGGACTTCGAAGGTGTCGAGGCGAGCTATATCCAGGGCACGCCGTTCGTGGGCGCGAATGTCCGGATGTATCCAGGACCTGGCGGCAATCGCGGCGAATTCCTCGCCTGGGATCCAGTGAGCCGGAAGCAGGTCTGGGGGATCAAGGAATCGTTTCCGGTCTGGAGCGGCGTGCTCGTGACCGCCAGTGACGTGGCGTTCTACGGGACCATGGATGGCTGGTTCAAGGCGGTCAACGCACGCACCGGCGAACCGCTCTGGAAATTCAAGACCGGCTCCGGCATCGTCGCGCAGCCGATCACGTATCTCGGACCAGACGGGAAGCAGTACGTCGCCGTGCTCGCCGGCGTCGGCGGCTGGTCCGGAGCGATCGTCGCGGGCAGCCTCGACGCGCGAGACGGAACGGCCGCGCTCGGGTTCGTGAATGCGATGGCGGATCTCAAGGACGCCACGACGCGCGGCGGCATGCTGTACGTCTTCGGGTTGCCCTGATGCGGAGACTGCGCGCGACGGCGCTCGGGGCATCGATCGTAGCCGGCCTGGCGCTCTCGGCAGGCGCAACCGCTCCGCTGCGCGTGTGCGCCGACCCGGCAAATCTCCCGTTCAGCAACTCGCAGGGCGAGGGTTTCGAAAATCAGCTCGCCGCACTGGTCGCGCGCGACCTGGGGACCACCGTGGCCTACACCTGGCAGCGCCAGCGCGGCGATTTTCTCAACGCCACGCTGCTGGCTCGAACCTGTGACGTGGTCATGGGCTACCCGGCCCACGTGCCGCAGATCGCGACCACTGTCCCCTACTACCGCTCGACGTACGTCTGGGTATCGCAGCGTTCGCGCGCCCTGCACATCCGCTCGTACGACGATCCGGTGCTGGCGCGCCTGCGGATTGGCGTGCAGTTCAGCGGCGACGATGCCAGCTCCCCGCCCGCGCAGGCGCTCGGACGACGCGGGATCGCCGCCGGTCACCTGGTCGGCTTCGTCGCCGTCAGTGAGGAGCCTGGAGCCGCGGCGCCCGCCGATATCGTCACCGCCGTTGCGCGTGGAGCGATCGACGTCGCGGCCGTCTGGGGGCCGCTCGCCGGCTACTACGCGGCCCGCCAGCCGGTCCCGCTGGCGCTCACGCCCGTGACGCCGCAGATCGATGGACGGATGCCCCAGGCGTTCGACATCGCGATGGCCACGCGCGCCGGTGACACGCGGCTGGCGCGATTGAACCAGTTCATCAGGCAGCATCATCGCGATATCGACGCGGTGCTCGACCGCTACCACGTGCCGAGAGTGGAGCCGGAATCATGACGCGCTGGACCCTGCTGCTCGTGCCGATCGTTCTCAGCGTCGGGTGTCAACGGGAAGATCGCCCCGATCACAAGCTGGGGGTGGTCTCGAAGCAACTGGTGATGCCGGTGCTGTCGGACATTCATCCCGGCGGTGTCGCTCCGCCACCGCCCGCAGAGAGTCCGTTCCAGGACAACGCGTGGGGCATCAATGAGGGCAAGCGTCTCTTCGACAGCTACAACTGCTCCGGATGTCACTCGCACGGCGGCGGCGGCATGGGGCCCGCACTGATGGACGACCGCTGGATCTACGGCAGCCGCCCGGAGAATATCTTCTCGACCATCGTCGAGGGACGTCCGAACGGGATGCCCTCGTTCCGCGGCAAGATCACCGACGCGCAGATCTGGCAGCTGGTCGCGTTCGTCCAGTCGATGAGCGGCCAGTCGTCAATCGACTCGCTGCCCGGACGCAGCGATCACTTGACCGCCGGCACCGCGGAAAATGGGCGGCCTGCCGAAGCGCCGCGTCAGACGGGTTCGCCGCGATGAATCAGTCGGCGCTGGATCCCCACGGGCCCGTCGCGCGAACGATTCTCGACCTCGGCTGGGTCCTCTTCAGCGTGACCGTCGTGGTGTATGTGTTGGTGCTGGCCGGACTGGCGTGGGCGCTGCTCCGGCAACGTCGTGAGAGCGACCGGACGCCAGCCGCTGACCGCCGCTTCACCAGCATCGTCGCCGCGCTGACCGGCGTCACGACGCTGACGCTCGTCGGGTTGGTAGCGGTCAGCGAGGTCAGCGGCCGCGCGCTGGCGGTACCGCACGCGATCCGTCCGGTCGCTGTGGATGTGGTCGGCCATCAATGGTGGTGGGAGTTCCGGTATCGCGACGAGAACGATCCGTCGAAGCTGGTCACCAGTCCTAACGAACTTCACATACCGGTCGGAGTCCCGATCGTCATGCGGGCGATGTCCCAGGACGTGATCCACTCGTTCTGGGTGCCGAACCTCACCGGCAAGCGCGATCTCATCCCGGGTCAGGTCACGACCACGTGGATGCAGGCGGACACCGCCGGGATCTATCGGGGCCAGTGCGCCGAGTTCTGCGGCCCGTCGCACGCGAAGATGGCCTTTCTCGTGGTGGCCGAACCGGTCGACAAATTCCAGTCGTGGATCCAGCACCAGCGCGAGCCAGCCGGCGTACCGACGACTGCGCCGGCCGCCCAGGGCCGCGACCTGTTCCTGTCGCGGCAGTGCACACTGTGCCACGCCATCCAGGGGACCCCGGCCGGTGCGCGACTCGGGCCGGACCTTACCCATGTCGGCAGCCGCATGACGATTGCGGCGGGCACCCTCGCGAATGAACGGGACCCGCTCGACGCGTGGGTGGAAAATGCCCCGTCGATCAAGCCCGGCGTCCGGATGCCGCCGCACATGCTCGAGTCCTCCGAGCGCGAGGCGGTGGTGGCCTACCTGCGGAGCCTGCAATGACCGACGAGGCCCTGCACCGCCAGCTCGCGGACACCTGGTACAACCCGGCCGGACTGGTCGGGCGGCTATCGATCGTCGATCACAAGGTCATCGCCCGCCGCTACATCGTCACGGCCTTCACGTTCTTCAGCATCGCCGGCGTGCTCGCCGCGCTGATGCGCCTCCAGCTCGCGTTTCCCGACAACCATTTCCTGACTGCGGATCAGTACAACCAGTTCTTCACCGTACACGGCACCGCGATGATGTTCCTGTTCGCCGTGCCCGTCATGGAGGCAATGGGCGTCTACCTCGTGCCCATCATGATCGGCACGCGTGCCATCGCTTTTCCACGGCTGAACGCGTACAGCTATTACGTCTACCTGTTCGGCGGCGTGATGCTGTTCACGGCGCTCTTCGTCAACTCAGGTCCCGACGTCGGCTGGTTTTCGTATGTGCCGCTCGCGGGCCCGGACTTCGGGCCGGGCAAGCGGCCTGACTTCTGGGCCCAGCTCATCACCTTCACCGAGGTCGCTGGCCTGGCCGTGGCCGTGGAACTCGCCGCGACCATCCTCAAGACGCGCGCGCCCGGCATGACGGTGAGCCGGATCCCGCTGTTCGTCTGGGCGATGCTCGTGATGGCCTTCATGGTCATCTTCGCGATGCCGTCGGTGGTCCTGAGCAGCACGTTCCTGCTGCTCGATCGGCTGGTCGGTACGCAGTTCTACAACCCTGCCGAGGGTGGCGATGCGCTGCTCTGGCAACACCTGTTCTGGTTCTTCGGGCACCCGGAGGTCTACATCATCTTCGTGCCCGCGCTCGGCATGGTGTCGTCGATCATCGCGACCTTCACCGGCCGGCCGATCTTCGGCTACCCCGCGATGGTCTCGTCGCTCGTCGCCACCGGGTTCATCGGCTTCGGCCTGTGGGTGCATCACATGTTCGCGACCGGGCTGCCGCAGCTCGGGCTGACCTACTTCACCGCCGCGAGCATGATCATCTCGATTCCGAGCGGCGTGCAGATCTTCTGCTGGATCGTCTCGCTCTGGCGCGGTCAGCCGCGATACGCCACACCGCTCCTGT
>Ga0308173_10001550_pt1 | contig 11579 bp, 10 predicted proteins | sample PhyPR1_FD_203716 | JGI IMG/M metagenome (GOLD analysis project Ga0308173, IMG submission 203716) | Soil microbial communities from UC Gill Tract Community Farm, Albany, California, United States - DLSLS.P.R1 | ecosystem: Environmental > Terrestrial > Soil > Agricultural land | place: USA... | reverse complement strand
TGCTTGATCAGGATGGCAGGATGTCGGCCATGGCCATGACAGCGAAGGTGAAGGACGAGCTCTCACGCCTGGACGTGACCAAACCCTGCTGTCGCAAGGCCGAGGTCTCGACCATGCTGCGCTTCGCGGGTGGCCTGCACATCATCGGCGGCCAGATCGTCGTCGAGGCCGAGCTCGACACCGCCAACGCCGCACGGCGGCTGCGCCGCAACATCGCCGAGGTCTACGGCCACCGGAGCGACGTGCTGGTCCTCGCTGCGGGCGGGCTGCGCCGGGGCTCGCGCTACGTCGTACGCGTCGTCGAGGACGGCGCCACGCTGGCCCGCCAGACCGGCCTCATCGACACCCGCGGCCGTCCCGTACGCGGCCTGCCGCCCAAGGTGGTCAGCGCCGCCACGTGCGACTCCGAGGCTGCCTGGCGCGGGGCCTTCCTCGCCCACGGCTCGCTCACCGAGCCCGGCCGCTCCTCCGCCCTCGAGGTGACCTGCCCGGGTCCCGAGGCGGCCCTGGCCCTGGTGGGCGCCGCCCGCCGGCTCGGCATCCAGGCCAAGGCCCGCGAGGTCCGCGGCATCGACCGCGTGGTCATCCGCGACGGCGACGCGATCGGGGCCATGCTGACCCGGCTGGGCGCGCACGACGCGGTGCTGGCGTGGGAGGAGCGCCGGATGCGCCGGGAAGTGCGCGCGACGGCCAACCGCCTCGCCAACTTCGACGACGCCAACCTCCGTCGGTCCGCACGTGCCGCCGTCGCTGCGGGGGCGCGCGTCGAGCGCGCCATGGACCTGCTCGGCGAGGACATCCCCGAGCACCTGCGTGAGGCCGGGGTGCTGCGCGTCGAGCACAAGCAGGCGAGCCTCGAGGAGCTGGGGCAGCTGGCCAAGCCGCCGATGACCAAGGACGCCGTGGCCGGTCGCATCCGGCGCCTGCTCGCCATGGCCGACAAGCGCGCCGAGGAGCTCGGGGTCCCGGGCACCGACGCCAACCTCACGCCCGACATGCTCGAGGGCTGAGCCGACCCGGGTGGGGGACCGGCGCCCCCACCGCGGTGAGCGGATGCTCACCCGGCCCTGAGACTGCCGCATGGCGGCGAGGGGCGACGCACTAGGCTGGCGTGTGATCGAGGTCGCAACGGGGCGGCCGTTGGTCTGGCAGTCCGTCCGACACAGTCTCACCGAAGAGGTGCACAGCAGTGACCGTTCGCGTTGGTATCAACGGCTTTGGCCGCATCGGCCGCAACTTCTTCCGCGCCATCGCGGCGTCCGGAGCCGACATCGAGGTCGTGGCCACCAACGACCTCATGGACAACAAGACTCTCGCCCACCTGCTCAAGTACGACTCGATCCTCGGGCGCTTCCCCGGCGAGGTCACCTACGACGAGACCTCGATCATCGTCGACGGCAAGGCCATCCGCGTCTTCGAGGAGCGCGACCCGGCCGCCATCGACTGGGCCGGCGTCGGCGCCGACGTCATCGTCGAGTCCACCGGCTTCTTCACCGACGCCACCAAGGCCAAGGCGCACATCGACGGTGGCGCCAAGAAGGTCATCATCTCGGCCCCGGCCAAGAACGAGGACATCACCATCGTCATGGGCGTCAACGACGACCTGTACGACTCCGCCAAGCACACCGTCATCTCCAACGCCTCGTGCACGACGAACTGCCTGGCCCCGATGGCGAAGGCGCTGAACGACGAGTTCGGCATCGTCAAGGGCCTCATGACGACGATCCACGCCTACACGCAGGACCAGAACCTGCAGGACGCCCCGCACAAAGACCTGCGTCGCGCCCGCGCGGCCGCGCTCAACATCGTCCCGACCACGACCGGCGCAGCCAAGGCCGTCTCGCTCGTGCTCCCGGAGCTGAAGGGCAAGCTCGACGGCTACGCCCTCCGCGTCCCCGTGCCCACCGGCTCGGCCACCGACCTCACCTTCGAGGCCGGTCGCGAGACCACGGTCGAGGAGGTCAACGCCGCGGTCAAGGCCGCCGCCGAGGGCCCGCTCAAGGGCTACCTCGTCTACACCGAGGACGCGATCGTCTCCAAGGACATCGAGACCGACCCGGCCTCGTGCATCTTCGACGCAGGCCTGACCAAGGTCATCGGCAACCAGGTCAAGGTCGTCGGCTGGTACGACAACGAGTGGGGCTACTCCAACCGCCTCGTCGACCTCGTCAAGCTCGTCGGCCAGTCGCTCTGAGCCACCCGGCCACCGCGCCCGGCGCTCCCGCCGTCATGCGGGGAGCGGCCGGGGCGGTGGCCGCAGCCATGTCATCCGTGCCCCCGGTGCCCACCGGCACCGCCAACTGATCAAGAGGCATCCCGCGTGAAGACCATCAGCGACCTGGGGGACCTGCGCGGCAAGCGCGTCCTCGTCCGGTCCGACCTCAACGTGCCGCTCGACGGCTCCACGATCACCGACGACGGCCGCATCCGCGCATCCGCGCCCACGATCAAGGCCCTCGCCGACGCCGGCGCCCGCGTCCTCGTGTGCGCCCACCTCGGCCGCCCGAAGGGCGCTCCCGAGGCCAGGTACTCCCTCGCCCCGGTCGCGAAGCGCCTCGGCGAGGTGCTCGGCACCGAGGTCGTCTTCGCCGAGGACACCGTCGGCGACGACGCCAGGGCCAAGGCCACCGCCCTCGAGGACGGGCAGGTGCTCCTCCTCGAGAACTTGCGCTTCAACGCCGGCGAGACGGCCAAGACGGACGACGAGCGCGCCGACTTCGCGCGGGAGCTCGCTTCTCTCGCAGACGTCTTCGTCTCGGACGGCTTCGGCGTCGTGCACCGGAAGCAGGCGTCCGTCTACGACGTCGCACGCCTGCTGCCGCACGCCACGGGCGACCTCGTCTCCAGCGAGGTCGACGTGCTGCGCCGCCTCACGAAGGACCCCGAGCGGCCGTATGCCGTCGTCCTCGGCGGCGCGAAGGTGTCCGACAAGCTCGGCGTCATCGGCAACCTGCTCGGCACCGCCGACCGCCTCCTCGTCGGCGGCGGCATGGTCTTCACGTTCCTCGCCGCCCAGGGCCACGAGGTGGGCAAGAGCCTGCTCGAGGCCGACCAGATCGACACCGTCAAGGGCTACCTCGAGCGTGCCGAGAAGGAGGGCGTCGAGATCGTGCTGCCGGTCGACGTCGTGGCCGCCGACGCCTTCAGCGCCGACGCCGCCCACGAGGTCGTGGCGGTCGATGCCATCCCGGCCGACCGCATGGGCCTCGACATCGGCCCCGAGTCGAGCCGGCTCTTCGCCGGGAAGCTCGCCGACTGCCGCACGGTCTTCTGGAACGGCCCGATGGGCGCGTTCGAGATGGCGCCCTACGCCGCCGGCACCAAGGCTCTCGCCGAGGCGCTCGTCGAGATCACGGGGCGCGGCGCGCTCACCGTCGTCGGCGGCGGCGACTCCGCGGCCGCGGTGCGCCAGCTCGGCTTCGCGGACGCCGACTTCGGCCACATCTCGACCGGTGGCGGTGCGAGCCTCGAGTACCTCGAGGGCAAGGAGCTGCCGGGCCTGACCGTGCTCGAGGAGGGCGACGCCTGATGGCGAAGAACACCAAGCCGGTCGGGCGTGTGCCGCTGATGGCCGGCAACTGGAAGATGAACCTCGACCACCTCCAGGCGACGCACCTCGTGCAGAAGCTCGACTGGACGCTGCGCGACGCCAAGCACGACTACACCGCCGTCGAGGTGGCGGTGCTGCCGCCGTTCACCGACCTGCGCTCGGTCCAGACCCTCGTCGAGGGCGACAAGCTCCACCTGCGCTACGGCGCGCAGGACCTGTCGCCCCACACCTCCGGCGCCTACACCGGTGACGTCTCCGGCGCGTTCCTCGCCAAGCTCGGCTGCACCTACGTGACCGTAGGGCACAGCGAGCGGCGCGAGGGCCACGGCGAGACCGACGCCGTGGTCAACGCCAAGGTCAAGGCGGCCTACGCCCATGGCCTCACGCCGATCCTGTGCTGCGGCGAGGCGCTCGACGTCCGCAAGGAGGGCCGCCAGGTCGAGCATGTCCTCGACCAGCTGCGGGCCGACCTCGACGGGGTCACCAAGGAGCAGGCCGCCTCGGTCGTCATCGCCTACGAGCCCATCTGGGCCATCGGCACCGGCGAGGTCGCCACTCCCGACGACGCACAGGAGGTGTGCGCGGCCATCCGCACCCTGCTCGCCGAGCTCTACAGCGGCGACGTCGCGGACGGCATACGCCTTCTCTACGGCGGCAGCGTCAAGGCGGGCAACGTGGCCGCGATCATGGCGCAGGAGGACGTCGACGGCGCGCTCGTCGGCGGCGCCTCGATCGACCCGACCGAGTTCGCGTCGATCTGCCGCTACCGCGACCACCTCGCGACGTCCTGACCCACGGCCGTCGACCGAACGCCGCTGACCCACGCGGAGCCGCGGCGTTCGGCCGATCGGCACTCGGGCAGGTATCCTTGCCCGAGCCCCGGAACACGAGGGGGAGTGGCCGACCGGCCCGACGACCCCCGAGATCCCGACGATTTGGAGTGACCACGTGGATGCGGTTCGCATCGTGCTGCAGGTCCTGCTGGTGCTGTCCAGCATGGTCCTGACGCTGTTCATCCTGCTGCACAAGGGCAAGGGCGGCGGCCTGTCCGACATGTTCGGTGGTGGCATGTCGACCTCCCTCGGTGGCTCGTCCGTCGCCGAGCGCAACCTCGACCGCTTCACGGTGGGCGTGGCGCTGGTCTGGGCGGCATCCATCATCGGGCTGGGCATGCTGACCCGCTTCGCGAGCTGAGAGGACGAGTAGATGGCAGGCGGAAACGCCATTCGTGGAAGTCGGGTCGGCGCAGGCCCGATGGGAGAGGCCGAGCGCGGCGACACCGCCCCTCGCGTCCACATCTCCTACTGGTGCTCCAACGGGCACGAGACGCGCCCGAGCTTCGCCGAGGAGCCCGGCATGGTGCTGCCCGAGACGTGGGACTGCCCACGCTGCGGCTTCCCCGCCGGCCAGGACAAGGCCAACCCGCCGGCCCCGCCGAAGGTCGAGCCCTACAAGACGCACCTGGCCTACGTGAAGGAGCGTCGGAGCGACGCCGACGGCGAGGCCATCCTCGACGAGGCGCTGAGCACACTGCGCCAGCGCGGGCTCATCCAGTGAGCTGAGGGGTCCCCCCTGGAGGGACCCCGTGACGAAGGGCCCGGGACGTCGTCCCGGGCCCTTCGTCATGCCGTTGTGCCGTTGTGCCGTATGCCGTCACGCGCCGGTCGGTCCAGCGCCGCTCAGCCCAGCGCCGATGCCGCGTCGGTGTCGACGAGCCACAGCGTCGCGTCCGTGCCACGGGGGCCGGCGGCCGGTACGTCCCAGCGGTCCGCACCCGGAGCGAGCGCGGCTGCGACTGCCTGGGCCTTGTCCTCGCCGGCGACGAGGAACCACACTTCGTGGCTGCGCTCGAAGCACTCGAAGGTGAGGCTCACCCGGTCCGGCGGCGGCTTGGGGGAGTCGTGGACCGCGACCGCGATCGCGTCGGTCTGGCGCTGTGCCGGGTGGTGCGGGAAGAGCGAGGCCACGTGGCCGTCGGGGCCCACCCCGAAGAGCACGACGTCCCATGCCTTCTGGCCGTGCTGCCGGATCGTCTGGGCGTAGGCGTCCGCGCTGGCCTCGGCACTGGCAGACGCCTCGGGGCCGGCCACCCGGTGCACCTTCGCCGGGTCGAGGCCCAGGCCGCTCAGGCCCGCCTCGTCGTTCTGGGTGTCGTTGCGGTCGGCGTCGCCCGCGGGCAGGTAGCGCTCGTCGCCCCACCAGACGCGGACCCTGGACCAGTCCACGGCGCAGCGACCCGGGGTCCTCGCCAGGGAGGCGATGATCGCCGAGCCCATGGAACCGCCCGTGAGGGCGACCTGCGCCTCCGGTTTGCGCGTCTGCGCGTCCAGGACCGCCGTCACGAGCCGGGCTGCGGCGGCGTCGGCGAGGGACTGCTTGTCCGGGTGGACGACGACGCGCGGCTCCGCCGTCACGAGGACGCCGTCTCGTCCGACGTCCCGCGTGTCGTGCGGGCCGACGACGTGCCGGTGGCCGCGGTCTTCTTGGCGGTCGCCTTGCGCGCGCCGGCGGTGCTGCGGCTCGTCGTCTTCTTGGCGGTCGAGGTGGCGGCCGCCGACCGCTTGGCGGTCTTCCGCGCCGCCGGCCGACCCGTCGCCGGGCCCGCCGTGCCCGACGTGCGCTCGGACCCGGCGTTGCCGGCGGCCGTGTCCCGTGTGCTGGCCGCAGCGTCCGCCTTCTTGCGGTCCTTGGCGGTCTGCTTCTCGCGGGGGGTGCGCTTGCCGGCGAGCTTGCGGGCCGTCGCCTCCTTGACCTCGGACGTCTCGGCGTGCGCGGGTGCGGGCGGAGCGGAGATCATCGCGCTGGCGTCCTGGGCGGACTCGTCGCGGCCCAGGCGGTTGGCCAGTCTCCGCGCGGCGGCGATGTCGGGTGCCTTGCCCGCCTTCGCGGCGTCGGCAGCCGACAGGCGAACCGGTCGGAGCTCGGCCACGCCCTTGCAGAGGGACTCGGCATAGGCCTCGTCGGGGTCGAGACGTCGCAGCTCGTCGGCCAGGCACTCGGGCAGCTCCCGACGCGGCAGGTTGATCCGGCGGTCCGGCTGGCCCGTCTGCGAGAGCGTCGCGACGACGTCTCCCGGGCGGACCAGGTCGATCGGTCCGCTCTCGCGCTCGAGGCGCACGGACGCGATGCCGGACCCCCGGGGGGTGGACACGCGCCGCACCGGCACCTTGAGGCGTCGGCTCAGCCACCCGGCGAGCAGCTCCGAGGACGGTGAGTCCGGCGCACCGCTGACCACCGCGCCGGTGATCGGCTCGTACGGCGGCTGGTCGAGGGCCGCGGCGAGCAGGCCGCGCCAGTGGGTCAGGCGTGTCCAGGACAGGTCGGTGTCCCCGGGTGCGTACGTCGCCGCCCGCTTCTTGAGCATGAGGCGCGGGTTGTGGGTCTCGGCGGCATCGGTGATGCGGCGCTGGGCCATCGCCCCGATCGGGTCCTTGGCGACGTCCTCGGGGGCCTTGCCCGGCCACCAGGCGACGATGGGGGAGTCGGCCAGCAGCAGCGGCATGACGACGCTCGGGCCGTGGTTGGCCAGCGCCCCGTAGAGCCGGAGGACCACGATCTCGGAGGCACCGGCGTCACCGCCGAGCCGGATCTGGGCGTCGAGACGGTTCTTGCCCCGCCGCTCGCCCGGGATGACGACGATGATGCGGCACGGGTGCTGGCGGCTGGCCTCGTTGGCCGCGTCGATGGCCTCCTGGGCGTCGGTGTCCTCGACGACCACGACGAGGGTCAGCACGCGCCCGAGCGCCATGGCGCCGACCTCGTTGCGCAGCCGGACGAGCGTCTTGCTGATGCCCGTGGTGGTGGTGTCCGTCAGGTCCCTGATCACGGCATCCTCCAGACGCGTCCGTCCCGCGCCAGCATCTCGTGGGCCGACGGGGGCCCCCAGGTGCCGGCGGGGTACTGCTCGGGATTTCCGTTCCTGGCCCAGTGCTCCATGAGCGGGTCGAGGATCCGCCAGGACAGCTCGACCTCCTCGTGCCGCGGGAAGAGCGGGGGCTCGCCGAGGAGGACGTCGAGGATCAGTCGCTCGTACGCCTCGGGCGAGGCCTCGGTGAACGAGGAGCCGTAGCCGAAGTCCATCGTGACGTCACGGACCTCCATCTGCGCGCCGGGCACCTTGGAGCCGAACCGCAGCGTCACGCCCTCGTCGGGCTGGACCCGGATGACGATGGCGTTCTGCCCCAGCTCCTCGGTGGCGGTGTGCTCGAACGGCAGGTGCGGGGCGCGCTTGAAGACCACGGCGATCTCGGTGACGCGCTTGCCGAGCCGCTTGCCGGCCCGCAGGTAGAAGGGCACCCCGGCCCAGCGACGCGTGTCGACGTCGAGGGTCACTGCGGCGAAGGTCTCGGTCGTCGACTTGGGGTCGACGCCGTCCTCCTGCAGGTAGCCGACGACCTCCTCGGCGCCCTGCCAGCCACCGGCGTACTGGCCGCGGGCGGCGCCCTTGTCCAGGTTGGCCGGGAGGCGGACCGCGGAGAGCACCTTCTCCTTCTCCGCGCGAAGGTCCTTGGCGTCGAAGGAGACCGGCTCCTCCATCGCGGTCAGGGCGAGCAGCTGGAGCAGGTGGTTCTGGATGACGTCCCGGGCCGCGCCGATGCCGTCGTAGTAGCCCGCGCGTCCCGCGATGCCGATGTCCTCGGCCATCGTGATCTGCACGTGGTCGACGTAGTTGGCGTTCCACACCGGCTCGAAGAGCTGGTTGGCGAAGCGGATCGCCAGGAGGTTCTGGACGGTCTCCTTGCCGAGGTAGTGGTCGATGCGGAAGACGGCGTCGGGAGGGAAGACGCCCTCCACGATCCCGTTGAGCTGCTGGGCGCTCTTGAGGTCGTGGCCGAACGGCTTCTCGATGATGACCCGCCGCCAGCTGTCGCCCTCGGACCGGGTGAGGCCGCACCGCTCGAGCTGTTCGCAGACGGTCGCGAAGAAGCTCGGGGGGACCGACAGGTAGAAGGCGTGGTTGCCACCGGTGCCACGGTCCTGGTCGAGCTCGGCCACCGTCTTGGCCAGCAGGTCGAACGCCGCCGGGTCGTCGAAGGTGCCCGGCACGAAACGGAACCCCTCGGAGAGGTTGCGCCAGACGTCCTCGCTGAACGGCGTACGCGCGTGCTGCTTGACGGCGTCGTGCACCACCTGGCCGAAGTCCTGGGTCGCCCAGTCACGCCGCGCGAAGCCGACGAGCGAGAAGCCCGGCGGCAGTAGCCCGCGGTTGGCGAGGTCGTAGACCGCCGGCATCAGCTTCTTGCGGGCGAGGTCACCGGTGACGCCGAAGAGCACCAGGCCGCACGGCCCCGCGATGCGGGGGAGGCGCTTGTCCTCGGCGGTGCGCAGCGGGTTGTGCCCGTGGGCGACGCGGGCCGGACTCATGCAGGTCCTCCTGCCAGCAGTGCCTCGCGCAGCTGCGCGAGACCTGCGTCGTGGTCGGTCAGGTGCAGCTGCAGGACGGGACGGCCGTGGTCGGCGAGCACCGCCGCGTCCCCGCCCGCCTGCGAGGCGATGAAGTCACCGAACGTGAAGTCCCGGCCCGGGATGGCGAGGTCATCCTTGGGCGCCGTGGTCACCTGCAGGTAGACGCCGACCGCCGGTCCACCCTTGTGGAACTGGCCCGTCGAGTGCAGGAAGCGTGGGCCCCACCCGAAGGTGGTCGGCCGCTCGGTGCGCCTGGCCAGTTCCACGCGGCACTCGGCGAGGTCGGCATCGGCGAGCCGGTCGAGGTAGGCCATCACGGCGACGTAGCCGTGGGCCGGGTCGAGCTGTGCGAAGAGCGCGTCGAGTGCGGCCGGCACCGTCTCGGCGGCGCCGAGCCAGTCACCAGAGCCGCCGAGCGCGCGGATCTCGACCGCGCCGTCGATTGCGGCCGCCTCGGCGGCCGCCCCGGTGCCCTGGTCGAGCAGGGCGCGGGCGGCCTTCTTGGCGCTCTCGACATCGGGCTGGTCGAACGGGTTGATGCCGAGCAGGCGGCCGGCGACGGCGGTCGCCACCTCCCACAGGAGCAGCTGGGCACCGAGGGCGCCGCCCACGCGTACCTCCGAGTCGCCCTCGGACTGCGACGACTCCGCGTCGACGGGGACGAGGCGGGCGACCGACACGTCCGACGCGGGCCAGCTCACCTCGGGGTCGTCGACACCGCCGACGACGACGGGCAGCAGGCCGGTGCCGTTCTTGCCGGTCGACTCGGCGATCAGCTGCTCGGCCCAGTCGGCGAAGCCGACGATCCCGGACCCCTCGTCGACCAGCACGAGCTTGTCGCGCAGCGGCTCGGTGCCACCGATGGCGGCGCCGAGGCGCAGGCCCGGGTTGGCGTCGTCGTCGGCGGCGAGGAGGTCGGCAACGGACTCGGCGTCGTCGAGGAGGGCCTCGATGTCGACGCCGGCGAGCCCGCTCGGCACGAGGCCGAAGGCGGTCAGGGCCGAGTAGCGGCCCCCGACGTTCGGGTCCGCGTTGACGACGCGGTAGCCCTTCTCGCGAGACTCCTTGTCGAGCGGGCTGCCGGGGTCGGTGACCACCACGATGCGCGCGGCCGGGTCGATGCCGGCGTCGGTGAACGCCTGCTCGTAGGCGCGGCGCTGCGAGTCGGTCTCGACGGTCGAGCCGGACTTGCTCGACACGACGACGACGGTGTGCGCCAGGTCGTCGCCGAGGGCACGGCGGACGTAGTCCGGGTCGGACGAGTCGAGGACGACCAGCGGCTTGCCGGCGGTGGCGCAGATGACCTCCGGGGCGAGCGAGGAACCGCCCATGCCGCAGAGCACGACATGGGTCACGCCCTGCTCGGCGAACGACTCGCGCAGAGCGGCGATCTCGCCGACGAGGGGTCGGGACGAGCGCGGCAGGCCGACCCAGGACAGGCGGATCCGGGACTCGGACTCGGCCTGGGGCCCCCAGAGGGTGGCGTCCTGGGCGAAGAGCCGGCTCGCCACGGAGTCGTCGACGAGGGTCGGCACGTGCCTCCCGATCGCGTCCGCCGCTGCCCCTGTTGCGCTGACGGACAGCGAGCTCATGCGGTCACCTTCTCCATCTCTGCGGTGACACCGTCGATCAGCTCGCCCCACGCCTTCTCGAACTTGTCGACGCCCTCCGTCTCGAGCAGCTCGACGACCTCGGTGTAGGAGACCCCGAGGCGCTCGAGCTCGTCGAGGAGGTTGCTCGCCTGCTCGTAGCCGCCCGTCACCGTGTCGCCGTGGATGTCGCCGTGGTCGGCCGTGGCCTCGAGCGTCTTGCCGGGCATCGTGTTGACGACGTCGGCGGCGACGAGCTCGTCGACGTACATCGTGTCGGGGTAGGCGGGGTCCTTGACGCCGGTCGAGGCCCACAGCGGGCGCTGGACGTTGGCGCCGGCCTCGGCCAGGGAGCCCCAGCGCGAGGTCGCGAAGACCTCCTCGAAGGCCTGGTAGGCGAGCCGTGCGTTGGCCAGGCCGGCCTTGCCCTTGAGGCCGCGGGCCTCGTCGGTGCCGATGGCATCGAGGCGCTTGTCGATCTCGGTGTCGACGCGCGAGACGAAGAACGAGGCGACCGAGTGGATCTGCGAGAGGTCCTTGCCGTTCCCGTGCGCCTTCTCGAGACCCTCGAGGTAGGCGTTCATGACGGCGCGGTAGCGCTCCAGGGAGAAGATCAGGGTCACGTTGACGCTGATGCCCTCGGCGATCGTCGCCGTGATGGCCGGCAGACCTGCCTTCGTCGCGGGGATCTTGATGAGGACGTTCGGCCGGTCGATGTCGGCGTACAGCTGCTTGGCCTGCTCGACGGTCTTGTCGGTGTCGTGCGCCAGACGCGGGTCCACCTCGATGGACACGCGGCCGTCGACCCCCTTCGTCGACTCGTAGAGCGGCAGGAAGAGGTCGCAGGCGCTTCGTACGTCGGAGGTCGTGAGCTCGTGCACGACCTCGTCGACGCTCTTGCCGGCCTTCGTCAGGGCGGCGAGGTCATCGTTGTAGCGCTCGCCCTTGGACAGGGCCGCCTGGAAGATCGAGGGGTTCGAGGTGACCCCGACGACGTTGCGCTCCTCGATCAGCTCGGAGATCCTGCCGGTCTC
>Ga0308173_10001549_pt1 | contig 11583 bp, 11 predicted proteins | sample PhyPR1_FD_203716 | JGI IMG/M metagenome (GOLD analysis project Ga0308173, IMG submission 203716) | Soil microbial communities from UC Gill Tract Community Farm, Albany, California, United States - DLSLS.P.R1 | ecosystem: Environmental > Terrestrial > Soil > Agricultural land | place: USA... | reverse complement strand
TTACAGAGTAGGCGAATTTGCCGGCCCACTCGCTGCCGCACCCTTAGGATGCAGGTATCCCCACACACTTCCCCGGAGGACTAATGCTTAAGCAAGGCTCTGCCCTGGACCGGTATTTCAGGGTCACCGAGCGCGGCTCCAACCTTTCCCGCGAGATCCGCGGCGGGTTCGCCACGTTCTTCGCCATGAGTTACATCGTGGTGCTGAACCCACTGATCCTGTCCGGTCCGGACTCCAGCGGCACCACCCTGGGCTTCACCGCGGTGGCCGCCGTGACCGCGCTGGTGGCGGGCATCCTGACCATCCTCATGGGAGCCTGGGGACGGCATCCCTTCGCGCTGGCCACCGGCCTGGGCGTGAATGCTTTTGTGGCCGTCACCGTGGCCACCAACCCGGGACTTACCTGGCCGGACATGATGGGCCTGGTGGTCCTCTCTGGCGTCACCATGCTGATCCTGGTCCTCACCGGTTTCCGCACCGCGGTCTTCAGGGCCGTCCCGGACGGCCTCAAGACCGCAATCGTGGTGGGCATCGGTCTGTTCATCGCCCTGATCGGGCTGGTCAACGCCGGTTTCGTGCGGCGCATCCCGGACGTAGCAGGCACCACGGTGCCCGTCGGCCTGGGCTTCGAAGGCAAGCTGCTGGGCTGGCCCACCGCCGTTTTCGTTTTCGGCCTGATACTGACCATCGCCCTGGTGGTGCGCAAGGTCAAGGGCGCCATCCTGATCGGCATCATCACCTCCACGGTGCTGGCCGTCATCCTCGAGTCCACCCTGCACATCGGCCCCAGCTTCGACGGCAAGACCTCCAACCCCCAGGGCTGGTCCCTGGTGGCACCCGCGTTCTCCGGCTGGGCCGCCCCGGACCTCTCCCTGATCGGCAAGGCCAACCCGTTCGGCGCCTTTGAGCACCTCGGTTTCGTGGCCGCAACGCTGCTGGCGTTCGTCATCCTGCTCAGCATCTTCTTCGACGCCATGGGCACCATGGTGGGCCTGGCCAACGAGGCCGGCACGGTGGACGAACACGGCAACATTCCCGACGTCGACCGTGTGCTCCAGGTGGACGCACTCGGCGCCATCATCGGCGGCGGCGCGTCCGTCTCCTCCAACCAGATCTACGTCGAAGCCGGTGCCGGCATCGGCGAAGGCGCCCGGACCGGCGTCGCCTCGCTCGTCACCGGCTTCCTCTTCCTGGTGGCCATGTTCTTCACCCCGCTGATCAACCTTGTCCCGTTCGAGGCCGTGGCCCCGGCCCTTGTGGTGGTCGGTTTCATGATGGTGTCCCAGGTGGGCAAGATCGACTGGCAGGACTGGGGCATCGCCATCCCCGCGTTCCTGACCTTCACCCTGATGCCCTTCACCTACTCCATCGCCAACGGCCTGGGCGCAGGCTTCATCGCCTACGTCCTGATCCGCACGGTCCAGGGCAGGGTCAAGGACATCCACCCGCTGATGTGGGCCGTGGCTGCGGCGTTCCTGCTGTTCTTCGCCATCGGCCCCATCGAGGCCGCACTGGGCATGTAGTCACACGGGCGTGTTCGGGGCGAGCCCCTCGTCCCCGGATACCGCCAGCGCCCTCCGTTGGCGCAGCCGGTCCAGCCGGTTCATCAGGGGCGAGGTGGTGGCGCCATGGATCACGATGGACAGCGCCACCACCAGGCCAATGAAGGACCAGAGCCAGTGTGCCTGGTCAGTGAAGTGGCCTTCGGCCAGCGCAAAGGCCAGGTAGTACAACGACCCGATTCCGCGGATGCCAAAGAATGAGAGTGCCACCCGTTCCCGGGGACCTGTCTTGCCGCCCAGCAGGCCCAGCCAGCCCGCCAGTGGCCGGACCACCAGCAGGAAGGCCAGCGCCACCAGCACTTCCGGCAGCCCGATTCCGGCGAGCAGCCCACGGGCAATGGCACCGCCGAGCAGGACCAGGATCACCACCGTCAGGAGCCGTTCCAGCTGCTCCACATAGGAGTGCAGCACCCGGTGGTAGCCGTGCGTCCGCTCTGCCGCCCGGATGGTCACGGCACAGACGAACACCGCAATGAACCCGTACCCTTCCACCATCTGCGTGAGCCCGTACGCCAGGAACGTTGCGGCCAGGGCCACAAAGCCTTCGGAGTGGTTGGAGAGCCTGAGGCTGTCTGCCCGGGCGGAGAAGAACAGCCTGGCGAGTACCTTGCCGGTGAGGAAGCCCACCAAGAGCCCGATGGCCAGCCGCCACAGGACGTCCAGCCCAAACCATTCACCGAACCAGGCGGTCGGGTTTGCCCCGGCGATGCTGATGGCAATGGCCAGGTAGACGAACGGGAAAGCCAGCCCGTCGTTGAGCCCGGCTTCGGAGGTGAGGCCGAAGCGCACCTCGTCCTCCTTGTCCGCGCGGTCATCCTGGTCCGCGGGTTCGCCCACCTGGACCTCGGAGGCGAGGACGGGGTCCGTGGGGGCAAGGCTGGAGGCCACCAGCAGTGACGCGCCCAGCCCCAGGCCCAGGAACCACATGCCCAGGAGCGTCAGCCCCAGGATGCACAGCGGCATGGCGATCCCCAGGAGCCGCCAGGTGGTGGACCAGCGCTTGCGGCCCACCGGCCGGTCCAGGGCCAGCCCGGCACCCATCAGCGAAATGATCACGCAGACCTCCGCAAGGTGCATGACAAAATCGTTGTGCTCCACCGGATTCGGGTCCGGCAGCGAGGGAATCAGCGCGAAAGCACCCATCCCTGCGCCCAGGAAAACCATCGGCATGGACAAAGGCATGTCGCGCAGCAGCTTGGGCAGCACGGCGGCGATGAAGACCGCCAGGCCTGCCACGGCAAAGAGGATGTCTGGGGCTTGGAACATGGGGCGGCTCTCCAGCCTGGAATGGTTGCGTGGATCCGGCGCGGGAATGTCACGTATCGATCGGGCGGGCTGCTCTCACCATATCCCCTGCACCGGGCATCTCCGCCGCGCCGGCCTCCTGCCGGATTTCTTGGATCCCGGACAGGGCGACGGCGGCGTTGCTGGTTTTCGTGCCCGGCGTGCGGTGAGCTTAAGGCATGTCCCTCCAGCTCCCCGCCGTCGACGTCCCGCCCCAGCCCTGGACAGGAAGGTTCGACGGCGATGGCCCCGGCCACCGCCGGTGGTGGCAGGCTGTGAATGCCGGCCGCGGGCCGGGGCCGGGAGAAGCCGCGGGCCGCAAGCCGGCTGCCCTGCTGGGCTTCGCCAGCGACGAGGGGGTGCGCCGGAACAAGGGCCGCACCGGAGCGTCCGCCGCGCCCGCGGCCCTCCGGAAAGCCCTGGGCCCGCTGGCTTTCCACCTGGATCGGCGGGTGGCCGACCTCGGCGACGTCGTGGTGTCAGGTCAGGACCTGGAAGCCGGGCAGGAACGGCTTGGCCAGGCCGTGGCCGCCCTGCTTGATGCCGGCCACCAGACCGTGGTCCTGGGCGGCGGGCATGAGACGGCCTACGCCAGCTACCTCGGCGTCAGCGCATCCTCACCCGTGCGGAACAGGCAGCGCCTTGGCGTCCTGAACCTTGACGCCCACTTCGACCTCCGCGACGAGCCAGTGCCCAGTTCGGGGACCCCGTTCCTGCAGATGGCCCGTGCTGAAGCGGACGCCGGACGCGAATTCCGCTACGCCGTCGTCGGCATCGCTGAGCCAAACAACACCCGCGTCCTGTTCGATACCGCCCGGAAGCTGGGCGTCCGTTACCTGCTGGACGAGGACTGCGCCGCGGACCGGGTCCGGGACTTCGTGGCCGCTTTCCTGGCGGACATCGACGTCCTGTACCTGACCATCGACCTCGATGTCCTGCCCGCCGCCGTGGCACCCGGGGTCAGCGCGCCCGCAGCCTACGGAGTGCCGCTGCCTGTCATTTCGGCAGCGTGCCGGCAAGTGGCGCAGAGCGGAAAGCTCCTGCACCTGGACGTGGCGGAGCTGAACCCGGCGTTTGATGTGGACGGCAGGACCGCCAGGACCGCCGCACGGTTGGTGGACACGCTGCTGCGCTGACGGGTGTTGCCGCCTTGCCAGGCCCTGATTCAGGCCTTCAGGACGTACCGCCGTTCCGGCCGGCCCACCCCGTACTTGAGCCGCACGTCCAGCGTGCCTTCGTCGTGCAGGTATTCCAGGTAGCGGCGGGCGCTGACGCGGGAGGTGCCCAGTTCCTGGGCCACTTCGGCGGCCGAGACGTCACCGGCGGCGGCGTTGAGGGCGCCCTCCACCAGCCTCAGCGTCTCGATGCTGCAGCCCTTGGGGAGTGGGCGTTCAGCGCGGTCCAGGCCGAACACACGGTTGACGTCCGACTGCTCGGCCACGTCCTTGGAGGCATCCAGGCTTTGGTAGGCGTTCCGGTAGTGTTCCAGCCGCTCCTGGAGGTCCGTCTGTGAAAAGGGCTTGATCAGGTAATGGACAATGCCACCCCGCAGTGCCTTCCGCACGGTCTCCACCTCGCGGGCGGCACTGATGACCAGCACGTCAAGTTCCGGCGCCACGCCGCGCAGGCGCTGCATCAGGTCCAGGCCGTTGATATCCGGCAGGTGGATGTCCAGGAGCACCAGGTCCGGCTGGAGCCGTTCCGTCTCCGCAACGGCCTGGGCTCCGGTGTGTGCAGCACCCACCACGGTGAAGCCTGGCGTCCGCTGGATGAAGCCGGCATGCACCTTGGCCACCATGAAGTCGTCATCGACGATCAGGACCTTGATCATGGCTGGGTACTCCCTCGCTTCAGCACGGCGGTAAAGACCGCCCCATTATCGTTGGCCACCGTCAGGTCCCCGCCACTGCGGCGGCACACCACCCGGGACAACGCCAGCCCGAAGCCCCGGCTGCCGGCCGCGTCCGCTTCCTTGGTGGTGAAGCCCTGACGGAAGATGTGGTCGGTGGAGCCGCCGGGAATGCCGGGGCCGTTGTCCCGCACCGTCACCACAACGTCTCTTCCGGCCTTGCCCTCCACCAGCACCGCGACGGCTGCCTGCGGGAGCCCGGTGACGGCGTCGAACGCGTTGTCCACCAGGTTCCCCACCACTGTGGTGAGGTCCCTGGACAGCTCGTCATCAACCTTGTCCAGAACGGAGTCGGGGTCCAATTGAAGGGCCGCACCGCGTTCTGCGGCAAGGCTCGACTTGGCGATCAGCAGGGCAGCGAGCGCGGGATCCTTGATCCGGCCGGTCACTTCGTCATTGAGCCGGGTCCGGTCCACGGTGGCACCGTTGACGAACTGGACCACGGAGTCATATTCGCCGATCTGGATCAGTCCGGAGATGACGTGCAGCTGGTTGGCGAACTCGTGCGCCTGGGCCCGCAGCGTGTCCGTGGCGGTGCGGGTGGTGCCGAGTTCATGCTCCAGTTCGGAGAGTTCAGTGCGGTCGCGAAGGGTTGTCACCGAGCCGATTACCCTCCCGCGGGACTGGATGGGCACACGGTTCATGACCACCAGCCGGTCCCCCACGAGCACCAACTGGTCCGGCCCCGGCTGCTCGCGGGTGAGGACTTCCTTGAGCGCGGGTTCGACGGCGAGGCCCGCCACGCGTTTGCCCACACAGTCAGGAGGCAATCCCAGCAGGGCCCGTGCGCTGTGGTTGGCCACCGTGATCCGCTCGTGCAGGTCCAGCGCAACCACACCTTCCTTGAGGCCGTGCAGCATGGCTTCCCGGTTTTCCACCAGGCTGGTGATTTCGCTGGGTTCCATGCCCAGGGTCTGCCGTTTTACCCGCCGCGACAGCAACAGGGAGCCGGCGATGCCCAGGACGCTGGCGACCCCCAGGTAGGTGAGGAGGTTGGGGACGGCGTCGCCGAGTCGTTCAAGCACGGTGGGATAGGTGCGGCTGATGGAGGCGATGCCGATCATCCTGCCGGTGTCGTCAAGGACCGGGACGTGGGCGGACAGCAGTGGTGCCGGCGTCCCGCCGACGACGCCGGTCCAGGCCCTGCCTTCCATCACCCTGCTTGCGCCGAGCTCCAACGGTTCGCCCAGCAGGCTGGGGTCCGAGGACGCCACCACGGTGCGGTCCATTTTTGCAAGGGCCACCCGGGATGAGCCCGAGACGATCCGCACGGATTCTGCCACGGCGGGCAGCACGGCCCCGCCGCGGGGTTCAGTGTCGGGTAGGAGTTCGCGCACTACCGGGTTGCCGCCCAGGGCTTCCGCGGCCGAGAGGGCACGCCTGCCTTCGGTCCGTTCAAAGGCCGCTGCGGACTGGGCCAGGGAGATGGCCACCACGCCCACCAGGACCGCCAGGACAATGAGCAACTGCAGCAGAAGGTACTGCCCCGCGAGGGACATTCCTCGTCGTCGAGTCACAATGGTCTTCCTGGGTTTGCTGGTTGGGCCGGGAATGTCCGGCGGTTTGGCGGGCCTCCCGTGCGCGCAAAAGGATGGACGCAGGGCGGGAGTGGTACCGGGAACTATATCCCAAAGCACGCCGCAGGTACGCCGTGGGGTTTTGGAAACGTGAACGCAATGAACACAACTTTCTCTGCGTACACAAGAGTGATCGCCGTCACGGCCACCCCTAGCATCGGAACCACAAGTCAGCCGATGCTGATCAGATTTGTTTGAGAGAAGAGGAACACATGCGCCAGATCCGCGCATTGCGAATTGCCGCCGTTGCTGCCGGCATCGCCCTGATGGCCACCGGCTGCGGTGCCACCGGTAAGAGCTCCACCGGCTCGGAAAGCACCGGCGCGGCCGCCGGACCCATCACCGGCCTGCAGATCATGGTCCCCAACTCACCGGGCGGCGGTTATGACACCACTGCGCGCGCCGCGGCCAAGGTGCTGGACGACGCGAAGATCTCCACCAACACCGAGGTCTTCAACCTGGCCGGCGCCGGCGGCACGGTGGGCCTGGCCCGCATTGTCAACGAAAAGGGCAACGGCGACCTTGCCATGCTCATGGGGCTGGGCGTCGTGGGTGCCAGCTACACCAACAAGTCCGAATCCAAATTGACGGAGACCACCCCGCTGGCCCGCCTCATCGAAGAGCCCGGCGCCATCATGGTGGGCAAGGATTCCCCGTACAAGACCATCGATGACCTGGTGAAGGCCTGGAAAGCCGATCCCGGTTCCATCGCCGTCGGCGGCGGCTCCTCCCCCGGTGGCCCCGACCACCTGCTGCCGATGCAGCTGGCCGGTGCCGTGGGCATCGACGCCACCAAGGTCAACTACGTTGCATACGACGGCGGCGGCGACCTGCTGCCCGCAATCCTCGGCAACAAGCTGGGCTTCGCTGCCTCGGGCGCCGGGGAGTACCTGAAGCAGATCGAATCCGGCGAGGTCCGCGTCCTGGCGACCAGCGGCGAGAAGCGCCTTGAGGGTGTGGACGCCCCCACGCTGAAGGAATCCAACATCGATCTGGTGTTCACCAACTGGCGCGGCGTCGTGGCCCCTCCCGGCGTCAGCGACAAGGACAAGGCCGCCCTGATCGCAGCCCTGGAGAAGATGCACGGCACCGACGGCTGGAAGGAAGCGCTGAAGACCCACAGCTGGACCGATGCCTTCATCACCGGTGACCAGTTCAAGACCTTCCTCACCGAGCAGGACAAGCGCGTGGCGGACGTCCTCACCAAGCTCGGGTTGGCGTGACCTCCCTGACCACAGGCCTCAAAGGCCGCTCCGAGCTGGGGGTCGCACTCCTGCTCGGGGCGGCCGGCGTCCTGGTTTTCCTGGATGCCAACGGCCTGGCAACCCCGTATTCGAAATCCGACCCCGTAGGGCCAAAGACAGTTCCGTTCATTGTGGCCGGAATGCTGGTGGTCTGTGCCGTCCTGCTGGCCCTCAACGTCCTGCGCGGCGGCAAGGGCGAGGCTGAAGGCGGCGAGGACGTCGACCTCACCCACCCTGCCGACTGGAAGACCGTCCTTCCGCTGGCGGGAGCCTTCATCCTGAACATCCTGCTCATCGACTGGGCCGGCTGGGTGATCTCCGGAACAGTCCTTTTCTGGGGCAGCGTCCTGGCCCTCGGCAGCCGCCGCTACGTCCGGGACGGGCTCATTTCCGTGGCGCTGTCCCTGCTGACCTTCTACGGCTTCTACCTCGGCCTGGGCATCGCACTGCCGGCCGGCCTCCTGGAAGGAATTCTCTAAATGGACGTCTGGTCCTCCCTGATGGACGGCTTCGCCACCGCCCTGACCCCCATGAATTTCCTCTATGCCGTGATCGGCGTCGTCCTGGGCACCGCCGTCGGCGTCCTTCCCGGCCTGGGCCCGGCCATGACCGTGGCCCTGCTGCTTCCCGTCACCTACGCCCTGGAACCCACCAGCGCCTTCATCATGTTTGCCGGGATCTACTACGGCGGCATGTACGGCGGGTCCACCACCTCGATCCTGCTCAACACCCCCGGTGAATCGTCCTCCGTGGTCACCGCCATCGAAGGCAACAAGATGGCGAAGGCCGGCCGGGCGGCACAGGCGCTTGCGACGGCGGCAATCGGCTCGTTCGTGGCTGGCACCATTGGCACGGCGCTGCTCGCCGTCTGCGCACCGATCGTGGTGAAATTCGCCGTCAGCCTTGGTGCGCCCAGCTACTTCGCCATCATGGTCCTGGCCCTGTTGGCCGTCACCGCGGTCCTGGGTTCCTCGAGGCTGCGCGGTTTTGCGTCCCTGGGCCTCGGCCTGGCCATTGGCCTGGTGGGCATGGACTCGGTCACCGGCCAGCGCCGGCTGACGTTCGGCCAGCCGCTCCTGGCGGACGGCCTGGACATCGTGGTGGTTGCCGTGGCCATCTTCGCGGTGGGCGAGGCCCTCTGGGTGGCGGCGCACCTGCGCCGGACCCCCTTGCATGCCATTCCCGTGGGCCAGCCATGGATGGGCAAGTCCGACTGGAAGCGCTCCTGGAAGCCGTGGCTGCGCGGTACCGCCTTCGGCTTCCCGTTCGGGGCCCTGCCGGCCGGTGGCGCCGAGATCCCCACCTTCCTCTCCTATGTGACGGAAAAACGCCTCAGCAAGCACCCCGAAGAGTTCGGCAAGGGCGCCATCGAAGGTGTGGCTGGCCCGGAAGCAGCCAACAACGCTGCCGCCGCCGGCACCTTGACCCCGATGCTGGCCCTGGGCCTGCCCACCAATGCCACCGCAGCCGTCATGCTGGCCGCCTTCACCAGCTACGGCATCCAGCCGGGCCCGCAGCTCTTCGAAAGCCAGGGGCCCCTGGTGTGGGCTCTGATTGCCAGCCTGTTCATCGGCAACACACTGCTGCTGCTGATCAACCTGCCGCTGGCACCGATGTGGGCAAAACTCCTGCAGCTCCCCCGGCCCTATTTGTACGCGGGCATCCTGTTCTTCGCCACGCTGGGCGCCTACTCGGTGAACCTGCAGGCGTTCGACCTGGTGATCCTGCTGGTCCTGGGCGCCCTCGGTTTCATGATGCGCCGGTTCGGGCTCCCCGTGCTGCCGCTGATCCTCGGCGTGATCCTGGGCCCCCGGATCGAAGGGCAGCTCCGCAAGACCCTGCAGTTGAGTGCGGGGGACCCGGCAGGGCTCCTCGGTGAGCCGATCGCCGTCGGCATTTATGTCATCATTGGCCTCATCCTGCTCTGGCCGTTTGCCTACAAGATGTTCCGCCGCAACCGTCCGGAGCGCAGGCCGCTGATTCCCGCGAACTCGGGGGCAGCGGACTACAGTGACTGAAATGCCGACGAGCCCATTAACTCACCACCAGCAGAAACAGGAGCGAACATGACCGTCGTTGTGGGATACGTCCCGACCCCTGAGGGCGAAGCTGCCCTGACGCAGGCCATCGCCGAAGCCCGGAAGAGCAACAGCACCTTGGTGCTGATCAACTCCTCCAAGGGCGAAGCAGCGGTGGATAACCGCTTTGCGCAGGAGGGCGACATCCAGGACATCGGGCAGCGGCTGGCCAGCCAAGGTATCGAGTACCTGATCAAGCGGCCGGTGCGTGGCCATGATGCCGCCGCCGAGGTGCTTGACGCTGCGGAGGAGCACAACGCGGACCTGATCGTGATTGGCCTGCGCCGCCGCACTCCGGTGGGCAAGCTCATCATGGGCAGCACCTCGCAGCGCATCCTGCTGGAGGCGGACTGCCCGGTCCTGGCCGTCAAGGCAGGCTAAGCCGGACAGGCCATGGCAGCCGCCGGTGCCCGAACCAACTCCTGGCGCTGGCGGCCCAGGCCTTCCACCTCTACCTCCACCACGTCGCCGGGCTGGAGGTAGGGGAAACGGCCACTCAGCGCCACGCCCTGCGGTGTTCCCGTGAGGATGACATCGCCCGGTTCCAGCCGCATGTACTGGCTGCAATGGTGGACCAGCGAGGGTGCGTCGAAAATGAGCTCCGACGACGAGGAATCCTGGCGCGGTTCGCCGTTCACCCAGCTGCGCAGCCGCAGGTTGCCGGCGTCGATCTCCTCAGCCGGTACGAGCCACGGACCCAGGGGCGTTGACCCAGGAAGCGATTTGCCCTTGGTCCATTGTCCGGCAGCTCCCGGCAGCTGGTATTCCCGTTCGGAGAAGTCATTGGCCGTGACATATCCGGCAATGCACGCAGCCGCCTCTTCAACGGAGCCAAGGTAGCTGGCTTCCCTGCCGATCACGATGCCCAGCTCCACTTCCCAGTCATAGTGGGTGGAGCGGGGCGGAAGCGGAGCAGGGTCGCAGGGGCCGGTGACAGTGTTGCTGGGCTTGAGGAACACCACGGGAACCTCCGGCGGCTCTGCCCCGGATTCTGCAGCATGGGCGGCGTAGTTCATCCCGATGCCCACCACTGAGCCCGGCCGCGCCACAGGGGAACCAACCCGGAGCGCACCGCCACCTTCCAGGACCGGCAGCTCCCCCGCCGCCAGGGCCTTCCGGGCCTGGCCCAGGCCGCCGGCAGCGAGAAAGGCACCATCCACGTCGGCGGTAAGGGGCAGCAGGCTGAAATACCGGGCGGGGCCATCCTGTGATGGCACCAGCACTGCAGGCTGTTCGCTGCCGCTTTCGCCCAGGCGCATGATCTTCATACCGACTCCTCAAGCTGTTTCGATAAGGCATTTGGGGGTCCTGTGAGGACACGCTTCCATGGTGGCGGATGCCCTGCCGGCCCTGCGAAACGCACGCTTTGTGACTGCCTCCCCGCACCCAGAAAAGGGCGGTCATCTGACATCTGAGGGGAGCAGTCGGTAGAATGGTGGAGCCGTCTTGGCACGAAACACAGAAAGTTCAGTACATGACTACAGCCACTCTGGAGCGTATCCCCTCCGCTGACGAGCCCACCGAGGGACCTGCCCCGCGGTTCATCAGCCTGGAGTTCTCCAGCGCCAGCGAGGTCCACGCAGGACTGGAAGAGGCGGTTGCCGAACTGATTGAGGTTGCCGCAAAGGACGCTGCATGCGGCATCCTCGTCACCAGGCTGCATCCGGGAAGCTACACGGTAGCCCTGGACGCATCAGTCCCGTTCGGCGAGACCTACGAGTCCCTCGCCGCCTGACCCGCTTCGCCGGACAGCCACGGCATTAGCCGCCCGGTATGTTCCGACACAAAAAATCCCCGCACACTGTTTGGTTGTGCGGGGATTTCCTGTTGCTGCTGATTCGCTAACCGCGGCGGACCTGAACGCCGTCTGACTTCAGGAAAAGCTGCTTCTCCGCCGGGCCTGACGGGCCGGCCGGCACCAACCAGAGG
>Ga0308173_10001548_pt1 | contig 11584 bp, 7 predicted proteins | sample PhyPR1_FD_203716 | JGI IMG/M metagenome (GOLD analysis project Ga0308173, IMG submission 203716) | Soil microbial communities from UC Gill Tract Community Farm, Albany, California, United States - DLSLS.P.R1 | ecosystem: Environmental > Terrestrial > Soil > Agricultural land | place: USA... | reverse complement strand
TTCCCGTTTCGTCACCATCTTTTCGATCCAGACGATACGCGAACTATGCGCACGGGCTTCATCTACCTTCTGGCGTAGCTCGGCAGCGATTTCAGGCGTGTCCGGAGCGCCCGCACACAGGACAACCTGCGTATCGCGGGGCAAATAACGGATGGCATCCGCCAAGTGAGTTACACCTTTCTGCCTGGTGATGCGGCCGACAAACAGCACGTAGGGAATGGTGGGATCAACGCCGTAAGTCGTGAGAGCCGTCGTATCGGAAGTGTGCTGGTATTCCGCCAGATCAATGCCGTTATAGATGACGTGAACGCGCTCCGGCTGCACCGGATAGACACGCAAGATGTCCTCTTTCGTGCCTTTGGAAACTGCGATTACGGCATCGGCATCAAGGATGGCGGTCCGTTCCATCCAAGAACTCATGGCGTATCCGCTTCCGAGTTGCTCTGCCTTCCAGGCCCGCAAAGGTTCGAGGCTATGCACGCTCAAAACGAACGGAATGCCGTAGAGCTTCTTCGCCAGAAAGCCGGCCATCGAGACATACCAGGTATGCGTATGGGCGACGTCAACGCCCGAAAGGGCTTTGATCTGCGTCAGGTTGAGACTGAGTGCTTCCAGGGCGCCCTTGAACTTACCCTCGGTTCCATTTGTGATCTCGCTCCAGGGTTGGGCTCCGATCACGTGAAGGTTGTCGTTGTCGGACTTTTGATCGCCCCAGCAATGGACCTCCACTTCGATCTTTCTTGCTAATTCACGGCTTAAATAATCGACGTGAACGCCAGCGCCTCCGTAGACATGGGGTGGATATTCGCGCGTAAACAAAGCTGCTCGCAAGGGTTTGGCCTCCAGCCACTCAATCTTAGTATGAGTAGTCGCCGGGGACTTGCGGGCCTGCCTTCACCCTGCCAAGAAATCCGGAGAGAAGAGCCGATATCAGGCAGCAGATAATGACGAAACCAAGTGCGTAGCGAAGCGTGAACAGCTGCGAGGCAAACCCGATGGTGGGTGGCCCGACGATGAAACCGATGTAGCCGATGCCGGTAACGGTAGCGATTCCGGCTCCTGGACTGACCGATTCCACTCGCCCTCCAGCGCCGAACACCAAGGGAATGATGACGGAAAGGCCTGCTCCCGCGGCGGCGAACCCCGGCAGAGCCCATTGGGGAAGGCTCACCGCTAGCGCCCAGAACAATCCGCCGGCCGCTACCAGGCTTCCTACGCGCACGGTCAGCATTGCTCCGAGGCGGGCGGTGATCAGATCGCCCAGCAGTCGAAAGATCGCCATCGCGGCTGAGAATACAGCGTATCCCGCCGCGGCCATGCCTGGACCGGCTTTCAAGACTTGCCGCAGGTACACGGCCGTCCAATCAGCAATTGCACCCTCTGAAAGAAGAATGCAGAAGCCGATTGCACTGAATGCGAACAGGACACGGGGAATTTTGTTTAGCGGAAGCCGGTGCGGCTCAGGCGGTGGACCTTCATGTGTCTCCAGAAGGAACGGGGCGCTTGCCGAAGTGATGAGAAGATAGAACGCTGCACTGATAGCAAAGTGAACCAAGGGCTGTATGTGATGAGCCGCAATCAGGCCGCCAATGCCGGCTCCTACCATTCCCCCGATGCTGAACATTGCGTGAAAGCGCGACATCGTGGGGAAGCCGAGGCGTTTCTCTACCTCGACCCCCTGTGCGTTCATGGAAACATCCATCGCCGCCGCCGCCATTCCGACGGCGAAGAGTGCGACAAAAAGACTGACGGCGTTGAACGCAAGTCCGGGTAGGATCAGCGCTATGCAGAATCCGGCAGTTGAGAAGATCGTCACGCTTTTGCTGCCATGCCGGCCTACCAGAATCCCCGTGAGAGGGATGGCGGAGACTGCGCCGAATGCCGAGCCGAGCAGCGTCAGCCCCAACACAGCGTTGTTCAAGTTCAGATCAGACTGCACCGCCGGGATTCTGGAGATCCATGTGGAAACAATCAGGCCATGTAAAAAGAAGTATGTAACGGTGGCCCACCATGCCCTGCCAACAGTTCGTTCCTGCACCTCCACTGAGTGTACGGGAGCGGCAAGATCACAAGGGACGCCGCGGGCACGAGTTGAAGTTCAGATAGCTACGAACCCTGATCGGAGTGAAGGCGAAGGGCCGATGAGGGAATTATCTGAGAGCTTCAGGATTGCTGGGCCGATCGATAAATTCCGACTTGATCGGGCCGCAGGGCAATCGTTTTTTCTGTCGGTTTACGTTGGCGTACATAGATCGTGATTTGCTGCCCTCTCATCGACCAGGAGACTGCCGGGCGCAACCCAAGTCGCGCGCAGTCGGCTACGGAAATTTCCGGCTGCCACTCGTAGAATTTTGTAAGAAGGCGGCGCACAAATGGAATAACAATCACCCCATTGTGTGGGTTCCAAGTACGCGTGTAGGTGATCAGGACGTCGAAGCTGTCCGGCGAAAGAGCCAGTATGGACGCCGTATGAAAGTCGCTGGTCTCCACCGTCGTCAGGCCATGCCGTACAAATCCGAAATCTGGATTACCCAAGGCCGCTGTGTAGGGCCACGCCGTCGCAATTCTGCGATTTGCGAAACTCCGTTCCGCAATATTGGCCGCCAGTTGCTGGAGCCGGACGAAGTCCACCATGGCGTAGTTGTTTTCGTACGGAAATGGATAAGGAGGATTCCAAAACAGGTTCACGAACTGTCCGATCACGATGCCTGCTACGGCCGCAATTCCCAGCCAGCGGCGATGCAAACAGCTGATACCAACGCCCACCCCGATGTAGAAGACGGGAAGCACCGGGAGGAGATAACGCTCCAATTCAGCGCCCCCCAGCGCCGAGACAAGCAATGCATTCGCCGCGGCCACAAGAGCGACAACTCGCCACGAACCCTGGGTGAAGACCTTCTTGCAATCCCGCCACGTGAGAAACAGTACCAGTGTTCCAATCCAGCGAAATTCTGCAATGAACAGGTAATATGCATGCCGCGCGACGGATACCGCCATGCGCACAGGATGGAGCGCGTACGCCACGTTGTAGTGAGCGAATCCGGGATTTCCAAGCCAATAGCCGGTTGCGTGGTGCAGCACACTCAGCCAAGCCGCCAACATAAGGAACGGCGCGAGAAAGAGGGACGCCGACTGCCATTCTTTTCGCCATGCCAGGACAGCCAAGAACACTAATGGAGCCACCAGTCCGGTCTCCTTAGTCAGCACCAAAAGAACGCACACAAGCGAGGCTGCACGGTATTGCCTTTTGACGAACAGTACCAAGGCCAGCAAAGTAAAAACCATGGCGGGCATGTCGAGCTGCGCCATCATGCTTTGGGCATAGAAGAGCGGGGAGGCAAATAAGAAGAGCGGGGGGAGAAAAGCGGGTGCTCCCCGAGTCCCCTTGCTCAGCTCGATAGCTAGTAAGAACGTCGCGAGGAGGCCGCCGCCCGCCAGGAACAACATCGCGGCCCGGGTGACCGGTATGGAGTAGCCGAATAGCTTGTACCAGAGAACCAGATAAGCCTCGACTCCGGGAGGATGCACGTTCGGGATAGTCGAGTGTGCCACCCAAGCCCCGGTACGAAGCAGATCAAGCGCTGTCGGAATAAATTGCCCCAGCTCGTCCCAGAAGAACGGCAATCCTAGCAGATGTAGATGAATGAGAAAAAGCGGAGCTGTGAACAGTACGAAGAAAACGGCTAAGTACCAGGGCCGCCTGGGGCGTGCAGGCTCCATCTCCGCCAACGCAAACGGAGGCAGCTTGGGCATGGGCGGGCGGCGCAGGGGAGTGGACATCTCCTCGTCTATTGGATGACGTCTTCTTGCCCGTGAGCTTCCAGCCGAATTTCACCGAATGCCGCCTCGTACTGCTTCAGGTTTTGTTGCAGAACATTGAATAGCGCCTTGGCTTGAGGCGGGCTCAGGTACACGCCTTGGAAGTTCTGTATCGTCACGGCGTCAGGCGAGCTTTGATTGACAGTGCCAAACAGAAGAAAGAAATCCCACAGATTGACCCGCATCTGAACGCTGTTCGCGTAACTCTCGCGGTAATCAGAAGTGTTTGTAAGTTGAAGTTTTGGCTGTGGTTGCCCGGTGGTCATGCTCTTAGTATCCACGAAGGAGCAGCGATCACCTAGAGCGCTCCACATTTATGGAAAACAAGAGATTTGAACGAAGATGGCGGGGACGACGGGGCTCGAACCCGCGACCTCCGACGTGACAGGCCGGCGTTCTAACCAACTGAACTACGTCCCCTTATTGTGCGGAAAACGTCGGATAAACGAAGCATAACACAGCGCTCTGCAAAGATCGTGTCCTGGTGTTGAAGCACTCCTAAGAAAACACGAATAATTTCTTTCGCCGTGCTTAGGCAGCGCCGTTACAGTGAATAACAGAACCATGGCGGACCTTTTTTATATTCTTGTGGCGCTTCTTTTCTTTATTGGAGCTTGGGCATTTACGAAGGCGTGTGACCGCCTTTAATGGGGTCGCTCCAGTTGAAACGACATTTTGGAGGCGTGTAATGGAGTACGTGCTGGGCGGCGCTGTGTCATTCGTGATATTTATTTATCTGCTTTACGCTTTGCTGAAGCCGGAGAAGTTCTAGACCGGTCAGCTTTACCAAGGGCGAAATTATGACGACAGATGGTGTCTTGCAGATAATTGTTTATTTCCTGGTAATTCTGGCAGTCACCAAGCCTGTTGGAAGCTTTATGGCAAAGGTGTTTGAGGGAAGGCGGACATTCCTGCATCCGACTCTGCGCCCGCTGGAAGTGCTCACATACAAGGTTGCCGGTGTCAATGAAAGTACCGAACAGCGTTGGACACAGTACACGGCCTCCCTACTCGCCTTTAGCCTTTTCGGCTTTTTGTTTGCATATCTTCTTCAACGCCTGCAAGGAGCCCTGCCGCTAAACGCGCAAGGATTTGGAAAGGAACTGACGAAGCCGGATGCTTCGTTTAATACAGCGGTGAGTTTTCTGACAAACGCTGATTGGCAATCGTATTCTGGCGAATCTACGATGAGCTACCTGGTCCAGATGGCGGCACTAACGGTACAAAACTTTGCGTCAGCAGGGGCCGGGATGGCAGTCGGGATGGCAATGATCCGAGGTTTTGCGAGACAACAAGTAAATAGCCTCGGTAATTTCTGGGTCGATTCCACTCGGGCCATTATCTACATCCTTCTTCCACTTTCGGTGGTTGTCGCGCTGTTCTTCTGTGCGCAAGGAGTGGTTCAGAACTTCCAGCCATACACGGCGGCCACAACCGTAGAAGGCGCCAAACAGGTGATTGCGCAAGGGCCGGTGGCATCTCAGGAGGCTATTAAAATCCTAGGGACGAATGGAGGTGGCTTTTTCAACGCGAACTCGGCACACCCTTTTGAAAATCCCACTCCACTCACGAACTTTGTACAGACTATCCTGATCCTTCTGATTCCGGCCGGCCTTACGTACACGTTCGGTTTGATGGTGGGCGACCGGAGGCAGGGTTGGGCGATCTTTGCCGCGTGTTCGGCGATGTTTCTCGTGGGCGCTTTTGTTTGCTGTTGGGCTGAACAGAAGGGCAACCCGATCCTGCAACGTATGGGAGTGGAGACAACCGCAACGGCTACGCAGCCGGGCGGGAATATGGAGGGCAAGGAGATGCGGTTCGGAGTCCCTGGTAGCGCGCTGTTTGCCACCGTTACCACGGATGCCAGCTGCGGCGCCGTAAATGCCATGCATGACAGCTTCACACCTGTGGGCGGTCTGGTACCCCTCTTCAACATGGAAACAGGGGAGGCGATTTTTGGAGGCGTGGGCGCCGGCCTTTGCGGAACCCTTCTTTATGCGATGCTCGCGGTTTTCATAGCGGGCCTGATGGTAGGCCGGACGCCGGAGTATCTCGGGAAAAAAATCGAGCAGAAGGAGGTAAAGATGGCGATGCTAGCCCTGATTGCTACAGCCTTCGGTATTCTCGTGCTCGCCGCTCTCTCGTCGGTTATTCAGTTCCCTTCCCCTAGAACGGACGATAAGAGACAGCAGGCCGCTCATAGCTACTGGAATCCACCAGGCCCTGCTACCGCAAATCTAAACAACGGCGGCGCACACGGGTTCGTCGAGAACCTTTATGCGTACACTAGTGCCACCACTACCAACGGCAGCGCTTTTGCTGGCCTAAATGCGAATACGCCCTGGTACAACTTCACGCTGGGAATAGCTGCCCTGGCCGGGCGCTTTTTGTTCTTGATTCCGCTACTGGCGGCTGCAGGAAACCTCGCCAGGAAAAAGAAAGTTCCAGTAACGATAGGAACGCTTCCCACACATGGGCCGTTATTTGTGACCCTTCTGATAGGTACCGTGATATTGGTTGGGGCGCTTACGTTCTTTCCAGCGCTCGCCCTAGGACCGATTGTTGAACACTACTTGATGCAACAAGGCAAGCTCTTCCCGAGTGTGGTTTTGACGGCACCAAGCTAGACGTTTGTTGGGTGTGTACATTATGGGAACTACATTTGAAACACCTCCCGCGCAACAGCCGTCTTCGCCTGAGCTGCCTTCATTGCTCCTCACTAAGCTGAGCCGGTCGCGACCGCTACTCGATCCGGAGATTATTCGCCGGGCAACCGTTGAAGCGCTCCTGAAGTTGAACCCGGCCTTCTTGGTGAAGAATCCTGTGGTTTTTGTTGTCGAGGTCGCTGCCGGGCTAGTGACCCTTCTCTTGCTACATGACTTGTTCACGGGAGTAGCCGGGCTTTCCTTTGAAGTTCAAATTGCGATCTGGCTGTGGCTCACGGTGCTGTTTGCGAACTTTGCGGAAGCGATGGCGGAAGCCCGGGGTAAAGCACAAGCCGACACACTTCGCAAAGCCAAAACAGACTCGATTGCCAAACGCGTTTTGCCTAACGGAAAGATAGAGCCGGTCCCCGCCTCTAAGCTGCGCGCTGGAGACGCGGTCATTGCTGAAGCTGGTGATCTGATTCCAGGCGATGGCGAAGTGATTGAGGGCATCGCGACCGTGGACGAATCGGTCATTACCGGTGAAAGCGCCCCTGTGATTCGCGAGTCAGGCGGGGATCGCAGCGCCGTGACGGGTGGGTCTAAAATCCTCTCGGATCGTGTCAAGGTGCGAATTACCTCAAACGCCGGTGAGACATTCCTCGACAAGATGATTACTCTGGTCGAAGGAGCAGAACGTCAAAGAACACCGAACGAAGTGGCCCTGAATATCCTGATAGCCGGGCTCACATTGATCTTTCTGCTGGCGGTGGCAACTCTTTATCCATTTGCTGTTTACGCCGCTGTCTCGTCCGGCTCCGGAGGCGTTCCTTCTGTCGCCATGCTTGCCTCGTTGCTCGTCTGCCTGATCCCAACAACGATCGGCGGCTTGCTTTCAGCTATAGGCATCGCCGGCATGGATCGTGTGATGCAGCACAACGTGCTGGTAATGAGCGGCAAGGCCGTCGAAGCGTCCGGCGATGTCAATACGCTGTTGTTGGACAAGACCGGTACCATTACGTTGGGTAATCGCGAAGCTGTGGAGTTTATTGCTTTTCCGGGAGTTCCGACTACGGAACTGGCGGATGCCGCACAACTATCCAGCCTGGCCGATGAAACGCCGGAAGGCCGTTCCGTCGTAGTGCTTGCCAAGGAGAAGTACGGACTTCGCGGGCGCGAGGTCGCCGAGCACGAAGCCCACTTTATTCCGTTCTCAGCCTATACGCGCATGAGTGGCGTTGACATTGATGGCCGTATGCTGCGCAAAGGCGCAAGCGGGACCATTGCGAACTTCATAAAGGAGCTCGGAGGCACATTGCCTGAAACGTATGATGCCACGGCCGATCGCATTTCCCGCAGTGGAGGAACGCCGCTGGCTGTAGCGGACGGCTCGCGTGTCCTCGGAGTCATTTACTTGAAGGACATAGTCAAGGGCGGTATGGCGGAACGAATCGCGCAGCTTCGCGCCATGGGGGTCCGTTCCGTAATGATCACGGGCGACAACCCCGTAACGGCTGCGGCGATCGCCTCCGAAGCAGGGGTCGACGATTTTATAGCCCAGGCCACTCCAGCGGACAAGCTCAGCTTCATCAAGCGGGAACAAAGCGAAGGGCGGCTGATAGCCATGACCGGCGATGGGGCGAACGATGCGCCCGCGCTGGCGCAGGCTGATGTCGGGCTGGCCATGAACACCGGAACCATGGCGGCGAAAGAGGCTGGAAACATGGTGGACCTGGATAGCAATCCCACCAAGCTCATTGAGGTAGTGGCCATCGGAAAGCAATTACTAATCACGCGGGGGGCGCTCACGACCTTCTCCATTGCCACCGATGTCGCTAAATACTTCGCGATCATCCCGGCGATGTTCATGGCCACGTATCCCGAACTGGCGCGTTTCAACATCATGGGCCTCCATTCGCCCCGAAGCGCTATATTGGCCGCGGTCATCTTCGATGCGTTAGTCATCGTCGCGTTGTTGCCCGTTGCGCTACGCGGCGTGAAGTACTGGCCGGCCAACGCCGCGGCCCTTCTACGCCGCAACATGTTGATCTACGGTCTCGGCGGACTGGTCGTGCCGTTTCCGGGCATTTGGATACTGGACCGGTTACTGATCGTGTTGCATCTGGCTTGAGGAATTGCCGAATCTTTTCGGAGGAGAAATACCGATGCTACAGCAAATAGTCCCTGCTTTCCGAATCATGATTTTCCTGACGGTACTTACGGGACTGATTTACCCGGGGTTGGTTACGGCCTTGTGTCAATTGGTTTTTAGCCATCAGGCAAATGGAAGTCTTCTTACGCAAAACGGCCAAATCGTTGGGTCCTCGCTCATCGGCCAGAACTTTAGCAGGCCGGAATACTTTCATCCGAGGCCCTCTGCAGCAGGAGCCAGCGGCTACGACGCAACCGCCTCCCGTGGATCTAATCTCGGTCCGACAAGCCAGAGGCTGTACGATCGCGTGAAGAATTCCGCTGCTCAATTCCGTAAGGAGAACCCCAGCTATTTTGGGCCCATTCCCGCCGATGCTCTCACGGCTTCAGGCAGCGGGCTTGATCCGGATATCAGTATCGCGAACGCTCTGGCGCAAGCCGGCCGGATTGCCGAGGCGCGCGGCATCGATCGATCCGTTGTGGACAGGCTGATACGTTCTGAAACACAAGAGCGCGGCCTCCGATTTCTCGGCGAGCCGCGCGTGAATGTATTAGCACTTAATTTAGCTTTGAATCGGGCAGCAAAGAGGGATTGATGCTGCGCGACCACTAGTGCTTCGGCGGGAAGTAAGCTATTAACCCCAGCGTCACTGTCGATTGCCCCTTGGACGAAGCTGGAACGGTTCCATGCTGGAAAAAGTCGACGTTTGATCCATCATGCCTGTATTCAAGACGCGTCAGTAATCCGTCGATCACTTTATACTCGCCGGTCACCGTCACTTCATGAAGATGTTGCGTTGTCCCTGTCGCGAAGCCGTCCGTGTCGTCGAACCATTCCACACGCGGAGTAAGGGCGACACGTTTCGATACCTGATAGTGAAGCGCACCCGCGATACCCACCCAATGAGCGGAGCCTCCAAGCAAATTTTGCTGGCCGAAGTCAAAGTTGACATAGGCGCTCACCTTATCGGTCGGGGTCAGAAGCAGAACTGAATCGTAGACGTTACGGCGACGGTTTATGTTCTGGTTCAGATCATTCACACCCGTGTACTCCGGTCCGACATAGTAGACGTTCGTCCACGTGTATTTCTTGCGTGTGTATGCTGCCGTCAGCCCCAGCGTCTTCATGTTATTGCCGTAGTTGTTGACGATGGTGTTCCATCCGTTTACGACCTGAGCGCCTACGGTCCAACTGCTGCCAATAGGGGCCGATGCGCGAATGCCGAAATGATAGAAGGGAATCGCCCATGAGAATAGTAACGAGCGTGAGTAGTTCCAGTTACCATTGGTCTCAATTACTTCGGCGCCTGCCGAGGTGACAAACTCTCCCAGGTCGACCTCCACCCCTTTCCAACTCTTCGGCTTCACGCTGATGTACGACTGTTCGATGAAACGATAGAATTCCGGATTTGGATGTGGTGTTTTTTCGATCTCGAAAGCCCGGCCGAACCCGACATCTACTCGAAAGCCGATCGGGGCAGGATCTTTGCTCAGCGTAAGCTTCGCTAAATTAAGGTCTACCTGGTTAGTTCGATCGTTAAAATCATAGAGCTGATTGACGCCAACTTGAGGGTGATTGTTGTTGAAGCTGTAGTACCCGTCAAGGAATCCGCTGAAATCGATTCCTCCAAGCCGAACAGACGAACTGGTGAAAGCATTTTCCGGTGGCGGCGGACTCGGTTGTGCAGCAGCAGGAGGCGTCTGCGCCGGTGGCGGTTGTGCAGAAGGCGCACTGCTCTGGGATGACGGCGAAGAATCAGTGGCTTGCGCCCAAGCCTGGACACAAATTGCGGCCAAAATAAACCCATACTTAACCCGAAATGGCATTTTCCCTCTTTCAAAGATGCAGGTACGTGGCACGTCAGGGTGCTCCGGACCATGAACTAGGTCTGGTATCTACGCATTATCCGGGTGGATGGACTCGGACCGCCAATCAAAACTTTGGATAGTATTCATTTGCCAGTGAACGAGGCAGCCAGCAGTACTTCGCGTTTTCGCGATTGATAATGAGAATGTGCCTACGTCGATCGAACGAAAACCCACGCCCGAGCAATTACTGGAACGTGTCGAATCGGAAGAAGACTTCCAGGCTCGCGGTCGCTTGAAGATTTTTCTGGGATACGCCTCAGGCGTCGGCAAGAGCTTTCGCATGCTGGACGAAGGGCGTCGCCGCCGTGAGCGCGGTCAGGATGTTGTTGTGGGTGCGGTGCAACCAAAACTCGGTCCCGAAGCCCGCCAAACCATTTCCACGCTGGAGGTGATTCCTCAGCGGGAAGTGGACGGAGTACCCGTTATGGATGTGGAGGCTATCCTCACGCGCGCTCCGAAAGTGTGCCTGGTTGATGGACTTGCGTATGACAATCCGCCGGAATCCGCACACGCAAAGCGCTGGCAGGATGTCGAGCAATTACTGGATGCGGGCATCTCTGTGATCACCTCGGTCAATCTTCAGCACATCGAAGAGAAATCCCAGCAAGTAGAGGCTATTACGGGCAAGCATGTCAGTCAGACCGTGCCGCTCAGCTTTTTGAAGACCGCGTACGAGATCGTGGTCGTAGACGCTCCCCCGGATGCATGCATGCGCGTTACCGGTGAAGGAGCATCTAACAGTGTGGATCGGCTTACACAACAACAGCTTTCCGAACTACGCGAAATAGCCCTGCTCCTGGCGGCCGATGTTGTCGACGAGCAGCTTTCCCGTTACCTGGCCCGTCACGGTATAGAGCAGACCTGGGGTACACAGGAGCGTATTATGGTCTGCCTTTCTCCTGGTACTGATTTCCATCGCATGATCGAGAGCGCCGCCCGGAACCGTGATCGCTTCCATGGGGAATTGATCGTGGCCTATGTAAACCGTCCCGATTGGTCCCATGAGCAACGCAAGAAGATAGAAGAAGGCATTGAACTAGGGCGTGCCAGGAATGCGGAAATAGTGGAGCTAGATGGCGAGGACGCGGTCGAAACTATTT
>Ga0308173_10001547_pt1 | contig 11588 bp, 9 predicted proteins | sample PhyPR1_FD_203716 | JGI IMG/M metagenome (GOLD analysis project Ga0308173, IMG submission 203716) | Soil microbial communities from UC Gill Tract Community Farm, Albany, California, United States - DLSLS.P.R1 | ecosystem: Environmental > Terrestrial > Soil > Agricultural land | place: USA... | reverse complement strand
CTCCTCCAGGTTGGTGGCCTCGGAGGTCTCGAACTCCGCGGCCTGCCCGGCGATCAGCGCCCGCGCCTCGTCGGGCGTGTGCGCCTTCCCGAAGAACTGGTTGATCAGGCCGAGGTTCATCGGGAACGAGTAGACCTGGCCCTGGTAGCGGGCGAAGACCCGGTGCTGGTAGCCGGTGAACTCGGTGAACCGGGTGACGTACTCCCACACCCGCTCGTTGGAGGTGTGGAACAGGTGCGCGCCGTACTTGTGCACCTCGATGCCGGTCTCGGGCTCCTTCTCGCTGTAGGCGTTGCCGCCGAGGTGGTAGCGCCGCTCGAGCACCAGGACCTTCAGCCCGAGCTCGTTGGCACAGCGTTCGGCGATCGTCAGCCCGAAAAATCCGGATCCGACGATGACGAGGTCAGCGTTCAACAGACAACTCCTGGTAGGGAAAGCGACCGGCAGTCTATCGGGGGCAGGGCTCGAGCCCGGCATCCACGCGGCGTCAGCCCGGTCACGTCCGGCCGGCACCCCGGTTGGCGATCAGAGCGCGGTACGCCCGCTTGCGCAGCGACTCCGGGACCAGACGGTACCCGCCGCGCACGGCGACGTTGCGGACGTACTGGCGGCGCGTGGTGATGCCGAGCTCGCGGAACCGGCGCTGCACGGCGAGCTCGGAGCGCAGCAGGTCGCGCCCGCCGCGGCGCGCGTAGGCGCCGGCGCCGACCCGGTAGCAGACCAGCGGCTCGGCGAGGTTCGCCGGCCGGGCGCCCGCGTCGACCATCCGGGCGAAGAGCAGGTAGTCCTCCATCAGCGCCATGTCGGTGTAGCCGCCGGCCGCCTGGACCGCGCTGCGCCGGTAGACCACGGTCGGGTGGTTGAACGGGTCGCGGAAGGCGATCACCCGGCGGATCTCGGCGGGGTCGGTCGGTGGGGTACGTCGACCCACCACCTCGTCCACGGAGGAGCCGAACTCCAGCAGCCCGCTGCCCACGATGTCCGCGCCGGCCTCCACGACCGGCACCTGCTTCTCGAACCGGGTGGGCAGGCTCACGTCGTCAGCGTCCATCCGGGCGACGATCTCGTGCCGGCAGGCGGCCAGCCCGCGGTCCAGGGCGGGACCGAGGCCGACGTTCTCCTCGATCACCAGGTGGTCCACGGGCACGGGGCTCGCCGCGACCAGGTCGGCGACGGTCGCGGCGAGCTCGTCGGGGACCGGGCCGTCCTGCACGAGCACCACCTGGTCAGGGCGGCGGGTCTGCTCCTGCACGCTGGAGGTGAAGGCGTCCCGGAGGAAGCCGGGGTCGTCGCCGCCGTACACCGCGAGGAGCAGGGAGAACGGCTCCGGCTCGCCGGGTGGGGCCTCGGCGGGCTCCCCCTCGTGCGGCGACCAGCCGGCCTCGGCCAGCACCACGCCGTTGGGCCGGGGCCGGCCGGCCAGCCCGGCGGCCAGCCCCCGCCGCAGACCGCGGGCCAGGGTGGAGCGGTCCGCGGAGCCCGCGAACGTGCGCACCCAGCGCCGGGCGGTCGAGCCGCCGTACACCGTCTTCTCCAGCGGGCTCAGCCCCCGGCTGCGGGTGAACAGCCACACCTTGTTGCGGACCTCGTAGAAGAACCGCTCGCCCGGGTCGGCGTCGGTCGAGCCGAAGACCTTGGTCTTGTGCACCACGACGCTGGCCGGCACGGACAGCCCGACGCCGCCCCTGATCAGCCGAGTGGAGTACTCGAAGTCGTCGTTCCACAAGAAGTAGTCGGCGACCGGGAGGCCGCGCTCCCGCACCCGGGCCACGTCGCACATGATCGACACGAACGAGGCCGACCGGACCGGCACGCAGCCGACGGCGCGGGCGGCGTTCCGCTCCGCGGTCCGGGCGCCGGGCTTCGGGCGGGGGGTGTTCATCGGGTGGTCGCGGCCGTCGGTCCAGACCACCCGGCTCGCGAGCACGGCGGGACGCTCGCCCCGGCCCCCGCCGTACGCCGCCCACGCGCGGACCAGCTCCCCTGCCGCGGTCCCGGTCGGGACGGTGTCGTCGTCGAGCAGCCAGACCAGGTCCGGCGCGAGGGTCAGCGCCCGCTCGATCCCCGCCGCGAAGCCGCCGGCGCCGCCGGTGTTGCGGGTCAGGTGCACGAGCTCGAGGTCGGCGTACTCGCGCTCGAGGAGCAGGTCGGTGCCGTCCGTCGACGCGTTGTCGACCACGACGATCGCCGCCGGCGGGTGGGTCTGCGCGCGCAGCGCCGCGAGCGACTCCTGGAGGAGGTCCCGACGGTTCCACGTCACGACGACGGCGACGACCCGGGCACTCACAGGGCGCACCCTACCGACCGCCCGAGGGGCCGCCCGCACCCCTCAGCAGGCGCTCGACAGGTCGGTGGCCGCGTTCGCGGCGTACCCGTCGTGCAGGTTGCCGATCGACCCGCCCACGGTCGACTGGCGGGCGTGCGAGTAGCCCTTCTTGGCCTTCGCCTTCGTCGTCCCGGACGCCGGCGCGGTCTTCGCGCCGCCCGCCTTGGCGCCGTTCTCGGAGCGGTCGATCGCGGCGGTGACCATCGACTGGATCTTGGCGACGTCGGGCCGGCTGGTGTTCACCGCCGGCGGCACGAAGGACACGGTGGCCAGCGGCTGGGACCTGGCCTTCATGGCCAGCTGCGCGAACTTGCCGAGCTCGGAGGCCGGCAGGTCGGTGGTGACCAGCTGCTCGCTGGCCTTGGCGATCTTCTCGAAGTTCGCGACCACGGTCTGCGGGGAGAGCTGCTGGAGCATCGCGTTCATGACGCACTTCTGCCGCGCCATCCGCGAGTAGTCGTCGGCGCTCTCCCGCGACCGCGCGAACCACAGGGTCTGGAAGCCGTTGAGCCGCTGCACGCCCGGCTCGATGTAGCCGGTGACCGGGCCGCCGACGCCGCCGATCGGGATCCGGTCCCGCACGTTGAGCTTGAGCCCGCCCACGGCCTGCACCATGCTCCGGAAGCCCTGCAGGTTCACCATCGCGTAGTAGTTGATCTTCAGCCCGGTGATGCCCTCCACGCCCTCGACGGTGGCCTCGACCCCGGGGTTCGCGAAGCCCTTGAACAGGGACTTGTTGTCCTGGGCCCAGGTGGACAGCGAGTTCAGCTCGCAGGTGCCGCAGTCGTAGCCGTCGGGGTACTGCTCCTCCATGATCGAGCCCTGGGGGAACGGGAAGTTCATCATGTTGCGCGGCAGGCCGAACAGGATCGCCTTCCCGGTGTCGGCGTCGATGCTCGCCACGGTGATGCTGTCCGGACGCAGCCCCCAGCGGTCCGCGCCCGAGTCGCCCCCGAGCAGCAGCACGTTGTAGCGCCCGTGGTGCGCCGCCGTCGCCGTACCGTCGCCGAACATCGCGGAGATGAAGCCCTTCTGGACCGCGACGACGTGCGAGGCGAACAGCAGCGAGCCGGCCACCGAGAAGCAGAGCACGCCGTTGAGACCGACCATCGCAAGGCGCTGCTTCTGCAGCAGCTCCAGCGGCTGGCCGAGCCGCCAGGCGTCGAGGAAGAGCACCGCCCAGCCGATGGCCAGCGCGCACAGCAGCAGCCGGACGAAGCCGAGCACGACCGTGCTGCTGGCCAGCCAGAACACGAAGCCGTGCCAGAGCAGCCCGACCAGCACGACCATGGCCAGGCCGCCGACGACGGCCATCCACACGCGCAGGGCGATCACCCCGACCTCGCGGCGGCCGGCCACCAGCTGCGCGGACCCGGGCAGGACCAGGGTCATCAGGACGAGGGTGACGGCCCGGCGGAACCGGACGCGGGACAGCGCGGTCTGCTGCGCGGAACCGGCGAACCGGTCGCGCGCGTCGGGACCGCCCAACCCGGGGGAAGAGACGGGTGGCATGTCGGGGCCTTTCCTGGTGGCGACGGTCCAGTATCACCAGTCACACCCGTCACTCCGGTTCCGGCACGCCGGGGCCGGCGGCCCGGCCTCGGCCGCCGGAGCCGAGGGACGGGGACCGGTATGAGCCGGATCGCCCGCGAAGGTTCCCCGCCGACGCTCCGGGTACCGTCTCCGCCATGGCGAACGCTCCCCGACGCGACACCGGTGCGGACGAGCCCGGCTACGACTGGCTCTACGGCACCCGGCGCAAGGGCGTCGGCGGCTCCGGCGCTCCGGCGGGGGCCGACGACGCCACCCAGGTCCAGCGCCAGCAGCCTCGCTCGGGCCCCAGGGACCCCGAGCCGACCCGGATGCTGCCGACCGTCGACCGGCCGGCCGGGCGCAGGACGCCGTCGGGCGGTCCCTACGAGACCCCGCCGCCGGCGCGTCCGCGCGGCGGTGGCTCCGGCAAGGGCGGGGACCGCGGCCGCCGTCCGGTGGCCCCTCCCCCGTCCGGTCCCTCGCGCAGCCGGCGCCGCCCGCGGCTCGGGTGGGTCAAGCTCGTGCTGGCGCTCTGGGTGGTGTTCCTCGTCGCGGTGCCGCTGGTCGCCTGGTCCAAGATCGACAAGGTCGACGCCACGCCGAGCGGCAACCGGCCGTCGGCCCAGTCCGGGACGACGTACCTCCTGGTCGGCAGCGACTCACGAGAGGGCCTGACCCGCAGGCAGCAGCTGAGGTACGGCGTCGGCAAGGGCGAGGGCCGGCGCACCGACACGATCATGCTGCTGCACACCGGCTCCGGCCCGAACCTGCTGATGTCCATCCCGCGCGACTCGATCGTCGACGTGCCCGGGCACGGGAGCACCAAGATCAACGCGGCGTTCGCGTACGGCGGCCCGAAGCTGCTCGAGCAGACCATCGAGCAGAACACCGGCATCCGCATCGACGACTACGTCGAGATCGGGTTCGCCGGCTTCGTCGACGTCGTGGACGCCGTGAACGGCATCCAGATCTGTCCCAAGCAGGCGATGAAGGACCGCCGCGCCAACCTGGACGTCAAGAAGGGCTGCCAGGACGTCGACGGCAAGGTCGCCCTCGGCTACGCCCGCTCGCGGCACACCTCCGGGCTCGGCGACATCGCCCGCGCGCAGCACCAGCGGGAGGTCGTCAGCGCGGTCGGCGACAAGGCCGCCTCGCCGTGGTCGGTCATCAACCCCATCCGCTACTACCGGCTCGCGATGGCCGGCTCCGACTCCCTGCGGGTCGGCAAGGACACCGGGATGATCGCCACCCTGCGGTTCGCCTGGGCGATGACCCGGGTGAACGGGAAGAACGGCCTCACCTGCGGCGTCCCGATCTCCGACCTCGCCGTGCACTGGGACCCCGTCCGCTCCAAGCGGCTGTTCCGGCTGATCGCCGAGGACCGCACCGGCGACGTGTCCAAGCGGCTGTGCCGGCAGAGCGGGCTGCGCACCGGCTGACCGGGGCTCGTCCCGGGCGGTGGCCCGTCGCCGTCCCGGTTCGACGGGCGACCGGAGGGCTTGCTAGTTTCGGGCGTTCTGTCCGCTATGCGGGCCGCTCTGGCCGGGGGAACGTCGCGGCCCAGGAGTCCGAACATGCGCCACCGATCACGTCGTCCCCTGCTCGACACCCTCTGGCGGCCCCGCGTCGCGGCCGGCCTCGCCGCGCTGTGCGTCGGCGGCACCGGGGCGGCGCTCGTGGCCGATACCTCCGCCGACGAGCACACCGCCGACGGGCCCCGTGCGCACCGCGCGACCGGCGCCCCGGCCCCGTCCGTGTCGCCGACCCGCACCGCCCGGCCCACCCGGAGCGGGCCTCGCCCGCAGGCCCCGTCCGCGACGGCCTCCACCCCGGCGCCGGCGCCTCCGTCCGCGACGGGCACGCCCGGTGCGGCACCCTCGGCCGGCTCGCGGCGGCCGGGTCCGCTGCGGACCCACGTCGGCGTCCGGGTCCGGACGCCGTCGGCACCGTCCGTCCCCTCGACCTCGTCGGCACCGTCACGGTCCCCGTCGGTCACCGCGGACACCACCGCCCCCGACACAACGCTCTCGACCGTGTCCACGTCCGGCGGCACCGCGGTGTTCCGCCTCGGGTCGGACGGCCCGGCGACGTACCAGTGCAGCGTCGACGGCGGCGCGTACGCCGCCTGCGTCCCCGCCCTCACCCTGACCGGACTCACGCCCGGCTGGCACACGCTCTCGGCGCGGGCGGTCGACCCGGCCGGCAACGTGGACCCGAGCCCGGCCGGGAGCCGCTGGCACGCCACCGCGGCGGGCTGACCCCCTCCGGACCGGGCCCGGTCAGGACAGCCAGCGCAGGTTCTTCCTCGCCGACGCGCGTCGCCAGGCCTCCTCGAAGGCGGCCTCGGCCGCGGCCGTCCGCTGCTCCAGCCGCACGTATGCCACGCCGAGGACGTACACGTCGACGCCGTCGGCCGCGGCGGCCCGCGCGAGCCCCGGGAGCTCGGTCCGGGCGACCAGGAGGTCGTGGTGGTCGCCGAGCACCGACTGGATGTGCTCGAGGCGTCTCACGAAGCGCCTCGCGTGCTTGCCGTACGCCGGCACGAGCGGCTCGGCCGCGTAGCGGGCCCGCTTGGCCGCCTTGCGCACGTCGTGCAGCGCCCGGCCCCGCTCCTCGGGGTCCTCGGCGTCCCGCAGCGCCCGCACCCGCTCGGCGAGCCGCTTCCAGTCGTGCCCGACCCGGGCCCGCAGCACCTTGTCCGTGGGCCGGTCGGCCGTGACGGTCAACGGCACGTCCGCGGCCAGCTCCTGCAGCGCGTCCACGAGGCGGAGGTAGCGCTGCGACCGCATGGCCGCGACCGCGTGCAGACGGGCCCGGGCGTAGCGGTGCCGCAGGTCGGACAGCACGTGGTCGCGGGCCTCCTGGCCGCCGACCTTGGCGACCTCCGGGTCGAGCACGTCGCGGAGCAGGTCGGCGAGGACCTCGGTGTCGCGGGCCTCCCCGAGCAGCTCCCCGAGCCCCCTGACCTCCTCGCGCAGCGGCTCGGTGGCGTTGCGGTCCACCAGCGGGCGGAAGGTCGCGAGCGCGCTGCGCAGCCGCCGGGTGGCCACCCGCATCGCGTGCACCGCGTCGGGGGCATCGCAGCGCACCAGCGGGTCGAGGCGCACGAGCACCTCCACCTGCTCGGCCAGCCGGGCCCGGACGACCGTGGACGCCGGCGTGCGGGTGTGGTGCAGGGCACCGGCCTCCCGGTCCGCCGGGAACCGGTCCCCCAGGGCCCGGGCCAGCCCCGACGGTCCGGCCGCCGGCTCGGCCCCGGCACTCGTGAGCAGCGTCGTCAGGGCACCGACCACCCGCCGGCCGCCCTCGACCGGCCGCACCTGCCACTCGCGCCACCGGGTCGGCGCGGCCCCGTCGGCGGTGGCGGTCAGCCGGTCGTCGCCGACCTCGGCCAGCACCGCCCCGGACGCGTCCAGCAGGCGGTGCACCGTGCACCGGGTGCGCAGCGTCGCGACCGGGGCCAGGCCCTGCTCGCGCACCACGACCTGGACGAGGTCCCGCAGGCCGGCGGGGACCTCGGTCTCGTCGTCCTCCGGCGGCTGCCGCACCTCGTGGCGCCCGTCGTGCGACGGCAGCTCGAGGTGCCAGCCCGGCTCGGGCCCGCCGGTGCGGCGGCTCAGCATGATGCCGGCCGCGGCGAGGGCCAGGTCCGCGGTGTCCAGGTAGGTCACCTCGACCTCGTGCTCCTCGGGCGGCGCGAGGGAGGCCACGCCCGACAGACCCTCCAGGTCCGGCATCCGCGTGGTCTCGTCGACTCCCAGGGAGCCCCCGCCCTGGTGGTCCGCCACGTGCTCATCGTCGCAGCCCGGGCTCGTCCTGTCAGTCCTGCTCAGCCTGGAGCTACCGGTCCGCGCCGTCGCGCAGCAGGCGGAGATCGGTGGCTCCAGGCTCAGCCCCAGGATTCCTCGGTACGACGGGCCAGGTCCTCGACCACCCGCCGCAGGTCGCCGCCCGCCTCCCGCACCCGACGCTGGCGGGTCGCGCCGTTGCCCCGGGAGACCAGCCGCTCGAAGCCCTGCGTGACGGTGTCCAGGTCACCGGCCTCCTCGAGGGCCGGCCGCACGTAGGACAGGGCGGCGGCGAACACCTCCCGCGGCGGCACCAGCCGGCCCTCGACCGGGTGCACCAGGTCGTCGGCCAGGCCGACCTTGGCGGCGCGCCAGGTCGCGGCCTGCAGCAGGTCGCCGCGCCAGGTGGTCGGGCTCGGGTCGACCGCGGTGGTGGCGACCAGCGCCCGGGTCAGCAGCGCGACGAGCACGGTGTCCTCGAGGTCGGTGCACACGTCGGCGACCCGCACCTCGACGGTCGGCAGGTCCTTGGCCAGGCGGACGTCGAAGTAGAGCATGCCCGGGTCCAGCCCGGCGCCCCAGCCGAGCAGCCGCTCCGAGACCGCCCGGTAGGTGTCCACGTCGCCGAACGGCTGCGCGGAGCCGGCGGTCGGCCAGCGGCTCCACACCTGCGAGCGCCAGCTGGCGTGCCCGGTGTCGCGGCCCTGCCAGAACGGCGAGTTCGCGCTGATCGCGACGAGCAGCGGCAGCCAGGGCCGGATGCCGTCGACGACCCGGACAGCCTCCTGGTCGGAGTCCACGTCGACGTGCGTGTGCATCGCGCAGACCAGCGCCTGACGGGCCATCTCGCCGTACTCCGTCTGGATCCTGCGGTAGCGCGCCTTCGGGGTGAAGTCCTCCTCGTCCTCCGGCAGCACCGGCGCCGCCATCGCCACCGCGCGGGCGCCCGCCGCGGCCGCGGCCTCCCCCACCGCCCGCCGGCCCGCACGCAGCCCGGCCAGCAGCTCCTCGGCGTCGCCGCAGGGCGGGGTCGACGTCTCGATCTGCTGGAGGAACAGCTCCTGCTCCACCTCGGCGTCGGTCTCGTTGGCCAGCACCGCCGGCCGCGACAGCGCGGTCAGCCGACCCGTGTCCGGGTCGACGAGCATCAGCTCCTCCTCGACCCCCATCTTGCGGAGTGACGCCATACACCGACGGTCCCCCGTTCGCGCGGGGGCATGCCTCAGGCGGGGGCGCCGTCCAGGGGGACGTCGAGACGGACGCGGAGCTCGTCGAGGGAGACGCCGAAGGTCTCGGTGACCACCGCGCCCGCGGCGCCGACCTCGAAGACCGCCACGTCGGTGTAGACCCGGTCGACGCAGCCCACACCCGTCAGCGGGTACGTGCAGGCCGGCACGAGCTTCGGGCTCCCGTCCTTGGCGAACAGCGTCATCATCACCAGCACCTGCTTGGCCCCGATCGCGAGGTCCATGGCGCCGCCGACCGCGGGGATCGCGCCGGCCGCGCCGGTGTGCCAGTTGGCCAGGTCGCCGGAGGCCGAGACCTGGAAGGCCCCGAGCACGCACACGTCGAGGTGGCCGCCGCGCATCATCGCGAAGGAGTCGGCGTGGTGGAAGTACGACGCTCCCGGCAGCTCCGTGACCGGCACCTTGCCGGCGTTGGTGAGGTCGGTGTCGACCTCGTCGCCGACCGCCGCCGGTCCCATCCCGAGCATGCCGTTCTCGGTGTGCAGGACGACCCCCGAGTCCGGTGCGAGGTGGTCGGCGACCAGCGTGGGCTGGCCGATGCCGAGGTTGACGTAGGCGCCGGCGGGGATGTCGCGGGCCACGAGCGCCGCCATCTCGGCCTTGCCGAGCGGCCCGCGGTCGAGGTGCTCGACGACGGGCCGGGTCCCGGTGGTGGTCATGCCGCCTCCTCCGCGCTCACGACGCGGTCGACGTAGATCCCCGGTGTCACCACGACCTCCGGGTCGAGCGCGCCGACCTCGACGACGCGGGACACCTGCACGATCGAGGTGGTGGCCGCGGCGGCCATCACCGGCCCGAAGTTGCGGGCGGTCTTGCGGTAGACGAGGTTGCCCATCCGGTCGGCGACGTGGGCGCCGACCAGCGCGACGTCGCCCTTGATGGGGTACTCCAGGACGTACGCGCGGCCGTCGATCTCCCGGGTCTCCTTGCCCACGGCGAGCGGGGTGCCGACCCCGGTGGGACAGAAGAACGCCCCGATCCCCGCCCCCGCGGCCCGCATCCGCTCCGCGAGGTTGCCCTGGGGCACCACCTCGAGCTCGATGTCGCCGGACCGGTACAGCCCGTCGAACACCCACGAGTCGGACTGCCGCGGGAACGAGCAGACCATCTTGCGCACCCGCCTCGCCGCGAGCAGGGCGGCCAGCCCCGTGTCGCCGTTGCCCGCGTTGTTGGACACCACCGTCAGGTCGGTGGCGCCCTGCCGGATCAACGCGTCGATGAGCTGGACGGGCATGCCGGCCATCCCGAACCCGCCGACGAGCACGGTCGACCCGTCCGCGACGTCGGCGACCGCCTCGTCGTACGACGCACAGACCACGGTCATGCGACGTTCTCCAGCACCACGGCGAGCGCCTGGCCGACGCCGATGCAGATCGCCGCGACACCCCAGCGGTCCCCGGACTCGACGAGCCGCTGGGCGAGCGTGCCGAGGATCCGTCCGCCCGACGCACCGAGCGGGTGCCCGATCGCGATCGCGCCGCCCTTGGTGTTCACGATCTCCGGGTCGACGCCCCACGCGTCGACGCAGGCCAGCGACTGCACCGCGAACGCCTCGTTGAGCTCGACCGCGGAGACGTCGGCCCAGGAGATCCCGGCCCGGCCGAGCGCGCGGTCGGCGGCCTCGACGGGGGCGAAGCCGAACATCTGCGGCTCGATCGCGGACACGCCGCGACCGGCGACGCGGGCCACCGGGGCGCGGCCGATCCGGGCCGCCGCGGCCTCCGAGCCGAGCAGCAGCGCGGAGGCGCCGTCGTTGAGCGGGGACGCGTTGCCGGCGGTGATGGTGCCGTCGGGACGGAAGGAGGGCTTGAGCCCGGCCAGCGTCTCGGGGGTGCTGCCGGGGCGGATGCTCTCGTCCCGGGCCAGGTCGGCGCCCGGCACCGGCACGACCAGCGGGTCGTAGAAGCCGGCGTCCCAGGCGGCGGCGGCCAGCTGGTGCGAGCGGGCCGCGAACGCGTCCTGCCGGTCGCGGGAGATCGAGAACTTCTCCCGCAGCTGCTCGTTGGCCTCCCCCAGCGACACCGTCCACTCCGCGGGCATCCGCTCGTTGACCAGCCGCCAGCCGAGCGTCGTGGAGACTGCGGTGACGTTGCCGGCCGGGTAGGCGCGCGACGGCTTCGGCAGCACCCACGGCGCGCGGGTCATCGACTCCACCCCGCCCGCGACGACGACGTCGGCGTCCCCGGACTCGACGGTGCGCGAGGCGAGGATGGCGGCGTCCAGGGAGGAGCCGCAGAGCCGGTTCACGGTGGTGGCCGGGACGGTGACCGGGAGACCCGCCAGCAGCACGGCCATCCGGCCGACGTTGCGGTTGTCCTCACCGGCACCGTTCGCGTTGCCCCACACCACGTCGCCGACCAGGGCCGGGTCGAGGTCGGGCGCCCGGTCGAGCAGGCCGGTCAGGGCGGTGGCGGCCAGGTCGTCGGGCCGTACGTCGGCCAGGGCACCGCCGAACCGGCCGAAGGGCGTGCGCGCCGCGGCGTACAGGAAGGCAGACGACATGCGGGGTTCCTCTCCTCGTTCGCAGAGCGAACAGTCGTTCAATATGCGAACTCGTGCATCATACGGCGTGCAGGCTCAGCCCTGCACGGCCAGCCGGACGTGGGTGTTCGGGCTGCCGTAGCCGTCGTACCCGCAGCGGCGCTCGAGCAGCTCGACGTAGAAGCCGGTTTCCAGCACGTCGGTGTAGACGTG
>Ga0308173_10001546_pt1 | contig 11589 bp, 7 predicted proteins | sample PhyPR1_FD_203716 | JGI IMG/M metagenome (GOLD analysis project Ga0308173, IMG submission 203716) | Soil microbial communities from UC Gill Tract Community Farm, Albany, California, United States - DLSLS.P.R1 | ecosystem: Environmental > Terrestrial > Soil > Agricultural land | place: USA... | reverse complement strand
AGCGGTCATTGCGTTGATTGTGGTGCTGATCCAGATGACAACGACGGGTTTCGGCCTGTCCACCAAGCAGTTAATGCCGGATCTGCAGCGGCTGAGTCCTATGGCGCGACTGAAGCAAATGCCGCACCAGAACCTCGCCTCGATGCTGAAGGCACTGGCCCTTTTGCCGATTATTGCTTTTTTGCTTTATGAGGAGATCCACCCGCATCTCGATACGATCGCCAATCTTGCAACCGTAGGCCTTGGAGCTGGACTAGCGGAGGCGGGGCAGATGATGCGCAGCCTGTTGACCCGCCTGGTTCTCATTCTGGTGGTGGTGGGCGTAGTGGATTTCGTTCGCCAACGGAGGCGCTTCATCAAAGACCTTCGGATGACCAAGCAAGAGGTCAAGGACGAGGCCAAAGATATGGATGGGAATCCGCAGATGAAGATGCGGATCCGCCGTTTACAGCGCGATATCGTCCGCCAGAAGATGATGAAGGCTGTCCCGCAGGCGACGGCCGTGATTGTAAATCCGACGCACTTTGCGGTGGCTCTGCGTTACGACATGAATGCAAAAGCCGTACCGACGGTAGTAGCGAAGGGCAAGAACCATCTGGCGCTCCAGATCCGCAAGAAGGCGGCAGAGCACGGAATTCCTATTACAGAGAACAAGCCGCTCGCGCAGGCACTATATAAAGCGGTCGGTGTCGACCAGGAAATTCCGGCGCATCTTTATCGCGCGGTGGCCGAGGTTTTGGCCTACATCTACCGAACCATGAATGGCCGGCCGTAGCAAAACAGGCGTAACAGCACAAAAATGACTACTGCAATTCCAAAACAAGCATCGCCGAACTGGATGGTCCTGTTACGCTCCCTGAATTGGGGCGAACTGGCAATCCCGATCGCGGTGCTCAGCATTGTGCTGGCGATGATTACGCCGCTGCCGCCGATACTGTTGGACGTGTTGATCTCAGCCAATATCACGATGTCGGTGATTGTGTTGATGTCATCGATGTATATCACGAAACCTTCGGAGTTCAACGTTTACCCGACGATGCTTCTTTTGCTGACTTTATTCCGGCTGGCTCTGAATATCTCTTCCTCCAGGCTGATTCTGCTAAATGGAAATACAGGCAGCAGAGCCGCGGGCGATGTGATTGAGTCGTTCGGTAACTTCGTGGTGGGCGGCAATTACGTGGTAGGCATCGTGATCTTCCTGGTATTGCTAGCGATTCAGTATGTGGTGATTAATCACGGCGCGGTGCGCATTTCAGAGGTGACGGCGCGATTCACACTGGACGCCATGCCTGGCAAGCAGATGTCGATTGATTCGGATCTCAACTCCGGGCTCATTGATGAAACTGAAGCAAGAAGGCGGCGGAAGGAGTTGGCGGCCGAGGCCGAGTTTTATGGTGCGATGGACGGCGCCTCTCGGTTCACTCAGCGGGACGCAATTGCGAGCATTATCATTACCGGAATCAATATTATTGCGGGCTTTTTGATCGGCGTGCTGCAGCATGGAGTTGAATTGAAGCGGGCGCTGCAAACATACACGATCCTCACTATCGGTGACGGCTTGGTGACGGTGATTCCAGCGCTGATGATTTCGGTCTCAGGCGGACTGATTGTGACACGCGCCAGTTCGGAATCACGACTGGGAGTGGAAGTCCAGAAGCAGATTTTTAACCAGGCTCAGCCTCTAATGCTGGCGGCCGGCGTTTTGATCGCCTTGGCGGCGTTTCCGGGTCTGCCGAAGGTTCCCTTTCTCGTGCTAGGAGCGGGGACGGGGTACGCGGGATGGAAGCTTCGAGAGAAAGAGCAACGAGCGAAGCAGATAGTGGCAGCGACCGCGTTGGCAAAGCCCAAGGAAGATATCGAAAGCTTGCTGAAGGTGGAGCCGCTGGCGATTGAGGTCGGGCTGGGGCTGGTGCGGTTTGTCGAGGGCGGAATGAATTCGATCCTACTGAGGAGGATCGCGGCGATCCGCAAGCAATTCGCCTCGGAAATGGGATATCTTTTGCCTCCGGTTCGCGTCACCGACAACGTGCAACTGAAGGCGCGGGAGTATGTGATCCATGTAAAAGGACTGGAAGTAGCGCGGTATGAGCTGCATGCCGGCTGCGAACTGGCGATACAGCCGGCGCAGAATGCCGTCGCGATACCGGGCGTCCCTACGCGCGAGCCGGCCTTTAACATGCCCGCGGTCTGGGTCACGCCGGACCAGATCGATAAAGCGAGATCGATGGGCTTCGTGATCGTCGATCCGTCCTCGGTCCTGGGTACTCACTTTACGGAACTAATCAAGAAGTACGCCTGCGAGCTGTTCTCACGGCAAGAGGCGAAGCGAGTTTTGGACCGCGTGGCCCAGGATCAGCCGAAGCTGGTGGAAGATCTTGTTCCCAAACAGCTTGCACTGGCATCGGTTCAGAAGATCTTCCAGAACCTGTTGCGGGAACGGGTTGCGATTAAGGACGCGGAGACCATCCTGGAGGCGTTGAGCGAGGGGTCGGCACTGACGCGCAACACCGGCTTGCTGACCGAGTATGTGCGCCAGGCCATCCGGCGATCCATAGTGAAGCCCTATCTGAATCTGGCTGGCGATTTGCCGGCGTATTTCCTCGATTCGCAGATAGAACAAATGATCGAAAACGGAATCGAGCATGGCGAGCACAGTAGCCATCTCACTCTCTCGCCGCAACAGGTGAAGGGCGTGGTGGAGAAGTTGACGCACGCGCTTCCTGTGACGGATGGTGGAGTTGCCGTGATTACAAGCTCGGGAGCGCGGCAGTTCCTGAAACAGATGACGGAAAACGCGCTTCCTTCGCTCGCCGTAATCGCGCACAACGAGGTTCCGCCAGGCATCCGTGTGATGTGTATCGGAACTATCAAGTAGAGGCGGCCTCACATAGTACCTTGGGATTGCTAAAGAGAATCAATGTCTAAATCGGACCCTACACCGTCGCAGATTCAGGAAGCGCTTGCTTACGCTGAACAAGAGGTAAGGCGATCACTTATGGCCTCGCTGGCCGCAATGCTTGGCGAGAGCTCGCTCCAGGCCCAAACGGCGTCGCAACTGGCCAAGCCGGACGACCTGCTTTGGTTCCAGCAGGAATTCAACCCTTCGGAGATCGGTTGCCTCTTCCTCGGCTTCAGTAAGGCAAGTGCCGTACAAGTAGGACACAAGCTTCTGGCTGCCAGCGGGCTTGAGCGTGAAGGGGACGATACTGCGCTGGGGACACTGAAGGAGGTGCTGGCGCAGGTGGGTGGAGCGCTGGCCACAAGCTTTTCGGCTCGAGTGAAGAAGACGGTTTCGGCTGGAACCTTGGTAGAGAAGGAGCCCGAGTCCCCATCCGCCAATAACATCGCGATCCAGGTGAACAGTTCCGGTAAGGACCTGGCAGTGGTGGTCGTCCATTTTATGCCGCAGCTGATTCACTCGCTGATTGAGAGTGCCATGGCGACGGAGAGATCTCCGGCCATTGTTCCTTCTTCAGCGCCAACTGCTTCCAATACGCGAAACCTGGAACTTCTGCTGGATGTTGAAATGCCGGTGAGCGTCTCGTTTGGACGTGCCCAGCTGCCTTTGAAAGATGTCATCAAGCTGACCGCAGGATCTATCGTGGAATTAGACCGGGCCGTATCTGAGCCCGTCGAAATTATAGTCAACAACGCGGTGATAGCGCACGGTGAAGTGGTGGTCGTGGAAGGGAACTTCGGTGTCCGGATCACCCAAATTATGAGTAAGCAAGATCGGCTCCGGTCGTTAGGATAGCGTCCTGAACGGCGCCGAAGCTAATAAGCCAAAGGAAGGCTGCCGAGGATATTAGTAATATACTGGAGGGTTTCGGTGATAGGCGGAACCCCTCCTGCTTTATCCACCTTCCCAGGGCCTGCGTTATAGGCGCTCAGGGCCAGGGGGACATTTCCCTGATAGCGGTCCAGCATCATCTTCAGAAAGCTTGCACCCGCATCCACGTTTTTAGCCGGATTAAACGGATCGTCAAGCTTCAACATCTCGGCCGTATCGGGCATAATTTGCATCAGCCCCATGGCTCCCGCGACCGATACAGCACAAGGCTTAAAACCGGATTCCTGCCTCATGACCGACCGCAGTAGTTCGGCATCCACACCGTGTTTTCTTCCGGCTTCGGTGGTGAGTTGATCGACATCCTGCGTTCCGAGGGCCTGACAGGAGTCGTCCACCATCTGGACGTTGGGCGCTGCGAGCGGGATAGAGGATGGCCAAGAAAGAGCAAAGAAGTTCGTCTGTTTCGTTTCCAGCGGCTCAGGCTGTTTCGGGGACTGTGAACCGAGGGGAATCGAACTTCCTTTGTCCTGGCCGTCCAACACCGCGGCTTGCTGCTGAAGCGAAGTGCGCTGCTGGAGCAGGGAACCGGAATCGAGATTCTGGCGCAAAACATCCAGAGAGGACTGTTGTTGCGCCAAAGACTTCTGCATGGCGGCTTCGGTGCGCTCGGCTTGGGTGGGTGCTGGCGCATCTGCAGAGGTGGCTTTGGATGCTGGCTGTGCACCTTGTAAATTGACCGTGACTACGGCGAGCAGACATAGCCTTGCAGTGCTGCACCTTTTCATAAAGCCAGCAAGTCCCGACATAAGAAGTTCGTGCACTCTGCTCTGAGATGCTCTCACTACTGTCGCGGCAGGAACTTGCTGGTCCTACTTCCTGGCGGAAAGATGGCGCGTGGCGAAATCATGGCACTACTCGCGACAAGAGTGTGCGCTTTTTCGGCGGAATTAGAGCTTTTGCCGATTGTTTGGCTTCGGCCTTTTACGTGCATTGGCAACGAGCGAGTCGATATCACTTGACAAAGGTTTTGAAGGAGAAAACTATTGTTATCAGCATTCAATACAGCCGCCTCTGCGCTCAGCGCTGATTCCACTGCCGTCAGCATCGCCGGGAACAACCTGGCGAACCTGAACACGACTGGTTTTAAGGCGAGCTCCGTTATTTTCGAGGATGTCTTTTCGGAGGCAATGAACGGCGGGAAAACGCAGGTGGGATTAGGTGTGCAGACGCCCCTGTCACAGCGGAACTTTTCGCAGCCGGGCACGCTGCAGACCTCGTCAAATCCCCTAGCCGCAGCGATCAATGGCTCAGGATTTTTCGTCGTGAAGGACGCGTCCGGAGCGACCTTGTACTCGCGCGATGGCAACCTGGCGCGTGATGCAAACGGCGTGCTGCAGAATGCTGCGGGCGAAGCGATCCAGGGCTGGAGCAGCCTCTCCGGAAACGTGAATACGAGTGGTCCGATTGGAGATATTGTGATCCCGACAGGCGTACTGGAGCCGGCCGTTAAGACTTCCACAATCTCCTTCAGCAATGTGAACCTGGATGCGACGGCGGCCGTAGGTGCTTCCAGCACAACGCAGGTTCAGGTATACGATTCTTTAGGCGAAGCACACCAGCTAAATTTCACTTTCGCGAAAACTGCGGCATCGACATGGAGTTGGACGACGTCGCTTCCCGACGGCACCACGGCCAGTACCGGAAATTTTACGTTCGATACGAGCGGAAATCTCACATCGCCAGTTGCGGGCGCTTCACCGACCATCGCGGTATCCAGTTGGAACGATGGCGCGGCCGCCCAGAGCATCACGTTCAATCTGTTTCCGAGCGGGACGCCTGCAATCACTCAGTACGCCCAGGGCTTCAGCGCCAGTAATCCCAGCGCTGACGGAAGTGAGGCGACAACCATCAAGGATGCAAGCATCGGAGATGGCGGGGTAATCAATGCCCTGTTATCTAACGGGCAGACCCTTAAAGTCGGGCAGCTCGCCATGGCGAATTTCGTGAACCCAGACTCGCTAATTGCGGTAGGAAATAACGACTATCAAGTGAGCGGAACCACTTCACAGGCCGCCATCGGTACGGCGAACACCGGGGGACGCGGGCAGATCAAGGGCAGCGCGTTGGAAGCCTCCACGGTGGATATTTCGACCGAGTTCACAAACCTAATTACATTTCAGAATAGCTATAGCGCCAATTCGCGGGTGATTACCACCGCAAACTCGATGGAGCAAGAGACGGTCAACCTGATCCATGCTTAACCCTGGAAGGTAAGCGAAAAGGGCCACCCATCATGGGTGGCCCTTTCTATTTAGCACGGGTGAAAGAGACCGACGTATGAGTCTCTTATACTTTAACGGTATTGATTACGCCAGCCCGGCGCAGCTTGTCCAACATCTTCCAGTTCACCTCACAGGCGGCGACACACTCCGGCCCAAGATGAACATGGTTGGCCTGTTCCGACCCGCAAGCCCGGCAGCGAGCCTCCAGGTCCTTTGCTGGATTGTTCAAATTAAGACGCCGCGCCTGGAGATCGACTCTCGCCTGTTGCTCAACGAACTCGTAGCAGCCGCAGGACTGCTCGTTGCAATAGGTGTAGAGATAATCGCCAGCCACGGCGTTGTAGATGGAGTGGTGTTCTGAACGCAGATGCCCGCATCCTCGGCATTGCGTTCTGACGCGCGGGTCCTGCCACTTTTCTTCAGGTGCCGAAAGCTTTTCGTCACGCATGTTCTGCGCTGGTGAGGCCATGGTCGCGAGGAGTGATGGACTATCCCAGGCAGTTCAGATTACCTGCAAGTGCTTCTTCGCTAGGCAGAATATCACTGGAGGCGAGCCGGGCCACCCGTTCGGCGCTGACAGTTTTCACAACTACCTGCCAAGCCTCGTGCAACTCTTCAAGGAGAGATTGAACTTCAGCGAGGACTGCTTCCGATTGCTTGGCGTTGGCCTCGATCAATCTCCGTTGGCAGTAGTCGTAGATTCTGGCATAATTGTTGGCGATTTCGCCGCCGGCTTCGAAATCAAGGCCGCTACTCAGCTCGACGAGAACGGCGAACGCTTTATTGATATGCGCCACGCGGCCAGGAACGTCTTTCGTTTTGAGGCAATTCCTGGCAGCCGCGATTGACTGTACGGCGAGACCGTAAAGAATCTGCACCAAACGCTCCGAACTGGCGTTCAGGATTTCGTTATCGACGTAGACGTTTCTGGAGGCGTAGCTCATAGGGAGTGGAGAAGGACCGTCCGTGCGGATTGCCGCTCACTAAAGTAAGTCAAAGTAGTTTTGCAGAAGTATCACACTTTTTCAGATATTTCTAAGGGGCTAATGGCAGTGGATTTCGAGAGCAAGTCCCGTGTCCGGCGGACAAAAACAGGGAAGAGCCGTTCCCGAAGACTTAGGTCATACACGTGAGGAATATCCCATTCTGAATGCTGGTGGAGAGGGAACATGGCGATATTCCGCACGCATTGTGGGCACTCTAGCAGCTTGTGCGGTCATCACAGAGAAGTTTCATAGTACGCGGATACTTTTCAAGAGACGGCGCTCGGAAACACTCGCCTTAAGATAGGCGATTTCTTGGCCGCGCCAGTTTCTGAACTCATGAGCGCTCACCAAGTCGACGCAAGTGTCATTACAGCGCAGGATCGCGAGAGACTTATCCTGGAACACGTTCCGCAAGTACATCTGATCGCGCGGCGCATTTACGACACGTTGCCCGGCAATGTGTCGCTGGATGATCTGATTTCCAGCGGGATGGTGGGGCTCATTACGGCAATCGACGACTTTGATGCCTCGCAACCGGTCAAACTGAAGACCTACGCTGAATACAAAATTCGGGGTGCAATTCTCGATAGCCTCCGCAGTTTGGATTGGGCTTCGCGTCAGCGACGAAAAAAATACAAGGAGATCGAGGCTGCGATCACATCGGCTGAGAAGCGCCTGAACCGTCCACCGTTGGAAGAAGAGATAGCAGCGGAGCTCAGCATCTCAATAGACGAATACCGGGCGCGAATTGTAGAGGTCCAGGGACTGACGCTGGGCAGTCTGGAAGTGACGGTCGGCCCAGAGGGAAGCCAGAGTCTTCTTTCAGTAATTCCAGACACTGGTGAGCTGCCTTCCGCCAAATTAGAACGGCGCGAATTGCAGAAACTGGTAACAAACGCCTTCCAGAAGCTGCCTGAGCAGGAAAAAACAATTCTGGCGCTGTATTACAACGAGGGCATGAACCTGCGCGAAATCGGGAGCGTGGTGAAACTGGGCGTCTCGCGAGTTTCGGAATTGAAGACGACGTCCATTCTTCGACTTCGGGCGCACATCGCCGATCAATGGCCCACGCCGCGCGGGCGAACAGCCGCGTAGCGTTCTGCTTGGACGGCGATTAACGGCGCGCCATATATTCAGCAGGACCGGGTTGTACCTGCGTTTGCGGATATCATTGTCTACAGACCTCCAAAGCTGTGACAGATCGTTTTTTCAAGACAGGCTTGAGCAGAAGGCGTTTTCTTGCCTGCATCGCCGGAGTTCCTGCTCTCACACGAATTTCAAATCCGTTTACGTTGGTGGGACAATCCCAGCATGCTCCGTCGTATTTAGCGCTTAGCCAATTCATCGCTCCCGGCAAAGACGATTTCCCAGCCGAGAAGGAAGCGATGAGGATTGTTGACGCATTGCAGGAAGCCGTCGATACGCTTACTCTTCCGGCATCGCAGTCATTGGCTGGCCCCTCACCATGCCCGAAGTCTTATCGGCGCGTGGCGGACGATCTGAAGCAAGCGGTTTTTGACGAGCAATCTTCTCAGTTGCAAAACGGTTGGAAGGATTGGATTCAATCGCTAGGTCACGTACGACGCATCGATTTTTATCCGCTCCCGGAAAACATCGTACGCTATGAAGCCGCCAGTGAGCGGCAAGGGAAGCTTTATTACCGGGTGGGCACCTGGAAGCAGACTTGGGCTGATGGAAAGCTCACGTCGTTTGAGCCCATCGAAGAAAGTGTAGCTATCGCTTCCGACCCGCTCTTTCGCGATGTCACTGGATCGTGTTTCAAGGGCGATCCGTCTCAGGACCAACTGGCGCGCGGAGTCCCCTACTGGCGCGCGTATCTTGATCCTGCTTGCGGAATCGATATCTACGGCAGCAACGGAATCGCGGCCGGCGATATCGATGGCGACGGCGTGGACGAGATCTACGTTTGTCAGCCAGGAGGATTGCCGAACCGGCTTTACAAAATTGGCGAGGACGGCAGATTTCGGGACATTACGGCTGAATGGAACGTGGGCGTACTTGACGATTCATCGTCGGCACTGTTCTTGGACCTGCGAAATAGTGGGCGGCAAGACCTGGTTTTGCTCCGCGGTAGCGGGCCAGTTCTGTTCCTGAATGACGGCCACCGGTTTCAATTGCGGACTGACGCGTTCCGCTTTGCTTCGGTTCCCAGCGGAGGATTTACCGGGATGGCCGCAGCCGACTTCGACCGGGACGGGAAGCTGGATCTTTACCTCTGCTGCTATGTGTACTTCCAGAGCGAAGCCCAGTATACGTATCCTTCTCCCTATCACGATGCACAGAACGGGCCACCTAACTTTCTCTTTCGGAACAGATTGAATCCCGATGGTAGTGGTGCGTTTGAGGACTGCACCGCCGAAACCGGCATGAACGATAACAATAACCGGTTCAGCTTTGCGCCTGCCTGGTGCGACTACAACGAGGATGGCTGGCCGGATCTGTACGTGGCCAACGATTTCGGGCGTAAGAATTTATATCGGAATGATCGAGGACACTTCCGCGATGTGGCGCAGAGTGCAGGAGTGGAGGATATCGGGCCGGGCATGAGCGCGTCCTGGTTCGACTACGACCACGATGGCCGCCCCGATCTGTACGTCGCGAACATGTGGACAGCGGCGGGGCAGCGAGTGGTGCACGATACGGCTTTCCAGCCTGCCCGCAGTGCTTCAGGCAAGGATGCCTACATTGGACACACCCGAGGCAACTCGCTGTACAGGAATTTAGGCGATAGTACATTTGAGAATGCCACGGAGCAACAGCAGGTGGCGTTCGGAAGATGGGCGTGGTCATCCGGGGGCCACGACTTCAACAATGACGGCGACGCGGAAATTCTGGTGACCTGTGGAATGCTCACCAACACGTCCAAAACGGATCTGATGGGCTTCTTCTGGCGAGACGTGGTGGCTTACTCGCCCGCAACGGCGACGCCCTCGGCGAAGTACGAGAGCGGATGGAACGCTATCAACCAATTCATCCGCGAGGATTACAGCTGGAGCGGCAGAGAACCGAATGTGTATCACGTTCGCCGTGGTAATCGGTATTTCGACTTCTCCGGCGTTAGCGGGCTGGACTTCGCCGACGACAGCCGCACGTTTGCAGTTGCCGATATCGATGGCGATGGCCGGCCGGACGTCCTCTTAAAGAGCCGGTTGGGGCCACAGGTGCGCATCCTGCAGAATAACTGCACTGGTGCAAATCGGTCCATCGGATTCTCGCTCCGGGGGACCAGGTCGAATCGTGACGCGATTGGCGCGCGCGTCAAGGTCGACAAGCAGACGAAATGGATCGATGCGGGCTCGGGCTTTCTTTCACAGCACAGCAAGCAGGTGATTTTCGGTCTGGGTGACTCGGACCGCGCCGGGCATGTACAGATAACCTGGCCGTCCGGCACTGTCCAGGAGTTCTCGGCGCTCGCCGCTGGAAGCATTTACACGATTGTTGAAGGCTCTTCCGAGGTTAAGAGTGCGCCGTTCCGCCCTCCACGTCAACTGGCGTCTGTTCCTCTGCAGGGCAACAACGACGTGCAGCTCCATGACACATGGTTTCTCAATCCCATTCCACTGCCCGAGCGGCTGGACGGGCCCGGCTTGCTGTTGCTGAGCGGGAACGATATGGAGGCGCCGAAGTACCGATCCCCGATCATCAATGTCAACCTGGCGAAGCTATCGCCAGACAGGCGTGCGTATTACGAGATCTTTCGACGGTATCTATTCGATTGGCGAACCAATCTGGTGACCCCTTTAGCGTTCCTGCTAAATAAGGACGGCGAGGTGGTTAAGATCTATGCCAAGCCTCCCTCCGACGGCCAGTACGAGGCTGATCTCCAGCAACTCTCTTCCGGAGCAACATCATCTCAACTGCCGTTCGAAGGATTTTACATCAAGCCGCCGCATCGCGACTACTTCAAGCTGGGCGCTGCTTTCCTGTGGTCGTCCTATCCTGAACAGGCGCTCCCGTATCTTGAGAAGGAGCTAAAGCGCAATCCCGCGAATCCGCGAGTGCTGACCTTGATAGGGCGGATCTATCTCGACACGGGGCACGTTGATCAAGCGGAAGAGCATCTTCGTGAAGCCTTGAAAGCAGACAGCAGTTATGCAGAAGCGTGGTCTGAACTGGGTGGCGTCTGCGAGGACCGCAACGACTTCGCAAATGCAATGGCGAATTACAAAAGGGCGCTATCGCTAAAGCCGGATATGGTTTATACGCTGCTGAACGCAGGGCAACTTGCCGATAAGCAGAATGACGCGGCGACGGCCGAAGATTACTACCGGCGGGCGCTGGATTTAAGCCCGCAATCACCAGAGGCGGCGAATGGCTTAGGACTGGCGCTGGCGAAGCAAGGTCATCTGGATCAGGCGGCATCCTACTTCCAGCAAGCGATTTCGCAGCGGCGCGACTACTCCGACGCTATCAACAACCTTGGGGTTCTGTATCTGCAGGAAGGAAAGCCGAACGATGCGATTGCAGCCTTTCAATACGGCGTTCGTGTTGCTCCGGATGAGGATATACT
>Ga0308173_10001545_pt1 | contig 11590 bp, 10 predicted proteins | sample PhyPR1_FD_203716 | JGI IMG/M metagenome (GOLD analysis project Ga0308173, IMG submission 203716) | Soil microbial communities from UC Gill Tract Community Farm, Albany, California, United States - DLSLS.P.R1 | ecosystem: Environmental > Terrestrial > Soil > Agricultural land | place: USA... | reverse complement strand
GCTCGGTGCAATGGGCCGCCGCCCATCCCGTCCGCACCGGAGAGGACGATGCACCGGCGGCCGATGAAGTCCTCGACGGGACGGACACCGCCGTCCCGAATGTCGCCACAGAGGCAGCGGACACAGACGCGGAGGTGAAGGCATGACCGTCATTCATGACCGGCCGTCAAATCCGGCTCCAGGCGACGATGACCGTCCGATCGGCTACGGCCGCATCCAGCGGAAGGAAGATCCGCGCTTCGTGCGCGGCAAGGGCCACTACCTGGATGACATCGTGCTGCCGGGGATGCTGCACGGCGCCATCCTGCGGGCCCCGGTGGCGCACGCGAGGCTCGTGTCGATCGACACCACGAATGCCTTGGCCCACCCGAAAGTCGTGGCGGTTATCACCGGGAAGGACCTCCAGGGCCTGAAGCTTGCGTGGGCGCCGACACTCTCCGCCGATGTCCAAGCCGTCCTGGTCACTGACAAAGTCCGGTTCCAGGGCCAGGAAGTCGCGTTCGTCGTGGCCGAGGACCGCTACGCGGCGCGGGATGCCCTGGAGCTCATCGAGGTCGAATACGACGTCCTTCCGCCGCTGGTGGACGCCCGCAAGGCGCTCGACCCGGACGCGCCGGTGATCCGCGACGAGATCGAGGGCCGGACCGACAACCGGATCTTCGACTGGGAGATCGGCGACAAGGCCGAAACTGACGCCGTGTTCGCTTCCGCCGATGTGGTGGTCAGCCAGGAGGTGGTCTACCCGCGAGTCCACCCCGCTCCGATGGAGACGTGCGGCGCCGTCGCCGATTACGACGCCGTCAACGGCAAACTGACCCTCTACGAGACCACCCAGGCCCCGCACGCGCACCGGACCCTGTTCGCAATCGTCGCCGGCATCCCAGAACACAAGATCCGGATCGTCTCCCCCGATATCGGCGGCGGCTTCGGCAACAAGGTCGGGATCTACCCCGGCTACATCCTCGCCGTCGTCGGCTCGATCGTCTCCGGCCGCCCGGTCAAGTGGGTGGAGGACCGCTCAGAGAACCTGATGTCGACCTCGTTCGCCCGGGACTACATCATGCAGGGCGAAATCGCGGCCACCAAGGACGGCAAGATCCTCGCCCTCCGCACCCACGTCCTGGCGGACCACGGAGCGTTCAACGCCACCGCCCAGCCCACCAAGAACCCGGCCGGCTTCTTCTCCATCTTCACGGGCAGCTACGACCTGCAGGCCGCCTACTGCTCCGTCACCGGCGTCTACACCAACAAGGCTCCCGGCGGCGTCGCCTACGCCTGCTCTTTCCGCGTCACTGAGGCCGTCTACCTGGTTGAGCGGATCGTGGACGTCCTGGCCCGCAAGCTGAACATGGACCCGGCGGAGCTCCGGCTCAAGAACTTCATCCGGCCGGAGCAGTTTCCCTATGCCAACAAGACCGGCTGGGTGTACGACTCGGGCAACTACGCGGCTGCCCTGCGGCTCTCCATGGAACTGGCCGGGTACGAGGACCTCCGGCGCGAACAGGCCGAAAAGCGCGAGCGCGGGGAACTCATGGGCATTGGGGTCTCGTTCTTCACGGAAGTCGTGGGGGCCGGTCCGCGGAAGCATTTCGACATAGTGGGCCTCGGCATGGCAGACGGCGCCGAACTGCGCGTGCACCCCACTGGCAAGGCCGTTGTCCGGATCTCCGTGCAAAGCCAAGGCCAAGGCCACGAGACCACCTTCGCCCAGATCGTGGCCGAGGAACTCGGCATCCCGCCGGAGGACATCGATGTGGTGCACGGAGACACGGACCAAACCCCCTTCGGACTCGGCACGTACGGCAGCCGTTCGACGCCAGTCAGCGGCGGTGCCGTGGCCCTTGTCGCCCGGAAGGTGCGCGAGAAGGCAAAGCTGATCGCCGGTGCCATGCTTGAGACCCGCCCCGAGGACCTCGAGTGGGAAAAGGGACGCTGGTTCGTCAAGGGCGACCCCGGTGCCGGAAAGACCATGGCCGAGATCGCCATGGGCGCCCACGGCACCGTGTCCCTGCCCGAGGGCGTGGACGGCAACCTCGACGCCGAGGTCACCTACGACCCGCCCAATCTCACCTTCCCGTTCGGCGCCTACATTTGCGTCGCCGACGTCGACCCCGGCACGGGCCACGTCAAGGTGCGGCGCTTTATCGCCGTGGATGACTGCGGCACCAGGATCAACCCGATGATCATTGAAGGCCAGGTGCACGGCGGACTGACCGATGGCGTCGGCATGGCACTGATGGAGATCATCGAGTTCGACGAGGCCGGCAACTGCCTCGGCGGGTCCTTCATGGACTACCTGATCCCCACAGCCATGGAGGTGCCGGACTGGGAGACCGGATTCACCGTCACCCCGTCCCCGCACCACCCGATCGGAGCCAAGGGCATCGGCGAATCCGCAACCGTCGGCTCACCCCCAGCAATCGTCAATGCCATCGTCGACGCCCTGGCGCCGTTCGGCGTCACGCACATGGACATGCCCTGCACACCGGCCCGTGTCTGGGCCGCCATGCAGGGCCGCGCAAGGCCGCCGATCTGATGCCCACCACCGCAGAGACCCTGGCCGCCAGGGCGGAAGAACTCGCCGGTCGCCGTGAACCGTACGTCCACGCAACGGTAGTACGCGCCCAGCGTCCCACGAGCGCCCATGCCGGGGACACGGCCCTGGTGCTGCCCACCGGGGAGATCCAAGGTTTTGTCGGCGGAAACTGCGTCGAGGCATCGGTGCGGGAGTACAGCCTGCAGGCCCTCGCCTCCCAGGAACCGCTCCTGCTGCGGGTCCTGCCCGGGGAACCGTCCCGCACCGCAGAGGAAGGCGCGGTCGCGGTCTCCAACCCGTGCCTCAGCGGCGGGGCGATTGAGATCTTCCTCCAGCCGCGGATCCCGGCGCCCCGGGTCCTGGTGGTGGGCACGACGCCGGTGGCGCAGGCCCTTGCGACGCTCGGCTCGGGGATAGGCCTCGACGTCGAACTCACGGACGGCGAAACCGCCGACCCCCACGGCGACGACGCGGCATTGATTGTCGCCTCGCACGGAAAAGCAGAGGAGGGCGCCCTGGAGGCGGCCCTGCGCGCCGGCGTCCCCTACGTTGCCCTGGTGGCCAGCGGCACCCGCGGCGCCGCCGTCTTGGACTCCCTCGACATCGATGACGCCCTGCGCGCCCGTGTCTTCACGCCGGCCGGGCTGCAGCTCGGCGCCCGGACAGCCGGGGAGATCGCGCTGTCAATCCTGGCCCAGCTGGTTGGGGAACGGTCCAAAGCACGGCACGCCGCCCCGCGTCTTACCGAAGCCGCCGGGGCGAGCCCAGGCATGGCGCACCCGGAGCCCGGGCCTGCGAGCGCCGTCGATCCGGTGTGTGGCATGTCCGTCCCAGCCGTCGAGTCGTCTCTGCCCATGGAGTACAACGGAGTCACCGTGTACTTCTGCTCCCCCGGGTGCCGGGCCGCCTTCCGCAAGGATCCGGAACGCTATGCCCTGGCTGTCTGATCAGCGGGGGGCCACATGACGACGGCAGCGCGGGCCGGAGCGGAGGAGGACGTCCAGCGCCGGGTCCCGGATGTCCCGTCACTGATGGCCGCGCTTGACCGCAACAATTACCTGGCCGACGTCGGGCTGGCGACGGCGCTGTTCCTGGCCGTGCGTCTGCCGCAGCCCATCCTGCTCGAAGGTGAGGCGGGAGTCGGGAAAACGGAGGCCGCGAAAGCGCTGGCGGAGCTCCTCGACACCCCGCTGTACCGGCTGCAATGCTACGAGGGAATCGACGCCGGCGAGGCCCTCTACGAGTGGAACCACCCGCGCCAGCTGCTCGGCATCCGACTGGCCGAGGCCGGCGGCGCGGCGGTCACGGAAACTGACCTTTTCGCCTCCCAGTATTTGCTGCGCCGGCCGCTCCTGCAGGCGCTGGAGCACCCTGGGCCGCGGCCGGCCGTGCTGCTTCTGGACGAGATCGATCGCGCCGACGCCGAATTCGAGGCGTTCACTTTTGAACTGCTGGCCGAGGCCGCGGTTACCATCCCGGAGCTGGGTACGATTCGAGCCACGCATCCGCCGATCGTGATCCTCACATCCAACCGGACGCGGGACCTTCACGACGCCTTGACCCGCCGTTGCCTGTACCACTGGATCGATTACCCCGGGCCGGACCGCATCGCCGAGATCGTGCGCCGCCGGGTGCCGGCGAGCAGTGGACCGCTGGCCCTGCAGGCCGCGGCCGCCATCACCCGGCTCCGCACCCTGGACCTGGCCAAACCGCCAGGCATTTCCGAGGCCATCGACTGGGTCTCGGCCCTGGCCGTGCTCGGAGTGAAAAGCATCGACCGCGTGACGGCCGAACAAACCTGGGGCACCATCGTCAAGAACCGCGACGACCTCGAGCTCGTTGGCTCCCGCGGAGCGGCCTGGCTCGTGGAGGGCACCGATGGCTGAGGGTGACATGACCGTGGCAGCCCGGCCGCTGCACGTGGAGGCAGCCGCTCTGTCCGCCGCATTCGTCACCGCCCTCCGGCAGGTTAGCCTGCCAGTGTCGCCGGACCGGGCCGCGCGGCTGGCCGAGTCGCTCCACCTCATTCCTCCGGACCGGATTGAACAGCTCTACTGGACCTGCCGTGTGGTCCTCGTGTCCGCCCGCGAACAGGTGCCCCTGTTCGATGCCGTCTTCGCGGCCGTGTTCCGCGCGTCGGCAGCGCACAAATTGGTAGGAGCTCCTCGCCGGGTGCTGCCGCCGTCGGCCGGGCCGGAGGCCTGGGCCAAGCCTGCGCCAGCGGACGCCCGGCCGCCCGGCACGGCCGCCGGCACGCATCCGCCGCAGCTTGCTTCCCCGCGCCCTACCCCGTCAGGCCGGGACAGCTCCCCGATGCCCGGCCGCGCTGACCGGGAGGCCATCCTGGCCATGGCTTCCCCCGATGAACACCTGCACGAAACTTCCTTCGCGGAACTCTCTCCCAACGAACTGTTCCAGGTACGGCGGCTGGCAGCGGAGCTGCTGCTGGCGACACCGCTTCGACTGAGCCGCCGCACCCGCGCATCCGCGCACAGCACCGCGAGGCTGGATGTGCGGGCGACCGTGCGCGCTGCCCGGCGGTCCGGAACAGATGCGCCGCGGCTGCTCTATGCCCGCCGGCGCGGGCAGCGGCGCAAGCTGGTGATGCTGTGCGATGTGTCCGGTTCCATGGAGCCCTACGCCCGGGTGTTCGTGTCCCTGCTGCAGGGCGCAGTGGCCGGCGCTGGGGCGGAAGCGTTCGTCTTCTCCACCCGGTTGACCAGGATTACGCGGCAGCTCGCCATGCGGGATCCCGACCAGGCCCTGGCCCGTGCAGCCGCATCCGCGCCGGGCTGGGCCAGCGGAACCCGGCTCGCGGAAAGTCTCCGCCACTTTATCGACGAGCACGGCCGCCGCGGACTGGCGCGGGGCGCCGTGGTGGTGATTTTTTCGGACGGCTGGGCGGACGAAGATCCCGACCAGGTGGCGGCCCAGATGGCCCGCCTGCGCCGGCTTGCCCACAGGATCATCTGGGTGAATCCCCGCAAGGCGGCGCCGCAGTACCAGCCCCTCGTGGGCGGCATGGCCGCAGCACTGCCCTACTGCGACGCGTTCGTCAGCGGCCACAGCTACAGGGCGTTGGCAGAGGTGGCGGCAGCCATCCGCGGCACTGGCAAGCGCGGCGGCCAGATTTCCGGTGAGAGTCATCTACGAGTGAGAGGCAAGGGCCTAGCTGATGCAAATTGACAGTGCATTCTCCGTGACCGCACCCATAGACCACGTCTGGGACACGCTGATGGACTTTGAACGGGTGGCCGGATGCCTGCCCGGGGCCAATATCCTGAACAAGCTCTCTGACGACGCCTACCAGGTGGGCATGACGGTAAAGCTTGGCCCGGTCACGATGCAGTACAAGGGCCTCCTTAACGTCATTGAACGCGACGCGGCAGAATACCGCGCCGTTCTCGGCGGCAAGGCCCAGGAGACGCGCGGACAGGGCACCGCCGAAGCCACGGTGACTCTGCTGCTGGCCGAAGAGGGCGCGGCCACCCGGGGCTCTGTCAGTGCGGACCTCACGCTGTCCGGCAAGGCCGCGGCAATGGGCAAAGGTGTTATCGGCAGCGTGACCGAGCAGATGATGTCGCTGTTCGCGGACAATCTGCAGGCCGTGCTGGCAGAGGGGGCACCCCCGGGCCCAGTGCCAGCGGAAGGAGTGCTACCTGAGCCCGCCGGTGAGGCCATCGGTGAGGCGATCCCGGGGCCGGTCCCGGCGTCGGCGGCAGTTTCTGCTCCCCGGCCGCCGGCGCCGGCGCCATCGGCGGCAACGCCCCCGGCCGCCGGGTCGATGCAGGGCGGGCCGGCGTCGGCTGGCAGCCTGGATGCCCTGAGCCTCGCGAAGGGCATCGCGGCGGAGCAGCTCTCCAGCCCGGCGAAGGTCCTCGGCGCCGTCGCCGTGGTGGCGTGCATTGCATACTGGACGGGCCGGCGCTCGGCCTTCCGGGCACTCCGGCTGTGCGGCGGCAGGTTTTAGGGGACGCCAATGCACGATGTCTTGGCGGCCATGTTGCGGGACTGGCGGAGGGGTGCCACGTCAGGCCTGGCCACCGTCGTGAGCACGTTCAAATCCGCGCCACGGCTCCCCGGGGCGGCCATGCTCGTGACGGCCGACGGCGAGGCGGTGGGCTCCGTCTCCGGCGGCTGTGTTGAGGGTGCCGTCTATGAACTGGCCGGTCAGGTCGTCGACGGGGGCCAGCCGGTTCTGGTGCGCTACGGCATCAGCGACGACGACGCCTACGCAGTGGGCCTAACCTGCGGCGGGATCATCGACATCTTCGTGGAACCGGTATCCCGGCAGCGTTTTGCCGAGCTCGACGACGTCGCCCAAGCCATTGCCGCCGGGCGCCGGGTGGGGGTCGCCACGGTCATCGAACACCCGGACGCCAGCCGGGTCGGGAGGCACCTCATCGTCAGGCCGGAAGGGTTTGACGGCGACCTCGGCTCCAACCGCACCAACCAGGCCGTGGGCGACGACACCCAAGGCCTCCTCGCCGCCGGGCGGACGAGCATCCTGAACTACGGCATCGACGGCGAACGGCTCGACACCGGTATGCGGGTCTTCTTCGCCAGCTATGCTCCGCCGCCGCGCATGATCGTCTTCGGCGCCATCGACTTCGCCGCGGCACTGGCACGGCTAGGCGCCTTCCTGGGGTACCGGGTGACCGTGTGTGATGCACGGCCTGTCTTCGCCACGCCCGCTCGATTCCCCGACGCCGCCGAGGTGGTCAACGCGTGGCCGCACCGGTACCTGAGCGACCAGTACGGTCAAGGGCTGTTGGATTCCAGGACCGTGCTGTGTGTCCTCACGCACGACCCCAAATTCGACATCCCCGTCCTTGAAGTGGCCCTCCGCGGCAGCCCCGTGGCCTTTATCGGCGCGATGGGATCCAGGCGCACGCACGAAGACAGGATGGCGCGGCTGCGGCGAGCCGGACTGAGCGAGACGGAACTGTCCAAGCTCCACAGCCCGGTGGGCCTTGACCTGGGCGCCCGGACCCCCGAGGAAACGGCCGTGTCCATCGCCGCGGAATTTATCTCCCAGCAGTGGAGCGGCAGCGGGGAGCCACTGCGGCAACTCGGCGAGCGGATCCATCACGACGAGCAACTGTAGCGTTACGTGAACCCGGGGTACGTCACCAAGCGGCACGTCGCGAACAGCGTCCGGCCGCCCGGGCGTAAGCTCGTGCCATGGCGAGATACTTCGATGTGCACCCCGAGAACCCCCAGCCGCGTTCGATCCTCCAGGCAGTGGAGATCGTCCGCTCAGGCGGCCTGATCGCCTACCCCACCGATTCGTGCTACGCACTGGGCGCGCAGCTTGGTAACCGGGAGGCCTTGGACCGGATCAAGTCCATCCGGCACCTGGGCGACAAGCACCACTTCACGCTCGTCTGCAAGGACTTCGCCCAGTTGGGCCAGTTCGTCCAGATCGACAACGACGTCTTCCGCAGCATCAAGGGCGTGACGCCCGGCAGCTACACCTTCATCCTGCCCGCCACGAGGGAGGTGCCCAAGCGGCTGTTGCACCCGAAGAAGAAGACGGTAGGCGTGCGCATCCCGGACAACCACGTAGTCCAGGCCCTGCTCTCCGAACTCGGCGAACCCCTGCTGTCCAGCACGTTGCTGCTTCCCGATGAGGAAGAGCCGCTGACGCAGGGCTGGGAGATCAAGGAGCGCCTGGAGCATGTGGTGGATGCAGTGATCGATTCCGGCGACTGCGGCGCCGAACCTACCACCGTGATCGATTTCTCCGGCGGAGCCGCGGAAGTCGTCCGGCGGGGCATGGGCGACCCTTCCCGCTTCGAATAGGCTGTGCCCGCTAGGCGGATTCCGGCTCGCGGGACTGCCGGTTCCGCACCCAGCGGCGGACCAGATCGACGGCGGCCACCAGCCCGGCGAGGGGCGACAGCACGGCTACGGCGTAGACGAAAAGCATCCAGGCCAGGGTGGTCACCGGCGACTGGCGGGCGCTCAGGAGGGACAGTCCGCCGAAGAGACCCAGGATCCAGAACAGGACGACCCCGGACAGCACGGCGGCCGCGGGGAAGTACTCGTTCGTGACGACTTTCTTGATGGTTTCCATGGGCCTTCCTGTCAGCCACTCATTCGGCACGACTTTCTTGATGGTTTCCATGGGCCCTCCTGTCACCCGGCGGTGGGACAGCCCGCCAGGGTCCTTCCCAGTATGAGGCCCCAGGACCCAGGATTTGCCGCGAATCGCGGCCACGTGACGAAGTTAACTCCCGTTCCGGCGACACGGCAAACCCGGGGTTCAGTGCGGCGTGCCGGGACCGCCGGAGGTCCGCAGAGGGCACGAAAAGGCAGTATCACCGGCAGTAACAGCACCACCGGTAGTCGCAGTACGGCGGTCCTGAAGAACGAGGTGGCCGTCCCGGCAAAGAGCGAGACGTTAGACAGCGGCCCGTACACGCTGGAGAAACGAATCCAGCACGCGCCCGGCATTCTCGTGCATGCGCCGCGACTCCGCCGCCGGCAGCTGCCGGCCCTTGGGCCCGTTCAACCGCTCACCCAGATAGAGCAGTGCCGCGAGGACCTCGGAGAGTTCGGAATTTGCTTCCGCATGCTGCCGCAGCAGGCGAAGATGCGCTTCCTGCAGCGCCGGTCCGGGCGTGCAGCCAAGGTCGTGATCGAACAGCCGGCGGCAGCGGTCATACGCCGCCAGGCCCTCCGCGGGCAGACCGGCCTGCTCATAGGCGGTCACCAGCACAGTCCAGGCCCGCTCGTTGAGGGGCTCGGACCGGATGGCAGCCTGCACCAGGTTGACGGCCTCCTCCGGCTTGTCCAGCAGTGCGGCTGTCTCAGCCGCGAAAATCTGCAGCGCCACCTTTTCCGCCGTATGGCGCGTGCGTGCCTCTTCGGCCCAGTCGGAGGCAAGTTCGAACCCGAGCAGCGGCTCGGCGCTAAGGTCTAGGGCCTCGAGCAGCAGCGGGTACGCCTCCACAGGAGGCAGCTCCCCGGCAGTGCGGACCAGTGCACGGAACCGGAACAAGTCCAGGTCCACGAGGGCGGGGTCCAGGACGTAGCCGCTGTTGGCGGTGCGGAGCGGACCCGTCTTGGTCTGCCCCGGCTGGATGGCACGCCGGATACCGCTGATATAGCTCTCCAGGGTGGCCACGGAGCCGTCGCTGGCTCCTGCTCCCCAAAGAAGATCGATCAGGCGGGTCTTGGACACGGGCGTGCCCAGATTCAGAAGGAGGATCTCCAGTATGTGCCGGGGTTTGCATCCCCCCATGTCGGCGGCAGTGAGGGAGACGCCGCCCCGGTGTACTTCAAAGGATCCGAACAAGCGGACCGAAATGGGGGGTGCAGTTCCCGTTAGGCTTTCCACGATGCGCTCTCCGATTTCCCCAGATAACACGACCTCAATCGCCTGCGAAGAGCCGGTTCAGCATTGGAATCAGGCCATACTGAGACTCTGTTCCTCCGGCTTTCCAATGCCACCGTGGCATGCCCGGACTTGGCGCAACAAGGCGTGCCGCTACCCGATCTTTCGCCCGGAGAAAGTCGGGTACAGGGGTCAGTACCGTTGAGTACGGCGGCGAAGCGCCAGGCAGGTACTTGCGGCCTGAAGCGAGTAATTCTGCGGGTCGCCGTCCCGGTCAGGTGAGTAGTTTTCGGGTCGGCAAATTCGTGCTCTCACGCGATGAATTGCGCCGTAAAGCCGGCGCTGAATCCCGCATTGAACAAGGCGCCGCGGGCCGGTCCCGGACCGGTTTCCCCTACTGGTTCTCCGTCATCTCCGCCGGCACGGCTACCAGACCCAGCTCCACGCCGTCGCGCAGCACGGCCAGATCAAGCGGCTCTCCGATCGCTTCGGCGAAGAGCAGTTTCTGCAGGCTCTCGGCGTTGGACACGGACCTCTGTCCGACCTTCAGGAGGATGTCGCCTGCTCTGAGCCCGGCGCGTTCGGCGGGCGCACCCGGGAGTACTTCCACCACCATCAGGCCCTCTCTCCGGCCGGTTCGGACCACGGCGCTCGGTTGTAGCTGAATGGGCGTGCTGACGAGCCCAAGGTAGGCCCGGCGGACGCGGCCGTCCTTGACCAGCGAGGCGATGATCCGCCGGGACGTCGAATTGACGGGGACAGCCAGGCCCAGACCGATGCCGGCGACGGCCGTATTGATGCCGACGATCCGTCCGCGGGCATCGGCCAGGGCGCCTCCGGAGCTGCCGGGGTTGAGCGCAGCATCAGTCTGGATAACGTCTTCGATCACGCGCCGGTTCCGTCCGGACCAGACCGGAATAGAACGGCCCAGCCCGCTGACAACTCCGGCCGTGACGGAACCCGAGAGCCCGAGCGGATTGCCGACCGCGATCACCAGTTGCCCGACCCGGAGCGATTCGGCGTCGCCCAGGTCCGCCGGCGCCGCCGTCGGTGCCCTGCCGTGGACCACGGCCAGGTCGGAGAGCGGGTCGGCTCCCACCACCTCCACGGCGGTGGACGTGCCGTCCGCGAAGTCCGCGTGTCCTGACTCCGCGCCGCCCACCACGTGGGCGTTGGTGAGCAGATACCCGTCAGTCGTGAAGAGGACGGCTGAACCCGCTCCAGCCCGGAACCTGCCGTTGCGCCCCTTGCCGGTCATCTCGATAGCCGCGACGTGTGGCGTGACAGCTTCGGCTACGCGGATGACCGTTGCGGAATAGGAATCCAACGGGTCTTCGGACACGTCGGATCCGGAAACCCTGCTGATGGCTTCGGCCACGGTGCACCTCCTGCAAAACGGTACTCATCCAAGTCAACCACCGCCGTCCCGGCGGTAGTCCTGAGCCGCCTACGCCGTCAGTGAAATACGCCGGATGAAGCGTCCGAGGTGCAACAGTTCAGCCGGGCGTGGATTCACGGGCTAGGCTCGAAAGATAGATCCGCCCGACAGTCCAGGAGAACCTACGTGAACCCAGCGTCCGCTTCCCCCGCTCCGCTGCCTCCGCCGGGCCTGACGTGGGGCATCAAGCGCAGCTTCATGGACTACATTGCGGGGCTCCCGGACGGCGCTGTCTCCGCTGCCGACGGCGCCACGGTGACCGCGACCGGAGAGT
>Ga0308173_10001544_pt1 | contig 11595 bp, 15 predicted proteins | sample PhyPR1_FD_203716 | JGI IMG/M metagenome (GOLD analysis project Ga0308173, IMG submission 203716) | Soil microbial communities from UC Gill Tract Community Farm, Albany, California, United States - DLSLS.P.R1 | ecosystem: Environmental > Terrestrial > Soil > Agricultural land | place: USA... | reverse complement strand
ACTTGAAGTGGTACTTGACCCAGAAACGCTCGCCCTCGGCGTTGATCCACTGGTAGGTGTGCGAGCCGTAGCCCTGCATTTCACGCCAGGAGGCGGGCAGGCCGCGGTCACCCATGAGCCAGGTGACCTGGTGGGCGGACTCGGGGGAGAGGGTCCAGAAGTCCCACTGCATGTCGGCGTCACGCAGGTGGGTGCCCGGCAGGCGCTTCTGCGAGTGGATGAAGTCCGGGAATTTAATGCCGTCGCGGATGAAGAAGACGGGGGTGTTGTTGCCCACGAGGTCGTAATTGCCCTCGGTGGTGTAGAACTTCACCGCGAAGCCGCGCGGGTCGCGCCACGTGTCGGGTGAGCCGTTCTCGCCGGCGACGGAGGAGAAGCGGATGAGCATGTCCGTCTCGACGCCTGGCTGCAGGAACGCGGCCTTGGTGTACTTCGAGACGTCCTCGGAGGTCTTGAAGGTGCCGAAAGCGCCGCCGCCCTTGGCGTGCACAACACGCTCCGGAACCCGCTCGCGGTTGAACTGGGCCAGCTTCTCGACCAGGTAGTGGTCGGTGAGGATGATGGCTCCGTCGGCACCGACCGACTTCGAGTGGGCGTCGGAAGTGACGGGTGCGCCGGACTGTGTGGTGGACACGGCGGGCGCAGAGATGCTCTCAGTCATCTTTCTCCTTTTGGTTGGGTTTCTTACTTTTGTTCGGAAGGAAGTTGTTGGGTGCGCTGGCAGTCCTGGCAGATGCCCTGGTACAGCACATCGGCGATCTGGATGGTCATCGGCTTGGCGTCCGCGTCCCAGTGCGGGGTGAGGCAGGGGGCGTGGCCCACGGCGCATTCGACGTCCTCCACGCGGCCGCAACTGATGCACACGGCGTGGTGGTGGTTGTCTCCCACCCGGGTCTCGTAGAGCGCGGGGGAGTGCGGGGGCTCGAAGCGGCGCAGCATGTGCAGGTCGGTGAGGTCACCCAGAACCACGTAGACGGACTGGGCGGTCAGCTCCGGCAAGTCCTGCCGCGCGGCGGCAAGGATCGCCTCCGCCGGCGAATGCGGGTGGTGCTCGACGGCGGCGAGCACGGCCAGGCGCTGTTTGGTCACCCGGCGGCCGTGGGCACGCAGGGCGGCGGCCCATGCGTCGTGGGTGCCCGAGGAATCCGTCATGGTCTCATTCAAGCACTTATTACGACTGTCTCACAATAAGGCGAGGCTAAGTGAGGGCAATTCGGTCCGTCCGTGGCACGGGGCACCGCGCCTCGCCGCTAGAGTTGCCCGGTGGGGAAATTTTTGGCGGACGTCACGCCGCTGCGCGAAAGTCCGGCCTTCCGTCGTCTGTGGCTCGGCTCCGCCGTCTCAGCTCTCGGCAGCCAGCTGACCCTGGTGGCGGTCAGCCTGGAGGTGTACCGGCTGACCCAGGACAGCCTCTACGTTGGCCTGCTGAGCATTTTTGCCCTCGTGCCGCTCGTGTTCGGTGGCCTCCTGGGCGGCTCGATCGCCGACGCCCACGACCGCCGCACAGTAGCACTCCTGGCCTCGTCCGTCCTCTGGCTGACCACGGCCGCGCTTGCCCTGCAGGCCTGGCTGCAGCTGGGCAATGTGTGGCTGCTGTATGCGCTGGTGGCCGTGCAGAGTGGTGCGCAGGCCATCAACCAGCCGGCCCGTAGCGCCATCATCCCGGTCCTGGTGCGCAAGGAACTGCTGCCGGCGGCCAACGCCCTGAACATGATGAGCTTCGGACTGACCATGACCGCCGGCCCGCTGCTGGCCGGCGTGCTCGTGGCCTGGATCGGCTTCGGCTGGACGTACACAATCGACGTCGTCAGCTTCGCCTTTGCGTTCTGGGCGCTCCTGAAGCTGCCGTCCATGCCGCCCGGCGAACACGCCAGGCCGGCCGGACTGCGTTCGGTGGTGGAAGGCTTCCGCTTCCTTGGCACTCGGCCCAACCTCCGGATGACGTTCGTGATCGACCTTGTGGCCATGATCTTTGCCCAGCCCCGGGCGCTGCTGCCTGCCATCGGCGCGCTGATGATTGGCGGCGGCGAGGCGACGGTCGGCATCCTGCTGGCCTCCACCGCCGTGGGGGCGTTCCTGGCCGGGCTGTTCTCGGGGCCGCTGGGCGGCGTCTGCCGGCAGGGTGCTGCCGTCGTGTGGTCGGTGATGGGCTGGGGTGCCTCGATTGCAGCCTTCGGCCTGACGGTTGTCCTTGCAGGTCACTCCGGCAGCGGCGGCGTGACGGTGTGGCTGGTGCCCGCCGCCGTGTGCTGCGCGCTTGCCGGGATTGCGGATTCCGTGAGCGCCGTCTTCCGGACCACCATCCTGCAGGCCTCCACCCCGGACCACCTGCGCGGACGGCTGCAGGGGGTATTCGTCGTGGTGGTGGCAGGAGGACCCCGGATCGGGGACATGCTGGCAGGCGGGGCGACTAAGCTTTTGAACGAGGGATGGGTCTTGCTGCTCGGCGGCGTGCTGTGCGTTGCCGTGGCCTGGACCGTGGCCCATGTGCAGTCGGGAGGCCGGCTGCAGCCGGGAGCCCGCGCCCAGTCGGGATTCCTGCGGTACGACGCGCGGAACCCGGTGCCGTAGCGGTTCGTTTTTCTTGGTAGTTGAAAGTAAGGCATCAGGAGGACCCGTGCACCAGCATCACAACGGACTGAAGACGGCGGCCCTTTTCGGAGTGCTGTGGGCCGTGCTGCTTGGCCTGGGGGCGTTCATTGCAGCCGGGACCCGCAGCACCACGCCGATCTTGATCATGGCCCTGATCGGCATCGGCACCACGGCCTACGGGTACTGGAACAGCGACAAGATCGCGATCCGGTCCATGCAGGCCTACCCGGTCACGGAGGCGGAGGCGCCCCAGCTGTATCAGATCGTCCGGGAGCTGTCCGCCCGGGCCAACCAGCCGATGCCGCGCATCTTCATCTCACCCACCATGGCGCCGAATGCGTTCGCCACCGGCCGGAACCCGCGGAACGCGGCAGTGTGCTGCACCGAAGGCATCCTGAGGCTGCTGGACGCACGCGAACTGCGCGGCGTCCTGGGTCACGAACTGATGCATGTCTACAACCGCGACATCCTGACGGCGTCGGTGGCTGCCGCCGTCGCCGGCGTCATTACCTCGGTTGGGCAGATGATGCTGCTGTTCGGCGGCGGCGACCGCCGCAACGCGAACCCTCTCGCCGCGATCGCCATGGCGCTGCTGGCCCCGTTCGCGGCTTCCCTGATTCAGATGGCCATCTCCCGCACGCGGGAGTACGACGCCGACGAGGACGGTTCCTCGCTGACGGGAGATCCGCTGGCGCTGGCTTCCGCCCTGCGCAAGATCGAACAGGGCGTGCAAGTGGCGCCACTGCCGCAGGACCAGCGGCTGGTCAACGCGTCCCACCTGATGATCGCCAACCCGTTCCGCGGCGGAGGCGTGGCCAAGATGTTCTCCACCCACCCACCGATGGCCGAACGGATCGGCCGGCTGGAGCGGATGGCCGGTCGGCCGCTGCGGTAAACCCACCGCGCGGACGACGCCGGAATTGGCTTCGGCCGCGCAAAATGTCTGCGGACGCGCAAATGGGCCGGCGACATGCCCAACCCCGCCTGCCTGTCGCGAAGACAATCTGTCTCACGACAGGCTGACAGAGAGGGAATACGGGTGTCGCCAGCCCATTTGCGTGTCGCGGGGAAACCCGCGCGTCGCGGAGAGTGTGCTCAGCTGCGGAAGTTGACGAACTGCAGGTCGGCCTCGTCGAAGCCCTTGAGCAGGTTCATGGTCTCCTGGAGGTCGTCGCGGGACTTGGACGTCACCCGCAGCTCGTCGCCCTGGATCTGCGACTTGACGGACTTGGGGGCCTCGTCCCGGATCAGCTTGTTGATCTTCTTGGCGAGATCCTGGGCAATGCCTTCCTTGATGGAGGCCTCGAGCCGGAACTCCTTGCCGGAAGCGAAAGGCTCGCCCGTATCGAGGGACTTCAGCGAAATGCCGCGGCGGATGAGCTTTGACTGCAGCACATCGAGCACTGCCAGCACCCGCTCTTCGGAGTTGGCCTTCATGAGGATCTTCTCGCCGCTGAAATCGACCTCGGCGCCCACACCCTTGAAGTCGTAGCGCTGGGCGATTTCCTTCTGCGCCTGGTTCAGCGCGTTGGCGACTTCCTGCTTGTCTACCTTGCTGACGACGTCGAACGTGGATTCGCCTGCCATGACTGTCCTCCTGATGGTTGCCGGGTGCCCTATGTAAGGCCGGGATGTCTGCGTTCCAGCCTAGTACGGATGCCCCGGATCTGGAGGCCGGCCAGCGCGGTGCGGTTTCACAGTCCGCTCATAGCTCAATCACGGCGGGAACGAAGCCGGGCCGGGAAGGGTTGCAAGGGTTGGAACCAATGCTGAAAGGCAGAACATGCACCGCAAGGCCGTCCGCTACGTCACCCGCACCACCGCCGCCGCTGCCGGCAGCCTGGCCGTGAGGGCGACTTCCATTGCCGCCGCCGCACTCGCGGCCTCCATCATTCTGAGCCCGGCCGCCGATGCGTCGGCCCGCATGGACGGAGTGCACGCCGATCTGGCCCGCGCCGTCCAGCTCAACCAGGTCACTGCGGAGCAGGCGGCCCGGTTCGAGGCCAGACTGGCGGGGCGCCTTCTCGGAGACGCCTGACTTTCCGGGCATTTTGGCCCTCCAAAGCGCCGATTCGATTCTTCGGCAGAAGTTCTGTAAAGTTGTCTTGCCCGCGGGTGCTGGAAGCGGAACGGACTGGAAACAGGCCGTCCGGAACTGGAACCGCGAGTGATCTTCTTTTGAAGTTCGGCAGATTACCCGAGCGGCCAAAGGGGGCTGACTGTAAATCAGCTGGCAACGCCTACGGGGGTTCGAATCCCTCATCTGCCACCCTTGGAAAGCCTCCGGAACCATCAGGTTCCGGAGGCTTTTTCTTTGTTTGAGAGATTTCGCCAGGGCCGCCGCTGGGTTGGGTATAGTGCCCGTCATGAACGACAAGGCGATCTTGCACCACTACCTGCGCACCCGGCGGGAGGACCTGTTGGGGAAGCTCGAAGGTCTCAGCGAGTACGACGCGCGGCGGCCCCTCACCCCGACCGGAACCAACCTGCTGGGGCTGGTCAAGCACGTGGCCAGTGTGGAACTGGGGTATTTCGGGGAGGTCTTCGGCCGCCCGTCCGAGCTGGAGCTGCCGTGGTTCGCCGACGACGCCGAGCCGGACGCCGACATGTGGGCGGCCGCCGACGAGACGCGGGAGCAGATCGTCGAGCTGCACCACCTTTCGGCCGCCCACACCGCCGCCACCATCGAGGCACTCGCCCTCGACGCGCCGGGCGAGGTGCCCTGGTGGCCGGAGGAGCGCAGGCACGTGACCCTGCACCAAATCCTCGTGCACATGTGCGTGGAGACGGCCCATCACCTCGGTCACGCGGATATTCTGCGTGAACTTATCGACGGGAACGCCGGCATGCGCCCGGGCGATCCGAATCTCTCGGACCGCACCGCCGAAGGATGGGACGCGCACCGGGGCCGTATCGAAGCTGCGGCCAGGGCGGCCGCGGCCAGCTGGACCACGTCAGGCGGGTCCAAATCCAGCCGGTCCTAATGGACAATTTCGGCCCAGAATTTCGCAGGGTGTTTTGTGCCACGTTTGGGGTTACGCGGGAGTAGGGTGGAGCAGTTCGCGTCAATCCCGCAATTTGTGTCAGTCCTGAGGAGCATAGTGAAATCGTTCGCCTGTGGTGATGTAGTCCCCGGTTGCGAGGCCCGTTGGGTGTGCAGCACCGACGACGAGATTCTGGTCAACGTTGCAGCCCATGCCGCCGAAACGCACGGCCTGGTCGAACTGCCGGCCGACGTCGTTCAGGCCGTCCACAAAGCCATCCTGCCGGTTAGTTGAGTCCTGGGGCAGACGGCATGCCTCCCGGCACCGGTGAAGTTGCCGCACCGGACTGGAGCGAGCTCCTGGCGGCCGCCTGCCGCGGTGAAGGCCTGGCCGCGGCGTACCAGCCGATCGTCGACACGGCGCGCGGCACCGTGGTCGGTTACGAAGCGCTGGCACGGTTCCCCGGATTCGCCGAAAAGAACCCCGAAACATGGTTCGCCGCCGCGCGGCAGCACGGCAAGGCAGAAGAGCTGGAGTCCGCTGCCATTCGGACCGCGCTGGCCGCACGCGGCACACTTCCGCCCAACTGCTTCCTGACCCTCAACGTCTCGCCCGAATTGCTGCCCACGGAAAGTATCCGGAACGTCTGGCGCAACGAAGGGAGCCTGGCCGGGCTGGTCATCGAACTGACAGAGCAGACCCCCATTGACTCTTATGTCGACCTTGAACCGGACCTTAACCAGTTGCGCGCCGCTGGCGCCCTGATCGCCGTCGACGACGCCGGAGCCGGCTACGCGGGATTGCGGCACCTGCTTTCGCTGCGGCCGGCGCTGATCAAGATTGACCGCGAACTCATCCAGGATCTCGACCGCGACGAAGCGAAGCGGGCCCTGATCGGCATGCTCGGCGCGTTCGCCAGCCGGGTCGATGCCTGGATCCTGGCTGAGGGCGTAGAACGCGTCGAGGAGCTTGATGCGCTCGTGTCGCTCGGCGTCCCGCTGGTCCAGGGCTACTGCCTGGCCCGGCCCGCTGCGCCGTGGGCGGGCATCGACCTGGAGGTGGCCCACCGGCTCGCGGCGAAATCCCCCATAGCGCACAAAACGACGGTCCGGGACGTCCTGGAACCGGCGACAACCGCGATGAGCACCGAAACTGCAGCCGCCGCATTAGCCGAGAACCCGGCGCTGCAGTCAGTGGTGCTGATGGGGGACTACCTGCGGCCGATCGCGGTGCTCAAAGCCGAAGACGCCGCGCTGGGCGTGGTCACTGACGGGATGCGCGTCAACCTGGATACACCCATCCGGGACGCCCTGGCGCGGTCCATGACCCGTCCCGCGGCCAGCCGCTTCGAGCCCCTGCTGGTGACAGACAATGCCGGACGGTTCGCCGGCGTCGCCCGCATGGAACGCCTGATTACGGCGCTGACGGCCGCCGCTGGATAGGCGGGAAGGGGCCGGACGGCATCCGGCAACAGTGCCCAGGACCGTCGAGGGCCGACTTTACGACCCCGGCTCGAGGAGTTGCTCGGTAACGCGATCCGGCAATCCGCCGAAGTATTGGTCCAGCACGCGCTGGAACAGGGGCTCGTGCGGAGCCGCCCGGTGAAACAGCGTCATGCAGGAATGCAGCTTCCGCGCGTCGATGCCGCCGAAGATGTCCTCGGCGCTCCGGCCTTCGACACCGGCCACAGCGGCGGCGCAATCCAACAGGCGCGGGCCGAGGACCGGATGCTGCAGGTAGGCGGCCGCCTCAGCAAGGGTGGCGATGGCATACTTCCGCGAGGTCGCGCTCTGCCCCAATCCCGCCAACTGCGGAAAGACGAACCACATCCAGTGGCTGCGCTTGGAGCCCTGTCGGAGTTCGGCAAGAGCCTGATCATAGGTTCCGCCCACGTTCTGGGCCTCGACAAAGCGTTGAAGGTCATAGAGATCCTCCATGGTTTCCTCCTCCGGACGACTGCCGCCTCCATCCAAGCACCGATCCGGTGCCGCGGAAAGCCTCCTGCGCCCTACACCCCCGGCCTAGGGCGGCGGTACTATCAACCTCGAAGGGCCGTTGGCGCACCTCAGAATTGGTGCAGATCAACCGGCGCCACTCGGGCCGAGTCGGAGGGCGGGATGCGCGACGCATTTGGGCTGTTCACCAGGGACACGCTGGTGGAAGTCGCGCTTTTGCTGGCGACCTTCGTCTTGTGCTCCCTGATCGGCGTCGAGCGCCAGGTCCGGCAAAAAAGCGCCGGATACCGCACCCATGTCCTGGTTGGCCTGGGATCGTGCACCTTCACGCTGATCTCCGCGTACGGCTTCGCCTACGTTCAGCAGCCCGGCAGCACACTGGACCCGACCCGCATCGCGGCCCAGATTGTCAGCGGCATCGGCTTCCTCGGCGCCGGGGTGATTTTCAAAGGGCGGAATGTTGTCCGGGGGCTCACCACCGCCGCCAGTATTTGGGTGTCTGCCGCCGTCGGCATGGCGTGCGGGGCGGGAATGCTTTCCCTCGCGCTATCGCTGACTGCCTTCCATCTGATCACCTTGTATGTGGTGTCTCCTGCGGTCCGGAAGATACCCACGCCGGACACCAACCGGGTCCTGCATGTGAGCTATGCCGACAATCAAGGCGTGTTGCGGCAGGTGCTGGAGCTTGCCACGAACATGGGTTTCAGCTCATCAATCCTCAGCACGAAAAAATCGGGCGATAAACAAAAGCCGATCGTTCTCATGAACATCCGCTTCCACGGCTCTGTCCCGCTGCGGGAGCTTGTCCCGTCCCTCCTGGAAGTGCCCGGGGTGACAAGTGTGACGCTCCTCGGCGCGGACCCGAACGAGGACGACGATGACGTCACCACCTGATAACCTGCCGCGTCGAGACCCCCGGGTTGACGCGTTCATCGCGGCACTGCCGGACTGGCAGCAGGACATCTGCGCCCGGGTGCGTGAACTTGTCCATGCCGCCGATCCGGCAGTCGCCGAGACCATCAAGCGCACCACGCGGCCCTACTTCGTCCTCGAGGGCAACATCTGCGCCCTTTTGGCGGCCAAGGACCATGTCAACGTCTTCCTGTACGACGGCGGAATCGTCCCGGATCCGGAGAGCATCATCACGGGCGGACACGACAACAAGACCGCACGCACCGTCGCTTTCCGCCAGGGGGAAGCCATCTCCGAGCAGGCCCTCACGGCAATGTTCCGGCAGATCATTGCGGACAACCGGGCCGGGGGCTGGCGGAAACTCAAGGCTGGCCGTTCTGGATGATCCTTTAGAATCTGCGGATGACCGAGAACAGCATCCCCTTGACCTGTACGGTGCGGGTGCGGGTGCTGCGCAGGTCCGACGCCGGCCGCCTCGCCGATGCCTATCTGCGGAACCGCGAGCACCTGGCGCCCTGGGAGCCTCTGCGGCCGGATGAATTCTTCACCGGCGACGGACAGGCAGCCAGCATCGAATCCAAGCTCGGGTTATTCGTCGCGGGATCGGACGTGCCCTGGGTCCTCGCCGAAGGAGCCCGGGTGGTCGGCGTGATGAACCTCAGCGGGATTGTCCGAGGCCCGTTCCTCAGCGGCCACCTCGGCTACTGGGTGGACAAGGAGATGACCGGGCGGGGGATCGGCTCGGCTGCCGTCGAGTTCGCCGTCGAAGCCGCCCGGACCGAGCTCGGGTTGCACCGGCTCCAAGCCGCCACCCTCCCGCACAACGCCGCGTCACAGCGGATCCTGAAGCGGGCAGGGTTTGAGGAAATCGGCCGGGCCGCGGCCTACCTCAAAATCGCGGGATCATGGCAGGATCACGTCCTGTTCCAGCGGATCCTGTACTGACGAAAGGTTCCGGACTGAAGGGTGCCGGACCGGCGTCCTAAGGGGTGCTTGTCGGCGGCGCTTGTTCAGCCTTTAGTTCCTCGCCGTGGGCGATGATCGCGTAGATAATCAGCACGTTCATGGCGATGACGATGAAGGACCACCACGGCTGCTGGGGGATGAGCATCAGTTGCACGACCGCGCTGACGCCGGCCACGATGACACCAGCGACCCGGGCCCACGTTAGGCCGGAGAAGAGCCCGACGCCGGTCATGATCAACATCACCCCGATCACCACGTTCCACCAGCCCCACCCCTTGGCGTCGAAGAGGAACAGCGTTCCCGGCGTCGACATGTAGTAGGTATCCGGTCCGGTGAGCGCCACGAGACCCTGAAGGCCAGTGAAGACGCCGTTGATGATCAGAATGACTCCGGCGAAACGGACCCAACCGGTCCAGCCAGTCGAAGCGACAGGATGATGATGATTGACAGTACTCATAATGCCGACCGCTTTCCGTTGAATGCTCTGCCGTCGGCCTCATGGTCGGCGCAGTCGTGTCAGAAGCTAGTACCGATTCCGATTATGTTCCTCACCTTCCAAGGCGGTCAATCCCAGCTGAGCGGCTGCAGCCACGAGCAAGTACGGTGTCGGGCACAGGCCGGTGGGGACACGCCCGGCCCATTGCCAATGCCCCGGATCCGGGTACGTTGAAGCCATGACCATCATCCTTGTCGGCGGCGGCCCGGACACCGTGACCACTCCCGTTGTCTTCGACCGTTTCGTCAGGGAGCTCCGGGTCCGGGCCGACGGCAGGGTTCCCCGCGTCGCCGTGGTTCTCGTTGACCAGGAGGGCAGTTCGGAATTGTTCCTGCCAGCCTATTTGCGGCCGTTGGAATCCCGCATCGTCTGCGAGGTCCTCCCGGTCCTGCTCCGTTTCAACAAAGACGCCGATCCTGCCGCGTTCGACGGCGTCGACGGGATCGTCGTCGGGGGCGGCCCGACGCCGGGCTACCTGGCGGGCCTGCTGCCGTCCGCGGAGGTGATCCGCCACGCGGTCTCCGGGGGCGTGCCCTACATGGGGTTCTCCGCCGGCGCGATGGTGGCGCCGGCACGGGCACTCGTGGGCGGGTATCGGATCAAGGGCACCGAAGTATGCTCTGAAGAATGTTCGGAGGGCCTCGACGAACTCGAGATCCGCGACGGTCTGGGCCTGGTGCCCTTCGCCGTCGACGTCCACACCGCTCAGGCAGGAACGCTTAGCCGGGTCGTTGGGGCGGTGGCGCAAGGCCTCCTGGACCGGGCGGCCGCCGTGGATGAGAACACCGCCCTGGTCCTGCGCCACGCGGACCTGGACGAACTGGAAGTGATCGGCGCGGGTCATTGCTGGACAATCCGCGGCGCCGGGCCCAAAGCCACCGTTTCGGTTCTGTCCGCACACGGATAGGCCCTCGGCGCGCGCTTACCCCTTGGCATGGTTGTTACTCGCAAGTAACATGGCCTCATGCACCTTCTGCTCCGGACCCTCCTGCTGCTGTTCACGTCCTCGCGCAGACCGCCGCTGAGTATCTGGGACAGCTCCTCGCTTCCCCTGCGCGTCCTGCCCACGGACATCGACATCGCCATGCACGTGAACAACGGCATGTACTTCTCGCTCATGGACCTCGGCCGCTTCGACCTCATGGCCCGCAGCGGAACCTGGCGAAAGATCCGCCACCGGGGCTGGACGCCGGTGGCGGCGGGGGAGACCATCGCCTTCCGCCGTTCGCTGCAGCTCTGGCAGCGGTACACCATCGAATCCAAGATCATCGGCCTGGATTCAAAAGCCATCTATTTCGAGCAGCGGATGGTGGTGGACGGCGAGGTTTACGCGCGCGCCCACATTGCCACCCGACTTCTCAGCAAGGGCCGGCCCGTCAGCCAGGCGGAAATCCTCCGGGAATTCGGCACCCCGCCGGCGGATCTGGAGCTGCCCGGGTGGATCCATGAATGGCGCGAATCCAACGCCCTGCCCGGTGCCCGGCGTCCGGCGCCGCACGCCTGGACCTGAGCAACGAGGCCCGCCTGCCAGGATGTGCCAACAGCGAAATGCCGGAGACATTCCCTGCCTGCTCCCGTACCGTTGACTCATGGCAACCCTAGACATCACAGGTGAACAGTTCGCATCGACCGTCGAGGATAACGACATCGTCCTTGTCGATTTCTGGGCCGAATGGTGCGGCCCGTGCAA
>Ga0308173_10001543_pt1 | contig 11595 bp, 10 predicted proteins | sample PhyPR1_FD_203716 | JGI IMG/M metagenome (GOLD analysis project Ga0308173, IMG submission 203716) | Soil microbial communities from UC Gill Tract Community Farm, Albany, California, United States - DLSLS.P.R1 | ecosystem: Environmental > Terrestrial > Soil > Agricultural land | place: USA... | reverse complement strand
GACGAACACGTCCGGTCCGCCACCGTCAGGGGTGGCGAAGCCGAACCCCTTCTCCGCGTTGAACCACTTCACTGTTCCTTCGGGCATTGCTCGCTCCTAGCTGAGGTCGTACATCGGGGTCCTGCCAATGCGCAGGGCCTTCCCGACACGGGTAACCCTAGCTGTACTTGGTGCGATCCTGACAAGGGGACGGCGTTTTGTGCCGCACGGATTTTCCCGCCGGGTTCCGGCGGCCACCGGGCGATGACCGCGGGAGACCCCTCTGAGGGTGCCGTGGCCGACGTCCAGGGAAGCCGGCTGGGGGGCGATTCCGGTCTTCTTGCGGAATTCGTGCGGCTTTCTCGACGGCGCCCTGCGGACCGGCCCGAAGAGTCCTGGGTGCCGGGAACGACCCGGTGCCACCGACCCAGGAGATGCCGTCATGGAGACCGCCTTCGCACCGACCGCCCGCTTCGTCGCCTACGCCGACGGCACCCCCGTCGTGCTGCGGGACGTCGAGGACCTCCACGACGCCGACCTCGACGACCTGCTCGCCGACCGCCTGGCCGACACGACGATCCACCCGAGCGCCCTCGATGCGGCCGCCGTCGCCGCGGCCACCGGGCTGGCCCGGCTGCTCGCCAGGCCCGGCCGGGCCGCGCTGATGGCGCACGACCTCGGCAGCCGCGGCGCGTTCCTCGCCGCCCACTGACCGCTCCCTGACGACGGCGGAGCCGCGGGGCGGACGCTCCCGGGCGCGACGTCCATGCCCGACCGGAACCGGACGGCCCCCCTCGGAGCCCGACGGACAAGTTCAGGGCGCGTCGAGGACGCGGGTCTCGATCGGTTCCAGGGTGTCGACCTGTGCATCGACCGCGACCCCGAGCGGCCCACCGGGTTGATGATCAAGTCTCAGCGGACCAGCTCGACGACGAGGGTCAGCTACTACCGGGTGGGGTCCGCCGCCTCCGCACTGCGCCCTGAGGACCTGCCGCTCGACCAGATCGCCTCCGCTGCGGTCCTGCACGTCACAGGCATCACGGCGGCGCTCTCCCCGTCGTGCAGGGATGCGATCGAGGCGGCGGTCGAGCACGCCGGCCGGAATTCCACGTTGGTCAGCTTCGATGTCAACCACCGAACGGCCCTCTGGGCCGACGCTGTCGCCGGACCCGTCCTGCGGCGGATGGCCGCCTACGCCGACATCGTGTTCGCGGGTGAGGACGAGGCCGCGCTGCTGCTGGGTGCCCACGCGGATGCGCCCGCGGCCGAGCTCGCTGCCGCGGTTGCCGAGCTCGGGCCCGCGGAGGTCGTCATCAAGCGCGGGGCGGCCGGGGCCGTGGCCCTGGTCGACGGCCAGGTGGCCGACCAGCCGGGGATCGGGGTGACGGCGGTGGACCATGTCGGCGCGGGTGATGCCTTCGTGGCCGGCTATCTGGCCGCGTACCTCGACGGCGCGGACTTCCGGGAGCGGCTGCGCACCGCGAACATGACGGGGGCTTTCGCCGTCACCGTGTCGGGGGACTGGGAGGGGGCCCCGACCCGTCGCGAGCTCGCACTGCTGGGCCACGTCGCCGGCACGGTGCTGCGCTAGTTGTACAGCTAGTGCCGCGTCCGGCAACGTTCGCCCGGACTGTGCCGTGAAGGGCACCAGGCGCTCGTCCCGAGTGGTGCAATACGGCCACCCCGACGAGGGAGGGCGCATGACTGTCACGCTCACTGCACCGGGCGAAGGGGAGGAGTTCCCTGCCGGCCCGGTGCGATTCCGCATCCTGGAGGACGGCACCGGCGTCGACAAACGCTTCGGCGTCGCGGAGTGCCACCTGTCGCCGGGCTGGCCGGGGCCGCCGCAGCACGTCCATCGCGCGCACGACGAAACCTTCTACGTCGTGACGGGAACGGTCCTGTTCACGAGTGGGACGGACGAACTCCTCGCGACCGCGGGCAGTCTGGTCACCGCGCCGATCGGCGATCCCCACACCTTCGGCAACGCCGACGGAGACGCCCCCGCCACCTTGCTCTGCACTGTCACGCCGGAGCGCTACCTCGGATACTTCCGCGAGCTGCGGGATCTGCGTCCAGGGCCCGACGGCACGCTGAACCCGTCCGACGTTCTCGGGATCATGGCTCGCTACGCGACTGAGCCCTATCGGCCATGAACTGGTGCCTGCTCGCAGCCGAGAGTCCTGGAAGCAGGCTTCGAGGCGAAGGTTGCCTGTCGCGGTACTAGTTCGGCTCGTCGTCCGCTGTCGGCGGTAGGAGCGCGGGCAGCAGCGCCTCCCGGGTGGCCGGCATCCCGCTGCGGCCGTCCGGGGCCCGGGCGACGGCGAGCGTCTGGTTCACCGAGATCTCACCGAACTGGAAGGCGAGGGCCGAGGCGACCATGTAGAGCCGCCACACCCGCGCCCGCCCGGGCGAGGTGAGGGCGACGGCGGCGTCCCACTGCCGGTCGAGGCGGGAGACCCACGCGCGCAGGGTCAGGGCGTAGTGCTCGCGCAGGTTCTCCACGTCGCGCACTTCGAGGCCGGCCCGGTCGAGGGCGCTGCTCGTGGAGCCGAGCGGCTCGAGCTCGCCGTCGGGAAAGACATACCGGTCGATGAACGACGATCTCGGCGTCTCGGGGTCGTCGGTGGGCTCGGCCCGCGAGGCGATGGCGTGGTGCAGCAGCCGCCCCCCGGGAACGAGCAGCCCGTGCAGCGTCTCCGCGTAGACGCCGAGCTGGCGGGCGCCGACGTGCTCGGCCATGCCGACCGACGCGACGGCGTGGTACGGGCCGTCGCCGACGGCGCGGTAGTCCTGCCGGCGGATCTCCACCCGGCCGTCGAGCCCGGCCGCGTGCACCCGGCTCCGGGCGAGGTCGGCCTGCTCCCGGGACAGGGTCACGCCCACCGCGCGGACGCCGTACTCCCGGGCCGCGTGCACGACCAGGCCGCCCCAGCCGCAGCCGACGTCGAGCAGCCGCTGTCCCGGCGCCAGTGCGAGCTTCCGGCAGACGAGATCCAGCTTCGCCCGCTGCGCCTCGTCGAGCCCGAAGCCGGCCGACGGCGGGCGGGTCCAGTAGGCGCAGGAATAGATCATCGTCGGCCCGAGGACGAGTGCGTAGAACTCGTTGCCCACGTCGTAGTGATGTCTGATCGCGGCGGCGTCGGTCCGCGGATCGTGGTGCCTCCGGCCCGCCCGCCAGGAGCGGGCGATCTCCTCGAGCGGCAGCGGCGGCCGGCGGCCGACCGCTCCCAGGCGCAGCAGCGTCCCCATTGCGTGCAGTTTCTCCCGTGCGGTGAGGGTCAGCCCCTCGTTGCCGGCCAGCCGGCCGACCAGCTGCGGGGCGCCCAGGACGGCGTACATGTCGCCGTCGACGTCGAGGTCGCCCGCGACGTACGCCCGGGCCAGCCCGAGCTCGTCGGGCTGCCACAGCAGCGTGCGCAGCGCGCGGCGGGACCTGAGCACGACCGTCGCGGGAGCGTCGGCGGGCCCGTGCTCGCTGCCGTCCCAGCACCGCAGGCGGTAGGGCAGCTCGACCCCCACCAGTTGCCTCAGCAACGGGGCCAGCAGATCGGCGGCGCTCCGGCGCACGGCCCGAACCTAGCGCCGCGCGTCCGTCATCCGCGGCCCCGCTCGCCGTCCTCGCGACGGCGTTCTGCTCGGCACCCCGACGACGCTGTGGCTGGACTTCCTCGTGCTCGTGGTCACCGCGGGAGCCGCCATCGGCACCGCCTCCGCGCTGCTGGGCCGCCTGACCCGCTGACGCCGGATCCAGGTCCCTGGCGGCGGCTAGGCTGACATGGGCGCTGGCGCGCACCCCGGGCAAGGATGCCGGCGCGAGGGCGGTGACGGCGGGGCGGTGGACGGCGTGGAGGCATCAGGCGGCGGTCTCCGGGCGTCCCCGGCCGTCGACCCCATGCTCGAGAGGATGCCCGTCGGGCTCTACGTCCTGGACCGGGACTGGCGGTTCAGCTACGTGAACGCCGAGGCCGAGCAGCTGATCGGTCGTCAGCGGGACGACGTTCTCGGGCAGACGCTGTGGGAGGCGTTTCCGGCCGCGGTCGGCACCGAGATCGAGGAGTCCTACCGCCGCGCGGTCGCCACGGGCGAGTCGGTCTCCTTCGAGACGTACTACCCCGAGCCGCTCAACGCCTGGTACGACGTGCGCGCCCTGCCCGGCCCGGAGGGCCTGTCGGTGTTCTTCCTCGAGGTGAGCGAGCGCCGCGCGGCAGAGGAGCAGGTCCAGCAGGCCGGCCGGCGGCTCGCGCTGCTCACCCAGGTCAGCAGCGACCTGGCCGGCGTCCTCACGACCGATGTCGCGACGCTCCGGCTGCCGGGCCTGCTCGTGCCCGGGCTGGCCGACGGCTGCCTGGTCACGGTTTTCGACGACCAGAGGCACCCGGCGCACGCCGGCTCGTGGCATGCCGACCTGCGGTGCCGGGAACAGCTGGACGCCTTCGGCCGGGCGGTGCTCGCGGTACCGGGCCTGGCGATGCTCACCGGGGGCGGGCCCGGCGGTGTCCAGCAGGTGCTCCGGAGCCGGGGCGAGGCACTTTCCAGGACGCCGCCGGGCGAGGCGCGGGACGCCCTGGTGGCCCTGGATCCCGAATCCCTCCTCGTCGTCCCGATCAACCGCCGCGGGCGCGCGCTGGGCGTCCTGGTCATGCTCTACTCGTCGGGCCGGTCGCCGAGCGACGAGGACAGGACGACCGTTCAGGACATCGCCGACCGGACGGGCCTGGCGCTGGACAACGCCCGCCTGTACGGCCAGCAACGACAGCTCGCCGAGGAGCTCCAGCGCAGCCTCCTCACCGAGCCACCGGAGCTGCAGTCCGACAGGGCGGAGATCGTCGTCCGGTACCTGCCGGCCACGGAGGTCGCGGCGGTCGGGGGTGACTGGTACGACGCGTTCGTCCAGTACGACGGCTCGACGGTCCTGATCATCGGCGACGTGGTGGGGCACGACATCGCGGCCGCCGCGACGATGGGGCAGCTGCGCGGGCTGCTGCGGGGCATCGCGACGTCGAGCGACGGCGGCCCGGCCACGGTGCTGAGCAGCCTGGACTGGTCGATGGACCTGCTCCGGGTCGACACGCTGGCGACGGCCGCCATGGCCCGGTTCGAGCAGACCGGCGAGGAACGGGCCCGGCGGCTGACCCGCATGCGCTGGTCGAGCGCCGGTCATCCGTCACCGTTCATGATCTCGGCCGCCGGTGACGTCACGCTCCTCGATCGCCGACCGGAGATGATGCTCGGCGTCGACCCGCGCGCCCCGCGGACGGAGGAGATCGTCGTCCTCGAGGCGGGGACGACCGTGCTGCTCTACACCGACGGTCTGATCGAGCGCCGTGACGCGGACCTCGACACCGGTGTGGCGCGGCTGCAGGCCGCCCTCACCGAGCTCGCCGGGTTGCCGCTGCAGGCACTGTGCGATCAGTTGCTCGAGCGGCTGGTGCAGGGCCGGCCGGACGACGACGTCGCGCTCGTCGCGATCCGCCTGTACCCGGCGATCGGCGGTTACACAGTCAGGTCGAAGCCGAGATCGAGAGCCGGTGCGCTGTGGGTGAGTGCGCCGATGGCGAGGTAGTGGACCCCGGTCGCGGCGACCTCGCGCGCACGGTCGAGGGTCAGGCCGCCGCTCGCTTCCAGGCGGACGTCGCTCGCGCGGGTCAGGTCGACGGCGGCCGCGGTCTCGTCGAGGCCGAAGTTGTCGAGCAGCACGAGCCGGACCCCCGCGTCGATCGCCTCGCGGACCTGGTCGAGGGTGTCGCACTCGACCTCGAGCGGGATCCCCGGAGCGGCGGCGCGTACCGCGTGGACGGCCGCGGCGATGCCGCCGGCGGCGGCGACGTGGTTGTCCTTGACGAGCGCGGCGTCGCCGAGCGCCATGCGATGGTTGTGTCCACCACCGCAGCGGACGGCGTACTTCTCCAGCGCCCGGAGGCCCGGGGTCGTCTTGCGGGTGTCGCGGATGGCTGCGGAGGTGCCGGCGACGGCGTCGACCCAGCGGCGGGTGGTCGTCGCGATCCCCGAGAGGTGGCCGATCAGGTTCAGCGCGGTGCGCTCGGCGGTCAGGAGGGCCTGCGTCGGCCCGCTCACCGTGAGGACGGGGCGCCCGGGCGCGGTGGTGTCTCCGTCCGCGGCGCGCGGAACGATCTCCACGTCCGGGCCGCCGACGAGGTCGAACACCGCAGCGGCGACCGCGACGCCGGCGAGCACACCTGTCGCGCGCGGGGTGACGTCGCCGGTGGCGTGGGCGGTGGGGGAGACCGTCGCCAGGGTGGTGACGTCCGGGCCGAAGGCGAGGTCCTCCTCCAGGGCGCGGGCCACGATCCGCTCGACCTCGGCGGGATCGAGACCACCCGCCTCGAGCATGGCCGCGATGTCGGTGCGCAGGCGGCGGGTCATGCCGCGATCACCGGCGTCCGCACGGGCATCGTGTGGGTGCGCAGGTGCCCGCGGGCGTCCAGGTGGTGCACCAGGCGCACTCGCCAGTCCGGTCGGACGCCGGGGGCGTCGGAGCGGCGGTGGCAGCCGCGGCTCTCGGTGCGGGCCGCCGCTGCGGTGGCGAGCAGGGTCGCGGTCGTGTGCAGCGCGGTCGCCTCGACCGCGGCCCGGTCCAGGGGGCGGCCCGCCGCGAGGCGCGGGACGGCGGCGAGCACGCCGGCCAGGTGCCTCAGCCCGTCCCCGTCCCGCAGGATCCCGGCGTAGCGGGTGGTCGCGGACGTGATCGCCGTTCGGGCGGCCGGGTCGATCGCCTCCCCGGCGACCACGGCTACCGGCTCAGCGAGTACGGGGAGCTCCGCGGCCAGGAGCGCGGCGCAGCGGCGGGCGGCGATCAGTCCCTCGGTGATGGAGTTCGAGGCCAGCCGGTTGGCGCCCTGCACCCCGGTGCAGGCGACCTCCCCGACGGCGAAGAGACCGGTGACGCTGGTCCGCCCGTCGAGCTCGGCGACCACGCCTCCGCAGCAGTAGTGCGCGGCGGGTGTGACCGGTACGGGTTCGCGGGTGGGGTCGAACCCCGCCGCGCGGCAGGCGCGTAGGACGCCGGGAAAGCGGCGGCGCAGGTGCGCGGCACCCAGGGCCGTCGCGTCGAGCCGCACGTGCTGCTCGCCGGTCGCGCGGAGGTGGGCGGCGATGGTGGCCGAGACGACGTCGCGCGGGGCGAGGTCGGCCAGTGCGTGTGCGCCCGGCATGATCCGGTGCCCGGCGGAGTCGACGAGGACGGCGCCCTCGCCGCGCACGGCTTCCGAGATCAGGGCCTGCTGGCCCCCGGCGCCCGGGCCGGTCCACAGCACCGTCGGGTGGAACTGCACCATCTCGACGTCGGCGACCTCGGCGCCGGCCCGGAGCGCCATCGCCAGCCCGTCGCCAGTGGCGCCCGCGGGATTCGAGGTCGCGGCGTAGACCTGGCCGTAGCCGCCGGTCGCGAGAACGGTGGCCCGCGCGAGCAGATCACCCGCCTCGGCCAGCGACCCGTCGTCGGCGATGCGGGCGACCCGGACGCCGACGACGCTGCCGTCGCAGCCGTGCAGCGCGTCGAGGGCGACGGTGTGCTCGAGCACCTCGATGCCGCGGGCTCGCAGGGCGGCGACGAGCGTGCGGGTGACCTCGGCCCCGCTGGCGTCGCCCCCGGCGTGCACGATCCGGCTGCGGCTGTGTCCGCCCTCCCGGGTCAGGGCGGGGCGGCCGTGGACGTCGGGGTCGAGGCGGGCGCCGAGTTCCTGGAGCAGCGCGATCGCGGCCGGGGCCTCCTCCACCAGGGTGCGGGCGGCTGCGTCGTCGCAGAGGCCGGCGCCGGCGGTGAGCGTGTCCTGCAGGTGCAGCTCGGTGTCGTCGTCCGGACCGAGGACGGCGGCCAACCCGCCCTGGGCCCAGCTGGTGCATCCGTCGCCCAGTGCTCCCTTGGTGACGAGGGTGACCGAGCGGCCGGCGTCGGTCAGCGCGACCGCGGTCATGAGGCCGGCCGCCCCGGAGCCGACCACGACCACGTCGGTGCTGTGGCGCCACCCGGCCGGCGGTAGCGGGAGGGCCGCCACGACCGTGCTCACTCGCCGACCCCGGACGGCGTGCCGATCGCGACCATCGCCTCGACCGCCGCGCGGGCGCGGCCGGCGATCACGGGGTCGACGGTGACCTCGTCACGGCCCTCGCGCAGCGCGCGCAGCAGCTTCTCGGGCGTCGACATCTTCATGTACGGGCAGGCGGCGCGGGGGTTGACCGGCTGGAAGTCCGTGACCGGGTTGGCCTGGCGCAGCTGGTGCAGCATGCCGATCTCGGTCGCGACGAGCACGCGCGTCGCCGTCGTCCGCCGGGCCTCGTCGAGCATGCCGCCGGTGGAGAGCACGTGCACGCGTTCGGTGGGCAGTTGTCCGTCGGAGACCATCCACAGCGCGCTGGTGGCACACCCGCACTCGGGGTGGACCAGCAGTTCGGCGTCCGGTGCGTTCTCGACGCTCTTCCGCAGGTCGGTGGGGGAGATCCCGGCGTGCACGTGGCACTCGCCCATCCAGATGCGCATGTTCTCCCGGCCGGTGACCCGCTGCACGTGGGCGCCGAGGAACTGGTCGGGGAGGAACAGCACCTCGCGGTCGGCCGGGACGGACTCGACGACCTCGACGGCGTTGGACGACGTGCAGCAGATGTCGGTCTCGGCTTTCACTTCGGCCGTCGTGTTCACGTACGAGACGACGACGGCGCCCGGGTGTTCGGCCTTCCAGGCGCGCAGCTGGTCGGCGGTGATCGTGTCGGCCAGCGAGCAGCCGGCGGCCGCGTCAGGGACCAGCACGGTCTTCTCGGGCGCGAGGATCTTCGCCGTCTCGGCCATGAAGTGCACGCCCGCGAACACGATCGTCGTGGCGTCGCAGGCCGCGGCGATGCGCGAGAGGGCGAGGGAGTCACCGACGTGGTCGGCGACATCCTGGATCTCCGGCGCCTGGTAGTTGTGCGCCAGCAGGACGGCGTCCTTCTCGGCGGCGAGCGCCCGGACCTCCGTGCGCCAGTCGGTCCACTGCTGCGGCGACCATCGGTCGGCGACGGACTTCGACAGGACTGCGGTCACCGGGACCTCCGAACGAGGGGGTTTCATACTCTGAGGCGAAAACCTGACCTCGGCAACCTACCATTCGATCTCGTGACTTCGGTGTGGTCGTCTCCCGAGCGGCCGGCCTACCCGCATCAGGCGCTCGCGGTCGTTCTGCAGGTGCGGGGCGGCCGGCTGCACGTGATGCTCTGGCGACGGGCGAACGCGCCGTTCGTGGGGGCGTGGGCGCTGCCCGGCGGGCCGTTGCTGCCCGACGAGACGCTGGGCGCCTCGATCGGCCGGCAGCTGGCCAGCAAGGTGGAGGTCGAGCAGCTGTCCCACCTCGAACAACTGGAGACCCGCAGCGACCCCGGCCGCGACCCGCGGGGCCGGACGGTGGCCACCGCCTACCTGGGGCTCGTGCCCTCGCACCTGGACCCGGTTCTCCCCGAGGACACCGCCTGGCACCCGACCGATGTGCTGCCGGAGACGGCCTTCGACCACGGTTCCATCGTCGGGTCGGCGCTCGTGCGTCTGCGGGCCAAGCTCTCGTACACGAACATCGGATTCGCCCTCGCGCCGCCGTCGTTCTCGATCGCGGAGCTGCGCGAGATCTACGTCGCCGCGCTGGGCTACGACGTGACCGCCACCAACCTGCAGCGGGTCCTGCTGCGCCGGAACGCGCTGGAGGCCACCGGGGAGACGGTGCCGTCGGGGCGTACCGGCGGCCGGCCGGCGATGCTCTACCGCTTCGCGGTACCGGCGCTCGAGGTCACCGACCCCTTCGCCGTTCTCCGCCCACCCTCCTCGCTCCGCTGAGGCGAGGGAAACGATGCCGTCCCGTTCTATTGGTTGTCCACAACATAAATTTCGCCGCTGGACTGGACTTCCCCCTGGAGCAGCCGAGACAAGTCCTGTCAGCTCACTTCGTGGCCATGAAGGGCCAGGTCAATTCATGCGTATCACCTCTTCCCGACGAGTCGCGGAGTCGGCTGCTGCGGCGCAACTCGCGGAGTCCCGGTCGGATGTTGCGGCGGTGACGCGGGTGATCGGCGCGCTGGATGGCCAGCGGACGACCGAGGAGGTGGTGCGGGCCGCGCTGGACACCGTGCGGGAATGCTTCGGCTGGGCGTACGGCTCCTTCTGGCGGGTCGACCCCGTCGACGGGCTGCTGCGTTTCGGGGTGGAGTCCGGTGACGCGGGCCGGGAGTTCCGTGAGGTGACCCTTGCGGCGTCGTTCGCCGAGGGCGTCGGTCTGTCCGGGCGGGCGTGGCGGACCCGGGATCTGGTGTTCGTCGCCGACCTGGGCGAGCTGACCGACTGCGTTCGGGCGCCGGCCGCGCAGCGCGTGGGGGTGCGCAGCGGTGTGTGCTTCCCGTTGCTCCACGACGGGCGGGTGGTGGGCACGATGGACTTCTTCGCCACCGAGACGCTGGCCCCCACGGCAGAGCGGCTGGCGGCCTTGCGGGCGGTCGGGCTGCTGGTCTCCCAGGCATTCGCCCGCGTCGCGGAGGCCGAGGCGCAGCGTCGTGCGGCCGGGGACGTCGCCGCGATCAACGTGCTGCTGCGCGAGCTGAGCTCCGCACGGACGGTGGAGCAGACCGTCACCACCGCGCTGGAGACGATCCGCCGGGAGTTCGACTGGGACTACGGCTCCTACTGGACCCTGGACACCGACCGCCGGGCCCTGGTGTTCGGAGTGGAGTCCGGCAGCGTCAACGAGGAGTTCCGCAAGGTCACCCTGGAGGCCACCTTCCCCGAGGGGATCGGGCTGGCCGGGCGCACCTGGAAGGCGCGCGAGATGATCTTCGTGCCGGATCTGGGCGAGGTCACCGACTGCGTCCGCGCCCCCGCCGCCCGGAACGCGGGGGTGAAATCGGGAGTCTGCCTGCCGATCCTCAGCGACGGCCGGCTGGTGGGCACCATGGACTTCTTCGCCACCCGCACCCTGGTGCTGAGCGACAGTCGCCGTGACGCGTTGCGCAACACCGCCTTCCTGGTCTCCCAGTCGATGGACCGCCTCGCCGGCTCTGCTCGGATCGCCGAGGCCGGGAGGGAGATGGTGGCCTCCATCGAGGAGGTCGAGCGCAACGTGGCCGAGGCGACCCAGGTGGCGGTCGGTGGCAAGGAGCTGGCAGCTGAGGCCAACGCGGTGGTCACCCGGCTCGGCGAGTCCAGCGAGGCGATCGGCAAGGTTGTCAAGACGATCACCGGCATCGCCGAGCAGACCAATCTGCTCGCGCTCAACGCGACGATCGAGGCCGCTCGCGCCGGGGAGGCCGGCAAGGGCTTCGCCGTCGTGGCCGGCGAGGTCAAGGAACTGGCCCGCGAGACCGCGCAGGCGACCGAGGAGGTCGGTGTGAAGGTTTCCGTCATCCAGGACGATGTGCAGGCGGTGGTGGCAGCGCTGAGCTCGATCCGCGACATGGTGGAACGCATCAACGAAACCCAGACCATGATCGGCGGGGTCCTCACCGAGCAGTCGGCGGTCACGCGCAGCATCGTCGACATGTCCTGACCGGGGTCGCACCGCGATGAGCTCGGCCAGAGTCATGACCGAGTGCCTGTCCACGCCGAGCCGGGCCGGCGTCGAGCAGGTTCGGGGTCAGCTGTCG
>Ga0308173_10001542_pt1 | contig 11595 bp, 13 predicted proteins | sample PhyPR1_FD_203716 | JGI IMG/M metagenome (GOLD analysis project Ga0308173, IMG submission 203716) | Soil microbial communities from UC Gill Tract Community Farm, Albany, California, United States - DLSLS.P.R1 | ecosystem: Environmental > Terrestrial > Soil > Agricultural land | place: USA... | reverse complement strand
GCATGCGCCGAAGGCGCGAAGATCAGCGTTGCCGATGTCGATGAGGCGAAGGCAAAGAAGCTGGCGGATGCGGTCGATGGCTCTGTCGTATCGCCCGACGAGATCCTGGGCCTTGAGGCCGACGTGGTCAGCCCCAATGCGCTTGGAGCAATCCTCACCGAGCAATCGATCGCGGCATTGAAGGCGCCGATCGTCGCGGGCGGCGCGAACAACCAGCTTGCGACGCCGGAGGACGGCGAGCGGCTGCACGCGCGCGGCATTCTCTACGCGCCCGACTATGTCATCAACGCCGGCGGCATCATCAACGTCTGCACCGAGTATCTCGGCGACGGTGATGCGACTCTGGTCCGCCAGCGTATCGAGGGCATTCCGGTACGGCTCGAGCAGGTCTGGGCCGAAAGCCAGTCTACCAACGTCAATCCTGCCGCCGTTGCAGATGCTATGGCGCAACGGCTCATCGGAAGGGCATAAGCGGGGGCGCCATGCACGCGCTCGCGAATCCTGCCCGTTTCCTGCGCTTCGCCCGTCCGGCGACGACGTGGCTGCTCCTCGTGGGCGCAGCCCTGGCGATTGCGGGCATGGCCGCCGGATTGGCCCTGACGCCGCCGGACTACCTGCAGGGTGAGACGGTTCGCATCCTTTACATTCACGTGCCTTCCGCGTGGCTCGGCATGGCCGGATGGTGCGGCATCGCCGCAGCTTCGATCAGCCAGCTGGTCTGGCGCCATCCGCTCGCCGCGATCGGTGGGCGTGCAGCCGCACCGGCGGGAGCGACCTTCGCCGCCATCTGCCTCATCACCGGTTCGATCTGGGGGCGTCCGACCTGGGGCACCTGGTGGGAGTGGGACGGCCGGCTTACGTCGATGCTCGTGCTGTTCTTCCTGTATTTGGGCTACATCGCGCTCGCGTCCGCGGAGCGGGAGCGGGGAGGTGACGGACGCATCACGGCGCTGTTCGGCGTTGCCGGAGCCATCAACCTGCCGATCATCCACTATTCCGTGCTGTGGTGGCGCACGCTCCATCAGGGTGAGAGCATCGGCCTGACCGGCTCGAGCATCGACAATTCGATCCTGTGGCCGCTGCCGCTCACGATGGTCGGGTTCACTTGCCTGTTCGGGGCGGCGGTCCTGATGCGCATGCGCGCCGAGCTTGCCGAAGCGAAGGTTCAGGCGAGGATGCGCAGGATGGCGCCGCGGTGAACTCCTGGCCTTACGTTGGTGCGGCCTACGCGGTCGCGATCGTGCTTACCACGGCCTTGCTGTTGTGGGCTATGCGTTCGATGCGGCGCGCAGAGGCGGCCGCGGACGCGCTCAACCGCAAATGAAGCCCAAGAACCAGCGTCTCGTCCTCGTCAGTGCGGCTCTCGTGGCGGTGCTGGTTGCCGTGTTGCTTGGTATGTGGGGGCTCCGAAGCCAGGCGAGCTTCTTCTATACACCGGCGGACATCGCTGCCGGGAAAGGCGCGGATGGGCACGCTGCGAGGCTTGGTGGCATGGTCCGGCAAGGCTCGATCCGCCATGCGCCCGATGGAGTCACGATCCGCTTCGTTGTGACGGACGGGAAGGCGACGACCCCCGTGGTCTACCGTGGGATCGTGCCAGACCTGTTCCGCGAGGGTAGCGGCGCGGTCGCGGAAGGGCGGATGCAGCGCGGGACCTTCGTCGCTGACCAGATCCTCGCCAAGCACGACGAGCGCTACATGCCGCCTGAGCTCGGTAACCTTTCGGCGGAGCATAAGGCCGGGAAGACGCTCGAGAAATGATTGCCGAAGCCGGCTTTGCAGCACTGTGGCTTGCAGCCGCCTTGGCCGCATATCAGTTCCTGCTGATGATCCTGGCGCTTCGGAGCGACGTCGACGTGGCTCGTCCAATGCGCGGCGTCGCAGTAGTGCAGGGCGGCATGACGCTGATTGCGTTCGGGATGCTGATGCTGGCGTTCGCGCGCAGCGACATGTCCGTCGCCCTCGTGTTCGAGAACAGCAACAGCGCCAAGCCGTTCATCTACAAGGTGGCGGGCACATGGGGGAACCACGAGGGCTCCATGCTTCTGTGGGTTACGATCCTCGCAATTGCCGGTGCGTTCCTGGCGCTGTTCGGAAGGCGCCTGGGCGAGCGGACGCTGATTGCGGGCCTCGGCAGCCAGAGCCTGCTTGCTCTGGGGTTCTACGCCTTCCTGCTGATCGCCTCGAACCCTTTCGCACGGCTATTCCCGTCGCCGGCCGACGGGCAGGGGCTCAACCCGCTTCTCCAGGACCCCGGCTTGGCCTTCCATCCGCCGACGCTCTACCTCGGCTACGTCGGCCTGTCGGTCGCCTTCAGCCTCGCCGTCGGCGCACTGCTGACGGGCGAGGTGGACAGCCGCCTCGCGCGCGCCATGCGGCCGTGGGTTCTCGGCGCATGGATACTGCTGACCCTCGGCATCACCGCGGGCAGCTACTGGGCCTATTACGAGCTTGGCTGGGGCGGCTACTGGTTCTGGGACCCGGTCGAGAACGCGTCGCTGATGCCGTGGCTCGCCGCGACGGCGCTGCTGCACTCGATCAACGTTCTCGCGGCGCGTGGCGCGCTCAAAGCATGGACCATGATGCTGGCAGTCATCGCCTTCTCCATGTCGATGGTCGGCACCTTCCTCGTCCGCTCGGGTATCCTGACGTCGGTCCACGCCTTCGCGATCGACCCTGAGCGCGGCACCTTCCTCCTGGTGCTCCTTGCTCTTTACGTAGGCGCGGCGTTCATCCTGTTCGCAATCCGCGGCGCCACCCTGAAGGAAGGCGCGCCGTTCGAACTGGTCAGCCGCGAGAGCGGGCTCGTGATCAACAACCTCATCCTGAGCGTCGTGCTCGCAATCGTGTTCCTCGGCACACTGTACCCGCTGTTTGTCGAGGCTCTCAGCGGTGAAAAGCTGTCGGTCGGCGCACCTTATTTCAACGCCGTCGCCGGGCCGTTTGGCCTAGTGCTCGCGGTGCTGGTCGGTGTCGGGCCGTTACTAAGCTGGCGGCGGGAGCGGCGCGCCGTGCTCGGCCAGTTGAAGGTGCCGGCACTGCTCGGCGTGACCGCTCTGGCGGTGACCATCATCCTCGCGCCGGAGCTTGCCATCCTTCCTCGCCTCGGCCTCGCCGTCGCCGCTTTCCTTGCAACGGCGAGCATATTGCCGCTGGTCGGTCGCAATCCGCTGCGTGCCCCGCTGGCGACCTGGGGGATGGTCATCGCTCACGCGGGGATTGCCGTGGCTCTTGCCGGCATTGCCGCCAACGCCGGCTTCACCAGTGAGCGTCTGACGGTCGCGAAAGTGGGTGAGACGCTCACCGTCGGTCCCTGGACGGTCTTGCTGCAGAACGTCACCCCCACGGCGGGCAAGAACTACTCGGCACTGGAGGCAGAGCTTCGTGCGGCCCGCGGCGCAGACGTCATAAGTCTCACGCCCCAGACCCATTACTACAGCGACCCACAGACGGAGACGAACGAATCGTCCATCCGCACTTTCTGGAATGGTCAGCTCTACACTGTGCTCGGCAAGCCTGATCCGTCCGGCGGATGGCAGCTGCGGCTGTGGTGGAAACCCTTTGTCACGCTCATCTGGGCAGGCGGAGCGCTGATCGCTCTTGGCGGCGCCCTGGCGCTGTTTGGCCGGCTGTGGCGACTTCGGCGGCGGAAGGAGCCCGACTGGCGGGCACGTTACATATGAGCCGCGGGCTTCGTCTCATCCCTATCCTCCTGCTCGTGTGGCTCGTTGGCGGGCTGGCCTGGAGGCTCGTCAAGCCACCGAGTCCGGCAGTGCCTTCGCAACTCGTCGAACGCGCCGTACCCAGCTTCGATCTTTCGCCTGCGGTGCCAACCAAACCGGGACTGAAGTCGGCTGACCTCAGGGGATCGGGGCCTCGGCTGATCAACATCTTTGGAAGCTGGTGCGTACCCTGCGCCGCGGAAGCTCCAGTTCTGAACGAGCTCAAGAAACGCGGCGTGGTTATCGATGCCATCGCCGTTCGCGACACGCCCGATGCGATCACCGCCTTCCTCGACCGCTACGGCGATCCCTACGGCCGCATCGGCAACGATCCTCGAAGCAATGTCCAGATCGATCTGGGTTCGTCGGGCGTGCCCGAGACGTTCGTTGTCGATGGGCAAGGCATCGTCCGGCGTCAGTACATCGGCCCGCTGAGCCAATCGAACATCCCCGGCGTGATGCAGCAACTGGCGGAGCTCCGATGAGGAGAACGATCGCACTTGCGCTGGTCCTTGCGGCTACCGCGGCACTTGCCGACAGCAACCTGCCGCCAGCTTATTGGGCGAATCGCCAGCTTCCTGACGCTCGGCAGGAGGCGAAGGCCGAGGCGCTGATGAACGAATTGCGGTGCCTCGTCTGCCAGGGCCAGTCTATCGCCGACTCCGACGCAGAGCTCGCGGGAGACATGCGCGACCTTGTTCGCCGGCGCATTGCGGCGGGCGAGAAGCCCAGCGTCATCCGGACTTGGCTCATCGAGCGTTACGGATCGTGGATTAGCTACAAGCCGACGACAGAGGCGGCGGCTTGGCCGCTCTGGCTCGCACCTCTTGCGTTTTTGCTCCTTGGCGCTTGGCTCATTCGACGGCGGATCAAGCTGAAGGGTGGCGCCTGATGGGCTGGCTACTGCTCCTTCTACTGGCTGCGCTCGGAATGGGCGTGTTGTGGCTTCTGGGTGTCCGCGGTGGTTTGCTCACCGCAAGCGCAGCGGCACTGCTGCTCGGGGCCTCGGGTTACGCCCTGCAGGGCAGTCCCGACCTCCCCGGCGCTCCAGCTGCGGGTGGGAGGGGGCATGAGTTCCTGCCTCTCACCGACGCTCGGCACGCATTCTTCGGACACTTCACGCCCGCGGAGAGCTGGCTGCGGATGTCGGAGGCGCTTGAGCGCGACGGCAAGAGTGAAGACGCCGTCGGCATCCTGCAGAACGCGGTGAAGCGCTATCCGGGCGATCCGCAGCTCTGGATCGGTCTCGGCAATGCGCTTGTCGACCATTCGCGCGGACTGACCCCGCCTGCTGAACTGGCCTACAAACGTGCCGCGGAACTGTCGCCGGGCTACCCCGCCGCGCCGTTCTTCTACGGACTGGCCCTTGCGCGGTCAGGCGACCGGCAGGCGGCAGTCGCCTTGTGGCGCCAGATCCTCACGAAGGCGCCAGCCGATGCAAGCTGGGGGCCGATGGTGGAGCAGGGCGTCACCGCCTTGAGCGCGCCCGCGCCGGCCCACTAGTCGCTCCGGCCGGTCGCCACCGAAAGTTCGTCGGTCTTCATCGAGGCATCGACATTGGTGTGCCTGATCAATCACGTGCTCGGCACACCAATGCCAATGCTCTTGTTGTGTTCCGTCAGACTGGATCGAACTGCAGGTCGAGTGCCTCGGCTACGGCCTGGTGGCGGATCTTGCCGTTCGACACGTTGAGGCCGTTCGCCAGGTCCGCATTCTGCCGCATTGCTTCCTCGGCTCCGAGATTGGCGATCTTGAGAGCGAAGGGAAGCGTCGCATTGTTCAACGCGAAGGCGCTCGTACGTGCGACGGCGCCAGGCATGTTGGCGACGCAATAATGGATGATTCCGTCGACCTCGTAGACGGGGTCGGCATGGGTCGTCGCGTGCGAGGTCTCGAAGCAGCCGCCTTGGTCGATCGCAATGTCGACCAGCACCGAGCCGCGCTTCATCGTCTTCAGCATGTCGCGGGTGACGAGCTTGGGCGCTGCGGCGCCGGGGACGAGCACGGCGCCGATCACCAGCTCCGCTTCCTTGACCGCGTTGGCAATCGCGGATCGCGACGCGTAAGCTGTCTTAATCTGGCTTGAGAAGAACATGTCGAGCTCGGCCAGGCGGTCGTTATTGATGTCGTAGATTGTGACGTCGGCGCGCATCCCGGTGGCCATTTGCGCCGCGTTCACGCCGGCAACACCCCCGCCGAGAATCGCGACCTTCGCAGGAGCAACGCCCGGTACGCCCCCGAGCAGCACGCCGCGGCCGCCCTGTTCCTTCTCGAGGTAGTGCGCACCGACCTGTACGGACATTCGGCCGGCGACTTCGCTCATCGGCTTTAGGAGCGGCAGCGACCCGTTGCGGCCCGTGACCGTCTCATACGCAATACAAGTCGCGCCCGACTTCATCAGCCCCTCCGCCTGTGGCTTGTCGGCGGCAAGGTGCAGGTACGTGTAGAGGATCTGGTTCGGCTTCAGCAGCGCGATCTCCTGCGGCTGCGGCTCCTTGACCTTCACGATCATGTCGGCCGCGTCGAACACGGACTTGGCGTCCGGCAGGATCTTGGCACCGGCCTTCTCATAGGCCGCGTCAGGGCAGTCAATGCCGTTGCCCGCCTTGGTTTCGACGAACAGCTCATGGCCGTGGGCGACCAATTCGGCGACCGAGGCTGGCGTCAGCCCGACCCGGTACTCGTGGACCTTGATCTCCTTTGGCACCCCAATGCGCATTGAAACGTTCGCTCCGATTATGATGGTTGCGCGGGCCTATAGACGGGCTTTTCGCCGCTGTCCTCTCCGATTGCGGCTCCGCAACGGCAGTGCTAGTGGGGCCCGCCCGTGACCGAGGACGTCGCTCGCGGCGCACAGGATGCGAGTTCGCGGTCTGCCGAGTTTGAACCTCAAGAAATGAACATCACCGCGACAGGGGGCGCCGTAGCCGAAGCCCCGCAGGACGCATCGCACGGGCACGCTCACGGACCGCTCTACAAGCTGGTCGTTGGCGCCATCGGCATTGTCTACGGCGACATCGGCACCTCGCCGATCTACGCCTTCCGCGAGACCTTTGCGGGGCCTCACCATCACCTGATGCCCGACCGGCTGCACATCTACGGCGTGCTGAGCCTGATCTTCTATTCGATGATGATCATCGTGACGCTGAAGTACGTCAGCATCATCATGCGGGCCGACAACAAGGGCGAGGGCGGGAGCCTCGCGCTCCTCGCGCTCATCAACCGCACCCTCACCGGCAAGAGGCGCTGGACGAGCGGCATCATCATGCTCGGCGTCTTCGCGACCGCGCTTTTCTACGGCGATTCCATGATCACGCCGGCGATGTCCGTGCTCTCCGCTGTCGAAGGCCTGGAGACGGTCAATACGGGCTTCGCCCCGTTCGTGGTGCCGATCTCCGTCGCTATTCTGGTTGGGCTCTTCGCGATCCAGTCCCGCGGCACAGCCAAGGTCGGGCTCATGTTCGGGCCGGTCATGCTGCTCTACTTCGGCACGATCGCGGTCCTCGGGGTCGTTCACATTCTCGATTATCCCAGCGTGATCCTGGCAATGTTCAATCCGCTTCACATTTTCAGCTTCTTCGCTGCCGATTTCATGCGCGCATTCGTCGCGCTGGGCTCGGTCGTGCTGGCCGTCACCGGCGCCGAAGCACTCTACGCGGACATGGGGCATTTCGGCCGCAAGCCGATCCGCATCTCCTGGGTCTATTTCGTCCTTCCCGCGCTGCTCCTGAACTATCTCGGCCAGGGGGCGATGATCCTCTCGGCCGACACGGCAACGGCGCTGGCGAAGGTGAAGGATCCCTTCTTCTATCTCGCCCCGGACCAACTCCGCCTGCCGCTCGTCATACTCGCGACGGCCGCCGCGATCATCGCCAGCCAGGCGGTCATCTCCGGCGCCTTCTCCGTCACGCAGCAGGCAATCCAGCTCGGCTTCGTCCCACGGCTGCGCATCACGCACACCAGCGAGAGCGCCGCCGGGCAGATCTACATTCCAATCATCAACTGGGCGCTGATGGTCATGGTCACCTTGCTCGTGATCAGCTTCGGCTCGTCGTCAAACCTCGGCGCGGCCTATGGCATCGCGGTGACGGGCGCGATGCTGATCGACAGCGTGCTGATCACGGTCGTCCTGCGGCAGATGTGGAACTGGAACCGATACGCCGTCGCGGCGCTGCTGGCGCTCTTCTTCCTCGTCGATTTCTCGTACCTGTCGGCGAACCTTCTCAAGATCCCTGCCGGCGGCTGGTTCCCGCTTCTCATCGGCGGCATCGCCTTCACCTTCCTGACGACCTGGGCGAAGGGCCGGCAGCTGATGATCAGCCGCATGAATGAGGCGAGTTTGCCGATGGAGATCTTCATCAAGTCGGCCGCGCCAAGTGCGGCCCGGGTCCCCGGCACTGCCGTGTTCATGACCAGCTCTTCGACCGGCGTTCCCCATGCGCTGCTGCATAACCTCAAGCACAACAAGGTGCTCCACGAACGCGTCATCCTCCTCACCGTGCGCATCGAGGACGTGCCTTATGTGCGCGCGGAGAAGCGGCTCGAGACCAAGGACTATGGCTCTGGCTTCTACCGCGTCGTCCTCCGCTACGGCTTCATGGAGGAGATCGACGTCCCGGCTGCGCTCGCGCAGCTGAAGGACATCGGTAACCAGTGCAGGATGATGGACACGAGCTTCTTCCTTGCGCGGCAGACCCTTCTCGCAAGCTCACGCCCCGGGATGGCGATCTGGCGCGAGAAGCTGTTCGCGTGGATGCTGCGCAACGCGGAAAGCGCGATGGAGTTCTTCAAGCTGCCCACCAACCGGGTCGTCGAGCTCGGCAGCCAGGTGGAGATCTGAACCTTCCCCGCGGCCCGCGCATTGCGCAGCCATGGGTGACAGCATTTCCTGGATAGCGACGGTGGCGACCATCATCGCGGCATCGATGACGGCGGCAAACCTTGGATCGCGGATCACTGGCTACGGCTTCGTCGTCTTCACGTTTGGGGCGCTTTGCTGGATTGCCGTCGGCTTGAAGAGCGGACAACCGGCTCTGCTTTGGACGAACGTGATCCTCACCATTCTCGACCTCTTCGGCATCTGGCGCTGGCTCGGGCGTCAGACGAAGGTGGAGGAGGGCGGCCGCACCGCCGCTGAGGCCAGTGAGCGGGCGCCGGGCGAAACCTTGTTCCCCATCTCGCTTCTGGCTCGAGCCCCTGTCCAAGGCGGCACGGTCGAACTGGGGCGCTGCATCGACGCAATGGCGGGCTGCTCAACCGGACGAATCAACTACGTCGTCGTGTCGCAAGGGGGCGTTGCAGGAGTGGGCGAGACGCTGCGCCGGCTGCCTTGGACCGCGGCGAAGGTTCAAGGTGAAAACGTCGTCGTGACGCTCGATGCAAACGCGTTCGACCGACTCGAAGAACTGCCGCGAGATCAGTGGCCGGCGCGCTGATCGTCACAGCCGAGATCGCGCAGTCGGATCTCGCCTGGCTCGATCGCCTGCGCCGCGGGCACTTCCCTCCTGAGCGCAACCATTTGACGGCCCACCTGACGATGTTCCACGCGCTCCCGCCTTCGTCGGAGCAGGAAGTGCGAGGAGCGCTGGCGAGGCTTGGTTCCGAACCCCTGCCACGTGCGAGCCTCCACGGCCTCATGGATCTTGGAGGCGGCGTGGCCTATCGCGTCGTCTCTGCGGACCTCGACGGCATGCGGGAGGAACTGGCCGATCAGTTCCGCGGGCTCCTCAGCGCCCAGGATGCAGGCGGGTGGCGTCCACATGTGACCATTCAGAACAAGGTTCCACCGAAAGTCGCCCGAGCATGGCTCGAGCAACTCGCCCGCGACTTCAGTTCTCGTCCGCTCGGGATCAGCGGGCTCGGGCTTCACCGCTATCTGGGCGGCCCCTGGGAGAAGATCGCGATCTACAGCTTCAGGGGACGCTAGGAGACGTCACCGACGCCGTCGCAGTTGAGATCGAACGCGGCGAGCCCCGCATCGAGCACCGATGCGAGCATCGGCTGACCCATCAGTTCTGCGATGGCACCGTCGGTACCGTCGTTCACGAGATCCTGTGCTTCGGCGGTAGCCTCGTCCCAGTCCGCGGCTTCGTAAGTGCCCTGACCGACCCAGGTGAAGGCGATCACTTCGGCAAGCTGGTCTTCGCCGAGATCCTCGAAAGCAGCCTGAAGCTCTTCTTCCACACTGTCGTTGATGTCGTCCTCGAGCACGGAGAGGGCACCTTCCTGCTCGTCGTCGACATTGTCGGGGTCCTCGCCGCCATCATAGTCGCTGGCGGTCTGCGCTTCATATTCGCGGGCCCTCAGGATGATACGGCAGAGGGTGTCGAGTGGGGTTAGCGGGTCCATTTTATTCTCTTCCTGTTGGTCGGCTCAACGAGAGCAGCCGTTAGCGGTTCCTCGCGTTGACCGGCCCGAAGGACGCACCTATATGCCGCGCCTCCGGCGCCCGAATACGAGCGCCTTCCCAGGATCTTGGGGCGGAGTAGCTCAGCTGGTTAGAGCAGCGGAATCATAATCCGCGTGTCGGGGGTTCAAGTCCCTCCTCCGCTACCATCCTGCCGGTCGGATGACTTGGTACAACGGACCGATTTCCCTCCGCCTTGACCGCTATCGCGCCGCCGCTTAGGCCGCCTGCAGGGGGAGTGGCGTGGGCGAAGGCGAGATTCTCGAACAGGTTCAAGCGGTCGTGGCCGATCAGCTGGACCGTGACGATGTCGCTCTGAACATGAACACCGTCGCCGCGAGCGTGGATGGCTGGGACAGCCTCGCGCACGTCCGCATCATGATCGCTGTCGAGGAAGAGTTCGGCGTCAGGTTCGACATGTCGGAGATCACGTCTCTCGGGAACGTTGGCGACCTGGTGCGCCTGATCGAAGCGAAGCAGCCTTCCTGATCGCTTTCGGGTAACGCCGCAGATGAGCTTCGACATCCTCGAATTGCCGTGGCTGCCGCAGGCGTCCCCCACCTTCAAAGAGCGATGCCGAGCGCTCTCTGGCGAGACGCCCGAACTCGGGACTGAACTCGTCGCCCTCGCGACCGCCCGGCTGAAGTCCTCGCAAGCGCTCGACTTCGCCCGGACCCTCCGACGACTGCGCCAAGATAAGGCCGACCTGTCGCCGTTATCCCCGCTGCGGCTCGCTATCCTGCCGTCGTTTACGATCGATACGATTGCCGACCATATCCCGGCTGCCTGCGCGCGCCACGGCGTTGCCGTCGATGTCGCCACTGCCGAATTCGACCAGATCATGCAGACGGCTCTCAATGCCGACGCGGGAGTGTTCCAACAGCGCCCCGACGCGATCCTGCTGCTGTTCGATCATCACTGGCTCGGCATCGACCGCTTCGAAGCAGACGAGGTCGAAGATGGCCTGAGCCGCATCGCAACGTGCATCGGGCACCTTCGCGATAATGTCGGGGCGCAGGTCATCGTGTCCACTGTTGCCGCTCCTCCCGGAACGCTGTTCGGCAACCTCGATCGCGCCATGGCTGACACGGTCCGCGGCAGTATTGAGCGCTTCAACAAGCAACTTTTTGAGCTCGCAGCAGAGCAGGGCGCCATCCTGTTCGACGTGGCGGCCCTCGCGGAGACGGTTGGGACGGCCCGCTGGTTCGATCCTGCAGCCTGGTACCTCTACAAGATTCCTTTCGCTGCGAGTTGCAGCGCAATTTTCGGGGACTGGCTCGGCCGGTTGCTCGGCGCGATGCGGGGCAAGTCGCGCAAGTGCCTGGTGCTCGATTGCGACAATACCTTGTGGGGTGGCGTGATTGGCGACGACGGGCTGGAGAATATCGTAATTGGTCCAGGCTCTGGCCTCGGCGAGAGCTTCGCCGGCGTTCAGCAGCTCGCGCTCGATCTCAAGACGCGCGGGAT
>Ga0308173_10001540_pt1 | contig 11605 bp, 11 predicted proteins | sample PhyPR1_FD_203716 | JGI IMG/M metagenome (GOLD analysis project Ga0308173, IMG submission 203716) | Soil microbial communities from UC Gill Tract Community Farm, Albany, California, United States - DLSLS.P.R1 | ecosystem: Environmental > Terrestrial > Soil > Agricultural land | place: USA... | reverse complement strand
AATGGGAAGCCCTTCTCCCCAGAAATGGGGCGCTTTCCATCGTCGAAGACCTGGCGGGCGAAGGCGTGCGGCGGCGAGAGTTCATAGATTGCGTTCTCAATCGGCAGCGCCAGGAATGACCTCACCCAACCAAGCAGAGTCAGTGCTGATTCTTCGCCTTGGCGCGATGGGCGACATGCTCCACGCGCTGCCAGCTGTTGCCAGCTTGAAGCGAAGCTTTCCCGAGCGTCGGCTAATTTGGACGATGGCTCCGAAATGGATACCACTCGTGGAGGGAAATCCGTACATTGATGAAGTGGTTCCATTCGATCGACGCGACGCCAAAACATTGATGTCCTGCTGGCGCCGCTTACGCGAAATTCGGCCGGAATGGGCGATTGACTTTCAAGGACTGATCCAATCGGCGCTGGTGGCCCGTGCAGCGAGGCCCAAGCAGCTGTTTGGATTTGACAAAACGTTTGTGCGCGAGCCGCTGGCAGCAGCTTTATATTCGCGCCGAGTGGTGCCGGCGGCAGCACACGTTGTCGATAGAAATCTGGAATTGGCGGTGGCGGCCGGCGCAAACGTTCTGACGCGCGAAGCGTGGTTGCCGGCCGGGCATGACGTGGGGGCACTTCCGGAGGGCCGGTTCGTGCTGACTAACCCGATGGCCGGATGGAAAAGCAAACAGTGGCCGCTGGCAAACTATTCATTGGTTGCCAAACGGCTGCAAAGAGAAGGAGTGGAACTGGTGGCGAACGTTCCCGGCCATGCGGTTCAGGAGCTTCAAGGATTGAAAGACGTACGGCTTCATAGCAGTTCCATAGCCGGACTGATTGCCGCAACGCGCCGCGCGAGCGCTGTTCTCGGTCTCGACAGCGGTCCCCTGCATCTGGCGGCTGCGCTACATAAGCCGGGAGTGGCTTTGTTTGGCCCGACAGATCCGGCGCGTAATGGTCCGTACGGTGGAACGATTCAAGTGATCAGGGCAGCCGATGCACAGACTACATATAAGAGAGGTGACGAGATTCATCCCAGCATGGAACAGATCAGGCCGGAACACGTGGCCGAAGAGCTTCTGCGATGTCTCGCGGTGAGTGATTCCGAACCAATGGTTCGCGTGTGAGTTACCGGCCGGTTCAAGCGACGATGCACGCTCCCAAGTACTGGTTTCCCAAGACATACGCGGACGCGGTGGCTCGCCTGAGAGTCCCGACGGGATTTCTGCTTCTGGTTACGTTTGCCTGGTTATCGAGGCCTTCCTTGTGGTCGATGGGGATAGGATTGCCGGTCTCGATCTTGGGCTTGCTACTGCGAGGCTGGGCGACAGGGCACTTGGCCAAAAATCAGCAGCTTGCCACCAGCGGTCCTTACGCGTACATTCGCAATCCACTTTACGTGGGCACCGTGATTGTGGCCGCCGGAATCGTGATTGCCTCCGCGAGCGGTTGGCTGGCGATTATTTTCGCGCTGGTGTTCTTTCTGGTGTATCTGCCCGTGATTGAACTGGAAGAACAGCATCTGAGGCAGATCTTCCCCGAGTACGCTGACTATGCCACGCGTGTTCATCGCCTGGTGCCGCTTTCAAAGTGGACAGGAATTGGCGGCGAGTTCCGTTGGGAACTGTACCGGCGGAACGAGGAGTATCAGGCTCTGTTGGGCTTTCTCCTTGCGGTCGGCTGGCTCACGGCCAAGTGGTTTTGGCGGCACTGACAGTGCCCGAAACGCGGTTGTGCCGTGTGATACGCTTGCGCTGATGAGAGTCGGATGTTTCACCCCATTGCTGTCTCAGTTTCCACTGGAAAAGGTACTGGAGAAGCTTAAGAGCTTGAATATCGATACGGTAGAGCTAGGAACGGGCAACTATCCTGGCGATCCACATTGCAAGCTCTCGATGCTGCAGAACGAGAAGGAGCTGAAAGAATTCAAAAAGAAGCTGGATGACCAGGGGTTCTCGATTAGCGCGCTGAGCTGCCACGGGAACGCGCTGCATCCCGACGCAGCGCTGGCCAAAGGTTTTGCCGACACGAGCAAGCGTACCGTGGAACTGGCGGCCAAGCTGGGTGTCCCGGTGGTGATCGACTTTTCCGGGTGTCCGGGCGACAGCGACAATTCGAAGTTCCCGAACTGGGTGACCTGCCCGTGGCCGCCTGAGTATCTGGAGGTCCTAGATTGGCAGTGGGAGAAAAAGGTCGCGCCATATTGGACCGAGCATGGCCGGTTTGCGAAAGATCACGGAGTGAAGATCGCGATTGAAATGCATCCGAATTTCGTGGTTTTCAGTCCGGAGACGATGTTGAAACTGCGCTCGATTGCCGGCGAGAATGTGGGCTGTAATTATGATCCCAGCCACATGTTCTGGCAAGGAATTGACCCGATCAAAGCAGTGCGCATACTTGGTGATGCGATTTTCCATGTCCATGCCAAAGACACGCAGATTTACGATTACAATCTGCCGAAGACGGGCGTGCTGGATACGAAATCGTACACAGACGAGAAGAATAGAGGTTGGATTTTCCGCACGTGCGGCTATGGACATCCGTTCGGCTGGTGGAAAGAGTTTATTTCCACGCTGCGGATGTACGGCTACGACAACGTACTTTCGATTGAGCACGAAGATTCGCTGATGTCTCCGGATGAAGGATTGACAAAGGCGGCCAACTTCCTGAACCAGATAGTTATTCGCGAAGAGCCGGCCGCGGCGTGGTGGGTGTAGCTTCCTCAGCGAGAGGCTGGTGGAGTTTCTCACAGCAAGGTTCCTTGTAGGAAACAGGGCGATTTTGCGTCATACGGGCGGAGCTCAATTTCGGAAACAAACAGTTTCGCCCTTTTATGTCACGAATCGTTCTTCCCGGAAGACCTTATCCGCTTGGCGCGAGGCCCAACCCCAAGGGCACAAACTTTGCCTTGTATTCGGCGAACGCCACCAAAGTGCAACTGTGCCTATTCGACGACACAGGTAAACAGACCGAGGTTATCGACCTAAAAGAAGTGACCGCATTCGTGTGGCACGGATTTCTGCCGGGCGTCTATGCAGGACAGCGTTACGGTTATCGCGTCCACGGCCCATGGGAGCCTGAAAAAGGCTTTCGGTTCAATCCCGCAAAACTGCTGGTCGATCCCTATGCGGAGGCCGTTGTAGGCGATGTGGACTGGACGCAGCCTGTGTTCCCCTACAAGTTCGGCGGTGAGGACGCTGATCTAGATATCGAGACAAGCGATAGCGCAGCGGGCATTCCGAAATCGGTGGTAGTGGACCACACCTTTGACTGGCAGGGCGATACCCCGCCAGATACGCCTTTGTCCGACTCAGTAATTTATGAAGTCCATGTGCGCGGCTTTTCGATGCTCAATCCGGACGTGCCGGAGAAGTTGCGCGGTACCTATGCCGGTCTGGCGTGCCCCGCGAGCATTGCATATCTGAAGAAACTAGGCGTCACGGCGGTGGAACTGCTGCCCATTCATCAATTTGTCAGCAGCAAGGACCTGCAGGATAAGGGGCTGAGCAACTACTGGGGCTACGACACGCTCGCCTTCTTTGCGCCACACAACAAGTACAGCTCATCGGGCGACAACGGAGGCCAGGTAACGGAATTTAAGTCGATGGTCCGTACGCTTCATCGAGAGGGCATCGAGGTGATTCTCGACGTGGTTTATAACCACACGTGCGAGGGCAACGAAAAAGGCCCCATGCTCAGCCTGAAGGGCATTGACAATGCAACGTACTATCGCATGGTTGCGGAGAACCAGCGATATTACATGGATTACACCGGCACGGGAAACACGCTGAACGTACAACAGCCGCAGACGTTGAAGTTGATCATGGACAGTCTGCGCCATTGGGTGACGGAGATGCATGTGGACGGTTTTCGGTTCGATCTAGCGGCCACCCTTGCGCGTGAACTGCACGACGTAGATCGCCTATCCGGATTTTTCGACATCATTCACCAAGATCCGATCTTGGCCGATGTGAAACTGATCGCGGAGCCCTGGGACGTGGGGGACGGCGGATATCAGGTGGGAAACTTCCCGGTTCTGTGGGCCGAGTGGAACGGGAAGTACCGGGACACGGTGCGGCGTTACTGGAAGGGCGACGATGGGGTGCTTTCCGATTTAGCTTACCGGCTTACCGGCTCAAGCGATCTTTACCAACATGACGGGAGGAAGCCGTACGCGAGCATCAACTTCGTTGTGGCGCATGACGGATTCACGCTGGCAGATCTCGTCAGCTATAACGAAAAGCACAACGAGGCAAACGGCGAGAACAATCAGGATGGGGCGAACGACAATCACTCCTGGAATATGGGGGCTGAAGGTCTGACGGATGATCCTGAAATAAATAATGCGCGAGAGAAGCAGATGCGCAACATTCTGGCAACCCTGATGCTGTCGCAAGGCGTTCCGATGCTTTGCAGCGGCGATGAGATTGCGCGTACGCAGTTCGGAAACAATAACGGGTACTGTCAAGACAATGAGCTTAGCTGGCTGCATTGGGACCTGGACGATCGTCGCAAGCGACTCCTGGACTTTACATCGCGGCTGATCGCCCTGCGCAAGGACCATCCCAACCTGCATCGCCGCAAGTTTTTTCAGGACCGGAAGGTGCGGCATTCGGTGGACCGGGATATCGCCTGGTTCGGATGCGATGGCCAGGAGTTCAGCGATGAGCAATGGGATGCCGGGTGGGTTCGCAGTGTAGGACTGCTCCTGAATGGCAAAACGCTTAACGTCACGGACGACAATGGAAAGCCGGTAGTAGATAACACGTTTTTGCTCCTGGTGAATTCGCACCATGAAGGCGTGGATTTTACATTGCCACAGAAGACAACGGGTCCAGGAACCAGGTGGCTACGGATTGTCGATACGAATGACTTGGACGATCCGTTCAAGGAGGAGGAACTCGGGGATATGGTGATCGTCGGTCCGAGATCACTGATGTTGCTATGCGAGAGATAGAGATAATGAGTCTATGTCTGGAAAGAAGATCGGCATTTTAACTGGCGGCGGAGATGTCCCCGGCCTGAATGCAGTGATTAAGAGCGTGGTTTATCGTGCAACCGACGACGGCCATCAGGTAACAGGAATTCGGCGCGGCTGGGAGGGATTGACGCATCTCAACTTCGACAATCCGGCCAGCGTGAGCCGCTATATCTTGCCGCTCAGCCGGGAGAACACGCGCGCCATCGATCGCACCGGCGGGACGTTTCTGCACACAAGCCGGACGAACCCTTCCAAGATGAAGAAGGTTCCAGATTTTCTAAAGGCCAGCGATTTTCCTTCCGCGCAGACGACCAAAAGGGGCGAAACCAGCACAACCTATGACATGAGCAAGTGGGTGCTGGCGAATCTGGAGAGGCTTCAGCTCGATTATCTGGTGGCAATTGGAGGCGACGATACGCTGAGCTACGCGGCCCATTTGGATACGCTTGGCTTCAAAGTGATTTGCGTTCCGAAGACGATGGACAACGACGTTCGGAACACGGAATACTGCATAGGGTTTTCGACCGCTGTCACACGGGCCAGCGATGCCATACAGCGGCAAAGAACGACAGTGGGGTCCCACGAGCGCGTAGGTATCTTCCGCGTTTTTGGACGCGATGCCGGATATACCTCGCTTTACACCGCGTATGTGACCTCTATTCGCTGTGCGATTCCAGAGTACAAATACAACCTGGAAAAGATGATTGAGCTCGTGATGACAGATAAGCGCAACAACCCTAGCGGATATGCGCTGCTGGTGATGTCCGAGGGCGCGGAATGGGACGGCCACGCGATGCGCGAGTACGGTGAGCCCGATGCGTTCGGACATCGCAAGAAGGCGAGCGTCGCCGAAGACTTCAGCGATGAGATCCAGAAGCGGACCGGTGCTGAAACGGTTGTGAGCGATCTTACTTACGACCTACGCAGCGGCGCGCCGGATTTTATCGATACGCTGGTGGCGAACACGTTTGCGACGATGGCCTATGATTCCTTGAAGTCCAACAAGCACGGACTGATGGCGGCGATTTCCGAGGGCAAGTACGCGATGGTTAGAATTCCCGACCCGAAAGAAGGACCACGCTCGGTAGATGTTGCGACGATGTACAACACGGAACGCTACAGGCCAAATTACTCAAACAAAGAGGGCCTTCCGCTGTTCCTGACGCGCGCTTAACCGGCTATGCAGCAGGAGTCATCTCAGCAGGAATCATTCGTGTCCGAGGTCGTGGAGGCGCAAGGACACTTAGTCGATTCGCACATCATGGAACGCATCTTCGATGCGGTAGTAGAGTTTGGGGGCCGCTTTGAAGTAGAGCAGTTCTCCATTGGCCGCACGAACAGCGACCCGTCTTCGCTGCGTCTGCGCGTCCAGGCGCCCTCGGAGGACGCCATGGAAAAGATGATGACCGAATTGCTCGGTCTAGGCTGCTCCATGGTGGATACCGGCGAAGCGGAAATCAAGTTTGCGGAGTGCGATAAGTGCGCTCCGGAAGATTTCTATTCGACCACCAATCAGCGCACACTGGTGCGTTATCGCGGACAGTGGCTAGAAGCAAGAAATCAGCGCATGGACGCGATGATCGTGGTCCGGGATGGAGTGGCTACGTGCCGGCGGCTTCGCGATATCAAGGTGGGTGATCCGGTAGTGGTCGGTACCCGCGGGATTCGCGTTGTGCCTGAGGCTAAGGAACGTGACCGCCTGGCGTTCGCCTTCATGAGCAACGAGATCTCGTCGGAACGGCAGGTAGAAACGGCCGTTGCACAGACGGCGGCGCTGATGCAAGGCGCGCGGAACGAGGGTAAGAGAATTGTCGCGGTTGCCGGGCCAGTTGTCGTGCACACAGGCGGTTGCGCGGCACTATCGGGCCTTATTCGCCACGGCTGGATCGACGCGTTACTGGCGGGAAATGCGCTTGCCGTGCACGATGTGGAAGCGGCGCTTTTGGGAACCTCCCTGGGCGTCCGTACGGCTGACGGGCGTTTAGAGCAGCACGGGCACCGGAACCACATGCGCGCGATCAATGCCATTAACCACGCGGGAAGTATCGCGGCCGCGGTGAACACGGGCCGGTTGACCAGTGGCGTGATGTATGAATGCGTTAAAGCAAATGTGCCATTCGTGCTGGCTGGCAGTCTGCGTGATGATGGGCCGCTGCCGGACACAATCACCGATATGAATGAGGCGCAAGATGCCTACGCAGCGCAGTTGAAGGACGCGGGAGTGGTGCTGTGCCTGAGTTCGATGCTGCATTCGATTGCCACGGGCAATATGCTGCCGGCGTGGGTAAAGATTGTCTGCGTGGACATTAACCCCGCCGTCCCGACCAAAGTGAGCGACCGCGGCACAGGCCAGGCCGTGGGCGTAGTCACAGATGTGGGATTGTTCTTGGAATTGCTGGCCAAGAAGTTAGACGCACGATGAAGAAGAATCGACAATACACGGACGAACATGCCGCGGCCGGCGTGAACGCTCCGTTGCCAGATATAGAAACTTGGCCTAACCAATACGGGGCTTACGAGATTGAAATTGGAATGCCGGAGTTTACATCAGTGTGTCCCAAGACCGGCCTTCCGGATCACGGTAATCTGCGCCTGATTTATACGCCCGACAGGCTGTGTCTGGAATTGAAATCGCTGAAGATGTATATGCTGGAGTACCGGAATCTCGGTATTTTTCAAGAGAATGTAGTGAACCGGTTTCTGGAAGACGTAGTGAAGGCAGCGAACCCGCTCGAGGCCACCGTGATCGGGGATTTCGCCGCCCGGGGCGGGTTAACAACGCGTGTAACTGCCAGGCATCAAAAACAAAAGCGTAAGAAATAGTTTCATTCGGCGGAGGGTCGGCTACACTCTGTAATGAGAATGATTGTGCGCCTCCTGCTACCGCTTCTGCTTGGAGTGTCGCTGGTGGGGGCGGAAACGCCGCCTTCCGGTGCGATTCTGAATGCCGCAAGCCTCCTACCTGGTGCTCTCGCTCCTGGCACGTTGGCGATTGTAACGGGAAGCGACTTGAGCGACAGCACCGAAGCGGCTGCCGACAGCGGGGAGCAGCCTTTGCCGACAAAGCTGGGCGGCGTTCAAGTGTTTTTTTATGGCGCAGCACTACCGCTGCTCTCTGTATCTCCGGCGCAGGTGGAGTTTCAGCTTCCTTATTACGCTGAACACCTGTCGTCCGGGATCATCTATGTACGTACGGAGCATGCCGGCGGCCGCACGACGGTCAGCAAGGGGAATCTGATCGAGATTGAACCAGCGGCACCGGGTCTGTTCGCGTTCGGGGGCCCGGAGCCTAGGGCAGGCTTGATTCTCCATTCGCAGGCCAGCACGTCCACAGAAGCGGGCGCTCCCGTCACGGCGGCCAATCCTGCTCACACGGGAGAAACGCTGGTTGTCTGGGCGACGGGGCTTGGCAAAGTGGAGGCGGGAGATACGACTGGGGCTTTGAAAGCCGGAGTGCCGCTGGCCGGTCCCGATGCGGCCGTGGTGAATTTCACCGAAGCCGTAATCGACGGGCGTTCCATGCCGGTAACTGCGGCTGTACTGCCGCAGGGCGCGGTGGGCGTTTACGAGGTTCGAATTCAAGTGCCTGACGATCTTCCATCGGATCCGAAGGCGCAATTATCCATTGTGCAGAACGGATACGCTAGCAACACCGTAGTCTTTCCCTTGCAGAATTCAAACCATTAATTAGCTGATTATGCATCAACTTCGCTGGAATGCCGTGCTTCAACAATGGGTGATTGTGTCGACCCACCGGCAGAATCGCCCGCAGATGCCGGCCAACTGGTGTCCTTTCGATCCAGGATCGGGAAAGGTACCGGAAGACTACGACGTTTATCTCTATCCGAACGACTTTCCGGCACTGTCTCCGGAGAGCGAGCCGTACGCGCCGCCGAAAGAACCGGGTTTATTTGCCGAAACAGGCGCACGAGGTTCGTGCGATGTGGTGCTTTACTCGCCGAAACATACGCTTGCTCCCTCGAAGCTCAGCCTGGAGTCCTGGCGCAAGGTGGTGGATCTCTGGACCGAGCGCACGCGGCAACTGACCGAGAACCCAGACATCGCGCTGGTGGCGATTTTCGAAAATTGCGGAGAAGCAGTGGGCGTTACGATGCCGCATCCGCACGGGCAAATCTATGCCATGCCGTTTATTGCGCCTACTGTCGAGAAAGAGATTGCCTCCGCGCAGAAGTATTCAGCGGAGCATGGCGGCGAGTGCATATTCTGCGCACTGTTAAATGGGGAGTTGAAAGAGAAATCGCGGATTGTTGCGGAAAATAGTGACTTTGTGGCCTTTGTGCCATTCGCGGCCCGTTTTCCGGCGGAGATATCTATCTATCCGCGCCGTCATTGCCGGACGTTGCTGGATCTCAGCGCTGAAGCGCGGACGAATTTAGCTGAATTGATTAGCATTGTACGGCGGAAGTACGACAACCTATTCGGATTCCTGATGCCGCTGATGATGCCGGTAAAGCAAGCTCCGCTGCGCCGCAGTGAACTGCCGTATCATTTTCACGTTCAGTTTCTCCCTTTGCAACGCAGCGCGACGAAGCTAAAGTATCTGGCGACTATCGAGACCGGCTACGGTACATTTCTAGCCGATACGGCACCGGAGCAGATGGCCGAGAATCTTCGTAAGGCGGAGCCGGCGACCTAATCGCTCTGGTACGGTTTGAAGCCGTTCCTTTGAAGAAAATCGCGGGTGAATTCGAGTTGGGCCGGATCAATGTAGAAGAATGCTCCGGTCAGCTCACGGCGAATGATGAAGCCCGCTGAATAGGTTCCGGTTTCGACGAGATAGTCGACGCCGACCGCGGTCAGGAGCTCTTCGAGCCGCAGAGCGTCGGGCAACCGTCGCGCCATGTAGATAAGATCAAGTTCCGATCCTTCAAAGTAGTCAGAATCACGCCGCACTTCCCCCAGTCTAATTGGTTTGTGTTGACCAACCGAGACCGCGACGGACAAGTTGCCGGCTTCGGACAGTTCCGGGCTATGCTGCGGCAGTAACCGGCCGTGAACCACGGAAGCCATAGAAGACGATGTACAGGTAACACAGCGCGGGAATCGTAAATGCCAACTGGATTCCGATACGGTCGGCCAGAGCACCTTCCAGAACCGGGACGACGGCTCCGCCCACGATGGCGGCGATCAGTAAGCCAGAGCCCTTTCCGGTGAGAGGACCCAGGTTGGCGATGCCGAGAGTGAAAATGCTGGGGAACATGATGGAGTTAAATAGCCCGACCAGAATGATGCTCCACATGGCGAGGTGCCCTGAAGTAAGGATCGACGTGCAAACGAGCAAGAAGGCAGCGATACCAACCGCACCCACGACGGTTCCTGTAGGCAGCTTCTGCAAAACAGCGGAACCGATGAAGCGTCCGACCATCATGCTGCCCCAATAAAACGAAACGAAGAAGGCGGCGGTCTGTTCTGTTAAATTTCCAATGCTGGGCTGGCTAAAGTAATTGACCAGAAAGCTTCCGATAGAAACTTCGGCGCCCACGTAAAGAAAAATACCAAGAACTCCGAGGATCAGATGACGCTGTTTCCAGATACTCCCGGCGTGCCCGGTATGTAGCTCCTCTTTGGCGGCCTCGTCTTCGACGCCCGATATGACTGGCAGCTTAAAGAGCCCGATAACCACGGCCAACAGGATCAGCGTGGCGGCCAAGATGATGTACGGAAGCTTGACCGAGGATGCCTGTTGAATTTTGTAGGCCTCTACAGCGGGCGCGGTCATTTGCCTCAGTTGCTGGAGGCTTTTGGGAGCTTCAGCAAGGATAAGGAGGCCGCCGAAGTACGGCGCGACGGTAGTTCCGAGAGAATTGAATGCCTGAGTCAGATTCAGGCGGCTGGACGCAGTTTGTGGGGGTCCCAATACAGAGACGTAGGGATTCGCCGAAACCTGTAACGCTGTAATTCCGGCAGCCAAGATGACGAGCGCGCCCAGAAACAACGGAAAAGAAAGAGCACTGGCTGCGGGCAGGAATAATAAGCAGCCAGCCGCCATGATGACCAGGCCCGCGACCATGGTTCTTTTGTAGCCGATCCATTCCACCGCCCAGCCGCAGGGGACAGCGAAAACAAAGTAGCCCGAGAAAAATACAAACTGCACCAGCATGCCCTCGGCATAGTTGAGATTAAAAATAGACCGGAGGTGCGGCACCAAGATATCGTTCAGGCAGGTAATGAATCCCCACATAAAAAACAGGGTGGTCACCATCGCCATCGCGCTGGAATTGGTTGTAGTCGAGCCCGAGGCCACTAACTTGTTTTTATTGACCGTTGAAATCGCCATTGGAGGAGAACCCTACCGGAAGGAACAAATCAAGTCTAGCGTAGATCAGGGAGGGCCTCTGCCGCGCTGCGAATGGGTCTTCCGGGATTTGTCAGGCCTTTAGTCGGGCCCAAGGACGGGCGGTCACGCTAGTGTTCCGCTGCAACTGGAGCCCGAGCCGGCGGTGCAGCCGAAGCAGTGCACTCCCGTGACAATTCTTTGCGGAGCGATGCTGTCGAAGCTTTCGATGTCCCACAGAGTAGCGATATCAACAGTCCGCAATTCCAACATCTGGTTGAAATCGCAATCGTAAAGGTTGCCGTCCCATCCAATGCTGATTTGCGAGCGGCACATCAGATGTTCTACTGT
>Ga0308173_10001539_pt1 | contig 11610 bp, 18 predicted proteins | sample PhyPR1_FD_203716 | JGI IMG/M metagenome (GOLD analysis project Ga0308173, IMG submission 203716) | Soil microbial communities from UC Gill Tract Community Farm, Albany, California, United States - DLSLS.P.R1 | ecosystem: Environmental > Terrestrial > Soil > Agricultural land | place: USA... | reverse complement strand
CGTCACCTACGCCCGCGAGCGCCGGGAGAAGAGCATGCAGGACAAGCTCGCAGGCGAGATCCTCGACGCGCTCGAGCAGCAGGGAAACGCGTTCAAGCGCAAGGACGACATGTACAGGATGGCGCAGGCCAACAAGGCCTTCGCCCACTACCGCTGGTAAGGACTGGAGAACGTTGGCTGTAACGGAGACACGCGTGGGGCTGGACCGCGTCCGCAACATCGGGATCATGGCCCACATCGATGCGGGCAAGACCACGACGACGGAGCGGATCCTCTACTACACGGGCCGCACCCACAAGATCGGCGAGGTCCACGAGGGCGCCGCGACGATGGACTGGATGGCGCAGGAGCAGGAGCGCGGCATCACGATCACGTCGGCCGCGACGACCGCGTTCTGGCGCGACCATCGCATCAACATCATCGACACGCCCGGGCACGTGGACTTTACGGTCGAGGTGGAGCGCAGCCTGCGCGTGCTCGACGGGGCCGTCGCCGTCTTCGACTCGGTCGCAGGTGTCCAGCCCCAGTCCGAGACCGTCTGGCGCCAGGCCGACAAGTACAAGGTGCCGCGCATCGCGTTCATCAACAAGATGGACCGCACCGGCGCGAACTTCTTCGCCGCCGTGCAGTCGATGGTCGACCGTCTCGGCGCGAACCCGGTCCCGGTGCAGATCCCGATCGGCCAGGAGGACAAGCACGTCGGCGTTGTCGACCTTCTCGAGATGAAGGCGATCGTCTACAAGGACGATCTCGGCGAGGAGTTCGAGACGACCGACATCCCTGCCGAGCTCGCGGAGCAGGCGCACGAGTATCACCACCAGCTGATCGACGCGGTCTCGAACTTCGACGACGAGGTTCTCGAGGCATATCTGACCGACGAGAACTCGGTCACGGCCGACCAGCTGAAGCGCGCGGTCCGCAACGCCACGCTCGCCGACGAGATCACGCCGGTGCTGCTCGGCAGCGCGTTCAAGAACAAGGGCGTGCAGCCGCTCCTCGACGCGGTCATCGACTACCTGCCGAGCCCGCTCGACGTCCCCGCGATCCAGGGAATCGATCCGAAGACCGAGGCGGAGCTCGAGCGCAAGGCGTCGCTCGACGAGCCGTTCTCGGCGCTCGCGTTCAAGGTGATGTCCGACCCGTACGTCGGCAAGCTCACGTACTTCCGCGTCTACAGCGGGAAGATCAAGGCAGGCGAGCGCGTCCTCAACACGACGACCGGCAAGACCGAGCGCGTGGGCCGCATCCTCCAGATGCACGCGAACCACCGCGAAGAGCGCGAGGAGATCGGCGCGGGCGAGATCGCTGCCGGCGTCGGCCTCAAGTCGACGACCACAGGCGACACGCTGTCAGTCGACTCGGCCCCGATCGTGCTCGAGTCGATGACGTTCCCCGACCCCGTGATCGCGGTCGCGGTCGAACCGAAGTCGAAGGCCGACCAGGACAAGCTCGGAAACGGCCTCGCACGTCTCGCCGAAGAGGATCCGACGTTCCGCGTCGCGACCGACGACGAGACCGGCCAGACGATCATCTCCGGGATGGGCGAGCTCCACCTCGAGATCATCGTCGACCGCCTGAAGCGCGAGTTCAACGTCGAGGCGAACGTCGGCCGCCCGCAGGTCGCCTACCGCGAGACGATCAGCAAGCCCGCGGAGAAGATCCAGGGCAAGTTCGTCCGCCAGACGGGCGGCTCGGGCCAGTACGGCGACGCCGTCATCAACCTGCTCCCGCAGGAGCCGGGCAAGGGGTACGAGTTCGTCGACAAGATCGTCGGCGGGAAGATCCCCAAGGAGTACATCAAGCCGATCGACGAAGGCATCCAGGAAGCGATGGGGAGCGGCATTCTCGCCGGCTACCCGGTCGTGGACGTCAAGGTGGAGCTGATCGACGGCAGCTACCACGACGTCGACTCGTCGGAGCGCGCGTTCAAGATCGCCGGCTCGATGGCCTTCAAGGAGGCCATGAAGCGCGCGAAGCCGAAGCTGCTCGAGCCGATGATGGCCGTCGAGGTGACGACGCCCGAGGACTACCTCGGCGACGTCATGGGCAACCTGAACTCCCGCCGCGGTCGCATCGAGAACATGGCGCCCGTCGGCAACGCGCAGGTGGTCAAGGCCCTCGTCCCGCTGAGCGAGATGTTCGGCTACGCCACCGACCTGCGGTCGATGACCCAGGGCCGCGCCGATTTCACCATGCAGTTCGACCGGTACGAGGAAGTGCCGGGCAACATCGCCACTGCCATCACAGAGCAGACCGGCTCCTCTTCGTAAAGACCGAGAAGGAAGAAAGGGATATGGCCAAGCAGAAGTTCGAGCGCACCAAGCCGCACCTCAACGTCGGCACCATCGGGCACATCGACCACGGGAAGACGACGCTGACCGCAGCGATTTCGAACGTCCTGCACAAGCGGGGCGGCGGCGGGCAGGTCAAGAGCTTCGCCGAGATCGACAACGCGCCCGAGGAGCGCCAGCGCGGCATCACGATCAACACGTCGCACGTCGAGTACGAGACGGCCAACCGTCACTACGCGCACGTCGACTGCCCGGGTCACGCCGACTACATCAAGAACATGATCACGGGCGCCGCGCAGATGGACGGCGCGATCCTCGTCGTCAGCGCAGCCGACGGCCCGATGCCGCAGACGCGCGAGCACATCCTGCTCGCCCGCCAGGTCGAGGTGCCGTACATCGTCGTCGCCCTCAACAAGTCCGACATGGTGGACGACGAGGAGCTCCTCGAGCTCGTCGAGCTCGAGGTCCGCGAGCTGCTCTCGAAGTACGAGTTCCCCGGCGACGACATCCCGATCGTGCGTGTCTCGGCGCTGAAGGCGCTCGAGGGCGACGAGGCCTGGGAGGACAAGATCGTCGAGCTGATGGAGGCAGTCGACTCCTACATCCCGGAGCCCGTCCGCGACGCCGACAAGCCGTTCCTGATGCCGATCGAGGACGTCTTCACGATCACCGGCCGCGGCACCGTCGTGACCGGCCGCGTGGAGCAGGGCAAGATCGAGGTCGGCAACGAGATCGAGATCGTCGGCATCCACGACAAGGTGGAGAAGACCGTCGTCACGGGTCTCGAGATGTTCCAGAAGTCCCTCGACTTCGCGCAGGCCGGCGACAACGCAGGCGCGCTGCTCCGCGGCGTCAAGCGCGAGGAGGTCGAGCGCGGCCAGGTTCTCGCGAAGCCGGGCTCGATCACGCCGCACACGCAGTTCAAGGCCGAGGTGTACGTGCTGTCGAAGGACGAGGGCGGCCGCCACACGCCGTTCTTCAACAACTACCGCCCGCAGTTCTACTTCCGCACGACGGACGTGACGGGTGCGGTGAAGCTGCCGGAGGGCCAGGAGATGGTCATGCCGGGCGACAACACGAACATGGACATCGAGCTGATCCAGCCGATCGCAATGGACCAGGGCCTCCGCTTCGCGATTCGCGAGGGCGGCCGTACGGTCGGCGCCGGCGTCGTCACCGAGGTCATCAAGTAATCGATGACCTCCAAACAGCACAGCATCAACTAAGGAAAAACAGTCATGGCACAGGGAAAAATCCGGATCCGCTTGAAGGGGTACGACCACCAGCAGCTGGACCGGTCGGCTCAGCAGATCGTCGACACCGCGCAGCGCAGCGGCGCGACGATCACTGGGCCGGTCCCTCTGCCGACCGAGAAGAACGTCTACTGCGTGATCCGCAGCCCGTTCAAGGACAAGGACTCGCGCGAGCACTTCGAGGTGCGCACGCACAAGCGCCTCATCGACATCCTCAGCCCGACCCCGAAGACGATCGACCAGCTGATGCGGCTCGATCTCCCGGCCGGGGTGGACATCGAAATCAAACTGTGATGGCCAAGGGAATCCTCGGAAAGAAGCTCGGCATGACGCAGGTGTTCGACCCGGAGACGGGTGCGGTCACCCCTGTCACCGTGATCGAGGCTGGCCCGTGCCCGGTCGTGCAGGTGAAGTTCGCGGATGCGGACGGCTACGACGCCGTGCAGCTCGCGTTCGACGCCGTGCCCGAGCGCAAGCTCTCGAAGCCGGAGCGCGGCCATCTCGCGAAGTACGACGTCGGTGCGCATCGCCGTCTCGTCGAGTTCCGAGGCGGCATCGACGGCGCCGTCGCCGGCGAGCAGGTCACCGTCTCGATCTTCGAGCCGGGCGACAAGGTGAAGGTCGCCGGCATCGGCATCGGCAAGGGCTTCCAGGGGACGATCAAGCGGCACAACTTCGGCTCCGGACCGCGCGGGCACGGCTCGCACAACATCCGCAAGCCGGGCTCGATCGGCGCGTCGGCGACGCCGTCGCGCGTCTTCAAGGGCATCAAGCTGCCGGGCCGGATGGGCGGCAAGCGCGTCACCCAGCTCGGCCTGACCGTGTTCGACATCGACGCCGAGCGCAACCTGCTGCTCGTGAAGGGCGCGATCCCCGGCCCCAAAAACGGCTTCGTGGAGGTGCGCGGATAGTGGCAGCGCCGAAGGCACCGGTTCTCGGCGGTTCGAAGACCGTCACGCTCGAAGAGGCCGTGTTCGCGGCCGAGGTCAAGCCGCACCTCGTCCACGAGGCGGTGCGCGCCGAGCAGAACGCGCAGCGCGCCGGTACCGCGGCGACGAAGAGCCGCGGGCTCGTCTCCGGCGGCCGCGCGAAGCCGTGGCGCCAGAAGGGCACCGGTCGCGCCCGTCAGGGCACGACCCGCGCGCCGCAGTTCGCGGGCGGCGGTCACACCTTCGCGAAGGTGCCGCGCACGTTCATCCAGAAGGTGAACCGCAAGGCGCAGCGCAGCGCTCTTCGCTCGGCTCTCGCCTCGCACGCGCAAGAGGGGACGCTCGCGATCATCTCTGCCGACCAGTTCGCCGCGCCCTCGACGAAGGCCGCGAAGGCACTCGTCGACGCCTGGGGCAAGCAGACGCCGACGGTCGTCGTCGCGCTGCACGAAGAGGAGAACATCGCCAAGTCGTTCCGCAACCTCGAACGCGTCGCCGTGGTCGCCCCGGGCGAGCTCGAGGTCGCAGCGGTCGTCTGGGCGCGCTCGCTCGTCGTGAGCGAGGCGGCCCTTCCTCTCGTCACCGGAAAGGCGAGCTGATGCACGCATCGCAGGTCATCCTCGCGCCCGTGCTGTCGGAGAAGTCGTACGCCGGCGCGACCCGCGGCACCTATACGTTCAAGGTGCACCCGGGCTCGCACAAGACGCAGATCCGCCAGGCCGTCGAGGAGCTGTTCGACGTCAAGGTCGAGCGCGTCAACGTGATGAAGGTGCAGGCGAAGCCGAAGCGGCGCGGCACCTTCCGCGGCACCCGCGGCGGCTGGAAGAAGGCCGTCGTGCAGCTGCGCGCCGGCGACACGATCGAGATCTTCGAAGGAGCGCAGCTCTAATGCCAGTGCGTCGCTTTAAGCCAACGAGCCCGGGCCGCCGCCACATGTCGGTGTCCGACTTCGCCGAGGTGACGAAGTCGAAGCCCGAGAAGGCGCTCACCGAGAAGCTGACGAAGAAGGGCGGCCGCAACAACACGGGCCGCATCACGACGCGCCACCAGGGGGGCGGTCACAAGCGCCGCTACCGCATCGTCGACTTCAAGCGCACGAAGGACGGCGTGCCGGCGAAGGTCGCAGCGATCGAGTACGACCCGAACCGCTCGGCGCGCATCGCGCTGCTGCACTATGCGGACGGCTTCAAGAGCTACATCCTCGCGCCGGCCGGCGTGCGCGTGGGCTCCGTCGTCCAGTCGGGCGTGGGCTCCGACATCAAGCCGGGAAACGCGCTCCCGCTGGAGAACATCCCGACGGGCACGCTCGTCCACAACGTGGAGCTGAAGCCGGGCCGCGGCGGCCAGATGGCGCGCTCCGCGGGCTCGGGCGTTCAGCTCGTCGCGAAGGACGGCGGCCACGCGACGCTGCGTCTTCCCTCGGGCGAGATGCGCCGCGTGCTCCTCACCTGCCGCGCCACGGTCGGTCAGGTCGGGAACGTCGAGCACGGCAACGTCACGATCGGCAAGGCCGGCCGTTCGCGCTGGCTCGGCAAGCGCCCCGCCGTCCGTGGCTCGGCGATGAACCCGGTCGACCACCCGCACGGCGGCGGCGAAGGGAAGTCGAAGGGCGGCCGCCACCCGGTCACGCCGTGGGGCGTGCCGACGCTCGGCAAGCGCACCCGTTCGAAGCACAAGGAATCCGACAAGCTGATCGTTCGCGGCCGTCGCCGCGGGAAGGACAAGCGGTAATGAGTCGTAGTTCGAAGAAGGGGCCTTTCGTCGAGGAGCGGCTGCTCGGCCGTATCGAGGCGATGAACGCATCGGGCTCGAAGCAGATGGTGCGCACCTGGTCGCGCACGTCCACGGTGTTCCCCGAGATGATCGGTCACACGATCGCGGTGCACGACGGCCGCAAGCACGTGCCCGTGTTCATCTCCGACCAGATGGTCGGGCACAAGCTCGGCGAGTTCGCGCCGACGCGCCACTTCCGTGGCCATGCCGGCGACCAGAAGACACAGGTGAAGAAGCGCTAGTGGCCGCCGTCGAGACTCCCCAGCCGCAGACGGTCAAGGCGACCGCGAAGTTCGTCCGGGTCAGCGCGCGCAAGGCGCGCCTCGTCGCCGACAACATTCGCGGCCGCAGCGTGCCCGAGGCGCGCACCGTCCTCGCGTTCACCGAGCGCGCCGTCGCGCACGACATCGAGAAGGTCCTCCGCTCGGCCGTCGCGAACGCGGAGTCGAATCCGGCGCTGCACTGGAACGGCGACGACCTCGTCATCCACTCGATCACCGTCGACGAAGGCCCGACGCTGAAGCGCTGGCGCGCACGCGCGCGCGGCCGCGTCGCGCGCATCCGCAAGCGGACGTGCCACATCACGATTCAGGTCGCCCAGAAGGAAGGACAGAACTAATGGGACAGAAGGTTCATCCCGGCGGCCTGCGCGTCGGCGTCATCCACGACTGGAAGTCGAACTGGATGGTCGGCAAGAAGGAGTTCGCGGGCGCGCTGATCGAGGACATCAAGATTCGCGAGCACATCCTGAAGAAGCTCTCGCACGCGGGGCTGTCGGACATCCTGATCCGCAAGGACAAGCAGCGGATCACGATCGACATCTACACCGCGCGCCCGGGAATCGTCATCGGCAAGTCCGGCGTCGAGGTGGATGCGCTCCGCAAAGAAGTGCACGCGATGACGCAGAAGAACGTGCACATCAACATCAATGAGATCAAGCGCCCCGAGCTCGACGCGAAGCTCGTCGCGCAGTCGATCGCGGAACAGCTTCAAAATCGCGTGTCGTTCCGCAGAGCGATGAAGCGCTCGCTCGCGTCGGCGATCCGTTCCGGCGCAGCCGGCGTGAAGGTGCAGTGCTCGGGCCGTCTCGGCGGCTCGGAGATGAGCCGCTCCGAGCAGTACTCGGAGGGCCGCGTCCCTCTGCACACGATCCGCGCCGACATCGACTACGGCTTCGTCGAGGCGAAGACCCCGACCGGCCGTATCGGCGTCAAGGTCTGGATCAACAAGGGCGAGATCATGCCGGAGGGCTACGGCGGCATCCCGGGCGGCGGCAAAGAGACGCGTCTCGGCGACCAGGACACGGCGCGCCGCCGTGGCGGCGTCACCGAGGGTCTCGGCGCCTCGCGCGAGTCCGGCCGCAACCGGAACCAGGATCGCGGCGACCTCGGGCCCGTGCGCCGCGGCCGCCCCGGCCAGCGCGGCGGCCAGAACCGTCCCGGCGGCGGCGGCCAGGGCAACCGGCCCGGCGCCCCCCGCACGCGCGGCGGTGCGAGCCGTCCGCGGCCCCAGCAGCAGCCGGACCAGCGCGTCGAGAAGCCGCGCACGGATGACAAGGCCGTGTCGGCCGAGGGCCGCGAGCAGCCGGTGATCGAGCCGACGGTCGAGACGACCCCGGCACCCGTCGCGGACGCTCCGAAGTCGACGACGCGCAAGAAGCAGACGGAGGATCCGACGAAGCTCGAGAAGTCGGGCGACGAGGAGAAGAGCTGATGCTGCTCCCCAAGAAGACCAAGTTCCGCAAGATGCACCGCGGCCGCCGGCGTGGCGAGTCGACCGGGCAGACGACGGTCCACTTCGGCGAGTACGGCATCAAGGCGCTCGAGAACGGCTGGGTCACGAACCGGCAGATCGAGGCCGCCCGGATCGCGATGACCCGCAAGATCAAGCGCGGCGGGAAGGTCTGGATCAACGTCTTCCCCGACAAGCCGTTCACGAAGAAGCCGGCCGAGACGCGCATGGGCAAGGGCAAGGGCTCGCCCGAGGGCTGGGTGGCGGTCGTCAAGCCGGGCCGCGTCATGTTCGAGCTCGCCGGCGTGCCGGAGCCGCTCGCGAAGGAGGCGCTTCGCCTCGCCGCGCAGAAGCTGCCGATCAAGTCGAAGTTCGTGAAGCGCGAGGGCGGTGATCTCTTTGCGGGCTAGGGACCTCCGTGACCTGACCGACGACGAGCTCGACCACCGGCTCGCCGACACCCGGCAAGAGCTCTTCAACTTGCGGTTCCAGGCCGCAACCGGCGCACTCGAGAACACGACGCGCCTCAAGCTTGCGAAGCGCGAGATCGCCCGCATCCTCACGGTGCGGCACGACCGGAACTCCCAGAAGCAGAAGGTGAGCTAGCAATGGCGGACGACGAGAAGAACGAGACGACAGAAGAAGAGACTCCGGCGGTCGTCGAAGAGGTGCCCGACACCCCTGAGACGGTCGACGAAGCGCCCGCCGCCGAAGAGGTGCCCGACACCCCTGCGGAAGAGCCGGCACCGGAAGCGCCCGACGAGGAGACTCCTGTGGAAGAGCCGGCGCCGGAGGTGCCTGCCGCGAAGACGAAGTCTCTGAAGCACGTCCCGCGCTCGCAGCGGCGGACGCGCACGAAGCCCGTGCGCGAAAAGCCGAAGGCGCGCAAGCCGATCGTCCGGACCGAGAAGCCGGCGACCGACCCCGCGCGCCGGCAGGAGCGCCGCGGCATCGTCGTCTCCGACAAGGGAGACAAGACGATCATCGTCAAGGTCGACGTGATCAAGTCGCACCCGAAGTACCAGAAGGTCGTGCGCCGCAGCGTCAAGTTCCACGCGCACGACGAACAGAACACCGCCGGTGTCGGCGACACGGTGCGCATCGTCGAGTCGCGCCCGCTGTCGAAGCTGAAGCGCTGGCGTCTCGCCGAGATCGTGGAGAAGGCGAGGTAGCGCGAGATGATCCAGCAGGAAACACGTCTGAAGGTCGCTGACAACACCGGTGCCCGTGAGCTACTCTGCATCCGCGTTGCGGGCGGCTCGAGGCGTCGCTACGCGCGTGTCGGCGACATCATCACGGCCACCGTCAAGGCCGCTGCCCCGCAGGGCACGGTCAAGAAGGGTGACGTGGTGAAGGCTGTCGTCGTACGGACGAAGAAGCCCTTCGGCCGCGACGACGGAACGCTGATCGCGTTCGACGAGAACGCGGCGGTGATCATCGACGCACAGCGCAACCCCCGTGGGACGCGCATCTTCGGGCCCGTCGCCCGCGAGTTGCGCGAGAAGAACTTCATGAAGATCGTGAGCCTGGCTCCAGAGGTGCTTTGAGATGGCAACGCAGTTGAAGATCAAGAAGGGCGACACCGTGCAGATGCTCACGGGGAAGGACCGCGGCAAGCAGGGCCGGGTCCTCGAGGCGCGCCCGCGCGACAGCAAGGTCGTCGTCGAGAATCTGAACATGATGAAGCGCCACCAGAAGCCGCGCCCGATGCGCGATGCCTCCCGCATGGGTGGCACGCAGATGGCGCCGGGCGGCATCATCGACCGCCCGACAGCGGTGTCGGTCTCGAACGTGATGCTCGTCTGCCCGACGTGCAAGCTGCCGACCCGCGTCGGCTACCGCTTCAAGGACAGCGCGAAGGGCGGCCACGTGAAGGTGCGCGTCTGCAAGCGCGAGGGCTGCGGCCAGGAGCTGGATCGCTGATGGCCGTCACGGAGACCTACATCCCGCGCCTCAAGCAGCGCTACAACGACGAGCTCCGTCCGCAGCTGAAGGACGACCTGGAGCTCGAGTCGATCATGCAGTCGCCGACGATCGAGAAGATCACGCTCAACATGGGCGTCGGCGAGGGCAAGACCGACGCGAAGCAGATCGATGCGGCGCTCGAGGAGCTGACGATCATCGCCGGCCAGCGCGCGCAGATGCGCCGCGCTCGCAAGTCGATCGCGCAGTTCAAGATCCGCGAAGGCATGCCGATCGGTGTGAAGGTCACGCTGCGCGGCGACCGCATGTGGGAGTTCCTCGACCGGCTCGTGTCGATCGCGCTCCCGCGCATCCGCGACTTCCGCGGTCTCAACCCCGACAGCTTCGACGGGCGCGGGAATTACTCGCTCGGCATCCGCGAGCAGATCATCTTTCCGGAGATCGACTACGACAGCATCAACCAGATTCGCGGCCTCGACGTCGCGATCACGACGACCGCGACATCGGACGTGGAGGCGCGCGCGCTGCTCACCGCGCTCGGCCTGCCGTTCGCCGCTGACGGAGGCAACAGGTAAATGGCCAAGAAGTCGCTGCGGGTGAAGGCCGCCCGCCCCGCGAAGTTCAAGGTGCGCAACTACACCCGCTGCAATCGCTGCGGGCGCCCGCGTGCCGTGTTCAAGAAGTTCGGGCTCTGCCGGATCTGCCTGCGCGAGCTCGCCCACCAGGGCGTGATCCCCGGCATGACGAAGAGCTCGTGGTAGGAGAAGAGATGGTGCACCCATGCTGACCGATCCCGTCGCCGACATGCTCACGCGCATCCGCAACGCCAACAAGGCGCTGCACGACCGCACCGAGATGCCGAGCTCGAAGCTGAAGGTCGAGATTGCCCGCATCCTCAAGGAGGAGGGCTACATCCGCGACTTCCACGTGTCCGAAGACGGCACGCACCCGACGCTCGTCGTCGAGATGAAGTACGGCCGCGGGCGCGAGCGCGTCCTCTCCGGCCTCAAGCGCGTGTCCAAGCCCGGGCGCCGGATCTACGCCGGCAAGGCCCGCCGCCAGCGCGTCCTCGGCGGCATGGGCATCGCGATCATGTCCACCTCCCGCGGCGTCGTCACGAGCCGCACCGCCGAGGCCGAGGGCATCGGCGGCGAAGTCCTCTGCTACGTCTGGTAAGCGCATATGTCTCGTATCGGTAAGAGGCCCATCGAAGTCCCCGCCGGCGTGATCGTCTCGGTCGACCCTGGCCGCGTCACGGTGTCGGGGCCGAAGGGCGAGCTGCGCCAGCAGGTGCCGCAGCGCATGCAGATCGCGCAGGAGGAGGGCGTCGTCACCGTGACGCGCCCGACCGAGCGCGGCGAGGATCGCGCGCTGCACGGGCTCACGCGCACGCTGATCGCGAACATGGTCGAAGGCGTCACGAACGGCTTCGAGAAGCGCCTCGAGATCCAGGGCGTCGGCTATCGCGCGGCGCTATCGGGCACCGACCTCGAGCTGCAGGTCGGCTACTCGCATTCCGTCAAGATCAGGCCGCGCCAGGGCATCGAGTTCGAGGTGCCGGTCCCGACCCAGGTGATCGTGCGTGGCATCGACAAGCAGATGGTCGGCCAGACGGCCGCCGAGATCCGCAAGGTGCGGCCGCCGGAGCCCTACAAGGGCAAGGGCATCCGCTACGAGGGCGAGTTCGTCCGCAGGAAGGTGGGGAAGCGT
>Ga0308173_10001538_pt1 | contig 11611 bp, 12 predicted proteins | sample PhyPR1_FD_203716 | JGI IMG/M metagenome (GOLD analysis project Ga0308173, IMG submission 203716) | Soil microbial communities from UC Gill Tract Community Farm, Albany, California, United States - DLSLS.P.R1 | ecosystem: Environmental > Terrestrial > Soil > Agricultural land | place: USA... | reverse complement strand
CAAGCAGCGTCCAGGTCCGGCTGCGCTGGCACGACCGCAGGCTCCGGCTGGAGGTGAGCGACGACGGGCAGGGGCCCGCAGGGCCGGGTTCCGGCCTGTTCGAACCCGGCGTATCCGAACCCAGCGCACTCGAGCAGGGCGAGTATGAGACCAACAGGCAACGGACCGGCGGGCACGGCCTGATCGGCATGCGCGAGCGAGTGGGCACGGCAGGCCAAGTGACATTCGGCACCGGCGCGGACGGCTCGGGTTTCCAAGTCACCGCCGAGTTGCCCATCATGTAAGACGTGCCCACCGAACAACCCACTCGTGTGCTGATCGCCGATGATCTGGCGCTCGTGCGCGACGGCTTCGCGATGATCCTGTCCGCCTCGCCCGACCTGTCGCTGGTGGGCGAGGTCGCGGACGGGGCGGAGGCGATCCGGGCAGCCCGCGAACTCCAACCCGACGTAGTGCTGATGGACATCCGCATGCCGAGGGTGGATGGGATCGAGGCGACCGCCGCGATCTGCCGCGACACCCGCGCCAAGGTCCTGGTGCTCACCACCTTCGACCTCGACGAATACGTCTACGGGGCGCTGCGCGCGGGAGCGAGCGGCTTCCTGCTCAAGGACATGCGGCGCGACGAACTGGTCGACGCCGTCCGTACGGTCGCCGCCGGAGACGCGCTGCTCGCCCCCGCCGTGACCCGCCGATTGATCGCCGACGTGGTCGGACGGGCCGGCCGCGTGCCGACTGCGGGGGAAAGCGACGCCGCGCTGGCTGGGCTCACCACGCGAGAGGCCGACACACTGCGGCAGGTCGCCCGGGGACTGTCCAACGCCGAGATCGCGCAAGAGCTTCACATCACCGAGCACACCGTCAAGACCCACGTGAGCAGCGTGCTCGGCAAGCTGGCCCTGCGCGACCGGGTACAGGCGGTCGTCCTGGCGTACGAGTCGGGCCTGGTCCGACCGGGCGAGATCACTCCCTCACCCCACTCCTGAGAGCGGGGGCGTCGCTCGTGAGAGCGGGGGCGTCGCTCGTGAGAGCGGGCCGCAAGTCCGCTCTGCACGGCGATCCGCTGCTGCCTCGTCCGCAGCGAGCATCAGGACAGCCATCGACATCTGGAGGCTGTCATGACCAACAAGATCACAGGATTCGCGCTCCGGCGACCGATCACCGTCATAGTGATCTGGCTCGCGCTCGTGGGCGCCGGATTCGGCATCGGTACTGGGGTGTTCTCGAAGCTCACCCCCGACATCGGCACAGTGCCCACCAGCGAGTCCGGCCACGCCGACCAGCGGCTCCAAGACATCGCCCCCCGGCCGCAGAAGCTCACCGCCGTCATCTCGGGTAAGCGCACCGATGACCCCGCACTGCGGCAGAGCCTCGCCTCGGCCCTGACGGCGGTACGGGCTGTACCGGGTATCACCAGCGCCTCGCAGCCGCTTCCCTCGGCGAAGGGCGACGCGCTGCTGGTCGAGGTCGTGGTGGCGCCCAAGCACGGCAAGACGGCCGCGGCCAAAGCCGCCGCCCGGCGGCTGCGCCACATCGACGCCAACGTGGCCGTCTCCGGTGGACCGCTGTCCGACGCCGAGTTCAGCGATCAGGCGCAGCAGGACGTGACCCGCGCCGAGATGCTGAGCATGCCCGTGATGCTGATCCTACTCCTGATCGTTTTCGGCGGGCTGCTGGCCGCCGGGCTACCGCTGCTCATCGCGGTGGTGGGCATCGGCTCGACCTTCGGCGTCCTCTACGCGTTCAGCTCCGTCACCCACGTCTCGGTCTACGCGATCCAGATCACCACCATGCTCGCGGTCGGCCTGGCCGTGGACTACGCGCTGCTGATGGTCAGCAGATTCCGGGACGAGCGCCGTACCGCAGCCGACGTAGCCACCGCGGTAACCCGGACCACCGCCACCGCCGGCCGTACCGTCGTGTTCTCCGGCCTGACCGTGGCGACCGCACTCATCGCCCTGACGGTCTTCCCTGATCCGTTTCTGCGCTCGATGGGGCTGGCCGGCGCATCGGTCGTACTGGTGGACATGGCCGCCGCGCTCACCCTGCTGCCGGCGCTGCTCACCCGGCTCGGCGGGCGGATCTCCCCCGCTAAGGAGCGGACCAAGGGCGGGATCTTCGCCCGGGTGGCCCACCTCGTGCAACGACGGCCACTGCTGACCCTGGCCGCCACCGTCGGCGTGATGGTGACACTGGCCATCCCGGCACTGAGCCTGCACATCTCTCAGGGCGATCCGCGGATGCTCCCGACCTCCACCGCGACCAGCAAGATGTGGAACGGACTCACAACCCATTTCCCGGAACGAGCCCAGTGGGGCGGCTCGATCCTCGTCCTGGTCGACACGCCCTCGGACTCCCGCGACCTCCTACCGCTGCGACGGTCGATCGCCGCCATGCCGACCGTCACCGACGTGCAGACCACGCAGGCCGGTCCCAAGGCGACCCTGTTCCAGATCACCCCACGTGGTCCCGGAGACGCGCCCGCACGCGACGCGGTCAGGACGATCCGCGACCTGCGGACCCCGTTCAAGGTCGAGGTCACCGGGGACACCGCGCGGATGATGGACTACAACAGGATGCTGGCCGAACGGCTGCCCTGGGCCGTCGGGCTGATGGCCCTCGCCACGATCGTGCTGCTGTTCGCGCTCACCGGTTCTGTGGTCCTGCCGGTCAAGGCGGTGCTGACCAACATGCTCAGCCTCGCCGCCGCACTCGGAATCGTGGTCTGGGTATTCCAGCGCGGGCATCTGGCAGAACTGGTCGGGTCCAGCGGCCTCGGCTATGTGCACCTCACCGTGCCGGTACTGGTCGGCGCGATCGCCTTCGGTCTCTCGGTGGACTACGAGGTGTTCCTGCTGTCGGGAATCCGGGAACGATGGCTGGCCGGCGCCGGACCGCGCGGCTCGGTCGCCGAAGGCCTGCAGCGTACCGGCGGTATCGTCACCATGGCGGCCCTGTTGATCACGGTGGTCTTCGCCGGGTTCGTGCTGGGCGGCTTCGTCCCCATCAAGTCCCTTGGACTGGGACTGGTGATGGCGATCGTGCTCGACGCCACCATCGTCCGGATGCTGATGGTCCCCGCGACCATGACCCTGCTGGGCCGCCGGAACTGGTGGCTCCCCAAGCCACTACGACACCTGCACACCCACCTGCCCCAGCCCGAGCCGGCGGTCTGAACGCCTCGGGGGTCTACCGGAATCCACGAACGGCGGTCATCGCAGAGAATGATCATGATGGTTGCCCGTGGGCGCCTACTTCAGCCGGACTCAGCGGTCGGCTCGGGCCCAGTCGCGGATGGTTCGCGTCGACTCGCTGGTGAGGTCGGTATCGGCAAGGCCGCTGAGGTCACCGCCTACTTGAAGATCTTAGGTGACAGCGCCGCGGCAAAGCCCGCGGCGTCCAGTGCGGTTGCGAGCGCGAGTCCCGCCAGCGGCGCACTGAACCAGTAAAGCCTGGCCAGCACCAGGTAGCACCCGAGGACGAGCCCGCCGAGCAGCGCCAGGAACGGGGAGTGGAACAGCAGCCGCGGGCGCCAGAGCGCAAGGTAGCCATAGACGACGCCGAACAGGATCAGGCCCAGGGCGTGGCTGGCGTTGAAGCCGATCCACGCTTTCCAGACCGTGATCTGGCCCGACAGGTTCGGTGAGGCGTGCTTGAGGTGGGCCTGCAGCTCCGCGTCGCGCAGGCCGAAACCGTCGATGAGCCCGGTGGCCTTGCGGAGGCTGGTCAGCGTGGTCGCCGAGGCGTTTGTTCAGCGCCATGCTTCGCGGGGTAGACATATGAGTGACGCACACATATGTTGGAGGGTATGACTGAGATCTTGGAGACCAAGCTGAAGATCGCGTCCTGGGACGAGAAGCCCTACCGCGAGCTCGCCGACGGCCGCAAGTTCACGCGGGCCGAGGTCACGCTGGAGGGCACGGGCGACGGAATCGAATCCGCAACGTTCGAGGCGCTGATGTTCTACCGGGCGGACGGCACGAGCAGCTACGTGACGCTCATGCAGATCACGGGGCAGATCGGCGGCCGGTCGGGCGGCTTCGTGCTGCGGGGCGAGGGCGCCTACGACGGCAAGACCGCCACCGGCACCTCGTCGGTCGTACCGGGCTCCGGCACCGGCGAGCTGGCCGGGATCAGCGGCGCGATGTCGAGCTCATCGACGCACGAGGACTACCCGAACATGCCGCTGACACTCACCTACGACCTGTCGTGACCACCGGCGCCCGCGAGGCGAACGTGCTGGGTGCTCTCGCTCAGGCCATCACGGACCGCACCGCGTCAGCCGTCGCCGCAGCCGCCGGGCAGAACGTCTCGGCGGCCGCGGCGCTGTCCGCCCTGCACCACTTCCTCGACCGGCCCACGCTCGACCAACTGCGCGACGTGCTGGGTCTGACGCACTCCGGAGCGGTCCGGCTGGTCGACCGGCTCGCCGAAGCCGGCCTGGTAGCGCGCGAGCCGGGAGACGACAAGCGGTCCCGGTCGGTGGCGCTGACCGCCGCGGGGGGCGCAGTGGCCGAGCGTGTGGCGGCAGCTCGCACAGCCGTTCTGGACGACCTTCTGGTGGACCTGTCCCCCACCGAGCGTGACACGCTCGGCGGGCTCCTCGACCGACTTATGGCCGGCGTGGTGCGCGGCAAAGACGGCGGCGCGTGGATCTGCCGCCTCTGCGACCTCGGCGCCTGCGAGCGGTCCGAAGGCCGCTGCCCCGCAGCAAACGCGGCGGCGGAAAAGTACGGCCCCGTCCGGCCCGGTCCCCCCCTGGCCGACCCATGACGTCTGGTTGCTGACGGCCCTCGGATCTCGAACGGCAGTGAGTGGGCCGTTGGCACCGTATGCCGACGGTTTTCGCGAAGATCTGGCAGCGAAGGGTTACCACCCCAGGTGATCGGCCGCCATGTGGGTCTGATGGCGGACCTAGGCCCGGGTTCGGCGATCAGCTGCGGTACCGCCAGGTCTGGCCGGTGCCTTTGTATTCCTGGACGCTGATCGGAGTGGTGCCGGCGGGTATCCGGTCGAGGTAGAGACGCCCGCACAGGTGGTCGATTTCGTGGGCGAGGCGGGGTTGAGGAGTTCGGTGAGCGTGCTGGTCGTTGCCCTGATCGTGGTGCCCGCTGTCTGCAGCGCGCCGATGAGGGAATGTGACGCCAGATAGGTCAGCACAGCGGTGACGGTGCCGATGATGCAGACGATCGTGAGGATCACGGCAGCGCGGGCGGCCCGGCCGGCCGGATGGTTCGTGGTGGCCATGTCGTCCCTTTCCGCCGTCGACCAATTTGGGTGGCGGAGCAACACACAGCGGAGGGTGTTGCAGGAAGACGGCAACGTCCGGGGCGGTGAGCGGGCCCTGTCGGCTGAGCTGCGAGGCACCGATGATGGAGCCATGGCCGACGACGTCTTCGCGGAGGGCGCGCATCCAGGTCCGCTCGACCCGGACCTGACCCCGCAGGAAATCGCCTGGGTGCGGGAGCTGCGGCAGGTGTGGAAGAACACCGGGATGTCGATGAACGGTTTCGCGGCGGGCAACCCCCTCGACAAGGGCACCATCTCGCGCTACCTCAGCGGGAAGCGGGTGCCGGGCAGTTCCTGGTTCGTCAACAGGCTGCTGGACATCCAGGCGGAGAACGGCAACGAAGTACCCCAGCAGACCCGGGATCGTCTGTCCCGGCTGCGGCTGGCGGCATCGCACGCCTCCCTCAAGAGGCTGCCCGCCGACGACCCCGGTACCGTGCTCAAGACGATCGTGAGGATCACGACGGCGCGGGTGGTGACCCGGCTGGCACCATCCACCCAGCCCTGGAGAAAGCACTCGGCCCACGGCTGCATCACCCCGCGGCCCTGGAGCTGCTGATGCAGTACGGTGGCCCAGACGGGCTGCGGGCCGCCACCACCGAGTAACTGTTGGCCACCGCCAAGCCGCTGGCCCTGCGAATGCCGGGCGGCTGATCGAGACCCTCAAGACCGCGCTCGATGCTCAGACCGTCGTGGTCCCCGGCACCACGGCAGCTGCGACCGTGCTGCCGCGCCTGGCCCGAACCTTGCGCTCAGTGCATCAGCGGCGCGCCGAGGTCGCCGCCCAGGTGAAGGGGATCCTTGATGCGGCTCCCTCTCGCCGGAGTCCTGACCACGATGCCGGGACTCGGGGTCAGGACCGCCGCACGGATCCTGCTGGAGATCGGCGACATCAGCGCGTTCGCCACCCCAGGACACCTGGCCGCCTACGCCGGCCTTGCGCCCGTCACCAAACGCTCCGGCTCCTCCATCAAGGACGAACACCAAGGGCAGCAACAAGGCACTCAAGCGCGCCGTGTTCCTGTCGGCGTTCGCGTTCCTGTCCGACCCCCTGAGCAGGACTTACTACGACAAGAGCGAGGCGAAGGCAAGAACACGACGCCGCCCTCATCTGCCTGGCCCGCCGCCGCTCAGATGTCCTCTACGCCATGCTCCGCGACAGGCAGCCTCACCGGCCCGATCGCAAACCCGCAGCTCAAGCAGCATGAGCTACCCAAGGATCTGGCGCCAGACCTGACAGGATCTGTTCCAAGGAGGGACATCGCGTCTGCGTGAAAAGGGTCAGGGCATGCAATACGTCGTCGTCGAACGCCACGGACAGGGCACCTACTGGCACGACCCGGAGCCCTACCTGGCGGCGACCTTCCTGATGTCGGGTGCGGTTCCCACCGGTCAGCTGCCGGTGGGCTCGGCGTGTGCGACTCGGGGAAAGCCCGGCGGGACCGGTGGATGGAGCCGGGCGAGGTTGTCTGGGGTCGGCGCGAGGATGTCGTAGTCGGTGACGATCGTCGTGTGGAAGGTGGGGCCGCCGATCATTCCGCCCTCCTGATGGGCGATGGACCTGATGGGCAGGTAGGTGGTGGCGTCCACCCAGAGCTGGCTGCTGTCGTGGGGGCCCTCTTTCCACCACAGCAGGATGGCCGGACGGCCGTTCAGCTCCCCGCGGCTCTTTACGAGTCCGCTAGGCAAGACCTTCAAGCGGTTGTTGAGGATTATGCACAGCGGCTGGGTGTCGAGGCACCGGCTGTAAGGGTCACTGCCGACGAGGCGGTGAACGCCTGCTCAGCAGGCGAAGGAAAGAACGCGACCGACACCACCTGGCCGACGCGGTCCACGCCCCGAACGCGCCATACTCGGCGGCTCCCCATCCGTGGAGGCGTGCCGGCTCACGGCTTCTGGCCCAGCGCGTTGACGATTCCCCTCTCGAGGATCGCGCTGGTGTCGTCGACGGTCCCCGCCTTGATCGTCTTGGTGACCCCCTCCTTGGTCCGGTACACATCGTCGGCACTGAGGAAGGACTCGTTGCCCAGGTAGCCGTAGGTCTCCGGGTCGAGCAGCACCATCACGTTCAAGGCGACGTCCCCCACCCGGCCGTCTCCGGTCCCGATGACGCCGATCGCCGCGCGGCCCAGCGGATCCTTGACCCCACGCCGTACCGAGACGCCGGGCAGCTTCTTCATCGCCTGGAAGATCGCCGCCTCCACCTTGGGAGGCAGCAGGCCGGCACCGGCGGTGAGGATCCCAGTGAGGTCCTGGAAGTCGGTGGTGGTGTCCCCTGCGGGACGATGCGCGGACAGCCACCCCAGCAGCGCCGACGGCTTGGTCGGCAAGGTGGAGAGCGTCGCGTAGTCCTGGGGCGGGAACATCGGCGCACCGGTCGACACCCTCGTGGGCTTGCCGGGCGACTGTGGGAGCATCTCGTAGATCAGTGTGCCGCCGACCCGTGTCCAACGGTAGAAGTCCAGCGCGGCTAGGTGCTGCGGGAACGTCCGTACATGTTGGTAAACCCACTGGTCGGGGCGGGGTGTGGTGAAGGGCCGGGCCGAAGCGGCCCGGGTGGCGTGGTCGAGCACCTGGACGACCGCCGCGTCCGCCGAAGGCTCACTGGAGGTCCCCATCACCGTGAAGCCGATGGCGACCGCTGCGGCCAGAGCCCCCGCCATCGCCACCCGCCACACGGCCGTCCGTCTGCCGTCAGACGCGTGCACAGCCGCCAGAAGCCGCGCCCTGGCCAGGTCATCGGCCTCCGCAGTGATCGCCGGAGTCGAACTCCGCAGGCCCTTCACTATCTGCATCTCGTCCATGGGTCAGTCCTCCGGAGATGTGTCGACAGGGTGGTCGCCGCCCAGTGCCGCGCGTACGGACCGCCGTGCGCGGTGCAGCCTGGAACGCACTGTGCCGATCGGCACCGACAGGGCCACCGCGGTTTCCTCGTAGGTCAGGTCACCCCAGGCCACAAGCAGCAGTACGTCCCGATCTCCCTGGGACAGACCCGCCAGGGCCCCGGCGATACGCCGCTCCTGCGCCTGGGCGGCCACGCGGGTGGCGACCTGGTCGGCGAGCGGCTCGGGCAAGGGGTCCACCCCCGTCCGCTGCAGCGCACGCAGATACCGTGTCTCGTCGCGGTGGTGTCTGGCGATCAACGTGGTCGCGATGCTGTACAGCCACGGCAGCGCACGGCTCTGGTCCACGTCGTAGGTCGCGCGCCGGCCGAAAGCGATCAGGAAGGTCTCGCCCACGATGTCATCGGCCGCCTGCGTGCCCAGCCGTCTGGCGACATAGTGGTGAATCGGCTTGCTGTGCCGCTCGAACAGCACCGCGAACCGCTCGGGATGCGTACGGGACTGCCCGACCAGCTCCGCGTCGCTCAGCCCACCGGCCTGATCTGGCGACGGGCTCATCGCCGAGAGCGCTGTCACATCAAGCCTCGAGCTGATCTCACTGGAGGACCCCTTCGACGAAGACGATGTACGTCATGTTCTATGCCGATGGGGCGTATCGAGTTCTCGGCAACGGGACAGCCGTCACGACTCCGCTGGCTCAGGCGGTATCAGACGTGAGATCTGGGCGAAGTCGCTGACCGGGTACCAGGCCGACGGGTTGCGGCGGTTTCCGATCCGGACCGGTGTTCCGTCCGGGAGGGTACGGAGCCCTTGGCGATGCGGGCCCGTGGTCAGGTCGGGGCGCCCGATCTGGGTGTAGGCGATCAGTTCCATGAGACGGTGTTCGGCTGCGAGGTCGTCGATGGCCTGGAGAAGCCGGTCCAAAGGGGCGTAGCGGAGGCCACCCAAGCGAGGCCGCGCACCCGCAGTATCAGTGGGTCCCGAGCCATCGCAGCCGGTCTCGGCATCCTCGCCACACTGACAGCCGCGCTCGGACTGATGATGGTCATCGTCGCCGGATTCGCCCTGTCCTTCGATGCGATCCGCGCCGTCGGGCAAGCCTCCAGAATTCGTCACGACTGGGCCTGGCTGTTGCCGGCCGCAGTGGACGGCGCGATGAGCGTCGCCACCGTCTCCCTGGTAGTCCTGCGTCGGCTCAACCGGTCCACGGCCTACCCCTGGTTCGTCGTCGGGGTGAACGCAGCGATCTCAGTCACCTGCAACGGCCTGCACGCTCACATGGGCCCAGCAGTTACCCTACCGACGGCAGCCATGGTGGCGGTGTCCGCCGTCCCTACCCTGAATCTGGCTCTCTCGGTTCACCTGCTCGTCGTACTAGTCGAGGCCCTGGCCACGGCTCTGGCCCACCTGCGGGGGCCATCCCGTCGATTCACAATGCCGAAGATCCGAGTATGTACTGTCCACCGCTATCTGGGGTCCTCTCGGGGAGAGATCTCCGGCAACGTGCCTGGCAATGGGCGCTGGAGCACCCACGTCCCGACGGCTCGGTTCCCAGCGGCGACGAACTAGGAGCCGTCTTCGGCCGAAGCGGACGCTGGGGCAGACTCGTGAAACGCGCAGGGGCAGAGGGCCGGATTTGAGCACACCCACGGTGAAGACCCGAACCTTCCCCGACGGCGTACTCCTGACCAGGTGCCAGACCAGGCGCTGAGTACCCAACCTCGGCGCAGCGCCCCTTCCACGGTCGACGTCGACACCTCGTAGCCGTCGGCGCGCATCATCGCGGCGATCTTGCGGTGTCCCCAGGCAGGCCAGTCCGCCGCGTACTCCTCTGCGGGGGGGGGCTGTCTGCGTCCCTGCGTCCCTGCGTTCGGACCCGGTGCGACCGGCCGGTTCGACGGCTCTGCGGGGACTTCAGAGCTTGAAGAGCCTGGCGTAGGGTTCGGTGATCCGCATCTTGTGGGGCCCGAAGTCGATGACGACCGCGTGGTGCTCGACCTCCAGGACGCGGCCCAGACCGTACTTGTCATGGGTCACCAGCTCACCCGACGCATACTCGTCAAAGACCAGGGCAGGTGGGCGTTTGAAGGGGCTGGTGGGCAGATGCCGCCGCGTGACGGACCGGGAAGTTTTCATTCCCCCCAGTATGCGCCCGCGACGGCGGTCGCAACGAAATCCCCTCCCACTTTCGTGGAATCACCCGGCTCACTGGCAGATTCCCGTCCGTTCAACCACTCGTGGTACGGTAGGAATCAGTTGCGGTTCCCATAGACATTTTGTGTGCGCCTGACGGTTCCTACCTCAGGCGCCTTTTTGTTTGCTCTGGATCTTCCGGATGGGCCATCGCGCACCCGGCCTTGCACGGTGTAGGGCCGGGATCGACCAGAAGGAGATCATCATGGCCACCGGCACCGTCAAGTGGTTCAACGGCGAAAAGGGCTTCGGCTTCATTGAGCAGGACGGCGGCGGCGCGGACGTCTTCGCCCACTACTCCAACATCGCTGCCCAGGGCTTCCGCGAGCTCCAAGAGGGCCAGAAGGTGTCTTTCGACATCACCCAGGGACAGAAGGGCCTCCAGGCGGAGAACATCGTTCCCGCCTGAGCATCGCGCTGACAGCGCCGCGGCTGGCGGCCTGGGTCCCCGGCCGCGCATGTCACCTGGTCCGGCGGATCCATACCCCCGATGACCGCCGCAACCGACCGGCCGGCATCCATGCCCCCGGTATCTTCCGGTTCGTTCTTGAGAAAACTCCGCTCGTCTTCGCGACCCTGGAGCACTCCTCGATACGTGCCGATTCGAGGAAGGTTCCACAGACATGTCTCGCAGCACCCGACGGCCCGTACACGGCCGTTCCTCCCAAAACGCCGATCGTCATACGTCGCCGGCGCGAACCAGCGGCGAGTTCACGCTGCCGAAGACATCCACGCCGCCCCTGCCTCCGGTCTCGGCGTTCTGCGACCTGGACATGCCGTCGGCGCTGCTGACGACATTGGCCCGTCATGGGGTGACAACCCCGTTCCCCATCCAGGCCGCGACACTGCCGAACACCTTGAACGGCCGGGACGTCCTTGGCCGCGGCCGTACCGGCTCAGGCAAAACGCTCGCCTTCGGCCTCCCGCTGCTCGCCCGCACCGCGGGCAGCCGCGCTGAACCGCGACGGCCTCTGGCCTTGGTCCTGGTCCCGACCCGGGAACTCGCCCAGCAGGTCACCGACGCCCTCACCCCCTACGCCCAAGCCGTGGGTCTGCGGCTGACCACGGTGGTCGGAGGCATGTCGCTGCACCGCCAGGCGACCGAACTCAAGCGCGGCACCGAGGTCGTCATCGCCACGCCGGGCCGCCTGGCGGACCTGATCGACCGCGGTGACTGCCGGCTCGACAAGGTAGCGATCACCGTGCTGGACGAAGCCGACCAGATGGCCGACATGGGCTTTCTTCCCCAGGTCACCGGTCTCCTCGAGCAGGTCACCCCCGGCGGT
>Ga0308173_10001536_pt1 | contig 11616 bp, 8 predicted proteins | sample PhyPR1_FD_203716 | JGI IMG/M metagenome (GOLD analysis project Ga0308173, IMG submission 203716) | Soil microbial communities from UC Gill Tract Community Farm, Albany, California, United States - DLSLS.P.R1 | ecosystem: Environmental > Terrestrial > Soil > Agricultural land | place: USA... | reverse complement strand
CGCTTCTGCAGGAGGTCTTCTCCTCGAGGCCCGAGGTGCTGGCGCACAACCTGGAGACCGTGCCGCGGATCTTCAAGCGGATCCGCCCCGGTTTCCGGTACGAGCGGTCCCTCGATGTGATCACCCAGGCCCGCGCGGCCGGTCTGGTGACCAAGTCCAATCTCATCCTGGGCATGGGTGAGACCCGTGACGAGGTCTCCGAGGCGCTGCGCGACCTGCACGAGGCGGGTTGCGAGCTGATCACGATCACCCAGTACCTGCGGCCGAGCCCGCGCCACCACCCGGTGGAGCGCTGGGTGAAGCCGGAGGAGTTCGTCGAGCTCAACGCCGAGGCCGAGGAGATCGGCTTCGCCGGGGTGATGTCCGGGCCGCTGGTGCGCTCCAGCTACCGGGCCGGCCGGCTCTACCAGCAGGCGCTGGCCGCCCGCGGATAGTACCGGCCGTTGTCACGTCCGGGGCCGAATCCCCATATCCTTGTGACATGGCAAACAAGCCCACGGAAGGTGCCCCGCGTCAAGGTCGCCTCAAGCAGATCCGTATGGTCGCGACGATGCTGCACCAGGCGGACCCGAAGGCGCTTCCGATCGTCTTCGCCGCCGCCATCGGGACCCTCGTCGTCTTCGTGGTGGTCGGATTCCTGATCGGTCAGCCGGCCTATCTGATCCCGCTCGGCGTCCTCCTCGCGGTGCTCGTGGGCATGATCGTGTTCGGCCAGCTCGCGCAGCGCGCCCAGTACAAGATGATCGCCGGCCAGCCGGGTGCGGCCGCCGCCATCCTCGAGAACATGCGTGGCAACTGGAGTGTGACCCCGGGGGTCAACGGCAACCGCAGCATGGACGTGGTCCATCGCGTGGTCGGCCGCCCCGGCGTGCTGCTGGTCTCGGAAGGCCCGTCCGGCCGGGTCGGCCCGCTGCTCGGCGCGGAGAAGAAGCGCATCGCCCGCGCCGCCCAGCAGGTGCCGATCTACGAGATCAAGACGGGCGACGAGGAGGGCCAGATCCCGATCAGCAAACTGCAGCGGCACATCATGAAGCTGCCCCGCAATCTGGACAAGGGCCAGGTCGCCGAGCTGAACGACCGTCTGCGGGCGCTTCCCGCGGCGATCCAGCTGCCCAAGGGCCCGCTTCCGCGCGGCGCCAAGATGCCCAAGGGCCCCAAGCCCAAGACCCGCTGACCAGCAGGACCGACCCGCCGAAGCAGTGCTCCGGCGGGTTTTTTCATGGGCTCAGGCCCTGACCACGACCGTGTTGGCGGCCCGGTCGTGCAGGCCGCGATGATCGCGGTCCCAGAGCAGGGCGGGCACCACGGCGCAGAGCAACAGCGTGCGGGCGAACGCCCACAGCGGGCCCACCGGACCGCCGTCCAACCGGACGACGCGCAGGCCGAACAGCCGCTTGCCGATCGTCAGTCCGAGCAGCGAGACCAGCACCCAGGTCTCGATCCCGAACGCCAGCACGGGCCAGAGCGAGCCGCGTCCCGGATGCAGATGGAAGGCCGCGGCGACGAAGTTGACCGCGGCGAGCGCGACGAACCAGTCGACCACCAGTGCGCCCAGCCGCCGCCCGTAGGACGCGGCCGAGCCGGTGCCCTCCTCGGGCAGCCCCAGCCGCTCCCCCGGGTACCCGAGATCGACGCCGGCGGACCGCACGCCGCCCAGCCACGATCCGGCCGCGGACCGGGTCTCGCCGACCGGGTCGGCGGTCTCCTTCCGCGTGCGCTGTTCACCGCTGCTCATGAACACACGCTACCGCCGCCGCGGCGCGTGTTCGATCCGGCCACCCTTCAGGGCCTGCGGTCGTACGCTGGCCTCGAAGTACTCCGAGGAGTCACCGTACGAGTTCGGCCGACCACGGTGAAACGATCGGGTCCGCACTTTAGCAGCTTGGAAGAGTGCGTAACACAGAGGAAACATATGAGACATGGCAGGGAAACCACCTTCTCATAGCGTTCCAGAAGCCCAAAAGCGCCCCAAGGAGGTTGGATGTTCAACAACGCCGACGAGGTCTTGAGCTACCTCGGCAGCGAAGGTGTCGAGTTCGTCGACGTCAGGTTCTGCGACCTGCCGGGAACGATGCAGCACTTCACGTTCCCAGTGGAGAACTTCGGCGAGAGCGTCTTCAGCGAGGGCCTGATGTTCGACGGGTCCTCGATTCGTGGCTTCCAGGAGATCCACGAGTCGGACATGCTCCTCCTTCCGGACCCGACGACCGCGTACGTCGACCCGTTCCGTCAGCACAAGACGCTGAACCTGACGTTCTTCGTCCACGACCCCCTGACCGGCGAGCCCTACACCCGGGACCCGCGCAACATCGCCAAGAAGGCCCAGGAATACCTCAAGGGCACCGGGATCGCCGACACTGCCTACTTCGGCCCGGAAGCCGAGTTCTACATCCTGGACGACGTCCGGTTCGAGACGCGGCAGAACGCCGGCTACTACTACCTCGACTCGGTCGAGGGCGCGTGGAACACCGGCCGTACCGAGACGCCCGGCAACCTGGGCGCCAAGCCGCCGTACAAGGGCGGCTACTTCCCGGTCCCGCCGATGGACCACTACGCCGACCTGCGCTCGGAGATGGTCAAGCAGCTCATCGGGGTCGGCATCGAGACCGAGATGCAGCACCACGAGGTCGGCACCGCCGGTCAGGCCGAGATCGACATCCGGTTCGACTCGCTGCTGAAGATGGCCGACAAGCTCCTGCTCTACAAGTACGTCGTCAAGAACGTCGCCCGTGCCGCCGGCAAGACGGTGACCTTCATGCCCAAGCCGGTCTTCGGGGACAACGGCTCCGGCATGCACTGCCACCAGTCGCTGTGGAAGGACGGCTCGCCGCTGTTCTACGACGAGGTCGGCTACGCCGGGCTCTCCGACACCGCCCGCTTCTACATCGGCGGCCTGCTCAAGCACGCGCCGTCGCTGCTGGCCTTCACCAACCCGACGGCCAACTCCTACCACCGCCTGGTGCCAGGCTTCGAGGCCCCGGTCAACCTGGTCTACTCGCAGCGGAACCGGTCGGCCTGCGTGCGCATCCCGATCACCGGCTCCAACCCTAAGGCCAAGCGCCTCGAGTTCCGGGTGCCGGACCCGTCCGCCAACCCCTACCTCGCGTTCTCCGCGATGCTCATGGCGGGCCTCGACGGCATCAAGAACAAGATCGAGCCGGTCGAACCGGTGGACAAGGACCTCTACGAGCTTCCGCCGGAGGAGTCCCGCAACATCCCGCAGGTGCCCGGCTCGCTGGAGGCGGTGCTCAGCGCGCTGGAGACCGACCACGACTACCTGATCGAGGGCGGTGTCTTCACTCCGGACCTGATCGAGACCTGGATCGCCTACAAGCGCGAGAACGAGCTCGACCCGCTCCGGCTCCGCCCGCACCCCCACGAGTTCGAGCTGTACTTCGACGTGTAGTCCGTGGTGTGGAAGGCCCCGCCGATCCGGTCGGCGGGGCTTTTTCATGATCTCCTTTGGGGAAGAACTTCGGCGTTGATCGTGTTTGCCGGGTGACGGACGAAGGAGGACGGCCATGGCAGAGGTGAGGGTCGAGCGGACCGCCGAGGGCGGTTTCGTGGCGCGCAACGAGCGGGGTGCCGAGGTCGCGCTCGGCGGCGCGGACGACGAGGGCGTCTTCAGTCCCGTGGAACTGCTGCTCGCCGCCCTGGGCGGCTGTGAGCTGGTCACCGTCGAGCCGCTCACCGCACAGCGCGACCACCGGCTGGCGGCGCTGGCGGCCCGGGTGCACGCCGAGAAGGTCGAGCCGACCAAGCTGGGCACGGTGACGATCACGTACGAGGTCGAGCTGCCCAAGGACGACCCGGAGGCCGCCGCGGTCTTCACCGCGGTCGCCGGGCGGGTGCACGACCGCTACTGCACCGTCGGCCGGGCGCTCAAGGAGCAGACCGCGGTGGAGCAGGTCCTGCCCGACTTCACCGGCTGACCTGTCAGGGGTTGATCCCGAAGAAGACGTGCTCGGTGACGGCGCGGGCCCGGCGGGCCCGCCGTCGCCAGTCCTCGAGCATCTCCCCCGTGCTGGAGTAACCGAGCACCCGGGTGACCGCGCTGCGCTCCTTGTGGATGTCGGTGGGCAGCAGATCCGACGCCCGTCCCCGGACCAGCATGATCGCGCCCCGGATCCGGCTGGCCAGCTTCCACGCCTCGATCAGCGCGTTGGCGTCGGCCGGGCTCAGCAGGTCGGCCTCCACCGCCGCCTCGAGCGCCGGGATGGTACGCGTGGTCCGCAGCCCTTCGACCTCGCGGGCGTACTGAAGCTGAAGCAGTTGCGCGACCCATTCGACGTCCGACAGCCCGCCCGGCCCCAGCTTGAGATGGACCCGGGGATCGACGCCGCGCGGCAGCCGCTCGGACTCCATCCGCGCCTTCAGCCGCCGGATCTCCAGCAGGGCCTTCTCGTCGATCCCGTCCTCCGGCCACCGGATCGGGTCGATCAGCTCATGGAACCGGGCCGTCAGCCCGCGATCGCCGATCATCGGATCGGCGCGCAGCAGCGCCTGGCTCTCCCAGGGCGCGGACCACCGCCGGTAGTACGCCGCGTACGAGGCCAGCGTGCGCACCAGCGGGCCCTGCCGTCCCTCCGGCCGCAGGTTGGGGTCGATCACCAGCGGCGGATCGGGCGCCGGCAGCGCCAGCAGCCTGCGCAGCTCCTCGGCCACCGCGTGCGCGTCGGAGTGCGCCTCCCGCTCGTCGGCCCCGGGCAGCGGATCGTGCACGAACATCACGTCGGCATCGCTGCCATAGCCCAGCTCATGGCCGCCGAACCGCCCCATCGCCACGATCGCGATCCGGGTCACGATCGGGCTCCGCCGCTCCATCTCGATCTTGTTGGTGGCGGCCTGCAGTGCGGCCTCGATGGTCACCGCGCTGAGGTCGGTCAGCGCCTCCCCCACCGCGATCGGGTCCAGCAGTCCCAGCAGATCGGCCACTCCGACCCGGAACAACTCCCGTCGCCGTAGCCCGCGCACCGCCGCCACCGCGTCCTCGGCCGACTCCCCCGCCGACCGCCCTGTCTCCGCCAACGCCGTACGCGAGCCCCCGGCCGTCCGCAGGGGATCGGCGAGACGCACGTCCTCGTCGGCCCGGCGGGTGACGGCGGCGGTGGCCTCGGCCAGCAGGGCGGCGTGCGGGCGGGGAGTGAGTTCGGCGTCCGAGCCCAGGATGGCGACCGCCTCGGGGGCGCGCAGGAGGAGATCGGTGACGTAGCGGCTGGTGGCCAGCAGACGGGCCATGCGCTCGGCGACGGTGACCTCGTCGCGAAGGAGCCGCAGGTACCACGGGGTGGTGCCCAGGGCGTCGCTGACCTGGCGGAAGCCGAGGAGCCCGGCGTCGGGATCGGGGGCGTCGGCGAACCAGCCGAGCATGACCGGGAGCAGGGTGCGCTGGATGGCGGCGCGGCGGGAGACGCCGTTGGTGAGGGCCTCGATGTGGCGGAGTGCGCCCACCGGGTCGTTGAAGCCCAGGGCGGTCAGCCGGGTACGGGCTGCCTCCGGGGTGAGCCGGGCCTCCTCCTCCGGGAGCCGGGCGACCGCGCGCAGCAGCGGCCGGTAGAAGAGCTTCTCGTGGATCCGGCGGACCCCCCGGGCATGCCGCCGCCACAGGGCGGTGAACTCGCCCACGGGGTCGGTGCGCAGGCCCAGGGCGCGGCCGAGCCGGCGCAGATCCTCGTCGGTGTCGGGCACCAGATGGGTGCGGAGCAGCCGGTAGAGCTGGACCAGGTGCTCGACCCGGCGCAGGAAGCGGTACGCCGAGGCCAGTGCGGCGGCGTCGTCGCGGCCCACGTAGCCGCCTTCGGACAGCGCCGCCAGGGCGGACAGCGTGGTGGAGCTGCGGATGCTCTCGTCGGCCCGGCCGTGCACGAGCTGCAGGAGCTGGACAGCGAACTCCACGTCGCGCAGGCCGCCCGGGCCCAGCTTGAGCTGGCGGTCGGCGGCCTCGGAGCTGGCGTTGAGGTGCGACTCGACCCGGCGGCGCATGGCCTGGACGTCCTCGACGAAGCCCTCGGAGGCCGCGGCCTTCCAGACCATCGGAGTGACGGCGTCCATATAGGCCTGGCCGAGCGCGGCGTCCCCCGCGAGCGGGCGGGCCTTGAGCAGCGCCTGGAACTCCCAGGTCTTGGCCCAGCGCTCGTAGTAGGCCCGGTGGCTGGCCAGGGTGCGCACCAGCGGCCCCGACTTGCCCTCCGGGCGGAGCGCGGCGTCGACCTGCCAGAGCGCGCCCTCGGAGGTGGTCGCCGAGCAGGCCCGCATGACCCCCGAGGCGAGCCGGGCGGCCGTACGGAGCGCCGCGTCCTCCGGGCCGGAGACGATCTCGGCCACGAAGATCACATCGACGTCGCTGACGTAGTTGAGCTCTCGCCCGCCGCACTTGCCCATGCCGATGATCGCGAGCTTGCAGGCGGCGTGTTCCGGGGTCTCCGCCCGGGCGATGGCCAGTCCCGTCTCCAGCGCGGCGGCGGCCAGGTCGGCCAGCTCGGCGGCGACGTCGCCCACGCCGGCGACCCCGGTGAGATCACGGGCGGCCAGGTGCAGCAGGCGGCGGCGGTAGGTGGTGCGCAGGGCGTCCAGAGCCGGCGTGCCGGTCAGGGCCGCCAGCGGGGTATCGGCTCCGGGGTCCGCCTCCACGGCCCTCAGCAGCTCGGATCGCACCTCGTCGGCGGACGGGCGGAGCACCGCCGGCTCACCCTCTAGCACGGTCCAATCCTGTGGATGACGAGCCAGATGATCGCCCAGCGCGGAGCTGACGCCGAGCATCGTGAGCAGGCGTTCCTGCAGGTCGCCGTCGTCGTCCAGCGCGTTGAGCAACTGCGTGGGATCGGGCAGCCGGTCCAGCAGCCGCAGCAGCCCGGCCAGTGCGAGATCGGGGTCGGCGGTGCCGCCCAGCGCGTCGATCAGCGTGTCCCCGACGTCGCCCGCCTGCCAGGCCTCGGATTCGGCCAGCAGCCGCTCGGCCCGGGTGGCGTCGGTGAAGCCGAGGCGAGCCAGCCGTCCGGTCAGCGACGGACGGCGGCCAGGAGTCCACGGGGCACCCACCAGCTAACCGTAACCGGCGGAAGCCGCCGTGCCGAGGAGCGATCACCGATCACCCGGCGCCGAGCGATAACACTTGGATATCGGCGTTATGCCCGGGACGCCCGGCCGATGCCTAGAGGACGGCGATCATCTTCCGGCGCTCGTACTCGGTCACCTGCCGCCGGTAGTCCTCCCATTCGGCCCGCTTGTTGCGCAGGAAGTAGTCGTACACGTGTTCGCCGAGGACATCGGCCATCAGCTCGGACCGCTCCATGGCATGGACCGCCTCGTCGAGGTTCTGCGGGAGGGGTTCGATGCCCATCACGCGGCGCTCGGCGGCGCTGAGCGCCCAGACGTCGTCCTCGGCCCCCGGCGGGAGCTCGTAACCCTCCTCGATGCCCTTCAGCCCGGCGCCCAGGATCGCGGCGAAGGCGAGGTAGGGGTTGCAGGCGGTGTCCAGCGAGCGGAACTCGATCCGGGTCGCGTGTCCCTTCTGCGGCTTGTACATCGGCACCCGTACCAGTGCAGAGCGGTTGTTGTGGCCCCAGCAGATGTACGAGGGGGCCTCGCCGCCCGCTCCGGCCGACGCGCCGACGCCGCCCCACAGCCGCTTGTAGGAGTTGACCCACTGGTTGCAGACCGCGGTGATCTCCGGGGCGTGCCGCAGCAGGCCGGCGATGAAGGCCCGGCCCACCTTGGAGAGCTGGAACTCGGCACCCGGCTCGTAGAAGGCGTTCCGATCGCCTTCGAACAGGGACATGTGGGTGTGCATCCCGGAGCCGGGGTGGTCGGTGAACGGCTTGGGCATGAACGAGGCGAAGACCTCCTGCTCCAGCGCCACCTCCTTCATCACCAGCCGGAAGGTCATGATGTTGTCGGCGGTGGTGAGCGCGTCGGCATAGCGCAGGTCGATCTCCTGCTGGCCCGGTGCGCCCTCGTGGTGGCTGAACTCCACCGAGATGCCCATCGACTCCAGCATCGTGATCGCGTTGCGCCGGAAGTCGTGCGCGGTGCTGTGCGGGGTGTGGTCGAAGTAGCCACCCTGGTCGACCGGCTCTGGCTCCCGGCCGTCCACCGGCCGCTCCTTGAGCAGGAAGAACTCGATCTCGGGGTGGGTGTAGAAGGTGAATCCAAGATCGGCGGCCTTGCTGAGCGTGCGCTTGAGCACGTAGCGCGGGTCGGCGAAGCTGGGCGTGCCGTCGGGCATGAGGATGTCGCAGAACATCCGGGCCACTCCAGGCGCCTCGGCCCGCCACGGCAGCACCTGGAAGGTCGACGGGTCAGGACGGGCGATCATGTCCGCCTCGTAGACCCGGGCGAAGCCCTCGATCGCCGAGCCGTCGAAGCCGATGCCCTCGGCGAAGGCGCCCTCCAGCTCGGCAGGGGCCACCGCCACGGACTTCAGAAACCCCTGGACGTCGGTGAACCACAGCCGGATGAAGCGGATGTCGCGCTCCTCCAGCGTGCGAAGCACGAACTCCTGCTGACGGTCCACGTCACTTCCCCTCACCTGCAGAGACGTCCGAAACACCAGTGTGCCTCGTGCCTGTTTCCGCAACGTTACACACGCGGTCACCCCTGAAGAGCACGGTGAACCCGTCAACCAGCATAAATCTGGTCGAACTCTGCCAAGCAGTCGCACTAATCTTCCACGAGTGACGACGATCCTCGCGCCTTACCACCTGGATGAGCAACTTGCTGACATCGAGATACCCCGTACGGCCGATCTAGTCATCTCGGGCTCGCTTCCCGACGGCGGGACCTGGGAGCGCATGGCGGCCCTCTACGACCGGGTGGCCGATGCGGTGGCGGTGGAAGTACGTGAAGGAAAGCAGCCCACGGTGATCTCCGGGGACTGCACGACGTCCATGGGCACGCTGACCGGCCTCCAGCGGGCCGGGCTGGACCCGGTGATCGTCTGGTTCGACGCCCACGGCGACCTCAACACCCTGGAGTCCAGTCCCTCCGGCTACCTGGGCGGGATGCCGCTGCGCATGATCGTCGGCTATCGGCGCGATCTGATCGCCGATCGGCTGGGCCTGCGCGACGTCGCCGAGGACCGGGTGGTGCTGGTGGACGCCCGGGACCTCGATCCCGGCGAGGCCGACTACCTCGCCACCGCCGCGATCACCCGGCTGCCGGTGGACGAGCTGACCGCCGGCACGATCCCCGACGGCCCCATCTACCTGCACCTCGACTTCGACGTGGTCGCCGATCTGCCTGGAGCGCTCTACCCGGCGCCCGGCGGCCCGTCCGTCGACGCGGTGGCGGAGGCGGTACGCCTGGTGATCGGGACCGGCCGGGTCGCGGCCATCGGGGCGGCCTGCACGTGGAGATCGGGCGAAGGCGCGGCGGAACACGTCGGGCCGATTCTCGGATGAGCGCCGAAACCGTCACCGCCCCCGGATTCCTGCAGTCCCGGCTCGGCGGTCTTCCGCGAGCCTTTTGGGTGCTGTGGGCCGGGACCGTGATCAACCGGCTCGGCACGATGGTCACGCCCTTCATGACCCTCTATCTGGTCGGCCAGCGCGGCCTTTCGGTCGTGGCGGCCGGCGGGGTGGTGACGGCCTTCGGCGCGGGCTCGCTGTTCTCCCAGTTGCTCGGCGGAGCGCTGGCCGACCGGATCGGCCGGCGCAACACCATGCTGATCGGCACCCTGTCCACCGCCGTGCTGCTGACCGCCCTGGCCTATGCCCGGCCGATCCCGCTGATCATCGCGCTGATCCTGCCGCTCGGCGTCACGTTCGACATCTACCGGCCCGCCGCCCAGGCGCTGGTCGCCGACCTGATCCCCGAGCCGGACCGTGCCAGGGCGTACGGGCTGCAGTTCTGGGGCGTCAACCTGGGCTTCGCCGCCTCCATGACCGCTGCGGGCTTCCTGGCCAAGGTGGGCTTCACCTGGCTGTTCCTGGTGGACGCCGCGACCGGTGCGGTCTTCGGCCTGCTGGTGTGGATACTGGTCCCCGAACCCCGGCGGCACCACGAGGCGGCGCACCACGAACCAGGCGGCTTCGGCGACGTGCTGCGGGACCGGGCGATGGTGATCTTCACCTTCTGCACGTTCCTCTACATCCTCGTCTACCTGCAGGTCGAGACCACCCTGCCGCTGGCCATGCGCCAGCACGGGGTGGGGACCTCGGTGTACGGCCTGGTGATGGCGGTCAACGGGCTGCTGATCTGCATCGTCCAGCCGCTGATCGGGCCGTGGCTGAACCGGCGCGACCCGGTACGGACCTGGGCCGGCGGGGTGCTGATCGTCGGCGTGGGCTTCGGGCTGACCGCCTTCGCCTCCTCCGCCCTGGGCTACCTGGGCACCGTGGTGATCTGGACACTGGCCGAGATCCCGCCCGCCGCGGCGAGCGGCGCGATCGTGGCCCGGCTCGCCCCGCCGCATCTGCGCGGCCGCTACGCCGGGGTGTACGGGATGTCCTGGTCGGTGGGCGGCTTCCTGGCCGCGCTGGGCGGCAGCAGCCTGCTCTCGGCCGGCTCGGCGGTGCTGTGGGTCTCGTGCTTCGCCGTCTGCGGGCTGGCCGCGCTGGGCATGCTCAGGACCGGTCCGGCGATCAGGAGCCGATAGAACGCGATCATGGGCCGCGCTTGACGTTGCGATCATCGCTCCGGGGCGTGGCGATCGTTAGCGTTGATCAGGTGGACGCGGCTTCTCTCCTCTCGCTCCTGGACCGCGTGGCCGCGCAGAGCGGACCGGGCCGGGTCCATCCCGCCGTGTGGTCGATCGACGAGAGCACCGAGGCCTGGGCCCGCCGGACCGGTCTGATCACCGGAGATCCCGACTCGTCGGCGCTCGCCAGGGCCCGTTTCGGCAGGCTGGCCGCGCGGTTGCTACCGGACGCCGACCGCGATCGCGCCGAGTTGTACGGGCGCTGGCTGATCTGGCTGTTCGCCTTCGACGACCTGCGCGACGAGGGCCCGCTGGGCGGTTCGGCGACCGCCGTCGAGACGAGGTTCGCTGAGCTGCTCAAGGCCTTGCGGCGGGGCGGGCCGCGGCCGGAGGCCGATCCGCTGGAGCTCGCGCTGACCGAGTTGTGGGGGGCGACCGCGCACGGCATGTCGCGCGAATGGCGGCACCGGTTCATGAACCGGCTGGAGGACCACCGAACCGCCTGTGCCGAGGAGGCCGTCCACCGCCGTACCCGCCATGTCTGCTCGGTGGAGGACTACCCCGGACTGCGCCGCCGTACGGCCGGGCTCTTCATGTTCGACCTCCTGGAACCGGCGCTGGATTGGGAGCTGCCCGCCGGGGTGATCCGCTCCCCCGCCTGGAACGCCCTCGTGCAGGCCACCGCGGACATCATCGCCTGGAGCAACGACGTCATCTCCTACCCCGGCGAGCGCAAGGCCGGCCACGACACGCACAACTACCTGGCGGTGCTGGCCCGGGCGTACGGGCTGGAACCCGACCAGACCGCGGCCTGGGTGACCGACCGGATCACCGAGCGCCTTCCCGAGGCCGCCGCGGCGGCGCGCAGGCTGCCCGCCGAGTGCCTCCGGCTGGGCCTGGCCGGCGAGTCCGCGCACGAGGCGGCGCAGACCCTGCTGGCCGCCCCGCGTGCGTACCTGGACTGGCTGCACGAGTCGGGC
>Ga0308173_10001535_pt1 | contig 11618 bp, 7 predicted proteins | sample PhyPR1_FD_203716 | JGI IMG/M metagenome (GOLD analysis project Ga0308173, IMG submission 203716) | Soil microbial communities from UC Gill Tract Community Farm, Albany, California, United States - DLSLS.P.R1 | ecosystem: Environmental > Terrestrial > Soil > Agricultural land | place: USA... | reverse complement strand
GTCGCCCCAGCGCGAGTTCGTCGTCGTCTGGACGCCCGAGCCGTTGATGATCGTCCCCTCGCCCAGCGTCATCTGCCCGGGCGTGTCGCCGGCGAGGCGGCCCGTGTAGCGGATGCCGGGGTAGACGTCGACTCCGTTGACGACGCTGTACCCGAGGGCCATGTCGCCCTTCTTGTCCTGGGCGATGCTTCCCATCCAGCGGTGAACGCCGTCGTCCGGCGCGTACGTGCCTTGCTGGTTCAGGCTGTACACCCCGCCGACCCGCTTGATCTCGTACCAGCGCTCGCCGGCGACGCCCGGCGCCGCCTCGACCGACTGGCTCGTGACCAGCGACTCGTGGTCCTTGAAGTTGCGGTACGCGAGCCGGAACGTCGGCCGCTGCCGGTAGGAGAGGATGTCGAGGTACTGCGCCGGATCCGTGATTCCGGGCTGCGGCAGGCAGTCACGCGCGGTCGGCGCGCACGGGAAGATCGAATCGAACGGTGCGGTCGGTAGCTGCGAGTTCAGCGTCAGCGACGAGCTCGGCGCCGAGTTCCACTTGACGTTGAGGTCCCAGATGTTGAGCGCGTCGAACGTGCCGCCGTAGTCGGCGGCGGCGTCGTCGTCCTGTGTCCCGACTATCGGGATCGCCGAATCGGTCTTCGGCTTCTGCTTCCCGTCTATGTCGGCAGGGAGAAGCCCATCGCCGACGAGCGGCAGCACGGCTGGGTCATTTCCGTCGAGGAAGAAGCTCACGGCCCGTGCCGGCTGGCCGTTCACCATCTTGTTCTTCTCGAGCGCGTACACCCCGATTCCGTACTCGACGGTCGGTCCAAACTCGCGCGTCGTGAGAACGTACGAGTCCGTCCAGTTGCCGTATTTCGGGTAGTCCGGGAAGAATTGGAAGTGACCCGTCTCGAAGGCGTAGCGGTAGTAGCTCCCCGTGGGATCGCTCGTCGTCGAGACGGCCACGCAGTTCCAGAACGGCTTACTCGGATCGTCGAGGCCGCTCGTCGTGAACTGCGAGAGGATCCAGCGGTCGGTGATCTGGTCGTAGAGGACGACCGGGTCGCCCGACGGGTCGGTGCAGTCCGGCACCGAGAAACCGCTCCAGAGCGTGCCCGTATCGACCGGACCGAGGAGCCTGTTTCCGGCCTTGTCGTATACGGCGAAGGTGAGGTTTACCATCTCTACGTAGTTGTTCGGCCCCACCTCGCCGACCGGGTCCGGCGGGTTCACGCGGCCGCCGAAGATGTCGAAGTTGTCCTGGTTGCTGAGCCCTTCGAAATTCTGTTGTGTCGAAGGGATCGTCGCCGGTAGCAGCGCCGACTGCAGCGCGCCGTCGCCTGAGTAGCCACTGTCAGCACCCGCCCTCGGGCCGAGGTCGAGCTCGTCCGCCGGGTCTTCGGCGTCGGGCGCGACCCTGTTCGCCGCGAGGACCCGGAGCGGCGGCGAGACGTCATGGGCCGTGTCCCAGGTGATCCTGGGCTTCGGGTGTGCCGCCGCCTGTGCCGTCTGGCTGAACCCACCGAGCTCTTGGCCGCCCCTGCGCCCGTCACCGCCGCAAGGAGACCGATGAGAAGCGCGAGTCCGCCGACCAGCCTCAGCCGGCGGCCCGCATACGTCGAAGGTCCGTGCATCGTCGTGCCCTCCCCTGTAGTTGCCAGCACGATCGTTCGAGCGACCCTACGCTCCCTCCGCGCAGGTTCGACCCGAGCGGCGGTACATTACGAAATCGTGCGCTTGGCAGTCGTCGGTGCGGTCGCACTCGCGGCGCCGATGCTCTCGCTCGGCGGTGCGAGCGCAGCAACTACGCGGATCTCCGGCCTTCGCGGGCTGGTGCTCCAATCGGCGCCCCTCTGCCGGACCGATTCCTGCGAGGAACCTGCGAGCGGAGTCCTGCTCCGCTTCACCCGTGCCGGCAGGGTGGTCACCACAGTGAAGTCGACGAGCAGGGGCCGCTACTCGGTCAGGCTCAGGGCGGGGACGTACAGGGTGAAGGCGGTGACGCGCCCGGTCGGGATGGGACTGGTGCCGCGGGTGGTTCGGGTGCCGCGGGGGCGGATCGCCCGCGTCGACTTCCATCTCGACACCGGAACTCAGTAGAACCAATACCTCCAGCTTGTCGACAGCTGGCATGCTCGAGCGATGGCACATGCTTCGCTTGCGCGCGTTCGCCGTACCGCGGACGGTGCCGTCGTCTGCGAGCGGTGCGAGATCCCGGAGAGCTCGTTCGGGCGGATGCGCGGCCTTCTCGGACGCGACGGCCTCGAGCCGGGCGAGGGAATGCTGATCGACCGCGCTCCCTCGGTACACATGTTCTTCATGAGGTTCCCGATCGACGTCGTCTTCGTCGACCGCGACTGGCGCGTCGTCGGCATCCGACATGGACTCCGCCCGTGGCGTGTCGCGGGCGCGCGCCGTGCGGCCGCGGCCCTCGAGTTGCCGGCTGGAGCTGCCGCCGCGGCCGGTCTGGAGGAGGGAGATGTGCTGGCCCTCGAAGACCAGGCAGGAGTGACCCCAAAGCGCGTCGAATAGCCCATGCGCGTTCAATTTCTGAACGGCTCGGGTGTGCGAAAGCTGTGGATTGCCGCCCTGGACTCGCTCCCGACGCGTTCAACGTGACTGCCGCGCAGACGCACAGGCGCTGGCCCGAGACAGCGCAGACGGCTCTGTTAAGCGCTGGGAAAGGGCAGCGCTTTCCGCCGGAACCCCAGTAACGACGCGCGGATCGCACGTGTTGGTCGCGTTCAGGAAGCTGATCGCGGGTTGGGCCACTCGGGCCATTGTTCAATACGTTCATTGAACGCAGAATGGGACTGTGGAAACTGTGGAAGCTGCGGCGGACCGGGGGGGCGTCTCTCCGGTCGGTGCCACACTGGCCTCGGAGCTGATCGCCTGTGCGGCGGCGATCGGCGCCGGAAAGCCACGCTCCGCGTCCACCACGAACCTTCCGGCTGAGTTGAGTACGGCGCTTCGTGCCTGCGAGGTGCGGGCGCGGCGGCTGTCCGACGGCTGGGGTCAGGGAGCTGCGCTCGACTTCCTCGGCGACGCGGTCGTCGCGGTGGCGCTCGAGCACCGGTTCGAGCCGGGAGAGGCACGGGCTGCCGTCACGGCCGCGGCCGACGAGCTCGGGCTACCGCCACACGCTGCGGCGTTCGCGGTCTTCCGGCGCGCACTCGCGAGCAAGGAGTTCGCTCAGCTTCCGCCGGCCGGCGCGGCGGAGCTCGCACTCGTGCTGCTCGTCGAGCTCGCACCCGCTGCCGCCGGCTCGCTCTGGATCCTCGACGCCGCGGGTTCGACCACCTGCCTCGTCTCGCACGGGAAGGCACCGCGCAGCCGGCGCCTGCGCGAGGTGGCGAAGGCCGCGCTCGACGGTGTGACCGCCGGCTCGCCCCAGGTTCACGTCCGGGTGGTCGAGCGGTGGGATCGCCCGTACGCCGCGCTGGTCGCGCGCGGACGGGTCGCCGAGTCGGAGCATCTCGACGAGTACCTCGAGGAGGCCGCGAACGCGCTCGCCCCGCTGCTCGAGCGTGCCTCGCTGTTCGACCGCAGAGTGCAGCGCGAGCACGACCTCGTCGCTGCCGGCGAACGGCGACTCTTGCGCCTCGGCTACGACCTTCACGACGGGCCGCTGCAGGAGATCGTGGCGCTCGCCGACGAGATCCGGACGGCGTCGACGCAGATCTCGGCAGTCGTCCCCGACGACTTCCGCCACCGTGTGCGCGGGCGCTTCAACGATGTCCACGCGCGACTCGGCGCGCTCGACGAGAGCCTGCGCCAGATCGCGCACTCGATCCGCTCGACGACGGCCGTTGCCCGGCCGGTGGCCGATGCGGTCGAGGCCGAACTCGTCGCGCTCGAGAGCGCGACCGGGATCGAGGGGGAGCTCGAGGCTGAGGGCGATCTGGCCAGCCTGAGCGACTCCCAGAAGATCGTCCTGTTCCGCGTCGTCCAGGAAGCCCTGTCGAACGTGCGCAAGCACAGCGGCGCAGGCAGGGTCTCGGTCGTGCTGCGCAGCAGGCGCACCTTCGTCTACCTCACTGTGGCCGACGACGGCTGCGGCTTCGACCCGCGAGGGCTCGACGCGGGCCGGCTCGGCCTTGCCGGCATCTCCGAGCGCGTGCGGCTGCTCGGCGGCGCCGTGGAAATCGAGACGACTCCAGGGGCGGGAACCACCGTCCGCGCGACGCTTCCGCAGTGGAAGGCGTCGACACCAGCGGCCGCTACTATCTACGCCGCTACTACGTGAGTCGCCGGGTCCTCTTCGCTTCAGTTCTCCTCGCGGTGGCTGGATTTTCCGCGGCGGTCGTGCTGCCCACACGGGCGCTCGCCGGCAGCACCGGCGCGTCGGCCACCGGGGCGAGCACCACAGGAACGACGGGCACCACGACGACGCCCACGACGACCACGACCCCGACGAAGCCGAAGATTCCCGTCGCGAAGTCCTTCCCGGCGGCGGGCGGGATGCTCTCCAACTCCGTCCCGGTTCGGGTTGCGGCGGACCCGCATGCGCGCGTCATCAGGGTGATGCACCAGTTCCGGTCCGATTTCCGCCCGCAGGTGATGTTCGCGGTGAACGCGAAGACCGGCTCCGACGGCGAGCCCTGGTACCGGATCAGCATCCCCATGCGTCCGAACGGCACCTTCGGCTGGATTCCCGCCAAGACCGTGAAGCTCAGCCCGACGCACAGCCAGATCGTGATCAACCTCAACCGCCGGACGATCGACATTTACCGGTTCGGCAAGCACAAGTGGCACGGGAAGGTGGCCATCGGAGCGCCGGGCAGGGAGACGCCGGTCGGCCACTACTTCGTCGCGTCGCGGTTCGTCCCGTACCACGACACGTTCCTCGGTGTCTTTGCCGAGGAGACGAGCGCCTACTCGAAGCTCACCGAGTGGCCGGGCGGTGGCGTCGTCGGCATCCACGGCACGAGCCTCCCGCAGCTGCTCGGCCAAGCCGTCTCGCACGGTTGCGTGCGCGTGTCGAACACGACGGCCAGGCACCTCAAGTCGCTCGCGCCGCTCGGCACGCCGATCTTGATCAAGAAGTAGCGCCGAGGAGCTGGAAGGCCGGCCGGCCTTCCGCCGCGAGGAAGCCCGAGGAACCGCGCGCCCGCTGTATGCGAGTCGTGGCGCTCTGAATCGGGTAGCCGCCCGTCAGCTGATGCCAGCCGCCGCCGGGAGCATGAGCGACCGAGACGTGGCGGAAGCGATAGAGGAACGTGTTGCATGTGCCGCCCGTCCCGCCGTCCCAGCTCTCGGCGGTCGCGATCGGGCTCCAGGCGCCGTGGCTGTCGGGGAGGCGGATCGGCGGCGAGACCGCCTTGTGGTTCACCCACACGCGCCACCAGTTCGCTCGGCCGTGCATCTCGAGGACGGTCACCTTGGCCAAGGTCCCGATCCCGAGCCCGTCGGAGACCTGGTGGTAGGTCGGGTAGCGGCCCGGCTGCGCGACCTCGTAGTAGATGTCGCTGCCGGTGATGCTCGGGAACCCGGCGTAGCCGACCTGGATCCACTCGTTGGAGCCGTTCGGGCCCTGACCCGGGCCACCGACGCCGACCCAGCCGGCGACGTGACCGTTGAGGACGTCGAACGCGTCGAGAGGACTGATCAGCGCGGAGACTCCGTAGGCGTGCGTCGGGGCTCCGATGCCGGCGTAGGAGTAGCCGCCGTTGTTGCCGCAGGCGATTGCCCGCGCGGCGCCGCCGAGGGCGACGGTCGCGACGGCTGTGGTGAGGAGGAAGAGGCGGAGGGTCTTGGTCATGTTCGAGGGGGCCGCTTGCAGCCAAAGAGATCGGCTCCGCGGACCCGGACGACAGTCCCTCGTTCGAGTGACCGCGGGCTTGGGTTTGTGAGCCGTGGCTCGGCGGCCGCCGACGACGCGGAACGTGTTCGGATCCGGCAAAGAGCACCTACTACTGCGCCGCCTCGTTTCAGCGCGGATTCGTACACAAGGCGTTCACGGGCAGCTGTAATTTCAAGCCGGTTGGGATCGGACTGAGCACGCTGAACATCACTACTGGTGTTGTTCAGTTCGAGTAGAACTGACCTCGCGGCGTGGCACTACTCGGTCGCCTACGGCGTGTATGGCGACAGCAATTGCGCCACCAACGTGATAGAGAGCGGAACTGTGACCGTGACGAACGGCGCCGTGCCGAATTCGTCCGATGTGACCTTCAACACACCCGGCAAGGGGAGTTATTCCGGCGGTGCGAATAACGCGGCCGCAATCAGCATGTGCACGGACGAGCAACTCGTCATCTCACCGCTTATCGATCCCGCTCTGACGAAGGTGGATTCACCGGACCCGGTAGAGGTCGGTAACAACATCACGTGGGCGATTGTCGTCACGAACGAAGGGCCGGACACCGCGACGGGTGTCACGATTTCCGATGCGATGGCAGCTCTTCGTCGGGCGCAAGACGACGCTGACGATCCGCCTGACCCTCACGCCGATCGCGAGCACGCGATGCGACACGAAGCGGATCGGTGTGGCCGGCGTCGTCACGCCCGCTGACGCTGAGCCAGTGCCCGCAGCGGTGCGTGAGACCGCTCCTGCGCCCCTGCCGGGGCGTTGGGGTCAGCTTTTGGGTCTAGGCCGTAAGGACGGTTGCGACTGGCCCGTCGGAGGGCTCGTCCACAGCCGCCAAGTCCTTGACTCCGTTCAAAGGTGTCGAGAGGCTGGGCTAGGAGCGCGCTCCGGGCCCTTGCCCTACAAACGGTGAGGAGCGGGAGTCGATGAATACAAGAGGTAGGTTCGGCCGGCCCTGGCGTCGGCGCAATGTTGTCGGAGCGACGGCGATCGTCGCTCTTGTCGTGGTTTCGTTGCTGACAGTCGGGGCGGCCTCGGGTCGCCCGGCGGCGCAGCAGAGCTCGGGAGGCCGCGTCGCTGCCGGCAGCGCTATGAGCTCGAGCCATCAGCTCTCGCGTGCGCAGCGGAACTCTTCGCTCGTTTCGCGCTCTTCCTCGCGTGTCGCTCAGCATTCGCTTTCGAGCGGCTCTTCCTCGTTCTCGGGCGCAGGCGTCTCGCTCTTGCCGTCTCTGGTCGGCTCGAGTCGGACGCTTGCCGCCTCGATCACCGGCTGCGGCGCGGACGGGACGATCGCGGACGCCTCCGGCTTCGAGGACGCGGACGGCAACCTCGCGATCGACACCGACGGCTGCATGGATTGGAACGAGTTCACCCCGACCTGGACGGGTATTGCGCCGTTCGAGACGGGCACCGGATCCACCGATGGTTTCACCTTCGCCGGCGCGACCGACGCCGTCAACTCGACGAGCGACAGCATCTACGCGGGCGGCGTCAAGCAGGACACCGAGTGTCCGGGAACGGTGACCGGTAAGGCGAACGACAAGGCTGACCTCGCTGCCATTTACATCTCGGGCGAGCGGATCGGCGACCAGGTCTATCTCTTCCTTTCCTGGGAGCGTGAGCTAAACACGACGGTGAACAGCGACGTGTTCGTGTCGTTCGAGTTCAACCAGAGCAGCCTCTCGTGCGGGTCGGGCAGTCCCTTCGTGCATCGCACCGTGGGCGACTTGCTGTTCGACTACAACTTCCAGAGCGGGAGCTCAACGATCACCGCAGAGCAATGGGACGGTACGGGGTGGCAGCCGCTGGCGGCGCCGCCGTTCGAGGCGAGCGTCAACGCCGACACGGTCACCGACACGATCCGCCCTGACGGACCCGTCGACCTCACAACGTTCGAGTTCGGCGAGGCGGGCATCAACCTCTCCGGCCTCGACCTCACCGGTAACGGTGGCAAGGCGTGCGAGACGTTCGGCAGCGTGCTCGGCGGCAGCCGTACCTCCAAGAGCGGTGACACGGCCCAGCTGAAGGACTTCGTCGGCCCGGCTCCGCTCGACGTCTCCAACTGCGTCCAGCCGACGGCCACGACGACGTTGAAGAACGCGGCGGGCAACGCGACGATCGCCAACGGTTCGTCCATCCCCTTCGGCTCGAGTGTCTACGACACGACGACGCTGGGGAACCTGGTCACCGGCAAGATCCCGACGGGCCACGTCCAGTACACGTTCTTCGCCAACGGCGATTGCTCGGGTGACGGCACCCCGGCGGGCCTGGTGGCCCTGAACGCGAACGGCACCGTGCCCAACTCGGACACTAAGGGGCCGCTGACCGCCGGCAACTACAGCTTCCACGCCCAGTACCTCTCGGGCACCGACGCGCACTACTCCGACTCGGAGGTCAGCGCCTGCGAGCCGTTCACGGTCCTGAAGAAGTCGCCGACGATCTCGACGCTGTTGTCGGAGTCGACGGGGAACGTGGGTGACTCGGTGCATGACTCGTCGACGCTGAGTGGTGCGACGGCGGATGCTGGTGGCACGGTCAAGTACGCCTTCTATTCGTCGCTGGCTGTTTGTAACGCCGGCACCTTTGCCACGCCGGGCGGCACCAGCCTCGGCAGCAAGACGGTGACCAACGGCGTTGTGCCGAACTCCGATTCGACGGGGCCGATCAACGCGGCCGGCACCTACTACTTCCGTGCCTTCTACTCGGGCGACAACAACAACAACGGTGCTTCCAGCGCCTGTACGGACGAGGCGTTGGTGATTAACGGGGCCGATATCCAGATCGTGAAGACGGCGGATGCTGCGCAGGTGAATGCGGGCGAGCCGATCGGGTTCACGTTGACCGTGTACAACGACGGCCTCGGAGATGCGAAGGGCGTGTTCTTGACGGACACGCTGCCGACGAATGCTGGTCTGGACTGGTCGATCGTCGACCAGGGCGCGGGCTGGGATGACAGCTGCTCGATCGACCTGGGTGTCCTGACCTGTGGCCCGGTGACGGTGCCGGGGGGGACGAGCCAGGAGGGGTCGACGTTCACAGTGCACATCACCTCGCCGACGACCGCCGCTACCGGTGGTGTCTGTCCGGAGGGCAGCGGTGTGATCGACAACACCGGTGATGTGTCGACAACGAACGACGGCTCGGACGAGTCGACCGCTTCCACTTGTGTGGCAGCGCCGGCCATCCACATCGTGAAGACGGCGGACGCTGCCCTGGTGAATGCGGGCGATCCGATCGGGTTCACGTTGACCGTCTACAACGACGGCTCGGGTGACGCGGCGGGCGTGAGCTTGACGGACACGCTGCCGACGAACGCCGGCCTGGCCTGGTCGATCGCGTCGCAGGGTGCCGGTTGGAACGGCAGCTGCGCGATCGCGCTGGGCATGCTGACCTGCGGCCCGGTGACGGTGCCCGCTGGCACGACCCAGGCCGCCTCGACGTTCACGGTGCACATCACCTCCGGGACGACCGGTGCAACGGGCGGCGACTGCCCCGAGACCGGTGTGGTCGACAACACGGGCAACGTGACCACGAGCAACGACGGCTCTGACGAGTCGAGCGCTTCGACCTGCGTCCAGGCCATGGTTGATCTCTCGGTCACCAAGGCGGGCTCGCCGGCGACCCAGACCCTGGGTGACGGAAACATCACCTGGACGATGGTGGTGACCAACCATGGGCCGAGCGAGGCGACCGGGGTCACCGTCGCCGACCCGATGCCGGCCGGCAATACCTTCGTCTCGGCGACGTCGACGAAGGGAAGCTGCACCGGGGGCGCGATCCTCAACTGCACCATCGGTTCGATGGCCGCCGGTGAGTCGGTAACGATCACGCTCGTCACCACGCCGAGCACCGTCGGTGCGCAGACGAACACTGTGACCGTCGCCGGCAGCAGGCCGGAGACCAACACGGGCAACAACTCTGCGACGGCCACCGTTCAGACGGTCGGCGTGATCACGCCGCCGAAGCCCTGCGTCGCGGTCAGCAAGGTGACGCCCAAGCAGCTGTTCGTCGGGCGGAAGACCACGCTGACGATCCACCTGACCCAGGGCGGCAAGGCGGTCAAGGGCATCCACGTCAAGATCAAGGGCGCGAAGATCAACCTCCGCACCAAGGCCTCGAACAGCAAGGGCGTCGTCAAGCAGACGCTGAAGATGAAGAAGGCCGGGATCCTGATCTTCACCCCGATCGCCAGCAAGGCCTGCAACACCAAGCGGGTGGGCGTGACCAACGTCTTCACCCCGCCGGTCACCGGCTGAGCAAGACCCCGGAGGGGTGCGGGAGCTCGTCCCGCACCCCTCCAGGCTCCCCGTTCATGCGATCTGAACGGCTCTAGGCAAATGGGGGGTGTCGGACTAGCCCCCCGGAGGGCTCGCCTCGAGCCGTCTCGCACTTCACTCCCTATAGAAACGCCAAAGCTGGGCTAGGAGCGTGCTCCGGCCCATGAGCGAGGGGAACAGGTCACAGATGAGTAGAAGAGGAAAGTTCGGCCGGCCGTGGCGCCGGCGCAATGTGATCGGAGCGACAACGATCGTCGCTCTCGTAGTCATCTCCCTACTGACCCTGGGCGCGGCTTCCGGCCGCCAGGTTGCCCAGCACCAGTCGGGTGATGCCTCCGCTGCACGAAACGCCATGAGCTCCAACCACTCGCTTTCGCGTGCCCAGGGGCACGCATCCCTCGTTTCGCGCGCTTCCGGGCACGCCGCCCAGCACTCGCTGTCCAGCTCCTCGCTCTTCCCCGCTTTCGATCCGACTTCGAGCGCGGCAAGTCGTTCGCTCGCAGCGGTCAGCTGCGGCGCTGATCCCAGCATCGCCAAAGACAGCGGCTTCGAGGACGCGGACGGAAACCTCGCGATCAACACAGCGGGCTGCATGGACTGGAATGGCTTCACCCCGACCTGGAGCGGAGCGCCCGGGACGGCGCCGCCCCAGACGGGCAGCGGGTCCAACAACGGTTTCACGTTCGCCGGCGCGACCGACAGGTTCAACTCGAAGCTCGACAACATTTATGCGGGCGGTGTGAAGCAGGACACCGTCTGTCCGGGCACGGTTGTTGGCAGCGCCAACGACAAGGCCGACCTGTCTGCCATTTACATCTCAGGCGAGCGGGTTGGCGACCAGGTCTATCTCTTCCTCGCCTGGGAGCGTCAGCTCGACAACACGGTGAACAGCGACGTGTTTGTCTCGTTCGAGTTCAACCAGAGCAACGTCTCTTGTGGCGTGGGCAGCCCGTTCGTGCAGCGCACGCCGGGCGACCTGCTGGTCGAGTACAACTTCCAGAGCGGGAACTCGTCGATCGACGTCCAGGAGTGGGACGGGACGACATGGGTGCCGCTGCCGACGCCGCCGTTCGAGGCGAGCGTCAACAACCCGACGGTCACCGACACGATCCGGCCGGACCATCCCGTCGATCTGACCCAGTTCGAGTTCGGCGAGGCGGGCATCAACCTCTCCGAGCTTGACCTCACTGGTAACGGTGGCAAGGCGTGCGAGACCTTCGGCGGCGTGCTCGGCGGCAGCCGCACCTCCAAGAGCGGTGACCAGGCTCAGCTGAAGGACTTCATCGGTCCGGCCCCCCTCGACGTCTCCAACTGCCTCCAGCCGACGGCTACGACGACGCTGAAGAACGCGGCGAACAACAACACGATCCCCAACGGTTCGTCCATCGCTGATGGCTCGAGCGTCTACGACACGACGACGCTGGGGAACCTGGGCGCCGCGACGCCGACCGGCAAGGTCCAGTACACGTTCTTCACCAACGGCGATTGCTCGGGCGACGGCGCCTCGGCCGGGCTGGTGACGCTGAACGCCAACGGCAGCGTGCCCC